>ERZ1673737.107-NODE-107-length-119485-cov-8.267437_pt1 | contig 119485 bp, 113 predicted proteins | sample MGYA00580211_ERZ1673737 | MGnify/ENA primary metagenome ERZ1673737 (study PRJEB41218, sample SAMN15661789) | gut metagenome | host: Homo sapiens | place: Canada: London | collected 2015-08-20/2019-03-30 | study: EMG produced TPA metagenomics assembly of... | reverse complement strand
CTGTAGAGGCCATAAAAATTGATGAAAAAAAATATTGAGTATCAAACTTGGGTTATGTTTGCATTGCGCAGACTCAAGAGCCCAAAAGATGTTGTACTAAATACAGCCGCTAACAATGCACTTAGATTTCGCTTCTTATTATGAGACTCACCACTATATAGTAATGCTAAAAAAGGAGAAAAAAACGCCAATAGAAGCATCAGAAATACCGATGAGTAGTTCTCCTCCAAATTCCCCTCCCGTAATTGAGGAGAATTGCACAAAAAATAATCTTTAAGATACTCACAAAAGATACTTGATTTGCCAAAAACAAATAAATATATCGTTCTGAATGAGCGAGCGATAAGATAAGCAAGACTTCCAAATGCTACAGAAACAACACCAAACTGCATCCATTCTTTCTGTCTGATGATTTTTTCTTCCATTCGTTTCTGTCTTTCTTTCCGAGCCACATCAATTGCTTTACAAAGTCTATCGTGAGGGAACTCAACAGTATCTACTTTCTTACCGTTAACATTGCTATTTCCAACTACTTTAACAAGACCTTTCTCGCATAAAACTTTTATCTTGTCGGCCAAAGGAAGCATCACACGGTCATCCATGTCACGCCTGTTGCGTTTTCCATTTTCATTAATAAGTGCATCCTCTATGGCTGCAATAACTTGAATATCTTTCTCATAATCAAGATTCGCCTCGTTTAGCTTGTCTTTGTAGAATTTCAGCAACAATTTATCAATGGCATTATCCCGTTTATTATTTAAATCGTCAAGGAAAGTTATTCTTTCCTTTTCTGAACATTCACTTAAAGTTTTGCAAACAACCGATAGGATGAGCGCATATACGCATGGTTGTTCATTGTCAGTATCAATTCCCACATCTGTGCAACCACGTATAATTTCGATTGTATAATCTTCTAATACTTCTTTATTTAAGTTGACAATTTCTCTTGCCCCTCTCGGAGTTAACGGTTTAAGGCAAATACGGTTATCTTGCAAGGCTGGCAGGAAATGTTTCTGCACACACCAATAATCTAAATCACCGAGATATTCTGTTCGAAAAGAAAAAAGAGCTTTATATTTCTTCTGAGTTGGAATTACTGCTTTATCAAAAGAATCTATTAAGCCCATTAAAGATTCAGGAACACTGTCAGTAGAGATTTCTTCCAACCATCTAAAAAAAGCATCTGTCCATTCATAATTTGCTTTGGTAAAGACCTCTTCAAACTGATCAAATATAAAAAGAGGGGTAAGCTCTGTACCATTACTTCTTTTAAAGCAGAAATTACGCATTTTCCACCATAAATTATCGCTCAGTGTCTCTGATTCTTGGGGACTAAAAAATCTTTTCGACCACTCCGATTGAACATACGAGATTTCATTGTATGAAGACTTCCGTTTGTCTATTTCTATCAGTATTCTTTTCTCTATTACTTTACCTATCGAAGAGAGATCTCTCAACTCTTTATCTTCAAAGATAATATAAATTGGGAAATAATCTCTACGCCGAAGAATAGGTAGTAACCCCGCTTTAATAAGCGACGATTTTCCTTCACCAGAGGCGGCGTAATAGACCGTATAATCATTTCGGCTAATTCTGTCATACAAAGCCCAGGTCTCTTCGGTTCTTCCAACAAACTCAAATTCTTCATTCTCGTCATATGGAATAATACCTTTGTATTTTTTGTTTATATTCATGACTCCTGTGGATTAAAAATCTCTATTAGCTTTTCCTCTATATTATCTTCGTTGCATACAACATCTTGAACTTCTTTAAACAAATCGTGCGTTTGCATCAATTGGTACTCCCTATAATAGGGAAGCGTTTCCAATATCCCCCCGCACAATTGCTCATCTTCATGTTTAACATTTTCTTTGTCAGTATAAGTTACTTTTGTTCCTTCAATTATCAATGGTATAACGATATTTTTTTCTCCATCCCTCCTTTTATTAAGTATACAATGCCTGATCCTGTCTATTTCCTCATAAACTCCTGTAGGGCTTATTTTGTGAGTTTTAGAATCTTCTACATTTTTCCCTACTGCTTTCTCTAAATACGAATCCGTGATAAGAAACAAATATTTGTGCGAGTGTTCAATTCCATATTGTATTGCGTCCCAATAATACTCCCCTCCTTTTATTCTACTATCCATCCAGGGATTTATGCCACAGCGTGTTGTCAATATTGTATATATTTTTTTTGCTATCTTGGAATCGACTTCATTACTCGAATATGAAATAAACAGATCGAAGTCTTCATTAGTTAAAGAATCTATATGAAGACTTGATGATATGTATTTTTGCACCTCGCTTGCTTTTTTATGAAGTTCTTCCGTTAATCTCATCAATACGGGGTCGCCTTCTGTCACTTCACCACTAAGTATATCTGTAGGTTCTGAAAATGTTCTGAATCCGTAGTTTATTAGAAAATTATAAAAATCCTCATCACTACTATATTGGTGCCAAACTCCTCCCTGAGTATCGTCACCCGCATTCATATGATCAACACAGAAAGGATACCATATAAATCGAAAAATCCAATTAGGCAAATTACTGCAACCAATAGGCATGAATAATGCCAAACCCTTATTATCCGCCTCTTTATCTTTTAAATACTTTACAAGCGGGCTGGCGCCATAACCTTTTTCTGTATCTGTTTGATTTAAAAAATGCAGAAACTTCAACAACATATTCTCTCCTGAAACATATTCGTTTTTGATATTACCAAAAAGCTGGTATATAGCAGGCAATTTCAAAGTAGCTTCAGCCCTTGACAATCCCCTTAGCGTTAATTGAGGTGCAAAACTACTTACATTATACAACCGATCGCCACACTTCAACTTCTTCTCGATAATATCAAATGGACAAGTTGTTACTACGACTTCAAAGCTTCCTGCAGTTAAGAAATCTTTCACATCTTTTCTTAAAAACAATCTTTTCTCACGAATTCCATTCTCTATAATCCTAATAACGTCCCGCTTATACATCGGGGTGCTCCGTTTTGGAAAAACTCTCTCGTATTCTTTAAACAACAAATCTAATCCATAACATCCTAGAGAAGATATTTTTTCCTTTGTCTCACCAGAAGCGCGACTCCCCAACAATTCTTCTGTCAGCCATTGCTGCAAAGGCATCAAAGTGTGTTCGTCGTCAACATACCCAACAAAACAGTCATCGCCGATTATTGGCACAATTCTGTCTTGTTTTTCCTTAACTTCTTCTATTATCAAATCTAATTCATCTTGCAAAAGCAAGTATTGTTCTTCTTTCATAACTATATCACACCAAAATGATAATACTCTTTCATGTCACTTGGTAATTCGGCATGTGGTTCTATACTCATGGGATATATTTTAAGTTTTGCAGCCTTCTCTAGTTTTATCTGCGGGAATGCTCGTCTCATAGCTTGCAGCCGCTCTTTCTGCACATACTCACTTTTGGAAGCATTCTCTGACCAACATAAGACAAACATATCTGCAGAATCAATATAATCCTTTATTATGCAAATATTTTGCATATCAATTTCTTAACTATCAGTAACTTGCCCTAAATTAGCAGACCCTAATTAAACTTATTGATAAGATTCTGTATAATATCCTTTACGACCATGACATTGTCTACATGTAATATGCGTATGTCCACATGAAGCCATAAAAGACCTCTGACATGTAGAGCAGTATTTGAGATAATCTTGCTGTCCATATAGTGGAGGGTTTGTGTCGTATACAATGGTTCCACTACCATTACATAATGCACAATCATGCCAAATCTTTACTCTATTTTTAGAAGTTTTGTGCTTTGCATCAACAGAAATATTATTATCAATATATATATTTTCATATTGTTGTAGTTTGGGGGTGGAAATAGATCTATTAGCATCTGATGTTCTATTTTCTTGCCCATAAAAATCAGATATTGAAACATCTTTTATTTTTTTCCATTCTCTCATATATTTACGCTCTATATAGGTATGAATATCCTCATCCACATAACAATCCCAACCATCTAAGTTAACAATTTGAGCCAAAAGAGAATTTTTCTCAGTTCCTGTGTAATCCTCTATTACATAATATTTCGCATATCCGCTCATCAAATAATTTCCATAATACCTTATTGTACTTTTTTCATTTGAAGAGAAACATGAGCCATCATCCATACTCATAACATAAGAACTTTTATAATAACGAGTCCATCGCTTACCATTCAATTTTAAGCATTTACCATTTCCATCAATATAAATATCAAATATATAATTATTTTCATTATTGTCTTTTGTATAGAAAGAACCATATAAGCCTATTGGATTTGTGGCATCATCATGAAACCTCGCATCGTCATATTTATCTTCGTAATTGAGGTATGAAAATTTTGGAACGATCACCTCATTTCCGTTTTTATCACAAATTCCATACAAGCCCCTGCGTACAACTTCATAATAATATCTGTTATCTCCATTACCTAAATCTTCTTTACTGAAACGTTCATAGTCACGACTAACTGGCACAAAAACTATTCCTTTTTCTTTTATAACTTCAACTTTTTCTCCTATTTTTCCAATAAACATTTCTATCTTGTCATCAAAATAAAGAAAATCATATTGGGCTTCAATCAAAACATTTTTATTTTTGTCAAGAGCCCCAACCTTTCCGCCAATTTTATAGCGATACCAAATACAGTTGCCGTCATTTTCTAACAGCTTTTCAATTTCATCATAAACGACAGTATCTTTGTCTATATATTCATGTTCATTTGATACGTTTTTTGAATTGTTTTTGCAAGAGCACAATAATAATAGCACCACAACTACAGCATATAACAATAAATTTAGTTTATACATAATATTATTTTTTACAATCATTTACAAACATCTTTTTAGCTATTATTTATTTTCTGAAACGTACATTATGGATTGGACGTGAATTCAACCTTACTTAAGAAATCCTATCATATTAACCCCGACATTAGTAACCATTATTTATTCACCACATACATCAAGCTCGTTATCAACTTCTTTCTTGACGCCGTAGGGTTACGGAAGTCTATTTGGTCAATATCGGAGATGTCAAGGCGGATGCTCTTGGCATATGGAGCATCGTCGAGCATGAGGGGAAGGATAGGCTTGTTCATGTTTACGGCATAGCCTATCTCACGAATGCAGTTGATAGAGGCATTTGAGTTGACGGAACTGATAAAAATTACTGATTGGGAAACGTCAATGGCATCGACAATCAGTTCCTTGTAATTGAAGCTGCTGTATATGCCCTCCTTGTCTATCCAGTACGCAATGTCATTCTCTTTCAGTATTTCGCACAGGCAGTCAGCCGCTTCTTTGTCCTTACGAGAATAACTGATGAAGACTTTATGCTTCATACTCCTACGTGATGGCAACTTTTCATTTCTGTTTTTCAATGTAGGCTCAATGGGCATATCCTCATTTGCAAGCATTTTTTTGTATTCCAATAATGCAGCCTTTGCAGCAAGGCTCTCAAAGAGCGTGATATAATCAGATTCAGTGTAGAGGTTGTAAATGTCATACAAATACAACTCGACTTTGAGCGATTTATTCGTATTGCCAAGGTTTCGAGCTATGGCTATGGACATTTGCTCTATCACCTTCTGTATGGGGATTTTTGCGATTCCAGCTCCAATGGCAGGAAATGCTATGGAGGTCATGTCCATGGCTTGCATCAGTAGGAAACACTTGTCAACAGCATGCTGTAAGAGATAGTTGAGCACATCTTCTTCTGTCACTTGCTGCGTAAGGATCTGCATGCTTCGTTGTTTATCTATCGTGATACAATGAAAGACATATTTCTGATGCTCCAGTTTACCTGCTGTTGTGACGAGAACATCACCTAGCGGTATTGGCACCATCTTTTGTGCATCTTTTATAATGACTTCGCCGCCAGCATGAAGTATGGAACGTGACACACCTCCGCCCATTGTCACATAGCAGTCGTCCGAACTAACAATAACCTCCGCGTTCGTATCGAGGATGTTACCGAACTTGACTGTGAGCGTGGACTTATTGAATGTATATTTCCTTGATTCCATATTTTCATCCCGTTATACCCTCTTTCAATATCCTCACCATCGCCAACATCAGGAAGCTATCATATTTCATGTTGTCGGGATCGATGCGACGAAGGTCATCATAGGAGCAGAGGTTTATGTGATGGGCTTCATTTTTCTTAAGTTTATTACGATAGGAACTACGAGAAAACCCAAAGCGGCAATTATATTCATAATGTTCTTGGGGGCTGAATGGAGAAAAGCCAAGAATGAGTTTTTCGACATTCCAACGAGCATGCTCACATCGAGCCATTGCCTTTAAATTGTTCCCTACCAACATCAACAAGTCCTTTTCATGATTCTTTATCATATAGTTAAGCATTTTAGTAGTAATACGTACCGTTTTGTAATCAAAATTCTCATTCTTTTTTACATCATTCTCTGAGCAATACGCCTTTTTTATCACTTTCTCCATATCTTTGCGGACTTTGGTGTCAAAAAGCGATTTGAGGCGAGTAACGAAGCAGTCGGCGCAAAAGATATTTGACAACTTGTTACGGAGCTTTATTTGACAAAGAGTACCTTTTTTATCATCCTCGTTAGTATATTCTGCTATCTCGTTCCACTTTTCCAGTGTTTTTCCTTTCGATTGCTGATAGCAAAAATAGAGTAAAGCCCTGGAATAGCGGTCTGAAATATTGGGGTCATCAGGGGGAAGGTTGTCTATATCTGCCCCTACTTGATAGACCATGTTTACACGACGCGCATGGGTAACATTCAGCTTACAGTCACACTTGTTACTGTCACACTTGCGATTTTTCACTTTTTCAATGTCCTTACGGCCAACATGAACCAGCCCCAAGCCACCTTTTTCATTCGCCTCATATCCGAAATCATCGTCATTGAAACCAAGCAACTCCAATTCGATACCGACAAAAGAATAGGGGTTCTTCACGACGCAATTCTTCCACTTCTGCCCGTTTTCCTTATCTTCTTTTTCTACTGTTATAAGAGTATATTTACACAAGTTCGTCAAGTTACCCAAAAACTCCTCCTTGCGAAGTTCAGCAATGATGTCTGGATATTTTTTACGATTATAGAGAAGTGTAATCATTGTACTATTGCTCGGGGCTTGACTTACGCCATTACCTTCATTAAAATTGGGGAAATGCAAAGTCAAGGCCGCGTGACGGGCTATATAAAACGCCATCGGATCAACACAATCAATGACTATATGGACACGTTCAGAGGAGGAAGCTGCAATCCCATCTGATCCCCAACTTTTCTCTTTTTCCAACTGAGAAAGCACATAGTTTCTGGCACGGCACCAGCCTTGAACCACATCTTCGCCAAACTCTGCGCAAGAGCCAGCTTCATCCTTACGATGTAACCGGCGCATGTCTTTAAAAAGATCCTCACAGGCTCTACATTTGTCTGACATGGGCATTATCTTTTTCGTTTTTATGATAGTCGGCTTCATGGCTTGTGAGGAATACATTACTATTGCTTGCATCGTATCCTGACGGGCTCTGATAGAGCTGCAGGTCAAACCATCCCATAGACTTGATCACATGCTCCATGATGAGCGACTGTTGCCACTCAAAGGCATCAAACATCGCATCTCTGAGATATACAAACAACTGCAAAGGCATTCCATCGTCCGTCTGCTCCAGCCAACGCACGACAAGGCGGGGCTGTTGCGACACGTGCGGGTATGCCATTAGCCAATGGTAAATATATTGGCGGAAAGCCTCTATATTGAGCATGCCATTTTTAATGATCTTCTGCAAAACAAACGGATCCAAGTCAAGTTCCACGCGCAAACGCTCCACATCTTGCGCTGAAAGGGGCCGTATCCATCCCGAATCCAGCACAAAGGCTTTCTGCATCAATCTGCCATACGTTTTCCCCTCCATCATACGCTGACTATTTTTGAAGTGCTCGGAATGGAGAATATAAGTGGGAAAGGACGAGGTTGTAGTATCCCAGTTTTCTACCGTTACCGTAGTAAGTGATATGGTACGCACAAAACCTTCTATTCCTCGTGACTGAACGGTTATAAGGTCGCCTATTCGTAGCAAACCATTGGCACGAAGGTAGAAAAAAGCTGCTACGCTCTTAATAGTATCTTGAAAGATCCAACCGAGAACAGCGCCAAAAGTGGTAACGATGATAAAACCATTGCCCTTCTGTTCGATGCCAAGGGCAAAGACGACGAGAGTAAAGCAAATACCAAAAATAACTAATAATGCTATCTGGCTGACCGTTATCCGAATTTCCTGCTTGTGCAGACTGTATATCTTGTTTAGATTCGTAATAACGTATGTAGCAACACCAAACAGAATACAACTGACCCCTATAATTCCGACCTTATACAATATGCTATGAGGGGATGAGTAATCATCAGCCCCTAGTCGCATTGAAATCTTAGGTATCAACAATAATACTGCTATCAACAATGAGATAGAGAGGAAGAAACTACCTTTGGATTTAAAAATTGCTCCTAAGATCTGAAGGGAACACCGTTTCCCAGATAACCATTTGCGAGACAATCTACGCCTCCAGAACCATTCCAACACCATTAGTATTAGTACTAGACACAGTACTAACACCCCCAGAGAGCCATTTATCAACGTGTCCCTGGAAGTGTTTCCTTGAGCACAAGGAAAAATGCTATTGAATAAACTCTGTATCAAGGCAAAACAATATTTGGACATACGTCGTAGTAGCCAAAACAACAAAAGTTCAAAAGTCGCATTCGCCTCCGCGACGCTTAGAATAGCATTGTGGATCAACATGATGACTTTTTAATCTCAAACCCCAGCTTTTTCACCAGCTTTAGTGTCTGCATCGCCATTTCCCTGTCGTAGAGCTTTTCACTTTCAGGGAGATTGCAATAAGGCACCATGTCGGGCGTCTCCTTCTTTTGATCGTTGCGCTCGGGCCCATAACTCCAGCCCTGGTCTGTACGGGTTTTTGCCCAAATCTCGTGAGCGTTCTCCGCAATGGCTTCTTGCAGTTCTATGAGATCATCGTCGAGGGACACGTCATCAAGACGAATGGGATAAGGCTCGTAAACAAACTGGTCGGTAGTATTGACCACTACCAAATAATGGTTTGACTGCTTCCAAGCCTTCAAGAACAAAGGCAGCGGATAAGTGGTCAGCTCCTCTTCGGTATAAGGATTGAAGAGCGTTATTTCGTTTGACGCAACAGACACCGAACAAATAGCCACAGCATAGTTAGGATACGTCTGAGAGCTAGTGGAAGTAGCAGATTCAAGCATTGCGCTGTCAACTACTGCTATCAGTTGATCGCCATGCTCCAACCAACGCACCACATCATCCATGGAGGAATCATAACGGCGGCTGACAGCAAGATTGTTTTTCTCCAACAACCGACCGATATTATACAATGGCATTCCCTTGTCCCTCAACCAGCAATTACGGTAAGCCTCGTCAAGAAGGGTTTTGTGGGTTGTTTCAATACCGAGTTGATGCAACACAAACTCCTCGCACTCTATGTCGCAGAGATAGCTTTCCTTTTTTCGTGCAGCCATTGCCGTCATGGGAAGTTCCTTTACCTTGGCAGGCTTCCGCCCCGCCATATCTTCGTCGACCTCACTCACAATACGGATCAGCTCGCGCAATTCCTCGTCTTGCTCGGCAGCCTTCAGCACGCGCATCGTGTCTTCCGCATTCGTATTTCCATCAAGGAATGCAGCCAACAACTCATCTGAAATTATCATATTATCGTTCATAAGATCTTTTATCTTTAAGTGCTACTTCTACAAGGGCTTTCATGGCCCGACGCTTTATATTATAGAGGTTGGCCACCGTAATGGACAACTGCTTTGCCACCTCTTCTGGACTTTTCTCCTCTATCATCAGCAAATGGATGACAAGGGCATAACGCTGATTATTCATTTGCCTAAGCAAACTCTCAACATCCATCTTGGCTTGCGAACTTTCAACATACGAAAGATTCTTACCACTATTAACAAGAGGCTCTTGACTTTCATTATCTATCACCTTGCCACGACGCTTCAGTTCCAAACAATGCCGCACGGCTATTGTCTTCAACCACTGAAACAATGTGCTCTCATACTTAAACGTTCGCAATTTCCTTGCATCGTTCTCCATGAGAAGCACATAAAGCTCGCTGATTATCTCGTCGTAATCAACTATCTGATTTCCAAACACACGCCTTATGATACTAATAAACAACGGACGACAATCCGTGAAGAAGAACTGCGCCGTCACCTTAGGATCGTGGGCTATGAGAGAGGATACTATTTCTTGATCTGTCATTCAAAATATGTACTATTGGATTGAATAATTTTATTAATGATATGGGTAGGAAGTACTCCATTAACTTTAATGGGTATAGTCTTGTAATCTCCATTTTCTTGGATGTCAGACTCACCTTTAATTTCAAATAAATTTTCTGAGATACTAAATTCCGCATCTATATAACCTATGGTTTTCCCATTTTCATTATTTACAATACCTTCAATATGCTTTTTATTCAGAAGCATCGAAAAAAATATAAGATTGTTGTTCTTCGGATTTTGTATTTTTGCTTCAATTCTTATATCATAATTGTCATTGCAATCAAATTTTATAATGTAACTAGCTTCACTCTCGCCGAAAATACCATTTGTTGTTAATGAATAGATATTGCTTGATTCAGTATAATAGTTGAGCATATATACTACACACAACAAGAAAGCAATGGTAATGGTTATTCCCCCCCCCCTGTGCTTAGATAAATCTCGTTGACTATTAGATGTGGAACATGTTATTTCCTGTTTTCCCAAATTAACACTTTCCTTTTGGTCTTTGATTGGTAAGTATGCGCAAATATCTGAGTAATGTTCGAAATCAAATGATTCAAATTGACGTAAACCGATTGGTAATGAGGATATTTGAAGTTTTTCTGTTATTGTGACAATATTTCCCGTTTTTCTTCCTGTTCTTTTTTCTTCAATAAACGTTCGCCATTCTGATTGCACGTAAGAAGAATTTATGTATTCAGGTTTAGAGGCAATGATTATCATGTGTGTCGCAGAATCCAATGCTTCGTCAATAATCTTTCCGTATTCGGTATTGCCTTTCTTTCGCAGCTCTGCGTCTGCCAAAAAAACTTTATAATTCTGTCCTTTTAAATATTGATATACCTTTCGCGCAAAAGGGTAATCGTCGCTCTTACAAGAAATAAAAACATCGTATTGCATATCGTCTATTGAGTTTATTGTAATTCCGCTCCACACTCCGAGCAGAACTTCTGCCCCTCTTTCACTTCGGCCTTGCACTTAGGACAACGCTTGGCCTTTTGAGCTTTATTGAAGCTGCCATCAGCCTTTGCTTGCTTGAAAGCTGCCTTTCCTTCTTTCACCATATCCTTGAGGTTTGCCTCATCGATGATGTCACGGATAATATGCTTGGTATCATCAGACTCAGACACTTTCAGCGTGCCGTCAGGTTGCATCAAACGCGTGATGAGCTGGAGATAGATAATGGCGGAAACATACACCATCGTGTAGCCAAGAGCAGCATTCATCGCGACAGCAATAGACTGTCCAGCGACAGGAATAAAAGACAGCAGGGAAGATCCAACAAGCAAAGCGACGAAGGCTCCCGCTCCCGTCACCAAGTTTGTCACAACGGCTGAACCAATAAACTTTGCCGTGTTCTCAGACATGGAAATATCCAGTGTTTGATTGATTTTGACATAGGTGGCCCAAACAAAACCAGCTTGTGTCAAGGCTGCTGCCACACCAGCAATACCAGGAGCTACACCTGCCACACCACTTGCCACGGCCGCAGCTATAGCGTAGTTGCCAATGGTGTCCTTTATTTGCTCTATCTTTGTGCCATCAAGCGAATTGCGCATTGACTTATCAAGGTCTTGCAATGCCCTTGCCAGGGCTCCAGTTGGAATACTCATAATCAATGGATGTTTTGAATTAGACAATATTTAGAGTTTCCTGCCACAATGCTGGCAGAATTTCCAAGAGCTATCTATAGCCCTGTGACAACCGGGACATACGGGATGATTTCTTGTCATAGTCTGATACTCCTCGCTCTTCGTCCATTTCAACATTTCACGCACACGGACAGAGGTAAACGGATGATCTTGATCCATCACAGCGTATGTCTGGAGCGTCTTATTCCACAATCCGCTCTTGCAGAAGGCGTCATAGAGGTCGGCCTGCTCTGCCAACTCTACTAAATTGAGCTCGGAAGTGATGGATTTCGGACCGCCAGCCAACCGCGCAAGCATCGATGCAGTCGCATGTGGGCCCACGATATAAGCAGCCGCACGATCACAACTCAGTTCGCTCTTGCGCTGCCAATACATTAAGGCATAGTGGATGGGAATCGCCAGTTTTGACAAGGTTTCAAACATACCCGAGGCATTGGCTATCACCTGTGCCAAAGTATGATAAAGCATGTGGCGACAAGCAATGTGACCGCATTCATGCGCAACGACACCCTCTAGTTCCTCCTCAGACATCATGTCCACCAATGCCGAGGTGATAGTGATTGCCGTCTGCGTGTCGCCAAAAGCATAGGCATTGGGCATGGGGTTCATCTCCAAATAGAATTCTGGCTCTTTGATTTCCAGCCGCTCACAAATAGGCGGAAGGATATTGTACAACCGTGGCAACTGGGTAGGAGTCAGCTTCACCTTCGAAGCCATATTCAATCCCGTCTGCAGTTGCTCGATGCCTACATCCATCACCTTCTTTATTATGGTGGAGAGCATCGGAATGGCCTTCAATGCTTTCAAGGCCGCAGCATCCTCGGGGTGTATAAATTCGGTGTATTGCATATCATTGTATTCTACGCCAATACAGTGTTCCCACTATTTATCCGCGAGTTAACTATATTAGTATGCCTGAACATAGAATTGTTTTTTATTATCTAACCAAGAGAGAGCATGTGAGGACAAATCTATCAGTTAGAAATGGGCTGCTTTCATCCTTTTCTCGTATTCAACCAATTTAATTATGGAGTCAATTTCTGTGGCATCTTCAGAAGTAAGCTTTTCTTTTGCTTTTAATCTTAGAACCTCTTTTTTGATAAATGCTTTTACTTCTGTCTTCATGATAAGGCAGTGAGTTTTGTCTCTCTTTTGTAGAGCACCACGATAGAGATAATTGCAGGCAATGCATGTTGGACAGGCTGTTCTATAAGGACAATTCGTGCATTCTTTGTCAGAAAAGTCAGTTGTCTGTGAGACTAAGCCACCTTTAATTAGTTTAATTTTGTCCTCATCAAGTACAAGAGGCGATAATATATGACATGGGTATGATTCTCCGTCAGTATCAAATACCTGAAAGCCATTGCCTGCACCACATATTTCTGTCTGCTTTCCAGAGGTGTCTATACATGCTGCATATTCATTTAAATTATGAACAAACTGAGATATAATTGCCAGACCTTCATGACTATTGTAATAATATATTAATTTATTGAGTTGCTTTCCATATTCAGTTATCTTATCTTTAGGCCATTCAAGTTCTTCAAAGGCAACGTTGGGGTGTACAACGGCACCTTTACGTAAGAGATGGATAACACCATCAGCCATATAATTTACCGTTTCGGTATTTATAGTCATTTGGATGGGTTGCTTTGACCACGTCCTGATAAAAAAATCAATGTCTATATTACTAATCCCTCTATTGTTGATCTGAGCTGTTGGTAAGCCATCGTAGCTAAGCCCTAAAGTTAAATGGATTTTGTGTGTTTCAAGCCATTTTTTTAGTTCATCATTTAGTAGTGTTCCGTTTGTACTACCGAAAAACCGATAAGGTCTGTTCCATTTTCTTGATTCAACCCACTCAATAAGAGGGCGTATTACATTTATGGCCATAAGTGTTTCTCCGCCCATAAAAGCAATATTAAGAAGACCTTCTTTTTTCTGTAGAAATGGCTCAAGGATAGATTGAGCCATTTCTAAGGTCATGTTTTTGTTGCGTTTTGTATGGACATAACAATACTTACAGTTTAAGTTGCAACGATATGTAGTCAACAGCCCAACTGCTTCACTACATTCACCGCAATGAACAGGATGGCCTGTTTTATCCTGGGTATCCGCCATAGCTATAGTCGCAATCGGTTGCTCCTTGACAGCCGTGTCTTGTAGGACACATCTTTCGACCAAATGAGATCTCTCCCCTATGTTCGCTTCGTTCTATACCCTCTGCTTTGTTTTGTAAATCCTCAACATCATCGTTAGAGACATCAAGATTGTCCGTTCTTGGTGTGTTCACTAAATTATCTACGTCTAATCCAGACGCTGATGATACTATTGAAGATTGGTTTAAAGCTATCGCATCAACAGTTGGTTCTATTGCACTAGCTGCAGAAGCGGCTTCCAGATTATTATACTGAAGATTATATTCTTGAACATTGGGATAATTCTCACCTGCAACTGAATTATCAAGGCTAGAGGACTGTATGGCTTGCTCATGAGTTGGTACGGCTGTCATGTCTAACAAACTATGAGAAGACAAAACCATTTGGCCCTGTTGCATAAATTCATCCTGCGAAACAGAATCAGTAGTACCAATAGAAGTGCCAAGCGTTGAACTACCACTTTCGTAGGTAGAATCATTAGCTGTTTCCGACATCACCTCCGGTTCGTCTGGAGTACTTATTCCATCTAATAATGTATCAATCATAAGCTATTGTTTTTTCGTACAAACACACATGGTAATTGTTCGTCAGAATTGGAGTTAGGAAGGTGAAGCCCCAGTGATACGACATAAATGGGAGTTCCAGATTCAATTTCAATGTCGTTATAAGGAGTCATGATTTGTGGATTGTAATGAAAATCTGATGGAAAACTAACACAGTCTTCCCATGTTTTCCCAGATTTCTTAAGATATCCAACTAGGTCAGTCTTAAAGTTACTATTAAATTTGTCAATATCCGAAAGAATAGAAATCGTTTTCTCGTCATCTTGAGAAGATACGAGAATAGTCTCTCTTATAGATTCTTCTGGGTGGTAGAGGTAATTTACTAGCATCTGAAGAGTTTCTAACTTTTGTGCCCTTCCAAAAGTGGGTACATTTTGATTAAACTTTAGATTTAGCTTGTAGAGAACATCGATTCCTGCCTTGTATTTTGAATCTGAGCTTGCTATCTTAGTGTTATACTCAGCCATCAAGGTGTTTGTCTTCTTCTCATATTTCTCAATGTCGGTCATAAGACCATTCATTTTCTCAGTCAATTCAAGGACTTGTTCTTTGAGGAGTTCGTTTTCTTCTCTAAGCTCTTTTAATCCTGATTTTATTGACTTTTCTATTTCTTCCCTAATAGGGTTTAAAATTTTAAAAACTATTTTCTCTAAGAATTTCATATTCTTCCATTTTGGGGTTATGCTGTCATCATTTTCTGATTCTTCTGCAATATAAATATATTGTCTATTTTTCATTTTAGATACCTCGCTTACTAACATTCTGTATTACAAACTCTTTCAATTTTTTCCCATTCTCATCTGCCAAGTAGAACAATGCAGTACCTTCTACTGCATTAGATGTGGGGTCAAAAATCAATTTTGCGCTTTCCCAGTTATATCCGAAATCATATCCAAATTCTCCTTCGTCCTTAATATCACTATTCTTAAAGAGAATAAAATTTTGATCAGAAGAAAATACTTTAATCGTTACAGCAGTCTGCTTCCCAGGATGATGCGGCATTATATTAAAGGATTGTATTTTTGTGACTGGAGCAAAACGTAAGCATAATGGAGTATAATATGGGACACTTGCATCGCTATAGTCAATTACCATGTTGTTCCACTGATCACTTACTTTTTTCTTAATTTCAGAATCATCCAACCAGATGCCAAACCGTTCAGAATAGTCGTTACGGATTCGTCCTCCCAAAGAGTCTCGCAATTCTTCTTTGTTCCCATTGTAATCCATAACAAATTCTGTGTAGAATGTTCTTCTTGACATTCTTCGAATTAGAGTCTCTTTGTTTGCTGCGATATGATTTCCTCCACGTTGTATAGCTCCAACTACAGTACCATCAGAGGTCTCTTTGAATCTTGCAAAAGGGAAATACTTGCTTGATAAGGTTTTAATAAGTTTCTTTAGTCTTTTGTCAAGGCTCAGTCCTCCAGCAAAATAGATAGCATCTAGATTTATTTGTTTTTGTTTCAAAACAGATAAATTGTCTTCTACGGATTTTAGAATTTTTCCATAGATTGGATTAAAAACATATTCACGGAGTTCATTGCCATTAAAAGAAAATTCTCCATACTCATCTCTTTTCTTTGCAGCAGCAGGGCAATGGGTCATCAACCATTCCTTGTAAGCACGTCCTGGATTAAAATGGACTATATCTTCTTCAATTTTATCAGAAAATTGAAGAAGACGCCACTGCTCGTCAAACTCCATTGCTCCCTTGGGATTGTCTAATAAAAAATTTGTGAACAGCCAAATGGGAGTATCGTTCATGTCAACGTCCTTTGCAAGATATTCACAGAAGAAAGATTTAAAATTTCTGTCAATATCATTTCCGCCAGCTCTTTCGCTAGTTGTAGAATCCTTACCCTCTCTTGTAGACTTAATTTCATCGAATGTTGTCGTTCCATCTGAATTTAAAGTTTCTTTCATAACGCAGATGTCCGCAGTGCCACCACCTAAATCAACGACTAAGGAATAGCGATCTTTGACGAAATCAAGTTCTGCTCTTCCTGAAAGATTTATTCCAATAAGCGCACATTCTGGCTCAGACCATAGTGTAAGATGCTCCCCAAAAACAGAATGGGCTATATCTTTTATAACAGTTACAGCACTTTGATTCCAAATAGCCAACCCCGGTACGGTTATACCCCAGTTTATATCGTCTGAATTTAGAACAAGACCTGCTTCTTCAGCCTTATGCAGGCATTCCTTCTTTATTACCAGAAAGAAAATATTTAGAATTTTCTTTAATGGCAGTTGACTTCCATCACTAGCTCTGATTAAGGTCTGGCTCGGTGTGGCGTTTCCCGTTTTATATAATTCCATCTTAGGGTGCTGTACTCGTACCCATTCAGAATTATGTGTTAATGACGGGAGCATCTTCTTTACCTGATTTTGACACCAAATAAAGTTGGCAGATTCGGCATATTTATCTTCGTCATAAAAGACACATGAAAAAATTTTTATGTCAGATTCTGTTATAGATGTTTTGTCTATTAGAGAACGTTTAATCCAAAACACCGTTGGCTGTTTAGTAAACCCGGCATCCCCGTCCTGCCTATGTACGTAAATTAAATCAGAAAGATTATATTCCTTTCCAAAAGCAGTGTTTAGTACTGCTCCAGAATTTGAGGATCCAAAATCTAAAGTTATATATGCCATATTTACATTAATGAAAGTAAATTACTGTTAAGACGTACTATTTGATCTGCTGTCAAAAATGGGATAACACTTTTTCTAAACTGGCTATCTGTATCAACATGCTCAATGTAATAATCAAGAAGATTTTTGATTGACCAGTCATTTACAGATGTATCTGCACCTAGTGAAGCGCATTTTTGTATTAGAGAATCTCGTATTGCATCGCTATCTGCTTTTCTTGAAATACTAGTTCCCAGTAATTTCTTAATGGATTCTTTCTCCATGAGTCTGCGATATTCTTGTTCAGGAAACTCTTGGCTTAATTTTAGATATGTGCGTTCATACATATCGCTAAATTCACTTAAGAGTTTTGGATTTACGTAATCGCTAAAATATTTTTCGTATATTATCGGAAACCTAGGAGTTATATCGTTAGCAAGAAGGTGATGAGTATCAGATATTGCAGCGATCATCATTCCTGTAGTTGCGCTAATTGTGTCGGCAATACCCAACACGTCAGTTTGGTTGATGTACAGAAGTTTGCAGTAATCTCCGAGTTCATCCAATTCGGAAGATTTTCCCGTTTCCTGAATTTCTGTGAGTCTTTTTGCGATGCGTTCCTCTAACCCCAGTTCATTGAATACAGCAATATTATGCTCAAACATTGAACGTTGTTCCTTTAGAAGCTTGTTTTCACTTTTCACGCCTTCCAATGATTCGAGAGCCTTTCTTGAACGCTCATATGCTGAAATGGCAAGCATAGAATTTAGGTCCAAGGGAATCTGTAGTTCTTGTCTACTATGGATTTGAGAGGAATATCCAATCCCCCAACATGAAAACATTAGCTTAATACTCTTGCCATCAAAACGAGGTTCAACAACAATTGTTGGCATTTCTTTTAAGAAATAGTAAAGTTCGTCAGCCGCATGCAAACCTCCTTTTACGTTTTTATTCCATGCTGCAGAGTAAAAGATTACAGGACGCTCACTATTCCTGCTATATTCATTGACAAACACGGATTCTAAGGACGAATATACAGAGTCGAAAACTTGCGCAGCAAGAATCTCTTTTCCTCCAACTCGTGCATCTATATGCATTGGAGTAATGAACACATTTAGAGGCTTTGATTCTCCAATGCTATCATAAATATTATCCAAGTTCTCCGGTTTTGCATCCTTATTGTTTTTGTCCCCTAAAAGAAAGGAGATGTCAATATTGTTGTTCTCTAATAGGACCAGAGGGGAAATGTTTAAAGGGAAATTTCTTATAGCATCCTGTAATAATGTGTGACGCAACGAAGCATGCGCATTCATTTCAGCAAGTAACATAGCTGAATGACGATTGAAGATGGCCAGCCTTTCTTGTGCATGAATGTTATCTTGTTGTAATCTCTCTTGAAATGACTCTCGCATCATTTCAAGCTCCTTTTGTTTTGCTGCACTATGCTCCGCTTGTTTATAAGCTTTGCTTTTCTCAAACGGAGTTATTCTTTCTCCAATAGCATTAAGACCCTTGCCTACAGTTCTTGCTGCTATGATGCCACAAGCTATTTTTACGGCACCAAGTAATCCGGCTACAATAATAGACATAATTTATTCTGCTTTCATTTTATTATTATCACTCAGTTTTATTTCGGGCTGACACATCCGCGTGTCAGGAGCTTTCTTTATTTCTGGTTGAGAAACAGAGGTTGATGAAGAAGATGGCGAACTTGAATAAGATGAAGAAGTCTTTCTGGCCTTATTTGCTCTTATTTCTGCATCAATTGCTCTCGCCGCATATACGGCTCCAACGATTAGCATAGTTAAAGGTTCCATATTTTTTTTGAGTTATAGAGGACAACTTTCTGAATCCGCATTTTCCAGAATATCTACCACTTGTTTTATGAACACGATAATACCTGCACTAGATTGCCTTTCTGAGGCAGGTTTTACTCTCTGTTTCCCCGACGAAGAAGACTGTTCAGGCTTTTCAACGTAAACTTCTGCTTTTTTCGTCTGAAAGAAATCTGTATTTTTTGACAATTTCATGTTATTCTATTATGTATTTATTTGCAAAATTTTTGTCTATAGCTTTATAGAAAGGTCGCAAAGACGGTTCAAGAATTGTATTAAAGAGTTTCCTGAACTTTTTTTCATCGTCTGCTGAATATCCTTTTCCATCACTTACAAGACTCTCCACAATCTTGTCATATTCTTTGTACAATGCAGAACGTAGGTTATCGTAAGCTGGTTTGTCATAATCCTTAATGGCATCATGACGGAAAGTCCCTATAGGATCAGAGAAAACCACTTTTGCAAATGCTCCCTTCAACGATAAATCTTCAAAAGCAACAATTTGTTCTTCAGGGATTATAACCGTTGCTACATATCTCGTCGGGTAAACGAATGTCTTATCAATTTCACCTGTCACCTTATATTTCAGGAAAGGTATCTTCATACACAAATTCCCGTTTAATATACATAGAATCGGGAGATTAGGGACATATCCCATAGGCATACTGCTATTCAGAATGAATGCATTTGTCTTAAGATTCTTTATCAGGGCTTCTGTTGAAAATTCTTTTTTCATATCTAATCAACCTTTATTTTATGAACCATAAATATCATTTGCTTGGATAGCACTTTATCATCTGACAGTCACCGTCTTCCCATGCTCCTTCAAATACGTCAAGAGGTATCATTTCACCTCGACCATTCGGTGAACCAGAGTCATTGAGTATCACCATCGGATGTTCAGGGTCCGTGCGGTCAATTCCAATAACTTCAACAGCGTGATTAGAAGAACTATCTGGAGCAAAAATATTGTTATCCTCGCCATACCAAATTTCGTGGCAGTCTATAGACACGATAACCTTTCCACCCTCATTCAGACAATCTTCGATATCACTTACTGACTGATGAAAAACCATTTCATTATTAATCCCATAATAATCAAGCATGTTGTTCATATCGAGGAAAGTAGTTCCTCCCTCTTCTGTAAACCAACCGTGCTCTTTGGCAACTTGGGCAAATTCTTCGATATCTATTTTAGTTCCATCTTGAGAAAGTTCTTCTATAACAAATTTTTGTGAATATAAAGCACATCTGTTCGTATCACCTTGGTTCTCCCAATATGCCATTGATTCTTGGGGATCACCACTAATACCTTCAGGATACTCTTCGTTTGGACTAAAAGTGTCCAATTCGGTGTACTTTGTACCACCAATCTCCAAATCTGAAGCCATAGCAGGAATAAGCTGTCCAGAAGATGGATCGTAATCGTATGCTTCGTGATAATCTGCATGTCCTGTACCATTTACGTCAACATAAACATCCATTTTATCTAGCTGACCATCTCCTGTGGAATCATAGTTTTTGGAAACGTAATCGAATTGCCCATCATTGTTGGTATCAGTATGTGTGGTAATGCTATCTATCTGGCCATCTTGATTATAATCATGAGCCTTTTGAACTACATCTATATTTCCATCACCATTAGTATCTTGTTGAACAAAAAATGTATCAAACTGACCACTATGGTTACTATCTACTCCTTCAACATAGGTATCAACACTTCCATTTCCATTAGTATCTGACACCGCACTCATTGAGTCATAATTTCCATCTCCATTGGTATCGTACATCTCTACATAGGTGTCTGGATAACCATCACCATCTGTATCAAATTCAAAAAAATCGTAATCGTACATATTGTATCTTTTTTAAGTTGTTTATTATAGCTATAGATATTCATAATTGTGCCTATCTGCAAATCTTGGGAGAATATCTTTTTTACTACCATATTGTGTTTTTAGTTTGTTTGGGTGTCACCAAACTACAGTTTCACAACGTTCCAAGACTTTCAAAAAGTCGTTGGGTATATAGGCGGTGATAAATATTCCGATGCCCTCCAGTTCTATGGCGATGCGCTGTTGCCCTGCCGCTCTCACCACTTTGCCGATGATTCCTTTGAAGTCGCCCTGAGTGATTTGGACGAGATCGCCACTCTTGTAGCGGATGCGGTCCTTAGAGATCATACCACTATGCTCGCTGGGGACGCTGGTGGCTTTGATGAAGTTGAGCATTTCGTTGTCGGGAATGACGATGGGAGGATTGAGGCCTGTGGCGTTTTCTAGGGGTTTGGTTTTGTCGGTGTAGTATTTCAGCCATTTGGAGGAGGGGGCGGGGTCCTTGACGAACTGTTCGGCCATTGTGCGGCTCAACCGAGCGAAAACAATATCGGGAAGCAGAGGCTCGTGAAAGGTTCTCCGCTTCCCGTTGATGAGTTTCGTGATGTCGTGCATCGGAACGTAGGTCTCTATGTCGTTGTCTTCGAGCAAATCGACTGCCTTTTTCCAGCGTCCGTATGTCGCACGGAGAACAAACCATTGGGGCCTATCCTTAGGTATAAAGTTCGAGGATTCCCCTTCTGAGCATCTTGCGGCGCCTGGGGCGCCTTGAGCTTCGGGGAGGGCACAGGAGGTAAGTCCTGCGCTCGAGGGATTTTCACCGCCTCGTCGGGAGTTCACATTAGGCAATGTGTCCATTTAGGTCGTGTCTTAGATCCAGGTCTGGATGACACTAACTAAAAAGCGTGAACCGTCCGTTGTCCGATCCACACTCTGAGGCCGTGAGAAAGTGCCCTATACTGCTGAACGAACAACAGTATAGCCCACGCCGATATGATATATAGCAATTATCACACACTTACACAAGCCGAGGATATTGTATGCCATAGTGGCAGAGCGCAATATCTGCTCATGTAAAATGTGACAACTTGGTATAATCACACCCGGGACATCTACCGTTGTCATGTTCAAGGCAGTACATTGTTTCTCGAAATTTCTCACGTTTCAGAGTGTACGTTGAACTTGACGCTTGTAAACGCCTTTTATGTCTGGACTGCTTAGACAAAGCTGGCTGAGGCACGTTTCAACATGCTCCTGCTATTGGGGCTTCCCTACTCTCGAGCATCACAGCTTTTCCCACCCTAGGCCCACTTCGTATAGTGTTCACCCTCGGGGTGACTCGCTACACTTTGTACGGCGTAGGCTGCCGACTCTATCATAATGGAAAGAACTCGTCTCACGGCATGATTGTGGTCTGGCTTTTACAGTCCGACACAAATTTACAACTATTTTATGAATCAAAGAAAAGTTTCTTAAAATATTTTTGTTTTCAACCCCCAAATTTGTATTTTCAACCCCCTAAATTAACATTTAGAGCGTGGGAGCATCCCCAAAAAACGGAACAACAAGAGTAATTTGTGATGCTTCACTACAACCTGCTGACATGGGAAAACAAGAGCAACAACAAGTACTAAAAATACAACGCTTTCGATAAGCCATGCGCAGAACCGAGCTTGATCGAGTTATGCCATGGCGAGAAAGGGTGCCATGAAATGGAGCGCTTCGCAGGGGCACAATCCTGCCGAAATGAAACAACAAGAAACAACGCTCCGCGAGGGTTCATGTGGCACAATAAAACGAAATCAAGTCTTGTGAGAGACCAAAATCAATCTTTGAAGCGGATCGGTACTGTACTCGTCAGATGAGTTGACTCTGTGTATTTAGACCGAAACAGTAAAAACATTCACAGGATATTTTGTCGTATTTACTTACCACCAAAACTTATCTTAAGACACGCATCGTGACTATTGGCTGCGGATGGAAGCAAGAGCTTTTCTGTAGTCCAAACTGCGGGAAGATCGTGGGACAAGGCAATAATAGACGCTTTTTCGCTGACACAGGCTTTGTTAAATGAATACGGAGAAAAAGTTAATGGGTCGTTAATTCATGCTAATCGACTTGCATTCGGCAGGACGCGGGGTTATCTTTGTATAGCTGCTGCGCCTTGCGAGTGATGCGTCAGCCATCGCTGTATGAAAGGGAGAGCATAACAAGCAACCGTAATGTAAAATATAATCCAAACGCATAACAATGGAAAAGTTAAACTTCTTGCCTAGAGCATCTGTCAGGAGTCGCATCCTATCGATCTCGTATCGTTCTCGTATTGATCCCGTATCAATTCCGTATCAATCCCGTATTGTTCTCGTATCGTCCTCCTATCGTTCTCCTATCGTTCTCGCTTCCAGAAGCGGAAACAATACGGAAACGATACGTAAACGATATTTGTTCGATGGGAAGATGATACAAGGTTGATACATGGTTGATACGTAGCTGATACGTGGAGGAAGGCTGCCACCACGAGTCTGCCACTTTGTCACCCTGTCAGTTTGGCGAGACCGTTTTGGCGCATTGGCACGCTTTTCGCAATGAGAAGGGTGAGGTCCGCAAGGCAAGTGCCGAGGGGGCTCGCAAAAAGTCAAAAACAAAAACGATTAAAAATATTACGATCATGACAATTAAACCGTTAGCAGACAGAGTGCTGGTTCTTCCGGCACCGGCAGAGGAAAAAGTGGGTGGAATCATTATTCCCGACACCGCCAAAGAGAAACCGCAGCGCGGCAAGGTGATTGCCGTCGGCGAGGGTACGAAGGACGAGAAGATGATCCTAAAGGCCGACGACGTGGTGCTTTATGGCAAGTATGCTGGCACGGAGATTGAGAACGAGGGCACGAAGTACCTCATGATGCGCCAGAGCGATGTGCTCGCCATCGTCACCGAGTAAAGAGGTGGTGAGGGACGCAACGAGTTGTAAAATTGTATTTATCAAATAAAAACAGAAGAAACGATCATGGCAAAAGATATTAAATTCAATACAGAAGCACGCAATCTGCTCAAGAGCGGTGTGGACCAGTTGGCCAACGCCGTCAAGGTGACACTCGGCCCGAAGGGTCGCAACGTGGTGATTGGCAGAAAGTTTGGCGCACCGCAGATCACCAAGGACGGTGTGAGCGTGGCCAAGGAGGTAGAGCTGGAGGACAGCCTGGAGAATGCAGGCGCACAGCTTGCCAAGAGCGTGGCCAGCAAGACGGGCGACGACGCAGGTGATGGTACGACCACGGCTACGATTCTCGCCCAGGCCATCGTCAACGAGGGTCTGAAGAACGTCGCTGCTGGTGCCAACCCGATGGACTTGAAGCGTGGTATCGACAAGGCCGTCAACGCGGTGGTAGATTACATCAAGGAGAACGCCGAGGTGGTAGGTGACAACTACGACAAGATCGAGCAGGTCGCTACGGTGAGTGCCAACAACGACCCGGAGATCGGTAAGCTGCTGGCCGACGCCATGCGCCAGGTGAGCAAGGACGGCGTGATCACCATCGAGGAGAGCAAGACGCGCGACACCAACATCGGTGTGGTAGAGGGTATGCAGTTTGACCGCGGCTACCTGTCTGGCTACTTCGTGACCGATACGGACAAGATGGAGTGTGTGATGGAGAATCCGTACATCCTCATCTACGACAAGAAAATCAGCAACATCAAGGACTTCCTGCCCATCCTGCAGCCTGCTGCCGAGAGTGGCCGTCCGCTGCTGGTGATTGCCGAGGATGTCGATTCTGAGGCTCTCACCACGCTGGTTGTCAACCGTCTGCGTGCTGGCTTGAAGATCTGCGCCGTCAAGGCTCCGGGCTTCGGCGACCGCCGCAAGGCCATGCTGGAGGACATCGCCGTGCTGACTGGTGGTGTGGTGATCAGCGAGGACAAGGGTCTGACGCTCGACAAGGCTACGCTCGAGGAACTGGGTACGGCCAAGAAGGTGACAGTCTCCAAGGACAACACCACCATCGTCGATGGTGCTGGCACGAAGGAGAACATCAAGGAGCGTGTGGCTCAGCTCAAGAACGAGATTGCCAACACGAAGAGCTCTTACGACAAGGAGAAGCTGCAGGAGCGCCTGGCTAAGTTGGCTGGCGGTGTGGCCGTGCTCTATGTCGGTGCCAATTCCGAGGTGGAGATGAAGGAGAAGAAGGACCGCGTCGATGACGCACTCTGCGCAACGCGTGCCGCTGCCGAGGAGGGTGTCGTCGTGGGTGGTGGCACTACCTACATCCGCGCTCAGAAGGTGCTCGCCGACCTCAAGGGTGAGAACGCCGACGAGCAGACGGGTATCAATATCGTCTGCCGTGCGATCGAGGAGCCGCTGCGCCAGATTGTCGCCAACGCTGGTGGCGAGGGTGCCGTGGTAGTCGATAAGGTCCGCGAGGGCGAGGGCGACTACGGCTACAATGCCCGCAAGGACATCTACGAGGATCTCCGCGCAGCTGGTGTCATCGACCCGGCCAAGGTGGCTCGCGTAGCCCTGGAGAACGCAGCATCCATCGCTGGTATGTTCCTCACCACGGAGTGCCTCATCGTCGATAAGCCCGAGAAGGAGCCGATGATGCCCGCAGCACAGCCGGGTATGGGTGGCATGATGTAATTCTGCGACACAAAACCCCAAATATATTTGAAAAGTGGAGGTAGTCCCCTTGGTGGGAATGCCTCCACTTTTTATTTTCCCATGGCCTGACGGCGGGAAAAATCGACAAAGGCAAGGAAAAACCACAAGAAAACAAAAGATTCTTTCCGTTTACAACCTTTATTAGAAAAAATATGATTACTTTTGCAGCAGAGGAGCGGACGGATCGTACTCGACGACACCCATCCGCCTACCCCACTAATGAACCTTCCAAGACAGAAACCTATAAAAGACAGAATAATGATGAAACAAACGATGCACAAATCCACGACTTCCGCAATATGGCTTGCGGCTGTGGCGGTCATAGCCCTCGTGGCAAAGCCGACAAGCGCCTGGGCACAAAATCCCAAAACCTTCACGGAGTATGTCAACGAGATCATCGAGACGCAGCAGGAGCAGGATGAGCCCGAGGGAGAACGCGTATTCTTCACGCCCTACCTCACGAATGACACCCACTACATGGTGATCTCCGACATCAGTACCAACACGCTGTACAACGTCTGCGAGGGCGCATTCTGCGTCATGGACAACAACCTCCTCACGGTGTGGTCGGTAGATGGAGCGTATCTGTTTGGTCCGAACTGGAAGCCCCTCGGACTGTACGACACCCACCCGATGTGCTTTGACAACGGAGCCTTGCTGGTGAAGTCGGCAAAGAAAAACAGTCTCGGCAAGGAGTACTACTCCATCCTCTACAAGAACGGAGCGGTGCGCAACCTCGACCCGTCATGGGAGCCCCAGTCAAGGTTTGTCGATGGACTGGCTGCCGTGACCAAGAAGCAGGGCTACACCGAGATGGGCAATTTCTTCATCAACACGCGGGGTGAAAAGATGCCTTCGCCCAGCAACCTCTATTTCGGCTATGACGGCGAAAAGACGCGAGCCCTGAGATGTGGTCTGCGCGCCTTTGAGACGAAGGAGCACAAGTGGGGCTACATGGACGAGAAGTGTCAGGTGGTGCTGCAGCCGCAATGGGACAAGGTGCGCGACTTCAGCGAAGGCTACGCCTGGACGTTCAAGAGAAACACCAGCGACGGCACACACACCGCCACCCTCATCGACAAGACGGGCAAGGTGGTGCAGACAGTACCGAGCTTCTCGGCTATGGAGTCGCTCAGCAGGACGTATATGATCGGTGATGTTTGCGACGGCAAGTACTACCTCTACTCCAACGAGTCGGAACCGACGACGACCTACTACGACCTCAAGGGCAACGCACTGGCGATCTCCCACGGCGGAACCTCCTTCTACGAAGGCCATGCCCTGGTGCGCGGCGTCAAAGACACCTGGGACCGCATCTTGCTCGTCGATGACGACTTCACGGTGATGGACAGCTACCCCACCTACGCCAGTGGCGGACACGATATCTATGCCGACGAACTGTGGGTGACGAAACCCTTCGAACCTTTCGGCCTCCATACCATCCATTCGGGATCGGTCGTGATAGACAGCAGGGGACGACTGGTACTCAAAGAGATGAGTTCCCCATGGTCTTCCGACTTCATCAGAGGATTCAGCCAGCCGAGCAAGGATGGCTATATCGTGGCAAACAACATCAATGTCGGCGACAAGCGATACCTGGCGCTGATCAAATATACGGGTGAGATCGCCTGGCTTTTTTCAGCAGAAACTTTCTCCGCCAAGGATTTGACAGGATTCATCAAGGCTCCCGACTTCAACGACACGACGATAATAGTAAAAGATCCGCCTATCACCGATAAGCCCAAGGGACCCACGCAGGTGACAGACGCGACCTACAAGGTGAACATCGTCTGCAGTCCGAAGGAAGGAGGCACGGCCAGCGTTGTGGGCAAGTCGCCCATCAAGTATGGTGACAAGGTCTCCATCAAACCGGCTGCCAACGAGGGCTGGGTGGCATCGAGCATCAACGTGGAAAAACAGGAGGTGGGCGAAGAGCCGTTTATGGTCACGGACGACGTGACGGCCACCGTGTATTTCCTCCAGCGTCCCGTCTTTGAACCGATCGACCGGACCAACACCTACGAGGGCAAAGTGAAGATCATGGAACTGGACGACGCGCCGGTCTATGTGACGCTCTATGCCACGATGAGCAAGGACAAGGACATCAGTTGCCCGTTTGGCGACAAGACCTACGGCTACCTCACCCTGATGCTGGACCCGAAAATGAGATACAACGGCAAGGGAGTGTCGGTGAACGGCTTCTTCCCGCCGATGAAGATCATCGGTTTCCAGCACGAGGGCGGCAAGCAATATCTCGTGGCCGATGGCGGATCCGTCATGTACCACGACCTGTGCGTCACGACAAACGACCTGCTGGCCAACCTGTGGTTCAACCTGCTGGTGAGGATGGACGGTTTTGAGTCGGGAAGCATCGTCCCGCGCCGCTACCGCATCGAGATGACCAACGTCAACGAGAAGACGGGCGAATGTACGCTGGGCAACCTGGAGGTATTCTCCCGCAGCAAGGGATGGGTGCCGGGACAGGATCCGTCGATTGCCAGACACACCGCCAGCAAATTCCCCTCGCTCAGCGGTGGCGCCCACGACCTGGGCATTGCAGCTGACTACTTCAAGGGATGCACGCTGAAACTGGCCAAGAAGCGCGACGACGTGCTCTGGTATCCGCCGCTCGAATGGGCAAAGAGCCAGACCGAATATGACAAGAAGATAGAGAAGATGAAGGACACCTACCTTCACTTCATCACCGATTGCGAAGCGCTGTTCGGCCTATAACATCATACTCATCTTTTACGCAAGAACAAGAAAAGAATGAAACTCATCACCACCAGCGACTGGCACATCGGCAACCTCTTTCATGGCAGCGACCGATTGCCCGAACATCGCCACTTTCTGCAATGGCTGCTCTCGCAACTGCGAGCGCAGCAGCCCGACGCTCTCCTTGTGGCGGGCGACGTCTTTGACAATGGCAACCCATCGGCAGCGGCACAGTCGGCCTACTACGAGTTTCTGGACGAGGCCACGCAGGCTTGTCCGGACCTCCACATCATCATCACTGCCGGCAACCACGACTCGGCCAGCAGGCTGGAGGCGCCCCGTGCGCTGCTGACCCGACAGAGGGTGGAGGTGAGGGGCCATGTGCACCGCACCTGGCAGCAACAGGAGGAGGGAGGACGATGGGTGATCGACTATGAGGACCTGATGATACCGCTCACGGGGCGGACGGGCGACCGGGTGGTGGTGCTCGCCGTGCCCTTCCTCCGGAGCGACGTCGTGCAGAACAGTTGTTATTCGCAGGGCGTCACGGACCTCTTGCGCCAACTGACGGACCGTGCGAGGGAGCTATATCCTGACACGCCAATCGTCATGATGGCTCACATGTATGCCAAGGGGGCCGACATCGTCGAGCGGGATGCCAGCGAGCGCATCATCATCGGCGGACAGGAGGAGGTGGAGATGGGGGACTGGGAGAACCACCCCGACTACCTGACCTGTGGTCATATCCACAAGCGGCAGCATATCTGGAACACCCGCTGGGCACGCTACACAGGGAGCGTCCTGCCCATGTCCTTTGCCGAGAAGGACTACCGCCACGGGGTCGATCTGGTCACGACAGAGGCGGACGGCAGGTGGCGAGTGGACTTCCTGGAGTATGAGCCCCAACACCCGCTGCGCATCCTGCCGGAGACAGACGAGGCGATGTCGCCGAAGAAACTGCAGAAGATCATCAAGACAACACTGCCCGACAGGGTGGATGGGCTGCTGGGCGACGACTTTGTCTATCTCGTGCTCAAGGTGAAGACGGAGAAGGCGAGCAACGACGAGATCAAGGCGCTCCACGCACTCATAGAGACGAAGAACGCCGTGCTCTGCAAGACGCAGCGGGTCATCGACGACATCGACTTGACAACCATGACGGGGCAGGAGGAGATACACAGCATCGACGACATCCTCAACCGCGACCCGCTGGAGACGCTGAAAGAGACGTTCGCCATCAAGCACAACGCCGAGATGACGGCACACCAGGAGCAGATGCTCCGCCATCTGATAGAAACCATCCATACAGATCAGGAGAAAGCATGAAGTTTATCAAGTTAGAGATACTCAACCTGGCCTCCCTCGACCGGGAGGAGGGAGAGACGATCCATTTCACATCGGGAGCCCTGGGCGAGAGCAATATTTTCAGTATTGTGGGGCCCACGGGCAGTGGCAAATCGACGATTCTCGACGCCATCTGCCTGGCGCTCTACAACCGGGCGCCTCGCTATCCGCGCAAGAAGGGCGACCGCAACCAGAACATCGAGATCTATGGAACGCCGGAGGAGGGGGAGCGCAACCGACTGGCGCCTACCGACTCGCGCAACATCCTGACGCGAGGACGGAAGAAGGGCTACAGCAAACTGACGTTTCGGGCCAACAACGGCCTGGTGTATCGGGCCGAGTGGTATGTGCGGTTTCAACGAGTGAAATACGAGAACGTGAGAACGGCGCTCTATCTGCTGGGCAGCAAGGAAGGACGGCCCACGGAGGAGGAAGCCGACTGGAGTACGCTCCCTGAGCTTATCGGCCTCGACTACGACCAGTTTCTACGCACGGTTCTCATAGCGCAGGGATCGTTTGCCAACTTCCTCACGGCCAAGGAGAACGAGCGCTACGAACTGCTGGAGAAGCTCATCGGCTGTGAGGAGCAGTATGCCCTGATCGCGGCGGGTATCAAGCAGCAGCGGGACCTCGCCCAGCAGGCTTACCAAGCGGTGACGGCGGATTTCGCAGCCTTCGAGAAAGACCTCATCGACAGTGAGGAGGAACTCCAGCTACTCGCCGACCGCATCAAGCAACTGGAAGAGGAGGACCGAAAGGCCAAGGCCGAACTGAGTGCTGTGACGGAGGCTTTGGCTTGGTATGTGGCCGACGATCAGCAGCGACGGAACATCGCGCGCTACGAGGAGGCGTTTCTTGGTGCGCGCCAACGCCTCGACGCCATCAAGGGGGATGTGGATCGGCTTCGGTTGCACGACGCTACGCTGCCGGCCGTGGATCTCTACAAGGCGATGCGCACGGCGGAGCGCAACAGGGCCAGAATGGGCACTGAACTCGAAAGGATCACCAAGCAGCGGACCGAGAAGGAACAGCTGCTGGAGGCGGAGAACCGCAGGCAGACTGAGTTGACGCAGATGGCTGCCGATGCTGGGAAGGAAGTGGAACAGATGAAACCGCACATCGACCGGGCCCGCATTATCAAGGGCGAACTGGCGGCCGCTTCCCTGAGCGTCAAGGAGAAGCAGGAGGCGCAGGCCGTGGCGGAGAAGGCGATCCAAAAGGCGGACCAGCAGGTGGCGGACAATGCTGCTGCCATCGTCAAGGCGGAACGGAAACAGAAAAAGGCGGAGGAGTCGCTGACCGTGCTGCGAAAGGAGGTAGAGGCCCGAAGCGGACAACTGGCAGCGGCGGTCGAGACGGCGACAGCAGCCTATGAGAAAGAGCGGGGAAAAGCCGACGGCATGGACGCGCTGGCGCTGCAGGAGGCCAAGAGCAAGGCGGAGCATCGACAGCACAACTTGAAGGAGGCCATCCGCATCCGACGGGCGATGACGACCAATCAGCAGGCACTGGACAAGGGGGCAGAGACCATCGCTACGCTGACTGATCGCAACAAGGCCATCGAGGCATCGATCGCGCAACTGACCATCGAGAAGCTGAGCGAGGAGCTGGAGACGCTTCGCAAGACACATACGCTGATGACCAGCGACCATTGGGAGGCGCACCGTGCCGGACTGGAGGAGGGTGCGGCCTGTCCGCTCTGTGGTTCGACGCACCATCCCTACCACGACCAGCAGGTCTTCGCCTCGGTGGTGAACGAGTTTACGCAGTTGATCGAGGACAAACAGCGCACGCTCGAGACGCAAAGGACGGAGAAGGAAAAACTGAACCGGGAGAAGGGCCTGAACGAGGGCAGACTGAAGAGTCTCACGGACAACGCACGCCTACTGACCGACGAGCAAGGACGGTTGGAGAAGGAGTGGGGCGAACTGCCCACGCAAGGGACTACCGGGTGGAGCGAGGACGTCGAGGAGTTGCTTTCGATGCAGGAGGCCGTGGCGGAAGCGGTGGTCAAGGCTTCGAAGGCCTTGGCGGACTACAACACACTGGTCAAGGAGATTGACCGGTTGCGCCAGGCGAAGGATCAGGCGACGGAGGCACAGGGAAAATATCAGCAGCAGGCTGACCAGCAGGTGAAAAAAGCCGAGAACCTGTGTGCCGAGGCGCAGGCCTCACTACTGACAGAGCGGGGCAAGACCGACAACCTCGTCAAGCAGCAGGAGGAGAAGCGTCAAGCGCTCCAGCAGGCTACTGCGGCCTGGGAGAAGGCCGTGGCAGAGGTGCGAGAGAAGGAGGCGGCTATCAAGGCGGAGATTGGGGAGATGGACCCGAACGCTTTGGAGCAGCGACTGACCAAAGCAAAGGCGGAGGCCGACGAGGCTGTAGTGAAGCAGGGGGAGGTCATCGGCAAGATAAGGGAAGCCATCACGGGCTTAGCGGGCAGACTGGAGACCATGGCGAAGGAGATGGACAACGAGCAGAAGCAGCATGACCACGCTCGGCAGCAGTTGGCGGACTGGATTGAAGCATACAACGAAGACAGTAGCCACCCCACCCTGCTCTCCCTCGACGACATCGCCCGGCTCTATGCTGCCACCGACCCCTGGGAGGAGATACGCGAACGGCTACAGCGGTTGACGGAGGACCTCACCAAGACGGAGACGACGCTGCAGAACGAACGGCGCACGAACATCGAGCACCAGCAAAAGCGGCCCGACCGCGACAAGGAGGTGCTCCTGGCCCGCAAGGCCGAACTGGAGGGATTGTCGTCCACCGAACTGACAGACGCCAAAGCGCGGATGCAGCGCCACGAGACGGCCAAGCAGCGGATGGGAGCGCTCTTCGAGAAAAGACAGGAGGCAGAGCAACGGAAGGTGGAATGGGAGCAGATCGCCGACGCCATCGGAAGCGAGGGCAGGACGCTCCGCAAGATTGCACAGTGCTATACGCTCCGTTTCCTCATCGAGCACGCCAACGTGGAGATACGGAAGTTTAACTCGCGCTACGAACTGATGCAGGTGAAAAACTCGCTGGGCATCCGCGTCATAGACCATGACCGTGCGGATGACGTCCGCGACACCACCTCGCTGTCGGGCGGCGAGACCTTCATCGTCTCGCTCGGACTGGCCCTCGGGCTATCGGCCCTGTCGTCGCGCAACCTGTCTTTCGAGAATATCTTCATCGACGAGGGTTTCGGCACGCTCGACCCCGACACGCTCTCCACAGTCATCGACGCGCTGGCAATGCTCCAGTCGTCGCAGGGCAAGAAGGTGGGCGTCATCAGCCATACCGACACCATGTCGGAGCGCATCACCACCCAGATACGCATCGTCAAGAACGGCAACACGGGAAGCAGCCACATCGAGATCTACCCACAATAATTCATCAAATCATCAAAACCACTCATCTACAGAACAATCCTCTATGAGCAGGGAATTAGCTTTCACGATACTGACCGCAGCCGGACTTTGTCTCTATGGCTGCCAAAACAACCGGAGCACGGAGGAATCGGCACCGGAAGAACCCAAGGTGGTTTTCCCGGCCGACACGGCTTCGGCCTATGTGGCGCCAGCATCCAAGACCGACTCCCTGAAGACACTGAAGGGCAAGATGGACGAGGACTTCAACGTGCTCAAGGAGATGGAGAACAATGCGCCGGAATACTACGAGCGCCTGCAGCGACAGATGTGTCATGGCTTCATCGTGATCGACAAAAGCAGGATGAAACTGATCCTCTACGACAAGGAGGGAGGCGTGGTGCGGCGCTTTGCCATGGGCTGCTCCACCAAATTTGGCACCAAGCACAAGAAGGGGGACAACCGCACGCCCGAAGGATTCTTCACCGTGGAGAATGTATATAACAGTACCGACTGGCTCTACACCGACGACGAGGGGAAGACTTCGAAGAAGAAAGGGATGTTCGGACCGTGGTTTATCCGACTGCGCGTGCCGGGGACGTCGCAGATTGGCATTCACGGCACCTGTGCGCCCTGGTCGGTGGGAGGGCGCGTCAGCCATGGCTGCATCAGGTTGACCAACGACGACATCACCACACTCAAAGACCTGGTGACGCCGGGCATGCCCGTCATCATCATACCAGGGAAGAGGGACCGGGAGCAAAACTATGCCGAACGGGTGGTGATACCTTATTTCTCCACCATCCGCTACACCGAACAAGAACCAGTCGTCCTGCCTGATCCGGAACCAGACCCACAGGCTGCCGACACGATGGACAGCGACTCGGTGGATGTTTACGAGGAAACGAACGAGGACGGTCCTGACTCCACCTGGTCGTAATGGCAGCGACCCGGCGGAAGCAGGACCAAGGAAGAAATAGAGGGGGCTCTGACCACCAAAATCCATGATTTTTTTGGTGGTACGGGGCGAAACCACTACCTTTGCAGACATGAAAATAAAAATCAACTGGAAGCAATTCGCCGCTTTCTTCATCGTCATCGGCTGCACCTATTATATCACGCGCAACTTCTTCATGACGGCGGGCATCTTGATGCTGCTCCTCCTCATCGACGGCTTGCTCCTCGACTACGACCATCGGAGACGGGGACGCAAACAGGCGGAGGAGATTATGAAGGGACTGAAGGACGAGGAGACGGACGAAGAGAAGCAATAATCCACCGAATCATGGAACAACTCATCAGACTTTATGAGCAATGGGCGGGCGGCAAGCCTGCCACGATAGAGAAGGTGAAGGGCGCGGGGAGCAACCGCATCTACTACCGACTGACGGACGAGGCGCACCACTCGGTCATCGGGGTGGTGGGCACGAGCCGCGAGGAGAACCATGCCTTCATCTGCCTGGCAAAGCATTTCGGCCAGCGACAGCTACCCGTGCCGGAGATACTGGCCGCAAGCGACGACGAGATGCGCTACCTGCAGACCGACCTGGGCCACGTCTCGCTCTTCGACGCCATACAGGGCGGACGGGAGGCGGGCGGACGCTACAACCTCAAGGAGGTGGACCTGCTGAGACGAACGATACGCGAGCTGCCCAACATACAGATCAGGGGGGCGCGGGGACTGGACTTCTCCCAATGTTATCCGCAACCGGAGTTTGACCAGGACAGCGTGCTCTTCGACTTGAACTACTTCAAGTACTGTTTCCTCAAGGCTACGGAGATCGACTTCCACGAGATGAAACTGGAGGCCAACTTCCGGATGTTTGCCAAAGACCTGACGGCAGAGCCGATGGAGGCTTTTCTCTACCGCGACTTCCAGGCACGCAACGTGATGCTCGATGACGAGGGCAATCCCTTCTTCATCGACTTCCAAGGGGGCAGAAAGGGACCTTTCTACTACGACTTGGCCTCGTTTCTATGGCAGGCGAGCGCGAAGTATTCCTTCAAACTGCGCCGCGAACTGATCTTCGAATACTACCAAAGTCTCAAGCAATACACCGAGGTGCCTTCCTCGCGCCACTTTGCCCACCGGTTGGCGCTCTTCGTGCTCTTCCGCACGCTGCAGGTGCTGGGGGCGTATGGTTTCCGGGGCTACTTCGAGCACAAGCGCCACTTCATCGACTCCATACCGGGGGCTATCCAGAACCTGCGCGACTTGCTCGCCCTCGACCGTAGCACCTTCCCCTATCCCTACCTGATGTCGGTCCTGCAGCGCCTGGTGGAACTGCCACAGTTTACGCGCATCGAGGAACCAGCGAAGAACCGGGCCGATGGCTTCCGCACCACGGCGGACGACGTCTTCAAGGCCAACCCGCTGGATGGTCCCGCCACATTCTCGAAATACGACGGCAAGGGCCCGCTGGTGGTCCGTGTATATAGCTTCTCCTACCGCAACGGCATCCCCGAGGACGAGTCGGGCAACGGCGGAGGCTATGTCTTCGACTGCCGAAGCACGCACAACCCGGGACGCTATGAGCCGTACAAGAAACTGACGGGACTGGACGAGCCGGTGATCCGATTCCTGGAGGACGACGGCGAGATCCTCGATTTCCTCAGACCAGTCTATCAACTGGCCGACCATCATGTGGAGCGATATATGCAGCGGGGCTTCACTTCCCTGATGTTCTGCTTCGGATGCACGGGCGGACAGCACCGCAGCGTGTATAGTGCGCAGCACCTGGCGGAGCATATCCACGAGAAGTATGGTATCGAGGTGCGGGTGACGCATCGCGAACAGCACATACAACGCGTGATGGAGGCAAAGGACACAGCGAAGGGGGCGGAATAAGGGACTTCTCCTGACTACCCGTCCTCGATTTTCTCTCACAACGACAAGGCTACATGACAAAACAGGCAATGATATTCGCGGCTGGACTGGGCACCCGCCTGAAGCCGCTCACCGACCGAATGCCCAAGGCACTGGTGCCCGTGGCGGGGGAACCGCTGCTGGCTCACGTCATCAGAAAACTGAAGGCGGAGGGCTTTACCCGCATCGTGGTCAATGTGCACCACTTCGCCGACCAGATCATCGACTATCTCCACACCCACGACTTCGGGGTGGAGATACATATCTCTGACGAGACCTCCAAACTCCTCGACACGGGTGGCGGCATCCGTCATGCTGCCCATTGGTTTGAGACCGACAGCCCGGTGCTGATCCACAACGTCGATATCTTGAGCAACGCCAATCTCTCCCAGCTCTACGACAGTGCGGTGGCAGACGCAGCCTTGCTGGTCAGCGACCGCGTCACCAAGCGCTACCTGCTTTTCGGCGAGGGGAAGCGCCTCGTGGGATGGACCAATGTGGAGACAGGGGAGGTACGGTCACCCCATGCAGACCTGTGTGTGGCCGACTACCAGCGATGGGCCTTCAGCGGCATCCATGTCGTGTCGCATCGTCTTCTCGAAGCCATGCGTCCCTATCCCGACCGCTTCCCGATCATGGACTTTTACCTGCAAAACTGCGACCGGCTTGATATCCGAGGCCAGCTTGCCGACGACCTCCAGCTCCTCGATGTCGGAAAGCTCGACACCCTGGACCGCGCCGAATCGTTTGTCAAGACGCTGGCGACACGCTGATAGGCCAAGGATAGCCTCACACATTTCCCTGTGCGACATTAGGACATCCGCCTGTCTTCAGCAGTGCTTCCCCACCCCTTCCCCACCCTTTTGCCAACAAAAGTGGGGCAGAGCAAAAAAAACAGGCCGCAAAATTTGGTAGTCTCGCATAAATCCACTACCTTTGCACCCGCATTTACCAAACGGTACTTGCCAACACGCTTCCACCCCCTAGGAGAGATGGTAGAGTGGTCGATTACACCGGTCTTGAAAACCGGCGTACCGAGAGGTACCGGGGGTTCGAATCCCTCTCTCTCCGCAAAGTCCTGTAAGTCGAAAGATTTACAGGACTCTTAATTTTTGTGCTTTTAAGTAGTCTCCCTTTTTTTACCACCATATAAAGTGGTAAGTTACCACCATAATTTTATTATTAATCAGAGAAGTCCATTCCCTTCTGCAGATTGTTTTTACTAACAAGGCACGACATGAGGAATAAGCAATGTTTATGTGGCATTTACGATGATATAAGAACTACTGCAAAAATAGTCGCATCATACGACTATTTTTGCAGTGATTTCATTTTGTTCTTTTATTTCAAACCAAGAACTCTACGGATTATCACATTTCTATTCGTTTATTTTGTGTAAACACACGTTATTAACGACTATAAAGTTGGTCTAATTCCTTTGTTCTTGCAAATTCATATATTTTACCGAATAAAATGTGTTTCTTGCCGTCCGCTGTGCTATCACTGGGAGCTTTCGTGTATGCGACAACAAGCGTATAACAAGGAATAAAGTGTTCCGTGATTATGCAGAAAGAGGTAAAAGCACCATGGGATGGTGTTTCGGTTTCAAGTTACACCTGATATGCAATGAGAGAGGTGAATTGCTTAACTTTATCCCAAATCGGTCATCAGGACTTCTCTTTGCCGTACGACACAGAGAAATCCTAATGACCGATTTGGGTTTATAGGTCTGCAGACTTGAATTGACAATTAGGCAATAAAGAGAAAGGTTTGGATGGACTAAAAATAGCCTTCCAAATCTCTCTCTTGTTTGGTTTGCGCTAATCTGCGTATCCAAAGATAATCTCGGTTTAATAGAACAAAATTATTTGACGACCAACATATCAGGATATTTAATAGAAAGCTTATCCAACAGAGCAATAGCTTCTTCTACATAGTCCGAACCGTTATTGTGGTAGCATAGACAGTTGACTGTATTGGCTTGCTGATTTATATCATTGTCACCTTCATCTGATGGTGTACCAACAATAGTATGTGCGATACCTAAATTTTGCAAAACATCCGAAGAAACGCCGTACAGATGCCAACCGTCGATTTCTATATCCAGTCTCACTTCATTGGAGATACGTGAAAGTATGATAGGACTCCCTCCATGATTGTCTAGATATATGTAATATTTTTCCTGTGAGAGCAATTCCACCAATCGATTCAACATCTTCCAAGCCACATTTGTAGCTGAGAAATATCCACTTTGTAGAATGCATACATCCAGGGAAGAGGCATTTGAGTCAAAAGAATTTTGTTCTTCAGCTCTTTGAAAATAGAGATAACCATAATCCGTAGAACGGTAGGCTACAGTAATTTCACCAGCGTATTTCACGGCATAATAGCGCCAGTTCTCAGGACACACGGTCTTTGTGCAACCTACCATTGCACTTACCGGAACCGACGTGTCTATCAAGTCAAAGACTTCCATAATACGGTTACGGCTTCCGAATTTATGATAGCCGGTAAAATTTTGCCAAGAACCGTTGATAACGCCATAGTAGCGATATCCCTCATGGTTCAAGCGGCACATGGAATAATCACCTAAAGAGAGAAGGGCAGACCGTTTCTGTTCTTCTCTCAACTTTTCATTTGCCGATGACACAAAGAAATGTTTAGCTTTGCCCAAACGATTTTTCAGGCTCTGTACAAACGAACTGTTATTAAGATCCAATTTGCCATCGTCATTCAATCCTATGGTGAAAGCCTGCAGTGTTCCATTGATTTCGGAGACATCCTCATATTGATACAAACTCCTCCATACGTCTCTTGAACTTTCTTTTTGCTGTTCCTCATTCCATGAAAGTGAATTGAACCCTTTCGCTTTACTAAACTTCTGTAGTTGCCCGTGCATCAGACGCGAAGTGTCGTTCAACAAATCCGTCAATCTTTCTTCACGGGTCTGGTCTGCACTGTTGGCGATAAGATTCCGCAGATGGCGTTCGCGTATAACAAATTCCTCCTTGTCAAGGTTAAGGTACAGACCGAGGAAATAAGAATACAAACGGATGTAGTCACCAGCATGCATATCTCCCTTTATGGCAGAAGACAAACTTTCGTTGAAATCGGCTTTAAGCTCATCTGGGATATTCTGGTGGCAAGCGGACAAAGTATCCAAAACCATCTCCATCGACCTTACTCTGATAGCACTAGACAGATGGTGAGCCAAACACTCGTCACTTATATCCTTATATTTAGGTTTGTCATATCCAGAGATATAATCAAAGCAAACAAATATGGCGCGTAGCATATTCATATAAGAAGGATCCACGGCTTTCAAGTCCGGCGTGTAATCAAGAGCTTCCCATATAAATTGCATCCACGTAGTATCAAACTTGATGGCGATTTTATTCGCCTTGTCGATGTTAATCTTTCGTATCAGTTTATGTATCTTCGCCTTGACAATCTCAAAAGAAGTCAGGGGCTTTCCCCGAGAGTTCATCTTGTTGTAAAGATCATCAGACAAGTCAAACCGCCCGAAATCAAGAATATAGAAATTGATGGGGCAATCACATGAAGTTAGTTTGTCCCACAAATCGGTCTGATGGCCAAATGTTGCATGAATTCTATCCAGAACGACCAGCATAGATATGATAGATGGGTCGGCGTAGAAAGACCCTCTAAACTCATCCAAGTTTTCCAGATATTCGCTTATGACCTTTTCTCTCGTTCCATTCATACTGATTTCATTCGCCAAGTCCTTGTGCTTGGCAAAAAGGATCTGTTTGCAAAAGGCCACGGTACAGTTTCTCGTTGCATAACTGAAACGAGCCAATGTAGCAAAATCCTTCTCTGTTGCGTCAGGAGAGATAAGTGCTGCGTAATAATGAAGCAAGAAAAGCGTTGTAAGGCGTTGCTGACCGTCAAGTGGCATGAAATCCTTCGCAATGGAATCACTCCCATAGACAAAATCCAGCGTCTCCTCTTTCCTGTCATTCGGATCTTGCGTTACACTATCCAAGGCCGTCTTGAATGTTGATAACATATTGGAAAGAACCCTTTCCGTTTTCTCTGTTCCTGCCCCATAGATGTAGTCACGTTGCAGGGTCGGTATGCTGATGGGCTGTTTGCTAACCAGTTCCCAAAATGTAGTTTTATATCCTATTTGATTATCCATGATTATCAAGTTTGAATTACAATGCCGTGGCAACTATATATGGAGCCAGTTTTTTCTTAATATCCTCATAATACAGAATTCTGTCCCGTTGCCCCCAAGAATGTATCTGAAGTTCCTCTTGGTCATACATTTTCAAAAATACCTTCTGGGTGCAAATTGGATAATACTTATTTGAGGATATTTCATTGCATATCAACTGACGCTTTACTTCAAACGGCGATTTACCTACCATTGCATTTTGCCCTAAATCCAACAATGTCATATTTGACAACTGGTGTACGGCAACCGCTTTGTCGGCTTTAGCATCCAGCAAATCATAAAATCTGGCAACATCGTCAAACAGGGCTTTAATCTTGTCATATCCATATGTTTTTGAACGGCATATAGGCTCGTCACGTTCCAATGCCTCGATGATGTTCTTTTGCTCTTGTGTAAGTTCGGGACTGCCTAAAGACAGCTTTTTCAGAGCATCCTTGTTGCAGACAATCCATTCGTACCACGAATCCTTTTTCTTTTCTGGGAGACAATCCGAGTTCTGTGCATGGATATGCTCCAAAGTCCAAGTCTTGTCGGCTCTTTCTTCCTTTCCGTTGACCATTTTGTAGTTATATCTAAACCTGTCGAACGAGAAGAAGTTACCTTCCTTCTGCAGTCTTGTGGTTTCCACATTATAAAGAAGCAAAAGTTTTTGATGTACTTATAATGCGTACTTACGTCATAGCGCAATTGTTCCAAGCTCACGATAGGCAGATTGGTTCCTTTGTCTTTAGGAAGCGTCATGGCATCCTTGATAAGGTTTACCATATGCTGTTCTTTCAGAACTCTCCGCTTTATTTTTGACTTCAGAAGGCTGCAAATCACATCGTCTTCCGTCCCAGGTGATGCAATGGCATTAAGAAAACCTATTCTGTGATACAAGTCCCTGTCATGATACCAGTATTGTAACTTGTCAAAAACACTAAGCACACGCTCCCATGTATTCCAAGCATCATTGTCCTTGTCAATCAGTTTCTTGAAATAAAGATAAGTATACAGTTCGTCGTCCTTGCGCAATTGCAGAAATTCGCACTTGGCAGCTTTGTCGGAAGCATATTTTCCACTAATCAAATCAAAAAGGAGACCAATGGAATTTCGCCCGGTATCCGACCGTTTGGTGAGGAAAGACTGAAAATCTTTGTCTTTCATCTGTTGCTCCAGTTCATCCCATTTCTCGTTGATGCTTGCCTGCTTGTTTGTAAAGCGTTCCTTTTGAATTTCTTCCCTAAGAGAATCAGAGAAGCCATCCAACGATCCTAAATCAAATTTGGTGGTCTTACTGAGGAACAATGAGCGTATAAGCTCAGAACACGACAGTTCCACTTTCAGCGAATTCATCCTGTTGAATATATCGTGTGGCTCCTTTTCTTCATTTGTTTCATACCATACAATCTGTACGGACTTTGTTCCGCTATCAGCAGTCTGGTAGAAATATTGGGAGAAGACACCTACTCTTGACGGATCATCCATAAACCACTTGAAAACGGTATTTGCAGCATGGTAGATATATACAGAATCTATCATGTGACTCCATTTTCTGGGAATTTCATCAATGGTGGCAGGTGATGATGCTATAGGAGGAACTATTTTGATTGACTCAAAAATATCCACCATATCAGGACGTGTGGCATACATGATGGTGTACTTATGTGATATGGTGCTAAACATGTTACTGTTCAACTGGTCGTATATCTGCATGATGATACGAATAGTTGTCAAGCGTTGTTGTCCATCTATCACCTCATACCACAATTCGTCGTTCATCTGTTTTTCTTCACCACAATGGGTTGAAGACAATAGAATTGTCCTTTAGTGTCACCAATGAAGAAAGCATACAAGTCCTGCAAAAGATCCAGTACCTGCGTTTCCTCCCATCGGTAGCCTCGTTGGTATTCAGGTATGTAGTATTTCTTGTCGAGCAAGTCGGGGATTGCCCGTCTTATCATATAATTGTCTGTCATAAGTTTGTTTCTTTTATTAAGTATGTTAACGTAGAATTATGATTTATCTTACGGGATGTCTCTTTGTTGAACCTTACATAACAATTATAGTTTTGAGGTTTCATTTTCTAAGCAAGGACAGCTTGTACCATCTGCAATACGATTATACATCAATGATGGTTCGGCGGCTATTACGCATTTGTAGTTGCACCCAACAGTAAACCTCATACTGAGCTTATTTTGGTCGGCTTCTGACAGTGGCTGAATGGATAGCCATTTGTTATAGATTTTTTCTAATGTCATATATTTTATTTACCACTTAGTAAGGTGGTAGATTACCACCTTTTGTACTTGTTTTGAAAACTATCTAATATATATGTTTTCACTACTGTCCCGTTAAAATGAATAGTAGTGATTACTAGTTTAAGAATATTGTGGTTTTATATTCTCTCCTCTATGTATTTCTCCGGGTCGCGCAAAAAATCCATAAGATTTATAATATATACGCCTTCTTCATTCATGTAGGTAGGTTGTAGCCCGTTGACAATTACGATTCTGCGAAATCCGTCGCGAAGTTTACGTAGCGAGGCTAGTTCTTGATCTCGTTTTTCTTCTGTTTCCATCGCATAGGCCGATTGGATGTACACTCGCTCATAGCCACGATTGCAGACGAAATCGATTTCCAGCGTCTTGCGTTGACGGGATCCATCCTCGATTTTCACTTCGGTAAACACCTGTCCTACATCCACCTTCATTCCAATAGCACGAAGCTCGTTGTAGAGCATATTCTCCATCATATGCGTTGGTTCTACTTGCCGAAATCCTAATCGGGCATTTCTCAGTCCCAAATCCTCAAAGTAATACTTAAACGGCGAATCTATGTATTTTCTTCCTTTAATGTCATAACGAGTAACACGTTCCAACACGAACGCATCCTCCATATATTCCAAGTAGAGACGTATGGTATCCACCGAAATGCTACTCTGCTTTACACTTTTAAAAGTGTCTGCAATCTTTGGAGGATTGGTCAGACCACCCACACATGATGCCATGATGTCCACTAGTTCTGACAAATCGCTATCTTGACGAACTTCATATCGCTCTTTTATGTCACGCAAATAAGTATGCTCCATCTGCTGTTCCAGATAACTCACCTTCTTGTTGACAGCGTTTTCTAAAACGACCTGTGGCAATCCTCCATAGAGCATATATTCACGAATCATATCTTGCGAATAGTCATCACGGAAATCTGCTACTTCTCTGAAGGTCAATGGACGCACGTGTATTTCATCTCCTCGTCCACGAAACTCAGTGATTACATCCTTAGACAGAAATTTTGCATTAGAGCCAGTAACAAACACATCCACATTGCTTATGCTTAGGAATGAGTTCAATACATCCTCAAACTCGCTGACCATCTGTACTTCATCCAGCATAACATAATATTGACCGTCTGATGAAAGACGGCTATCTATGTATTGAAGTAATGCGTCGGGGTCTCTCAAACTTTTATTCAGTCGGTTCTCCAAATTCACCCCTATGATATGGTCTTCTTTCACTCCTTGTTTTATGAGGTAGTTCTTGAAAAGGGTGAACAACAGGTATGACTTGCCGCATCTGCGCATTCCTGTTATCACTTTTATCAACCCATTCCCACAACTGTGGATAAGTAGATCCAGATATTTATCTCTACGGATTTCCATATTTCTATTCGTTCATTTTGTGTAAATACACATTATTAACGATCGCAAAGTTAGCCTTATTCCTTTGTACACGCAAATTTCAAGGCAAGAAAATGAGTCAATGGTCACATTTTTAACTCTTACAAGGCAGTTTTTCCTTCACACAACACCTATAGACGTTATCAATAGTTGGGGCATCTCTAAGATGTATGTCACCCAAATTGTCAAGAATGTCAACGGCGAAGACTTCACTATAGCGACTCTTGTCATGCAGGTGAATGGTTTCCAATTTCAGGGCAAGGTATATATTGCTTTGGATGAAGGCTCTGATTACTACCGTATTTATGGAGAAAAGAATGGAACGACTAAAGAATATCATCATGATATTGCTTTTGATGAGCTTGGCGATGTACTTGACTCAATGATAGAGACTAGAGGTATGACCAAGGAAGAATACCAAGCAAAGGTAAAGGACTTTGTTTGTAGCCTCTAACATCAGTATTTTGGTGCAAAGTTAGTGTTAAACACGAGGAATTTATCTTTATTCTAATTGTTTTATACTAACTTTGTACCAATAATAGGATATAACGCTACATCGTGCTACAAGACGCTACAAGTAGGCTACATATTTCAATGCCTATAAAAGTTATGTAACATCTTGAAAATCAATATTGCTACATGAAGATACAACTTTCAGAGTCATATTTGACTTATAGGCATTTGAATAATGATGATAAGATGGTGGTCATGATGTAGTATTATCCCCCTTTCATAAGGGCAATTCATAAACATAATACAAAGGCTATGAGATGATAAACAGAAAACAATGGCAACCGACTTGTTTTAAAGTAAGAAGCGAGTGTCGTAATGCCATAATCTCCTCAAAGATTTGAGGGGTGGAGTAGAAAATAGAGTCGATAGATTTCTTAAAATAGTCAAATTGTGTAACAAAAGTCATTCATACACAGTGTTTTAAGACGTTTTGTCTTGCGCCAGTTCTGCGCCATTTTTCGTGCAAAATAAGCGAAAATGCCTAAAGACGGCACTTGAATATCAACGAGTTACAGAAGATGGTAGAGTGGTATAAAATCCCTCTCTCCGCCAAAATCAGCGTAACGAGTTGTAAAACAACAAGTTGCGCTGATTTTTCGTTTAAGGGTGCGCCAAATCTGCGCCAGAATTTTTTAGGTAATTGAACAAACGTCTTTAATCCACCGATGTAACTTGATCTAAAATTTGTTAATTTCGTCTTACATGATGTAGTTTTTCGCTAGGAAGTTGCGTCTAACTCGTGTAAGTCATTAAAATAAGAATAAAAATGAATGACAATCAACAAAAATCCGCGGACATGGTCCAACAGAATAAAAGCACTATTTACACCGTATGCTACATGTTCTCCAAAGACCAGGACGAGGTGAACGACTTATTTCAAGAGGTGCTCATCCGCCTGTGGCAAGGATTTGCCAACTTTGAGGGCCGAAGCGATGTGAAGACGTGGATCTACCGTGTGGCGCTCAACACGTGCATCACGCTGGACCGAAAGAAACGACGCCACCACAAGGAAAGGGTCTACATGGGCGATGACCTCTTCAGCGGCAACGAACGTGACTCACAGCAGGCAGAGATGCTGCACAAGCGTATTATTCGGCTTCAGCCTCTCGATCGTGCCATTGTTCTGCTCTGGCTCGAGGACATCAGCTACGAGGAGATTGGTGCCATCATCGGCATTACGGCAAAGAACGTGAGCGTTCGACTCTACCGCATCCGCGAACAACTCAAAAACTTGTCTAACGACTAAACGCAACAACATTATGAATACAACAAATGGCAACTTCAACGAACTCGACGAGATGAAGCAGCAGATGCAAATGCTGCAAGACAAATTTCAGAAGGAGGTAACTATCAACGACCGACTTATCCAAGAGTCAATACGACATAAGATGTCGTGGAACAAAAAACTTTTTTGGTCGGACATTATTTCTATTCCTATTCTCATTTTTATCCAATTGGTGATGACGGAGGTGTTCCAGCTCTCTTGGTGGAGCTTGGGCATCTTTACTGCTGTGGTGCTTGCAATAGTATTTGCAGATTATAAAATCAACGTCAGCACGCTTCGGGATGAGGACTTACAGCGCAACAACCTCATCGAAACCGCCAAGAAACTGGTGCGCATGAAGAGGCTTGGGAAAATAGAATGTATCATCACTTTTCCCTTGGGTTTTTCATGGGCAGGCTGGGTTTGCGTAAAGCTTTGGTTACAAGTGAATCTGCAACGTAATGAACTTTTAAGTCAAGGATATGGATTGTTCTGTGTGGTACTGTTTGTCTTGGGACTGTTAATTGCCCTATACTTCTACCGCAAAATGCAGCGCTCTAACGATGAGCTTATCAACCAGATTAATAATCTCACCGCAATAAAAGATAGTAGTTTACAAGAGAAATTTGGAGAAATACAACATGAGTAAAATTGTAACAGCCAATCTTGCTTTATATATTCTTATTTCCTTGTTGCTCTTTAGTTTTTCCGTGCAAGATGTCTCCGCTCAATGCATGGTGGGCGGGCATGTTTATAATAAAGGAGGTGCAGTTATCGAGGGTGCAACCATTCGCATACTCTCCCGGCAAGACAGCATCCTAGCGCAGACCATAACTGACAGTCTGGGAAGATATTTTCTTAGTAAACTTCCTTCTGGTAGTCTCACTGTTAAGGCTACTGCTTTGGGCTGTAAAGCAGATTCCAAGTACGTGATGCTCTTCAAGGGCACAGCTATGAACGTTGACTTTACGTTGATGAGTGATGCCATTCAACTGGAAGAGGTTAAAGTCAACGGAAGAGGCATTATAGCCAATGGCGACACCACTACTTATATCACACGGAAGTTCACTACAGGACAGGAACAGACGTTAGGTGATGTACTTGAAACTCTTCCTGGATTTAAGGTTGATAAGGAGAACAGCACTGTCGAAGCTAATGGCAAACCTGTGACTCGCATCCTTATGGAGAAGCAGGACTTATTTCAGGGCAACAACTCCGTTCCGCTGAATAATGTACCCGGACAGGATGTGACGAGTATTGACGTAATAGAGAACTATTCAGACTACAATATTCTGGAAGGATTCAAAACCTCTAACGAAACGGTCATCAGTGTAAACATGAGTGACAAGAAGAAAGGACGGCTTAGTGGACAGGCCGATGTGAGGGCGGGCATCGACAACAAGTATTCGTTGAAAAACTACTCCATGCTGATAAAGAAGAAGGTAATGTTCTCTGCCATTGCTTCAGCCAATAACACCGGTAAGGCGCTATTGAACCAAAAGGACATTATAGGTATGAACGGCGGGCTTAGTGAATTGCTTTCTGGCGAGGACTCTCAAGCGAAGATTGCAAGAGTTTTCAATGAGAGTTCTTCACTCATCGGCGACCGTGAGGATGCATATAAGCGTGACAATGGTATTGTGTCGCTTAATACAGTTTTTATGCCTTCTGGTAAAGTTAAGGTGCTTTGGAACAGCATTGTTGGACTTGACCGTTACCGGATGAACAGCACTACACATTATAGTTATCTCAACGTTCCTTTGGCTTATGACATTAGTAACCAGTCAAAGAACTATGGAGTAAATGTGAATAGTAATTTGAAGCTGCAGCTCATGCCATCGAAGACATTTAATATCTTCTATACCGGCAAAGTGCTTTTGTCACATTATTCACGGAATGGAAATGGCGAATTTATGAGCCACTTTACCGATGACGACAATAGCCGTACCATCGATCTTGAAAACAATATTCTTGCCATTAAGAAGATAAACAAGAAGAACACGTTGAACATAAGTGCTACCTATAACTACTTCAGAAATCGAGCAAACGAGGACTTTTCAGCAGACAGTGCATTCTATGGTGGTTATCGTGACCTTGATGACAGCTTTGGATATACTAACCGGATGAGTTGGCAGAATGCGGGTGCTGAAGTCTTTTTGCTTCTTAGGTTCAACGATGATTACTATACTCGGATAGGGCTTAGAAGCTATATCGATCAAGAAAATATACTGACCGATCTTAGTCAACAGACAATGAACACAGCTTTTGACAACGATGATTATATTCGACACTATGACAATAGTCTTGACCTGCAGTTGCGAAAGGATCATGGTAAACTTCAGTTTGCTGCAAAAGCTAAGCTGACTTATTTGAAGTTTGAGACCAACGTGCGGCGCACGCTGACAAAGATGAACAGATTGGTTGTAGTGCCTTCTCTGGATGTTAAATACGGCTTTAACAATTTCCATTCTCTCACACTTAACTACAGTGATGTGGTCAATACCTATGGTATCCGCAGTATCTTCAGTAATCTGATTATAGACAATTACAGAATGTTTCATAGTAGTAGCGTAGGGTCCACATTTGGCTATTATCATACAGCTAGTCTTATCCACCAATTTATGAAACCACTGTATGGTTTCACGCTTGTAGATGCGGTGTCGTTCACCTATAGCGCAGATGATGTACTTAATGACAACCTGCTTAATGGTATCGTACGCGAAGCCAACTACATAACTTCATCTTCAGGTACCAGTTCACTGGCTGTAACCTCATATGTCGACAAGAAGTTCCGCTCATTCCCTCTTGACTTATCGGTAACGTTGAGCTATAATCATGGTAACACTCCCTACTATATGGAGGGTAACATCATACACTCCCAAAGCGATTCGTATAACTTTTTTGGAAGTGCTTCGACTTTTCGGAAGAAGGGACTTAACTTCAAAGCAACTGGCAACTATTCAATAACGGAGATGCGTGGCGATGGTAACAAATACAAGGTGAAAAACGAAAACTATCTTGCACAATTGTCCTATACCCTTCCGAAATTATATTTGGAAGTGGGAGGACGATACCGTGTTGTTCGTCTGGAAGAGAGCAAAAACGATAATCTCTATTGTAATTTCCAGGTACGATATGACCTTAGTAAAAAGTTACAGATTAGTATCACGGGACAGGACGTTTTTCATTTGAGTAAGAAGACCAGCGCCGATGTCACTATTAACAATTATTTGAGCACCTATAGCACAACACGGTATATGCCAGGACATGTTCTCCTTGGACTTGCCATTAAATATTAATTATTAATAACATAAAATTTTAAAAAATGAAAACAAAAAAAGTTCTTTTGATGTTGGCCGTCTTTTTAGGATTGGCTTCTAGTGTGAAAGCTCAGCAACTAACAGTCGAATATTTGGTGAAGGCCAATGTCAATTCCCCCTCTTTCATGGCTGGAGCAGGTCTCCCTGATGAAGTTCGTAGCATGTATGCAAATGCCATGAAGGATTTAGAGATGAAGTTTGTGTTGAGGTATAACGATGGGGAGAGCGAATTTGCTAATGTACCCATGGATAAACCTCAGTCTGTCACCATTATGGGGCAGACTATAGATGGCAAAACATTGGAGGAGCAATATAAGGGTTACATTACTTATAAGAATCGCAAAAAGAATGTTTTTGTCCAACGTAATAATTTCATGGGCAAGGTTATTCTCGTAAAGGACTCTCTAGATGCCGACACTTTCGAGGTTGTGAGTGGAGAAGAAAAACAAATCCTGGGTTACGAATGCAAGAAAGCAGTATCAAAAAAGGATAAAAATCAGATAGTGTGGTTCACTGATTACATTCCTGTAGTTGACGGTCCTTTTATTGGTGTAGGTATCACAGGACTTGTACTAGAGGCCAGTGACAACAGCAACATCTACGAGGCAACCAACATTACAGATACTGTGAGTGGTACGTTTTCCGAACCAACCGATGGAGAGGTGATGACCGCGAAGGAGTTTAACGATTACGTAACCCAAACTACCGAGATGCTAAAAATGAATTCCGGCTTATAATGACATTATTTTGTATCACTAGTGTCCACTTAAATCCATTAATAATGTACACTGCTATTTTGCTCAGAGTGTTACAAAACTGAAAGGACTCTATGGATTAGAAACGAGCGAGTTTGGCATATCTGACAGATTGAAACTTACCGAAGTAACGTTTCGCATTTATCATATGTGCTCATTTTTAACCGATTAAGCTCCCTGTCAGGGTTAGAATACTATTTAATTGTAAGCAAATGAAATGCTAATTATTTTTAGTGGACATTAGTGATTTTGTATATGATAAGTTTTGAATGAGTGCTAGTTGTAAGTAAGTACCCAAATTTGTCTATGAGATTTCCATTTCGAGCATCAAGAGTACACTGGTATTAAACTTTCACTAAGTTTCAATCTATTTGATTATGCAAAATCACATATAATTCATAAAAGAGCAAAAATTAATAATGAAGCTTTTTACAAATTTTTGTTGCCATCTATCTGGTAGAGACTGTTGAAATGTCCAAATAAATATGTATGGATGCCTCGTCCGACAAGTTCGGGCGAGGCATTCTTCGTATGTACGCTCAGCATGAGCACCAGCTAACGGGTGGAAGTCCCGAAGCTGCCCTAATAGCGGGAAAGCTATAGCCCAAGGCAAGGGTGTCCGTGGCGACGCGGAATCTGAAGGAAGCCGGCGGCAAACATCTGCTCCGACGAACAGAAACTTCATACAAGGCCAATGCCCGTGTGGTAAGTGTGCATAACAACACGAAGCCCGATAGCTATTCGGAACGGGCAGGGGTAAATGAAGCGGAGATAAGATGGAAAGTTGATGCTCTTATCTGAGGAGGTCTCACGGACACGGAGAATAGTTGCCTTTACGAAATCCATGGAGTAACGCTTGCCGTGAGAAGTCAGCCGAGGTCATAGTAGTAGGCATAAAGTCAACATGAGCCTATGAAGGACCGAACCTTTATTAAACGATAGTAATTGAAAGTTACCGAATGCAAGGCTGGAAAAGCCTTCCCAAGTCGTTCATGAACCAGAATGCCGTATTCCTGCTGCTTACCGCCCTCATCCGCAACTTCTATGAAATGCTCAAGGATCGGATGGGGAAGGACAAACTCAAGACTTTCTGACTGAAAAGGGAAAGCCGTGTCAAGACCTTCGTCTTCCGCTTCGTCTCAGTGCCTGCGAAATGGGTTCGGACGGCACGCCAGCATGTCCTGAACATCTACACCAACAATGAAGCTTATGCTACAGTCCTCCAAAACGATTTTGGATAAGGAATCTCCCTTAATGGTTATATAGCGCATGCGCCCCTTGTCGCTTTGTGGGGTAAGGGGAAGGTATATGAGCATTACGACAAAATAAGGACTTCTTTTGTGAGAAGTGTGATTTTTGTCAAGTAATAAAAAAAATTCCCGAATGAGCCCATGCAACTTAATTAGTTGCGGATTTTAGGGGAAAGTAGAATAAATTTTATACCTTTGCAGACGTGACCTGCAAGGGGGTCACTTTTAGATTAGCAAAGGGGTCACATCTCGACTCGCGCGCGCAGCGGTACTGTAATAAGATTTGAAAAAATCACTATATTCCCACTATAATAGCAAAAAGAGTTTCGCAGGTTATGTTTAAACATTGATGTTGTAGTGTTGTTTTTTGTCATTATGGCACATGACATCCCTACATCACTAAAATCATGTTCTAGATAGAATCATTAAGTATAAATTTCAATCTTTTTGTTTTTCTATCCATTTTTGCTATCTCATCAACTGAAATCAAACATGAATCTAACTAGCCGAAGAACCTAAAAAAAGTTAATTTGCTTGCGAATTACAGATAATTTCGTAAATTTGCCAATGATAAAAACAACCGAAATATGGACAAGAACGAAGAAACCATTAGCTTAACGAAGTGCGACAACTCTATTCTGGCCGATGAAATCGTTTCTAAGCTGGCCAACGCTGGTATAGCTTCATCGCTCCACAACGAGCTCAACGACCCCGCTTATGGCGCTTACGGACCTAATCCCGGGATTGAGGTGAGGGTGTTCAAGAAGGACTTGGAGCGAGCCCAGAGCATATTGAAGGAGATAACCGAAAAGCGAGAGAAGCAACTGCCATGGTGCCCCAATTGCGGCAGTCAGAATGTCGTAGCGTTAGGCAAGGTAAGGCCCAAGCTGTCTAAGTGGGCGGTCATCATCGGCGTTCTCTTGGTTGTCATCGGAATCGTCTGCATTATCCTACCATTCTGTGTGAAGTCTCTAGAGTCAGCTACGGTTAGCTTTCTTATTATATCACTGATCTCATTGGCGGTTGGCGTTGTCCTAGTCATACCCCAGCGAGAGCGCAAAAACTACAAATGCAACGAATGCGGGACTGAATTCTATAAGGAATAATTTTTAGACCCAATAATAATGTGGCAATCCAACAACTTATCTGCAAAAAGATATAAACCACTTACCTAATAAATCTCTGAACTTATGAGAAAGAAGACAGATATTAAAATAAGATGCAATGATATTGAACAACAGCTGAAGGAATGGGGTAAAGTGCCAACTAATAGCGAGGATACCAATCTGCTTCATAAAGTCAATAACCTTTATCGTGAATTAGGCGACAAGCCGAAGGTACAACGACTTATGACCTTGTATCCAATAAATCAACTTTATACCAAATGGGGGGCATCCGTTGATCCAGAAGAACATCCTGAGATGGAAACCCTTGGCTTCATCAATCGCTCTGTAGAACTGCCTTACAGTCGAGCCAAAAGGTATATAAAACAGTGTGTAGAAAAATACGGAGAATTGCCAGGGCTGAATACTTGACCAATGTATTTTGTGTTTCAGGATGACTTAAATCGAAGAAACTATTATTACGGATTCTCAAAGGACCAGCTCGACTTCATTGGCAGTTTAATTGACGGGGGCTACCTAACCGATGAAAAGTTAATCGTCAAGTACTTTTCTTGCAGGTTGAATGACAAGTCCGTAATAGAGAAAATTGATGCGATACTGGATAAATACAAACTTATCACACTTGGTTATTTGGCAAGGCACCTCCATGAGGGACTTGTATTGGATATCTCGTATCTGCATTCATTCTTTGACGAAATGACACAAAGCAATGGAAATATACCAAGAGGCATTTGTAAGGAAGTGAGGTCGCGTTATATGCTCATCGAACCATCATATGGACAGTATGCTCAAGAAATAATCATTTGTCGTGGTTATGAGGACCTTGCCAAAGTGGACTTCAAGGAAGCGGCGCGCCTTCTGCCTTATAGGGTCTTACCTAATTATTCTTTGGACTTTACTGATGCCGATGACATCAATTATGCACGTGCCTTTCTTTTCCACATGGAAAGAGAAGGTGGATGGGGAGGAATGCCCGATGATACAAGAGGCATCATACATATCGATACAGATCATACATTTTTGGACGATCTGAAAAATGGCTTTTGCATGTTCTCCTACATCAATACCAGGATGAATCACGACGCTCCGGAGAAATCCCTCGATTGGTGCATGTTTCTCATGAGGATGGATTCTGCCTTACTTAAGAGGAATCACAATTCCAAGTTATACAAAAGCCTAAAATATTGGATTAATGAGAGAGCTGATGATGCATCAAAAGCTAAATTTCAATTATTGAACAGCTATTTATCAGAGCACTGGGACTTCATGATATGATTATACTTGCGAATTTAATGTTAGTAATTAGTACAACAAATGAGATGAATGATGTAACCTTAGGACAGCGTATTTAAAGAAGCTATTCTGAGGCTTTTGTCTTTTGGATCTCTTTTGTCACTCATATTGCAAATTTCTGAAAATTATTTAACAATGAATGGAATTTAATTTCCTATGAAAGTAATTTATTTCCAAGTTAGACAGAAATATGTATATAAGTCATTGATATATATTGATTTACGAACCCGCTTTCATAATCAAACTTTAATTTTGCATTATACCTCACCTTTAGAATTTAATACAACATCCGCTGCGCCCAATTATCGATATTGTTGTTGCCATGTGCAATAGAAGACAATTAGAGACAAGCCTGCAAGGACTCAAATAGTATATATCGTGAGAAGAAATAAATAAAAAAAGTCCTCAAAATCAACTTAAAGTATATTATAAAGGATTATTTTCAACTTTTTACTTGCGAGGTTTCAAATTAATGATTATCTTTGCAGTTGAAATGTGACAAGGAAAATAAACTATGAGTATATCTTATGGCACTAAAATAAACCAGCTGCTTGCCGGAACAGCCCCAACCGGGTTGATGTTCTCCGACTGGCTGAAGAAGAACGGCTATTCAGCGCAGCTGCAGAAGCGGTACAGGGACACAGGATGGCTGACTACCTTATGCAAGGGTGTCATGTACCGTACAGGCAGCCACCTCAATGCCTTCGATGCTCTTGCGTCCTATAATTCTCAGTTGGACAAACAGCTGAGAATTGGCGCCGCCTCTGCCTTGGAATACGCAGGCTTCAACCATTATGTCCCTATGGGCAAGCCCCTGCTGATGGTTGCGTTACCCCAAGGAGAGAAGATGCCCCTATGGATGAAGAGCGATGCCTACGACATGACTTTCCGTACATTCTCAACCACGGCATTTGCAGCTTTGGACGTTTCCAAACATGATCGAGATAGCGGCACGCTATATGTTTCCTCGCCGGAACTGGCTTTTCTTGAGTGCCTCGCACTGGCACCGAAACAGTATTCCTATATGGATCTCTATTATATCATGGAACAACTGACAACATTGCGGTCTGAGGTCGTACAGCGTTTGTTGGAGAGTACATCAAACATCAGAATTAAGCGGATGTTCCTCTACATGGCAGAGAAAGCCGGGCATTACTGGTTCGAGGAATTAGACACAGATAAGATGGACTTGGGAGCAGGGAAGCTGCAGCTGGTGAAGCACGGCGTGCTCAATAAGAAATATTCAATAACAGTTCCAAAAGAATTAGACGACTATGAGGGATAAATACCGAAGGCAGGTGAAGCTGCTGAAACGCGTATGTATCCGCATGATCTGCAAATACCAATGACACAATGAGTATAAGGACTGTCATCTGACTCGTCAAAGTTTTGGATTTTTCTACGGATAAAATAAAAATAATCCGTAGAATATTTCTTGCTTCAAAGATAATTCTCTATCTTTGCAAAAAAGATAAAATATGTATAAGGCTTCGAATCAAGCAGGTCGGCAACATGGCTACATAAGAGTCTCAGAACTTTCAGACAGGAAGAAATACCGTAGAGTTCTGAAAGCTGTTGATGCTGGAGAACTGGTCAAGGTGCGTCATGGGGTGTATGCCCCACCGGAGGAAATGCTCAACAATATAATTGATGTCGAGAGCATTGTCCCCGGAGGTGTGGTGTGTCTTTACAACGCCTGGGCTTATTATGGTCTGACAACCATCAGTCCTCCAGAGTTCTGTATTGCCATTTCCGCGAAGCGCAAAGTATCACTCCGGACACCTTTCCCTATCAAACTTTTCTATTGGAAGGACGACAACCTTAAGTTTGGCATTAGTGAGGTCAAAGTAAGCAATTACCACGTCCATATGACAGACCTTGAGCGAAGCGTGTGTGATGCTGTCAAGTATCGGAATAAAATAGGCTCAGCTTTGTGCTCTGAGATTATCCGGAACTATACAAAGCGCAAAGATCGCAACCTAAGCCGCCTGTCTGAATATGCCAAGAAATTGAGAGTTGAAAAAACAATAAAGGAATATATGACCATTGCTCTGGGAGAATGATTAAACATAAGAACTACGGGAAATCGGTAAGGACAAGGCTTCTTACTCTGATGAATAAGACTGGGTACAGGTACATGTACCTTCTGACACGCTATTTCAATGAGCGCCTGTTGTATCGGGTATCAGTGAGCCAATACAAGGATAATTTCCTGCTTAAAGGCGGGTCTTTGCTGTATGCACTTCAAGGCTTGGAGTCCAGACCTACAGTAGATATAGACTTCTTGGCAGACCGTATCAGCAGAGACAGAGACTATCTGACTTCTGTTTTTAAGGAAATTCTGTCTATCGATTGTGAGATGGATGGAGTAAAATTTGACACGGACGAACTACAGGTGGAGCCTATAACTGTTGACAAGAAATATCCGGGTACAAGGTTTCATTTCACTGCCCACATGGACAGTATCGTTCAAAAGATGTCTATCGATATAGGCTTTGGCGATGTTGTCACTCCTTATCCTATGAACCTTGACTACCCACTTCTGCTCCCGGATGTACCTTCTGTCAACCTTAAGGCCTACTCCATAGAGACGGTAATAGCAGAAAAGTTCCATACGATGCTTGATAGAGATGTGTTTAACAGCAGAATGAAAGATTTCTTCGACTGCTATCAGTTGTTTGTCACATACAAGATAGATCACGACAGCTTGTACCAAGCCATCAATGCTACTTTCAGCAATAGGAAATTGGAATACAATGCCGACCGAAAGCTGTTTACTGAATCTTTTGCAACGGATGAAGAAAGAAATATAAATTGGAATAGGTTCTTGAAGCAAATAAACTTCAAGCAGGAACTGCCATTCCCTAAGGTCATGGATTTGCTCAGGGACGAATTGCTTCCTATGGAAAACAAATACTGGCAGGAACATGATGGGGTAAAACTCTAATTTTGGTCATCGACAAAACGCAGTTAGAAATGCGTTCCAGGTTGGTTTACACGAATAGTGCGGTGTGCAAGGTCTATATAAATATACGACCTCGCACACCGCACTATTCGTGTAGCCAAAAAGTTTTTTAAAAGATTGTTGCTCAAATATTTGGAGGTTAGTTCATTTTTTGCTAACTTTGAACCCAAGAAAACAAGAGTGTTTATCCAGCGACCGACTTAGGGTCAGATTAAGGTCTGACGAGTCCGAGTTAGGGTCTAATAAGGGTCAGAACATGGCTACAGATATGGTACCGAAGATTTTGGCACGTCTATAAACACTTGTAAATTAGGAAATTATAGAGAAAGGTTCAAGATCCTCTCTCTCCGCAATAAAGTCCTGTAAATCGTTTGATTTACAGGACTTTTTATTTTTGCGCTTTTAAGTAGTCCTCCTTTTGCGCAATATCATTTTTATATTTGTTTAACGGTGCTGCTTGCGTTAGAAAAACCTTACTCTTGGCAGCTACAAACCAACTGCAAGAGGATCTTGTCTCCCAGCTTATTATCAGTGCCGATACCCCACAAGACTCCTGCTTGAGAAAACTTGCCGTCGATCAATGACACTAACCGGTTGAGCTCATTCATCATTAAGGGATATGCCGACGACGTAACAATCTGGATAACGATTCTGTCATATTGACTGTAGTCAATGTTTCCAAAGTCCTCAAGTTCCCTTATGACTGAATCTACACGAGGTTCGTCATCCTTGGGAAAGGAATGGATTCTCCTTTTCAATATGGCCTTAGCCTGATGAAGATAGTCAAGATCTTCCTCTTTGATGGCTACGGTCATCGGGATGGACGTAATTTGATTGATTAGGGCTTCCAGCTCTTGCCCCTGCTTGATATTTCCTTTCATTATTCTATAGGTATTGAAGCAAACAATGCTACGATTTGTGAAGAAGACTCTCCGATGTTCCAATATGTAATGTTCTCACACGGAAAGGCATCCATAAAGTCACGAATGGAAGCCTGTCTGTTACCTATCTCGTCGTTGTCACATTTATCGACTGAAAAATACAGAAGATATCTTACACCTTCGTGTGTCTTGACCGATTTTAGTTGGTCTAAAGCTTCAGTGATATTTTCTCTATATTCATAGGAGACAATCGAAATCACGTTCCGTCCTCTTATCAGCATAAAGAAGTCACGGAAATCATAACAGAGTAAACTACGTTTCTCCACATTCTCCTTGTACAGTCGAAGGAATCTCTTCAATTCTGGATAAGGCTTACTTCCTTGCTGAAATTCCAATATGGCATCAATGTGCGGTTCATCGGGTATACTGATCTCTGAAGTGATTTTTATAACAACATTCCTCCTATCTGACTGATGCTCCTGCACCACTTTCAGAACATTGCCAACACCAGTCTCTGTTGATACCAGCACTATATTGACACGTATAACCGGGCTATTTTGAATAGTATATATACCATCCAAACGAAGTTGATTTATCATTAGCTCACTAACGTGATCGGCAGCAAGCAATTGTACATACTTTAATGCTATATCATTCATATTTATCCCATTTGTTAGGAGGTTACTCCATTCATTGATGCCTATGAACTCCAACCCTTCTCCTATTAGTTCGCTGGACATCTCTTCTTCACCTTTGATGCTAATCTGAGTTGCGCTCTCCTCCATTTCATGAAGTCCATAACTGGAGATCTTGATTTCTTCATTTTCAATTTTCATAATCGTAATTATTTCCTTGTTTCTAAATCTGGTACAAAGTTAAGGAGAGACTATGCCATCCATGGGCACAGGCGCAAAAAATAATGATACGATATAAAATCATACCATTATTTCTTTTGCTTGAAGAATGCTTGCTATAATCAAATCTTCGAGATTGGATCAGCACAAGCTTCTGCATCCGCAAGTGCATTGTGATGATTCTTTAAGTCGAAGCCACAACGTTCGGCAATGATATCGAGGTTGTGATGACCTTCTGGCCATACCTGCCGTGAACGAAGGTGCGTTTAAGCAACTCCTCACCGCCGCTCAGATCCTCTTTGTCCATCCATTTGCGGTTAAGATCCCCAAAGGTAATTCTATATCATTTCATACAAACCATCTGCAACGATTTGCTTATGGCATATACATAGCAGAAAGTTAGATTCAGTACAGCATAACTCATTGGAAATCTTGCATTATTCAGAGGGTTGAGACGATGGCTTTGCAAACGTTTGCAAAGCTTTTTCCCCATATTTTCCATTTTCCCTAATATAGCGTAATGCAAAAGTTCATACATTTGCGGTCGAAAATAACACAAAGAACGAGAACAGTCTTGGTCCAGCATAATGTGCAGGACCTGCTCTAAAAACATAAAACGTAGCATATTTATAACTAACGCAATAATTCTGAAAAGATGAAAAAGTCAACTAAATGCCTATTTGCCCTTTTGTTGATGCTTGGGGCAATGTTGGAGATGAAGGCGGCAGATGTATATCTGCTTACAGCCCAAACAATCAACGGTACCGTTGGTAAGTATGAAGTGCCAAGCAACCATCAGCTTGCTCCGAACACTTCTTATGGCAGCAATGTGTATTCCCTTAAAATCACTTCCATGCCCGAAACGGGATTCTGGTTCCGTATCGGAGTGTCAGGGGGGGTATTCAGATGCAGCCTAAAGTCGATGGTGATCAGCTGACGATAAACGAGGAAGGAACACAAGATCCCACCTCTTATTCTATAGAAAGTGACTGCTATGGAAGCAGCAATGCCTGGAAAGTAAGCTATACGGCGGGCGAATATGAATATCTCACGGTTAATGTAGACATCACGGATGGCTCGACGCACCGCGTATGGATAGAAGGAAAGAAAACTTCCGCAGAAGGAAGCGGTGAACCTGTTGTATGGTCTGCAACAGATGTCGAACCGGGTTACTATCTCGTGGGCAATTTCTTCTCGCCATATAATAAAGGTGGAGAATATAATCCGGGAGGCGACGGCAAAACGATAGACTATGAAAAACATGTGTATTTCAAATTCAAAGAGCAAAAAGACAAGAGCTATGCGTTCAGCATCCCGGCATGCCTCACGGCACATGCACAGATTCTTGCTGTTGACGAGTATGACAATAAGATGGTTTACGGACCGGGCGAGGTATTCAACCTGCACGGTGCAAAGGATAATGCCAGCGCATTGCCGTTAACAAACGAAGCTGTGGGAACTATTTGTGGAACAACAGCGGCAAAGAAACTTCTCGGTTCTGAGACATTAGCAGAGAACGGCAACTACTGGGATCTCGTGACCCGCAATGACGGAGTGACAGACGACGATGGCATGTATACCTTCAGCTTTACGCTTGACAAAGACGGAAACCCCTCCGACTGGCAGGTGAAGCATGATGCTACGAGATGTGTGACTTATCTTATTGGCAACATGAAAGGGGCTACGGCGCAGCCGCTCTATGATAAGCGTAAAAGTGGTGGAAATGAGGGCGCATTCGACAACGATGTTGAGGCTTCGCTCTATTTTGATGGTTCCAACAGCTATTGGGCAATCGATTTTATTGTGAATACCGTAACCACTCAAGAGATACTTGATCAGGCAAAAAAAGCAACGCCAGATATTCATGCCACAAAGAGCGTAGGCGACTGTTCCGGAACTCACGATAAACTCTTCTTCCTCGGCAACGGAGGATATCCCTATAGTCATTCTGATAAACACGACAAGGTATGGACTAACCAGAAACCTTTCACCCTTCATCTGTACGGTATAAAAAGAATACAGTATAACCCGACCCGTGGAGACAACGGTCTGTCGGCACAAGACGGCAGTTACGGTCTGTCGGGCAGTATACGTGTAATGGACGGTGGCGCTAACGATGCCGACATCCTGATAAAAACCATGTCTATGATAGGCGATGCTGTGGAAGGAACTTATGATGCAAAGACGGGCAAATGGATGTATACTTCTACTGCAGGAGACATGAAGTATGATGCCAACGAGCGTTGCTTCTCTCTGACGATATCTACAGTAGGCGATAAATACAATAATTCGCATTTCAGGTTTGTTGCCAACAATGACGCACACCAGAACTGGGGCGAGACGGACGGCAATATTTCAAGCAATACCGGATTTGCAAGACCTACTTATGATGCCGCCGATGATGGCAACCACTCTTGTATGGCTGACGATCCGAACGACGTGCAGTTCCGTAAAACGGCGAGAGAGGATGAGGAGGGCTTCGGAAGCACAACTCCTAATAAGAAGGATATCCTCTGGAACCGTCCCGAAGGAATATGGACGGTAAGGTTCTACCCAGAGCTTGACGAGAACGGAAAGGATGTATCCTACTACACCATATCAGGAACAAAAGTCGTCAAGATGCCTTTCACCTATTGCGTAGGGAGGTTTATCCGTACGTATAGCAACAGTGTTGCAATGGAACCCGCAAAAGACAATGTGAAGGTGTATGCGGCATATAAGTACGGAAAACCGGGGAATGCAAAAGACCCACAATCACAGGGCACGGTTTATCTTCGTCAACTCAAGTATATTCCGGCAAACATGGGAGTAGTGCTCGTGGGTGAGGTGCCTGCGGACGGCTACACAGACGGCGCTAACGTGGATTTCTATTTGAAAGAGAAAACGGATGAATTTGCTGACAAATACGAAGATTTGTGGACAAATGCAGTAAATTATGTAGCTAAAGGTGATAAGTGGAACAACTATCTCCAGCCGACAGTCACGGCTAACGACAATCTCGGAAATGCTGATACCGATGCTGATGGAAAAATACTCCATCGTTTCTTCGGCCTTGCAAACTTCCATTCCACAAAATATTACAAGCAATATCAGACCGGAGACGACTATATCGGTTTCTTCCGCCTTACGCAGAATGGTCAAAGCGGCGCAAACAAAGCTTATCTGAGTATTCCGGCAAATACTGTTGTAGACGATGGAGCAGGAGCGAAGTTCGGGTATATCGACTTTAACGGACAGTTTCTCGGAAATGAGACGGACGACCCGAGCAATCCGTCGCTTGCCAAGATGGCTATTGTCTTCGATGACGAAGATGATGGCGGAAGCACTACTACTGTAACAGAAGTCAAGCCGAATAGTACAGACGACAACGCATCGTTCTATACCCTTCAGGGAGTAAAGGTGTCACGTCCTGTCAAAGGAGTGTATATTCATAATGGAAAGAAATTCATCAAATAAAAAGCCAAGGAAATATGAAAAGTTATATTAAACCGGAAGTCAAGGTGTATAAAGTTAGAATCGAGCCTCTTCTTAGTGGAAGCGGTCCTGAAGATGGACAGATAGGAATGGGGCTTGTCAAAAAATATGACCCTTCTCTCTTTGATGAGGAAAATGATGACGGAGATACTGGTCGCGGCTGTCTTTGGGATGACGAAGACTTTGAAGATTGAATGAAATATTCTGAATAAATGTAGTTTTAGTTGCGTTAAGCAATCCAGTTAGTAGTAAGACAATCTGTAAGTAGCTTTAGTGGATATTATCCCTAAAAGCTCTTGCAGATTGTCTCTTTTTCGTTAGAAAAAAGTTTGTAGTACACAGCGGCGCAAATGAGAATCGTAAAACGTTGGCTAGCAAGAAAAACCTTTAGTGAGGGATCAAACTTGGGTTAAAGCAGAAAGTTGTCACCTCCCAATCTCATTATCATTTTATGATAATCACTTTATGATAATCCAAACAAAAGTCGTATCTTTGCATCCGTATTGCGACGTGAGGCCGTACAAGTAATTGTCCTTTGAGACTAATGAACCTCTTATTCCGTGAAGGTTGGTCATGTTGCTGTAAGGATTACACGGACGTTGGTCCACTGGTGGATAGATGGGGTCTAAGTCGGTCGAAGTTATTTGTACAGAACACGGTAAGCCAAAAAGTATCTTAGGATAAATCGTCAACTATCTGAAGACGTGAATTCAACAAGCAAGTGCAGATTTACGCAAGAAGTGATCCAGCCAAAACTGTTAAATGACCATAAACTTACTTTTGGAAAGCCGCTGATTTTCAATATTACTAACGCGTGCGTAAGTGACTTACGCAGCGGTGCGTTCTTGGAGGAATGGAGATTTCTGCCTAATTTTGCAACCACAAACAAAAAGAAAGTAACTCACATTTAAACAACAGAAAAGATGAAAGAGATGAAGAAGATTGCAGAAGGCAAGAATTTCACTGCCTGTGATTTCGGCAAGTTGAATGATCTGGGAGGGTACGTGCTCCAGTTGGGCGACATCAAGATTCCCGGCAAGGTCTTTGGCGGCCAGGCCGTGGGAGCCACAGGTGGAGATTTCTCTTTCCAGATCTATCAGCCTGGACAAGAGGGAGGCTTCTACCACACCCACAAGAACCACGAGGAGCTCTACTTCGTGCTCAGCGGCAAAGGAGAATACCAGGTTGACGGCGTCAACATCCCCCTCCAGGAGGGAAGCGTCGTGCGTGTAGCTCCTGCCGGCAAGCGCACCATCCACAACAATGGCAGCGAACCGCTGGTTGTGCTCTGCGTGCAGTATCGTGGCGCCACCTTCTCTGCCGAGGACGCCACAGACGGCGTGATCCTGCAGGACCAGGTGGAGTGGTAATCGGATCGTGTCGTCCATACGCTCCACGACACGGATTTTATCCATCAGCCATCCTCTTGACAATAAGAGGATGGCATTTGCGTTATTATCATATATGATCAAAAAACAAGTTACCGACCCCGTCTTTCCGCAGTGTCCCATCCGCAATGTGCTCGCGCGCATCGGCGACCGCTGGTCACTGCTCATCCTGCTTGCGCTGCAAGACAGCCATAGGCAGATGCGATTCAAAGATCTGTGCCAAGCCATCCCTGACGTGTCGCAGAAGATGCTGGCCTCAACCCTCAAGGAGCTGGAGGCTGATGGCTTGGTGAGCCGCACGGCTTACTCAGAGATACCGCCCCGCGTGGAATACGCCCTCACAGAGCGTGGAGAATCCCTCATGCCGCTGCTCAACCAGCTGGTGAACTGGTCGGTGGAAAACATGAGTGGGATCATGACGAGCCGCAAGAGGTATGCGGACAACAACAACGCCAAGTGATTTTCAGCACAGAGCAACGGGCCGATAGGATGGCGAACTTGACGCAAACGTGGTGCTATTGAAGGAAAAGCCCAGGAGCACCAAGTGGCTTTCTACAACCCTCGACATGATCATCAGCGAACGAAGAGTTGATATTTTCACTCTGGGTAGTCTAAGAAGCCGACGTGCGACTCCGTGAGAAACCACAGGCCGTCGAAGCGCACGAAGCCCAGTATGGCTATCATGTATCGGTCGTCGAACGAGACAACGGTCTTGTAGCCCACGCGATTCTTGCCCACGGCAAAGAATGTGGCGTAGTTTTTCACGCCCTTCACCACGGTCTCTTCCCGCGGCTCAAGGGGCACGATGTGGTTTTTCTGGAAATAGGGAATGGTCATGCGAAAGCGTCGCTCCATGCTCCCCTCGTCGTCGGCACCCGAATAGTTGCTGAAGAGGTAGCTGGTGCGCTTGACCGGCACCAGGTTGTACAGTTCGAGGAAGCCCTTGAAGTGATGGTCGCCCATATCCTTGTTGCAGGGCGAGTTGGGATCATACACCTTGTCACACTCCTCCCGCAACAGTCCGTCAGGGGCATGCTCGGCGAAGAACCCCTGCGCCTCCGCCCCCTCCTCGACGGGCACCATGGCCCTGCCGTCCGAGTAGTAACAACTATCCACAGCCTGTCCCCATGAGGCCACAGAAACACACAGCGCGACCAAACCGGCCCATAGCCTTTTCCTTATCATAGCGTCATCACATATAATAGATACAAAGATAGCCATTAAAAATAAAGTTTCCAAAAGAACCGGGGGAAAAATATCATTATCCGCGCTTCATAGAGCGTCATGTCAGAGAAAAAACGTATATTTGCATTCTAATCCTCCTCCCAATTTTATTATCATTTTATGATAATCACTTTATGATAATCCAAACAAAAGTCGTATCTTTGCATCCGTATTGCGACGTGAGATCGTACAAGAAAATTGTTCTTTGAGACTAATGGCCCCCTTATTCCGTCATGGTTGGTCATGTTGCCGTAATGATTACACGGACGTTGATCCACCAGTAGATAGATGGGGTCTAAGTCGGTCGAAGTGATTTGTACGGAACTCGGTAAACCCAAAAGTCTTCTCTCTCAGCAATGAACGAGGCAAGGCTATCGCAAGAGTGACCGAAGGGCTTGTGGGTAAACGGCAATGGAGGACGCGAACGCCCCTCTATAATAGAGGGGATAGACTTGGAGAATATATAATAAAGGTATAGATACGGCAATGAAGAATCCTTTTGTCACAAACGGTTACGCCGGTCCGGAATACTTCTGCGACCGTGTGGAAGAAACCCAGCACATCACAGAGATGCTGACCAATGAGAATAATATGGCTCTGATTTCCCCTCGACGTATCGGAAAGACGGAGCTGATTCGCCATTGCTTTGCCCAGCCAGCCATCCAAAAAGACTATTATACTTTTATCATAGACATCTATTCTACCAATTCCGTTAGCGATCTGGTCAATATGTTCGGCAAAGCCATCATTGACACACTTCGTCCTAAAGGCAGAAGTGCTTGGGAGAAATTTCTGATGGCCCTCTCTTCCCTACGTTCAGAAATCTCATTCGATATCAACGGAGCTCCGGTTTGGGGGATAGGCATCGGCAACATGGTAAATCCCGAAATTACGCTTGATGAGATATTCGCTTATCTCAACCAAGCCGACAAGCCATGTCTTGTTGCCATCGACGAGTTTCAGCAAATCAACAACTATGCCGACAATCGCATTGAGGCTTTACTCCGCACCTATATCCAGCGATGCACCAATGCTCACTTCATCTTCTCGGGTTCTCACTGCCATCTGATGGCAGAGATGTTCACATCCCCAGCCCGCCCTTTCTATCAGAGCGTGACACTGATGAACCTGAAGTCACTGGATATAGAGAAATACAAAAAGTTTGCCACAGCCAAGTTTGAGGAGCGCAACAAGCATCTCGACACAGCCATCATCGGAGAACTCTTCACCCGTTTCGGTGGGGTCACCTCGTACATCCAGCGAGTGATGAACGTCCTCTTCCTCAAGACTCCCGAGCAAGGCACCTGCACGCTGGACATGGTAGATGACGCCATAAACTACAACCTCAATATGGCTTCAGACACCTATGAGACCCTTCTGCGCCAGATGCCGGAAAAGCAGCGCAACGTCTTCATCGCCATCTCTGCAGAGGGCGAAGCAAGAAGCGTAAGGAGCGGAGCCTTCGCCAAGAAATATCATCTCCCGTCGCCAAGCTCAGTGAATTCTGCCCTGAAGGGATTGCTGGAGAAAGATTTTATCACCCAGCAGGATGATGCCTACGTGGTATATGACAAGTTCTTCGACTTATGGCTGAAAAAATACATAAAGTAAGGTCAAAAAGTATATTTGCATTCTAATTGCGATTGATAAAGAAAGAGCAGACACTTAACAAGATAAAAGGAGAGGAGAAAGCATGGAGGACAGAGAACGATTGCTAAAAGGTTGCCCAGAGTTCGACCGCCTTGCCTTTACTGTGCTGGCCATCGAAGCCTCGGCACAGAAAATGGGCATATCGCCATCTGAAATGAGAAGGCGACTGGACAAAGTGGGACTTATCAAAAATCTCATTCAGGACTGCTATGAGACATTGCATACCGAAAGCCGCGAAACCGTAGCAAACGACGTGGTCGAGGCTCTTAAAAATTGGGAGAAAGAAGAATAATGGAAAAGCATACATTATACGAAAGGATATAATTATGTTAGACTTTTTATTGTGGAACAAAATAGCACGTATCATTGCACAACTGGCAGACACGCTGCATATATCAACAGACCGGGCGCTGCAAATCTTCTACGACTCGGAAGTCTGCCAAATGCTTCACGACAAAGAACTTGGGCTGCATCTGATGAGCGACACCTATATTGTCAACGACTTGATAGAGGAGCTACGGAGAAAGCAATAGGCTGGATCGCCCTGGCGATAGAAAAAGGTACAAAGTCATGCAGGAAATGGGAGATGACGCCTCCCCTACTCTTCCTCTATATTGCCCCCGACCTTATCGTGGCGACAAGTGCTTATTTTCACCCCTTTTTATGAAGTTAACTTCGTAGGCCGATGAAGTTAACTTCGCAGGCCTACGAAGTCAATATACTTTTTCGAGCCATTTTAGTGGGTCAGCCGAGAGGGCTGGGATATCCTCCGTTTTCAGTATATAGGGTAGCACTTAACATCAAGTCCATACTTTTTACAGAACTGTTCCATCTTATCCCAATCGACGCCATTCTTCTTGACGAACCGAATGAAGTCTTCGGGATCGTATTTTCTGTGATGGGAGAAACTAATGAGGAAATACTGTTTTTTAAGCAACTCTTTCAATGCTTGAAGACTAGCTCCTTGATTTACTTTTTCTATATCAGTTTTGGGCACTACACCCATTTCTTTCTTGTATTCTTCAACATAGAATTTTCTATCAGAGAGGACTTCAGCCGTCTTATGAGAAATTGCGGAGGAGTCGCTTAAATACTTTGGAAGCTTTTTGAACTTTACTTGTGGTTGAGAATACTCCACGTTACCAAAGAGAGACACTCCTCTTTCCACGGGTGGAGTATATTCTATTCCGTAGTAGTCCGTCACTACATCTTGATAATAATAGGTATAATACTTGTATCCGCAGAAAGCAAGTGCCAATATAAGCACTACCGCCAGCAAGATCACATACTGTTTCTTTTTCATTCTTGATCGATTATATGGTCCTTATGACTTTATACTTAATGCTCCCACTTGAGAGGATGGTCAGCATGGAAGCTAAATTGTTGTATTCCAGCAGAGAACAGCGTTGCTTCTATGCGAATAGACTTCGCCTTCTTCAATGCTTTTAAAAAAGCAGACTTCTTTCGAATAAATGCGAAATCAGTACCGCTGTTGGCACCTTCATCAAAGTAAAACTTCATTAGGGAATTATTGTCGAACTTTACCGTCACATAGTTATTCCCATAATATTCATTGCCGCCAAACTGATCACTGGACAATCTCAAATACACATCAAGTCCGCCAAACTTTTTGGCTTTACGGACAACAATACACATGTCACCACCGGAAAAGGCCCCTCCATTCTCATTATAGTCACTGCAGAGAATTGCAACATAATCAGTAGAACCTCTCATCTTATCCTTGCTAGTATCGTATTGCCATTCTGATTTCACGCCTTCAGTAGGGACACTTGTCGAGTCAACATAAACTGAATCTAAAGCTACATAACCTGAGTCCACAACTGCTGCATTATCGGTAGAAGAAGTCGGACTGGTAATTGTCAAAAGTGCAGAAATAAAGAATGCAGAAAGTACGCCTATAAACAGCACTATGTATAAGAAAACAGAATGGGAAGAATAAGTACTCTTCTCCTCTACAGACTTATCAGAATGGGCATTATTCTCCTCTGCCTTACTATCTTTGTCCTTGATTTGTAAGCCATCATCAGAGGGAGTTATCGCTTCCCCATGTTTAAGAGATTCTTCCTTTTTCTTCTCATCTTTCCATTTCTGGAACTCTTCGAATTCTTTTCTTTCTTCGTCAGTCATAGTCGAAAATATACTAAAGTTTCAGCATCACCCCCAAATAATGGGATAAAAACAACAGTTTCGCTATAACAAGTTGTATCCTTGCAGTCGCTAAAACGCGATGAAACAACGATTTAAAGAGCAACTGTCATAGATGCAAAATTACGCATTTTTTCGGAGGAGACCAACACCTTTAGTGTTAAAAGTTCATTGCGGACCAATTTGATGGCACTTTTCACCCGATCATGGGCTTGGTCATTTGTTTCGCAGGATATCATTGGAGAAGCAGGCGGGCGTTTCAGCCGTCCAGCTCATATTTTGTCTCTCTGCCTTTTCCCTACAACAGGTGAAAAGCCTTCCGTGAGGCCTCCTCGACAAGGCCACCCAATATCGAAAACGTTAAACGTTAAAACGTTAGTAGGGCGGGCTCGACAAGCGCACCCACCCTACCACTATATATATAATCCCAATTACTCTTCAAACTCTACCAGCGCCTGGCGGAAAACGGAGCGTACCCGGCCCAGTATCACCAACGAATGCTCCAGTTGCAGACGCAGGGAAGCCTCATCGCTGTAGAAGAACTCGCAACTGGCCGTGACCTCCGTGAGGTTGGTATCTATGTAGATCTTTGCCAGCCTCACCTCTCGCGTGAGTTTGTTGCAGAGAGTGAGGACCTTGATCTCCTCGCCTTCGCTCATCTCGTAAAACTGCGGCAGCATGACCACGAGGAAGGACGTTTCCTCCTGCTGGGTGGCAAGCACATAGAGGTGCTTCATCTGAAAGCGAAACAACACGTCGCCGTCGCTATCCACCCGCGGCTGGTAGCCCATGTCTTCCAGCACGCTGATGACCATTGATCTTTTGTCCATAAGAATGTCCTCCAGTTATGATTCGTTGTCGTCCGTCAGTTCCTCGCAGCCCTCGCTCGTATCGTCGCTATCGGCGAACTGCTCCTCGATGGCCTTCACCGTCTTGCTGGCGAAGACCACGCCGGCCTCCAGATGGGCAATCATCCGAGAGATCAAGGCCTCCAGTTCCTCGCCGCCGAAGAGCTCGCGCTCGTAGCAGAGCCACATGCTATGGCCCGGGGTGAACGCCTTGACATATTTCAGCGAGGCGTTGATCTTCTCCGAGAGCGCACAATATGTGGCGACATTCTCCTCGTCGTATTCATAGAAGCCTGGGAGCGCAATGGTCAGGAAGTCTTCGTCGTCCTCGTTGCACAGATAGAGAAGCGTCATGCCTTCATACTCAAACTCATAGCCGACGTCGTCGCTCTTCTCCAAGCAGAAACCAAGACGGGCAAAAGCCTCTAAGATTTTTTCTTTCATAATCGTTTACATTGATGGGTTATACGTTGTTGTTATCGAAATCCGATGCTGGCCGGCTGACCGCCCTTGTCCTTGGGCGAAAACTCCCTGTGGACGCGCTGGTATTCGCGCAGGTCGCGACTGCTTACCGAGGGGCTGCGCCCGGAGATGATCTCTTCGAGCTGCTTCTGGGTGATATTCTGCAGCGTATGCTCTCCGCAGCCTATCGCCTCGTTGAACTTCTTGCGCGCTGCCGACTTCACGATATAGTTGATGTCGCTGCAGTTGAAGCCTTGCGTCAGGTGGGCAAGCCGGTCCATGTCTATGTCCTCTTCCCTTGGCAACTTGGCCAGTTCCAGGGCAAACAGACTCTTGCGGGCCTCGTGGTCGGGCATGTCCACATAGACCAGTTCGTCAATGCGTCCCGTCCTCAGCACGGCCTTGTCGATGCGCTCGGGATGGTTGGTGGCGGCAAGGACATAGACCCCTTTGTCGGAAGCATGGTTGAGCATACAGAGAAACTCGTTCACCTCGCTGTCGTAGTGCTGGTTGTATTCGTTTCCTGTGCGACGCGGCACCATGGCGTCAAACTCGTCAAAGAAGAGCAATGCCGGCGCGTGTCTCTCCGCATTCTTGAAGACCTCGCCGATCTTCTCCTGCGTACCGTGCACCATGGTGCTGGCCAAATCGTCCGGGACGACCTTGATAAAGTGGATGCCAACCTCCTCAGCCATTTTCTCGGCAAAGAACGTCTTGCCACATCCCGCAGGCCCATAGAAGAGCATGGAGGGAGGACGGATGCCGTAGGCGTCGGCCAGATCACGATGTTGGAGCACATTGATGAAGCCCTCCTTGACCCGCTGCTTCAGGTCCTCCATGCCGGCAATGTCGCCAAAGCCATTGCCATGCTTCTTGGCCGTCGGCTGAGGCTTGGGCCTGGGCTTGCTGCTTGACTGATCGCTCGTCTGGTCGCTCGTCGGCTTCCTCTGGGGAACCGCTGACTTTCCGCCACTGATGCGGCGGAGCCATTCCTTTTCGGCTGTTGTTCTATCCATCTTTGCGTCCTCCGTTTTTCGTTTTCGTTGTACGATGTTTATGTCCGTAGTCGTTGCACGACGTTTATATTCGTTTTCGTTGACGATCATTATATTCGTAGTCGCTGCTCGACGTCTATGTATATAGAGGGCGAAAAGCATGGAGATTCTATCAGCGCAAGTGTGTCCTACCAGTTTTTTATCCTGAATATTCTACTGGTTTTGACCCTAAAGATCTTACAGCTTTGACCTGAATATTCCACAGAATTTGACCCTAAGATAGCCACCTTCCCGATGGTAACTTAAGACCGACTTCGATGATAACTTATGGATAGCACGGAGGGTAACTAAAGGCTGCCACCTGGTCGATTGTGTTGCTTTGATTTTTGCACTTCCATTTTTTATTCTTACTTTTGCAGACATCATTCAGGCCCACCGGGTGAACCATCCACAAGGATTTATGAAGGTGGCAACCACGGCTTTCACCGGGTGATGAAGAAATGGATGAAGAAAAAAAAGAAATAAAGAAAAGAAAGATTTGAAAATGACAAAAGGATCACTTATACTTCTATCGTCAGTCATGATACTCGTGTCAACTCTCACCTGTCGGGCTACTTGTCCCGACTCGATCCGCCAGCAAAAGATGTTGGAGGAGGAGCAGGCTTTCTTGGCCAATATGAAGCCAGGACTGCAGCATATACAGATGATGGCCGTAAGGAAAGCAATGGAAGGCAATGACACCGAACTACAGCAGATAAGGCAGAGCCGAAACCAGCCGCCTACTTTGCCGGAAGGCGTCAAGACTTTCTATCCGAGAGAGAACATCTGTCTCTTCTCTCCCAAGCATGAGACTGACCGCAAGCGCCCCATCCTGCTCTACCTCCATGGCGGAGGATGGTGCTTTGGCAGCATCAACAGTTGCGCGCGGTTCTGTGCCGCTGTAGCCCTGGAGGCCGACTGCCTGGTGGCAGCATTAGACTATCGTCTGGCACCTACCCACCCCTACCCTGCCGCACTCGAAGATTGTCAAAGGGCAGTACGTTACCTGCAAGAACACGCGGCCGACTGGGGAGGCGACACCACGCTAATAGCCGTAGGAGGAGACAGTGCTGGGGGCAACCTGGCATTGGCGACCGCCATGTCAGCATCGGGCATTTGCAAAGTGATACCGATATATCCCGTGACCAAACTCTTCACCGAGAGGACTCCTTCTTGGGAAAAGTATGCCAAGGGATATGGCAACGATGCGGAGCTCCTCGAAGCGTTCAACGAAGCCTATGCCAATCGTCAGGAACGTAACCCGCTCGTGTCGGTAGGCCTGTGTGATGACGACGCATTGAAAACGTTGCCGCCCGCGCTATTCATATCGGCAGGCCACGACATTCTCCTGGACCAAACTGCAGAACTTGTCCAGCGCCTCCACAACCTTGGCAGACCCGTCATCTACCGCGTCTATCCCACCGCCACCCATCTATTCATAACAGTCCCAGGACAGCCCACAGCCTTTGAAGAAGCCGTCAAGGACGTGAGCAGGTTTCTGAACGACCATCATGCAGCCAAGTGACTTCCACATGAGATTCATAATGGCATGAGGAGTAATTGGGTTTAGCAGAAAGTTGGCAAAATATTTGGCAATATGGAAATATTGCCATTTCACCAAAAATCTACAGGGATGATGTTTTTTCTGAGATTCTTCATCCATGCCAAAAGTTTTACTTACTTTTGCAAGCCATAGCGGATGATGCCGCTCTATAGACAAAAAAATTTGTTATCAAAACGAGAAGTATGAAAAAGAATTGGATGATTTGGGGACTCGCCGCCATGGCGCTGATGTCCTCCTGTACAGACCAGAAGACCGCGCCAAGCACCGCGGACAACGACACCACCAGCGTGGCCCAAGACACGGCCTCTATCGACAGCATGGACCTGACCTCCATCGCCGGCACCTACGAGGGCACTCTCCCCGCCGCCGACTGCCCGGGCATCAAGACCGTGCTCACCATCCATGCCGACAGCACCTACCAGCTGACGCAGGACTACCTGGAGCGCAAGGACGGCCATGACGAGGCCAGCGGCGTGCTGCGCGTGCTCGACGGCAAGGTACTGGTGCTCGAACGCCCGTCGAGTGGCGAGCAGACCTACTACAAGGTGAAGGACGACCAGCACGTCGTCATGACCGACTCGCTGGGCAACGAGCCCGAGGGCGAGACGGCCAAACTGTATGTGCTCACCAAGACGAAGTAGGACGCTGAGGCGTCTTTCTTCACGCCACGCAACGACCTGACGACTTTATCTTTTGGGGGCTGTGTCAAACCATTGGTTTTGGCACAGCCCCCAAAGCATATACCGACAAGGCAAACGCCCCGCACGCCCCACCTATTCCCCCTCGGGCAAGGCTGGGACAATGCGACGGACGTGGCCTTCCCTGCGAGAGAGAATCAGGGGCACGCGCTCCACCACCACGACCGAGGTGTCGAGACCGAGCGCCTTGGGCTCGTCGATGCTGATCTTGCCTATGAGCGCATAGAGACTCATCAAGAGGTTGTGGCGACGGTCGAACGAGTCTTCGGGATAATAGACGCGATGGATGATGATGAAGCGGAAGTCGCCCGCCACACCATAGCGCCGCAAGGAGGGGTAGCAGCTGGTCAGATCCACCCTGCCCTCTGCCACCAAGTCCTCGACGACCTGGCGCAGATAGAGACTCACACGAGGCTCTATGCGGAAACCGATACGCATCGTCACGCTATAGAGCGTGTCCTCCACCAGCGTGCTGCAACTATACTCCAGCGTATCGGGCGCATCCACATACTCCAGGTTGATGAGCCAATAGTGGTCGGCACGCTTCGGCTGCTTGTTGATGATGGAATAGATCAGTTTGTCGTCCACGGTACTCTCCTTTCCCGTATGATTGACATAGACCAGGTTGGAGGCATACTTGGGTATGCGATCGTCGGCCTTGATATCGGAGATGATCTGATAGTAGTCACTCAGCGGCTTGCTGGAGATATGCTGACGGCGAATACGTTTGGCACGCACCCACACCAGCATCATGCAGAAAAGAACGCCCGCGATGAGCAACGTACACCATCCTCCGGCAAGAAACTTGGAGAGGTTGGCGGCCAGGAAGATGCCCTCTATGACACAGTAGCTGCCGACAAAGACCATGCAGAGGATGCGCGACACGCCCCTTTGGCGCAGGTAGAAGCCCAGGAGCAAGGTGGTCATCAGCATCGTGATGGTGATGGCAAGTCCGTAGGCGGCCTCCATGTGGGAGGAGTCGCGAAAGAGGAGGAGGATCAGCACCACACCGATATACATGGCCATATTGACCGCAGGGATAAACAGCTGGCCCTTGACATGAGTGGGATGCTTGATGCGCATCCGAGGCCAGAAGTCGAGGTTCATCGCCTCGCTCAAGATGGAGAACGTGCCACTGATGAGGGCCTGGCTTGCCACGATGGCTGCCCCTGTAGCCATCACGATGGAGAAGATCAGCAAGTCTTGAGGCATGATGGCATAGAACGGATTGACCGAAGCCGCCACGTCGGCATGGCAGAGGATCCACGCTCCCTGCCCGAGATAGTTGAGGATGAGCATCGTCTTGACAAAGGCCCAACTCACGGTGATGTTTCGCCTACCACAATGTCCCAAGTCGGAATAGAGCGCCTCCGCACCCGTAGTACAGAGAAACACCGCGCCCAAGACGAGAAACCACTCGGGCGACGTCGCCAGCAGCCGCAGAGCATAATAGGGATTGAGCGCCCGGATCACCTGCGGATAGGAGACGAGGCTGATCGTGCCGACCACACCCAGCAGGAGAAACCACAGCAGCATGAAGCCACCAAACGACTTGCCGATGCTCTCCGTGCCGAAGCGCTGTACGAAGAAGACGACGGTGATGATGGCCAGGGTGATGGGGAGGACGGGCAGATGCGGACTGACGCTCTCCAAACCCTCGATGGCCGTGGTCACGGTGATGGCAGGCGTGATGATGCCGTCGGCCAGCAAGGTACCTGCTCCCATAAGGGCCAGCAGATAGATCCACTTTCTCTTGTGGCGACGCAGCAGGGCGTAGAGCGCCAGGATGCCTCCCTCGCCATGGTTGTCCGCCCGCAGGGCCACGAGGACATACTTGACGGTAGTCTGCAGGGTAAGCGTCCAGATGATGCAAGACAGCGCACCCAAGATCATTGGTTCATCCACCCTTTGGCCCACATGGAGGATGGCCTTCATCACATAGAGAGGCGACGTGCCAATGTCGCCAAAGACAATGCCCAGCGTGACAAGCATTCCAATCCACCCCATACGGTTGCAGCGCTTCTCGGCAGTGCTTCCATTTCTCAAGTTACTCATACCATGAATACAATCAATTCGTTATACCTATTTGGAAAGAAGCCGCAAAGTTATGGCTTAAACCACAGAGCCTAGAATAATTTAACATCACTTAGCGAGTTTAACGGTCGTTACACAAGCACCACCCTCGCCACTCCTCCACAAAGAAAATCGGCCATTGGAAACGACTTCTTCCGTTTCCAATGGCCGACCTGCCACTACCGCGATTCCGCGTCAATACACCTTCACCTCGTCCGTGAAGACCCACTCGCCAGGATTGTCCTCCTTGGCGGAGATACGGACGAAACGCGCCTTCTGCTTCTTGCCCTGATACGTCACCGTACGCGTACCGACCACATTGAGTCGCTCGCGGGTGTACGCCTGGTCATAGACAGGCACGAAATGGTCGCCGTCGCTGGAGATGCTGATGGTGACGCGGCTGGGATAGAACACCCATGCGCCGTCGCTCTGCATGAAATCGAGGCTGACGGTACTAAACCGCTTCTCCTCGCCCAGGTCGATGGTGATGTCGAAGGGAGCCACCGTCGTGTCGCGACGCTGCATGAATCCCTGCCAACGGCCGTCGCCATAGGACCATCCGCCACACATGCCGTCGGTCAGCGTGCCGTCGCCCTGTCCCACATACGACTGCGAGTAGGGCTGGTGATAGGTCACTCCTGCCCCGACAGCCAGATGGCGCACGGGCTTCTGCTTCTCCTTGCGGTCTCCCTTCTCCCGTCTGAGGTCGAAAGCCTGGACATGCTGCGCAGCCAGCCACGGATATTGCGCCACGACGGCAGCACTCAGCTCCTCGTAGGATCGGCTACGTCCGCTCCATCCCACTTCGGCGATGGCCAGTTCGCGGGGATAGAGCATATACTCCGCATAGTCCTCCGTCTTGATATACTCCGTCCAGAGATTGCCCTGCACACCCAGCACACGACCCGTGAAGCCATCGCCACTATAGGGCGCGGGGTCAAAGTTCCAAAGATTGCGCAGCGGCTGATAACTTCCTCCAGCAAAGGGCTCGGTGGGCGGAGCGTCCTGGTAGCGGTCCAGATAGTAGTCGCCCGGCGATAGGATCACATTGTGCCCCCTGCGCATGGCCCGCTGAGCCGCCTTGATGTCGCGCCATACCATCACGTTGACGTTCTCGCCGAGCGAAGGCGCGTGGGCAGCCAGACTGTCGTCGAGCACCTCGTCCCATCCGATGGCCTCCCTACCCTCCAGCCGGAGATAGGCGGCGATGCGCTGGATGAGATACCCCTGCAGGTCCGCCGTACTACGGAGTCCCAGCAGCCGAGCCTTGCGCTGACAGTTGGGACACGATCCCCAGCTACCCTTGCCTGCCTCGTCGCCACCGATATGGATCCACTTCGACGGAAACACCTCCATCACCTCGTCGAGGATATTGTGGAGCACGGCATAGGTCGTCTCGCTCGACGGACAGACGTCGCCCTGCGCCTCCTGGTTGCCCTCACACTTCAGTTGGGGACAAGCCGCGGTCAACTCCTCGCTATGTCCCGGCATCTCGATCTCGGGCACGACCGTGATGCCTTTCTTGGCAGCATAGGCCACCAGTTCGCGCATCTCGTCCTTCGTATAGAAGCCTCCATAGGCCCCGGGGTCCCCCTCCCTCATATAGCGGCGGTCGTTGTCGATCCACCATTTCGTCCAGTCGCTCTCCGTGCGCCATGCCGCCTTCTTCGTCAGTTCGGGATAGCGGTCTATCTGCATGCGCCATCCTCCCGCGTCGGTGAGGTGGAGGTGGAGGCGATTGACCTTGTAATGGGCGAGGACATCCACCTGCTTCTTCAGAAAACTCAGCGGGAAGAAATGGCGGGAGATGTCGATCATGCAGCCACGCCACTCATAGCTCGGCCAGTCCTCGATATCACAGACGGGCAGCAGGTCTCCCTTGCGGAGCTGGCTGATGGTCTGTGTGGCATAGAAGAGGCCTGTGGAGTCGGCATAGGCCACCCGCATCGTGTCGGGCGTGATATGGAGTCGGTAGTACTCCTTGCCGTGGCCTGCCCCAGAAGTCTCCTCCATCAGGACGACACCCTTTTGCGGATTGAAAGTGCCCTTGCCAAAGACGGCCTGCTTCGGCTGCGGCAACAGTTGCTGTGCGCCGACGGGAGTGACGGCAGCAGAGAGCGATACGGCGGTCAGTGCCGCCAGGATAGTATTTCTTTTCATAACCTTTGCAATGGTCAAGTGATGGTAAAGAAGTATTGCACGCGTCAGTCGATGAAGCGGCGGGTGATTTTTTCATAGGCGTCGATGCGGCGGTCGCGCAGGAAGGGCCACCAGCGGCGCACATTCTCGCTATGCTTGAGGTCGATGTCGAACAGGCGCAATGCCTCCTCGCTGTCCGACCCCTGCCAGAGGAGTTCGCCCTGAGGCCCAGCCACAAAACTGGATCCCCAAAACTGGATGCCACCCGAGCAGGCCTGTCCCTCCGTCTTGCCTACGGGCGAAGGCTCGAAGCCCACCCTGTTGACAGCGACGACAGGAAGTCCGTTAGCCACAGCATGGCCGCGCATCACGGTGGTCCACGCCGTGCGCTGGCGCTGCTGCTCCTCCTCGATGTCGGAGGGTTCATAGCCGATGGCCGTCGGGTAGATCAGAATCTCTGCCCCCTGCAAGGCCATCAGGCGCGCTGCCTCAGGATACCACTGGTCCCAGCAGACCAACACGCCCAAGCGGCCCACACTCGTGTCGATGGGACGGAAACCGAGGTCGCCAGGAGTAAAGTAAAACTTCTCATAGTAGGCCGGATCGTCGGGGATGTGCATTTTGCGATACTTGCCCGCGATCGTTCCGTCGCGCTCTATCACCACGGCCGTATTGTGATAGAGACCTGCCGACCGGCGCTCAAAGAGCGACGTGACGATGACGACGCCCAGACGTTTCGCCAGTTCACCATAAAACTGAGTCGATGGACCGGGGATCGGCTCCGCCAAGTCGAAGTTGGCTACGTCCTCCGTCTGGCAGAAGTAGAGCGAGTTGTGCAACTCCTGTAGTACGACGAGCTGTGCCCCGTCCTGGGCCAGTTGCTCCACGGAGGCAGCCAGACGGCGCATGTTGTCCGCCACGTCGGCGGTATTGTGTTGTTGTACGATTCCTATTTTCATTGTGAGTCTTGTGATATGTTCTACGATATGAGGGCCGACGGTGCTTTTCCTCCGCCCCAGCCCCTTCGGTTTATTCCCCTCCTTGGGCCACGCCTACGGGGATCTGCATGGTCAGGCAGTGGAGCGATCCGTGCTGCTGGATGACGGCCCGCGCGTCCACTCCCACCACCTCATGGTCGGGGAAGGCCTCGCCGACCACCTGCAGCGCCTCGGCGTCGTGGTGTGGCTGGTCGTAGGTAGGCACGATGACTGCCCCGTTGACAATCAGAAAATTGGCATAAGTGGCTGGCAAGCGATTCCCCTCCTCGTCGAGGATGGCATCGGGCATCGGCAAACGCAGCAGTCGGTAGGCCACTTCGGCCTCGCGATTGATGGCCTGCAGGTCGGCCTCCATGGCCTGCAGGTCGGCATACTGCGGATCGGCCTCATCGTCGCAACCCACATAGAGCAGCGTATGGCCTGGCGCACAACGCACCAGGGTGTCGATATGGCCGTCGGTATCGTCGCCCTCCAAGGAGCCATGACCGATCCAATAGACCCGGCCCACGCCGAAAGCCTGTCGAAGCCGTTCGTCCAGGTCGCCCTGCGTGAGGGGCTGGTTGCGATGAGGAGCCAACAGACAGACCGAGGTCGTGAAGAGATGGCCCTCGCCATCAGCCTCAACCGATCCTCCCTCCAGCACGAAGTCGTCCCAATGGTCCATCGGACAGCGGAAGACTCCCTTTTCCTGGAGCACGCGTCCCAGCTGGTTGTCCTGGTCGCTGGCAAACTTCTCGCCCCAGCCATTGAAGCGGAAGTCCATCATCCGCAGTCCTCCCCTGCCGTCGGAGATGGTCAGCGGCATCGTGTCGCGCGCCCATGTGTCGTTGTATTCTGCCTCTATCCAGCGTATCGCCTCCAGCGCACGATCGCTCACCCGACCTGCCAACCACGCTCGTGCCGCCGCCGTATCGCGCGCCACGAGCCACACGGCCTCATACCGGGCAATGGCCTCAATAAACTCGACATAGGTCTGGCGTATCTCGTCGAGGATATAGGCCCAGTCGGTCTGCTCGTCGGGCCACACCAGCACGACGGCCTCCTGCTCTGCCCACTCGGGCAGCAACTGGAAAGCCACATCGGGAGTCTTCTCTCTTATCATGATCTGCTTGTTCCTTATTTCTATTGGTGATTGTGTAGGTGCAAATTTAGCAATAAAAGCCGACACGACCAAAGAAAAGGAGGGTTCACGCTGCAATTGCGCAGCTTTTTGCCCCGATGCCCATCCACAAACCACGGTAAATGGAGAAAAGCCACGGGGGAAGTATGATTTTTTTGCCGTCTGATGATGGGTATCTCAGAAATTTTGTGTAAGTTTGTGGCCGAAATATTTACTCATCTTAAACAACCGATTTATGATCAATCGCTTATTGAAATTTCTGGATGCGTCGCCCGTCAATTTCCTCGCCGCACGCAACATAGCCTGTGAACTCGAGCAGAACGGTTACCGCCGCCTTGACCCACAGCAGCCCCTCTACGAACTGAAGGCTGGCGACAAGGTCTATGTGACGAAGAACGACTCTTCGGTCTATGCCTTCCGCCTGGGTCGCAAACCGCTGGCCGAGACGGGATTCCACATGATTTGCGCCCATAGCGACTCCCCCACATTCCGTGTGAAGCCTCATGCCGAGATGACGGGTGAGGGCGGCCTGGTGCGTCTGAACACCGAGGTCTATGGTGGCCCGATCCTCTCCACGTGGTTCGACCGTCCGCTGACGCTCGCTGGCCGCGTCATCGTGCGTGGCAAGGACGCTATGTCGCCCGAGACAATGCTGATGCACGTCCGTCGTCCGCTGCTCCAGATCAGCAATCTCGCCATCCATTTCAACCGCCAGGTCAACGACGGCGTGAAACTGAGCAAGCAGAAGGATATGCTTCCCCTCCTGGGACTGATCAACGACGAACTGGAGCAGGGCAACCTGCTGATGAACGTCATTGTCGAGGAACTCAGCAAGCAGCGCCCCGTCAGCCACGAGGACATCCTCGACTTCGACCTCTATCTGGCTGATACGCAGCCCGCCTGCACCTTCGGCGTCCACGACGAGTTTATCTCCTCGGGCCGCCTCGACGACCTGTCGATGTGCTTTGCCGGACTCGAGGCCTTGATTGCAGCTCCCGAGAGCGACACCACCCAGGTGCTCGCCATCTTCGACAACGAGGAGACGGGATCGCAGACCAAGCAGGGTGCTGGCAGCCCCTTCCTGGCTTCGATGCTGATGCGTATTGCCCGTCAGCAGAGTGGCTCGGAGGAAGCCTACTGGCAGGCTGTGGAGCGCGCCTTCATGATCTCTGCCGACAATGCCCACGCCTTCCATCCCAACTACGCCGAGAAGTACGACCCGACCAACCACCCCATGCTCGGTGGAGGTCCCGCCATCAAGTTCAACGCCTCCCAGAAGTATGCCAGCGACGCCGTCTCTGCTGCCATCTTCGCCGAGATCTGCCGCAAGGCGGGTGTGCCCTGCCAGCGCTTCGTCAACCATAGCGATGTGGCGGGCGGTAGCACCCTGGGCAACATCCTGGCCTCCACGGTCCCCCTGCGTGGTGTCGATATGGGCAATGCCATCCTCGGCATGCACAGTTGCCGCGAGACAGGCAGCGTAGCCGACCATGAGTACTGTGTCCGTGCTTTCACGGAGTTCTATTCCCTGTAGCCTCCTGCCACCCTCAACACCCGCCCCCGTCGGACGGCTGAGGGTCCAGATAAAAAACGATCGGCCATTGGAAATCATTTCTCATTTCCAATGGCCGATGATTATTTCAAGGGCAATATCCCAAAATCATTCTGACATCATCCCGAAGACTTCCCGAAAGCATCCCGAAGAAACAGCCTATGCGGAGCGTCCCGATTTCGTTACATCGCAATCGCTACTTGTTCATCAGTTTGCCAAACAGCGTGAGCATCTGCATGACGGTGTCCTTGCTACCGACGGGTATCTTCAGGTGGGCCTCACCCGTCTCCTTGTCGGTCTCCACGATGCTATCGACCAACTGCTGAGTGGCCTCAGCCGACTTGAGTGTTTCGGCCAGTCCACTAAAGAAGGAAACACCCTGACTGACTAATTGCTGGGGATGGGGCGAAGCATGATGGCTGGAAGGCCGTTTCTGCGCACCGTCCTGTGCCTTCGTTGCCGCCTGTCCTTGAGAAGGATCGTGACTCGCAGGAGGCTCCTGGTCTGCAATAGCCCCATGGTCTGCTGAAGGAAGCTGCCCCTCGGAAGACTGGTGGGTTGCTAAAGATTCATGCCCTACCGAAGACCCATGCGCTACTGAAGGCTCATGGTCTACTGAAGGCTCATGATCCACAAACGATCCCTGATCTACAGAAGATTCATCGTCTGCCTCCGATGCGTCAGCGAGCGCTTCGTCCAAAGAGGCCTCCATAGACGTCTTTCCCTTCTGTTCTTGCTCCACCTCTTCGTCCACATACTCCACCTCGGGAGCGTCTGGCGTTGCCTCCATGATAACTGCGAGGTCGTCCATGAGTTTCTTAAACTTGCTCTCATCGACAAACACGGTGTCTGCACCGCCGTCCAAGACTCCCTCAAACATCGACTTCTTAAACCGCAGTTTGTTGATCATGCCCTCCTCGATAGAAGCTTTCGAGACAAGGTTGATGATCTGCACGGGCTTCTCCTGTCCAAGACGGAAGATACGGGCAACACGCTGTTCAAGGACAGCAGGATTCCATGGCAAATCCATGTTGATGAGTGTGCTTGCCACCTGGAGGTTGAGACCCGTAGATCCTGCATCAGTGGAAAGAAACACCCGACTCTCGGGAAGTGTTGTGAAATCATCTACCAGTTCCCCGCGCCTCTTCGACGGCACTCGCCCATTGAGATACTCATAGCGTATGCCCCGCTTGTCCAGTTCCATCGCCACCAGACGGGTCATGCGCTCCCATTCGCTGAAGACGACCACCTTCTCGTCCCCACTCTCCAAGACATTGTCCAGCAGGTTCATCACCTCCGCTATCTTGACATCACTACGCGTCGTGAGATTTTGTTCCAAGATAAAGGTGCTGTCGGCCACCATCCGCATCTGACTCAGCAACTTGAGCACGCGCAGCCTGTCCTGCTCCGTCATGTAGTGGTATTTGCGATACTTGTTCAGGATCACCAACAAGTCCCACTTAAACTCCGAGTGGAGATCGTCCTGGCGTTGAGTCATCGGGACCAGCACAAACTGGTCGCTCCGCTTGGGCAACTGCAGGCGCACGCCTTTCTTCGTCCTCCGCAACAGTCGGTTGCTGACGGCCTCGCCAATGGCGTTGAGATCCTTATAGCCCATGATACCACCCGTCTCGGGATGGAGCAGGATGTGCTGGTCGCGAAACTGGTAGTAAGGTCCGAGACAAAACTGGTCCACCAGTTCCATGTTGGCATAGAGCTCCTCCAACTTGTTCTCCATCGGCGTGCCAGACAGCAAGACCGCATAGCGCGACGCTATCTTGCGGGCGGCACGGGAGATCAGCGTGTCCCAATTCTTCAGCCGCTGTATCTCGTCCATGATCAACACGTCGGTATCCAACTTGCCCAGATGTCTGACGTCGTTGCTCATCGTGTGGTAAGAGACAATCTTGTAGGGTGCGGGCGCCTTATACAGTTTGTCGCGCTTAGCAGGAGTGCCCTCTACGACCACCACCTTCGGAATGGTCAAGCCGTCCTCCACGCCTTTCCCACTACTCTCTACCCTGTCACCGCCCGTGAATCGTTCTATCTCCCGCTTCCACTGGTATTTCAGCGACGTGGGACAGACCACCAGCACCTGCTCAGCCATGCCCTCACGCAGATAGACCTCTGCCGAGGCGATGGCCTGCAACGTCTTGCCCAGTCCCATCTCGTCGGCAATGATGGCCTTGCCGGCACGCACGGCGAAGCGCGTCCCCTCCTTTTGGTAGGGATAGAGCGGTACGGTGAGCATTTGGTCGAGATATTCGTCCGTGTATTTTTCCTCCAACAACCGGCAACGCTTGATCCGGTCACGCCGCTCCAGGACATAATCGAGGGCGTCGTCATAGCAGCGAAAGTCGGGAGCAATGGCCTTGGCAGCCTGAACGAACACGTCAAAGCGGGCATAGGCATCCTCGCGAAGCACACCCAACTCGTCAAAATAGTCTTTCGCCAATCGCTCCAGCATTTCCCGACCATGGTCGCCGATGCGTATCTTCACCCTGCGCGGCCCTTTATAGTCGATATAGACCGAACTATAGTCGGGCTCTGCCACCTGCACCTTCTTGCGCTTCTTCCTCACCCAGAGTTTCACGGCCTCCATGTGCTTACAAGTGCCGAGCTGCGAAGTCTTGAAGTCATAGCAGGAGCAGTAGTTCCACTGGCTGTCCTTCCCCCGACATACCACCTTGTATTCGCTTCTCGTAGCCGCATTGACCACCCGAAACTCTCCCGGAGCATACTGTTCGTCCACCATCCGTATGGCAAAGGTCTCCTTCTCGGCCTGCAGCTTTCGCAACGCGATCTGCCACTCCTCGAGCTTCATGCCCGCAGGCTTCTGCATATTGTTTATTTTCGGCATCACCACCTTGGCTCGCTTGTGCCGGCCCTTCGTCTTCTTGGCGCCTTGGGCTGTCGCCTTCCCTCGCCTTTTGCCCCCGCCCTTTTCAGGGCTTGAAGCTTCCACTGGAGATTGTTCTTCTTTCCTCTCTATAGGTACCTTTTTCATGGTGCTCATGATGTTCTAACAGTATTAATGTGACTATTCGCTGACTTTATTTCCATGCGCTGCCTACGCTTCCTTCCAGTCGTCAATCGTTCCCGTCCGCGACGAGAAACTGACGCCCACGCGATGGACGGGACGGGAGTCGGCCTCATAGGGGCGCGCATACCCCTTTTCCTCTATTTGGCACAAGGCGTCGTCCGCCGTGCCGTCGAGCTTGAACTCAAAGATATACACCCCCGTGGGCGTCTCGACGATGCAGTCGGCCCGGCCCTCGCTCTGCTGCTTTTCCGTGAGCACGAGGTAGGTGCTGAGAATGCGGAAGATAAGGTAGAAAGTATAGTGGAAATAGCGTTCCTTCTCCGTCTCCATGTCCTTCCGACGCATCGAGTAAGGGATGCTGGCAAAGAAGGCCGTCAGGCTCTTGCGCCATGTGTCGAGGTCATCGCGCAGGAGAGCACGCGTCAGTTGTATCGCCAAGGTGTTCGCCGACTCCTTCGTGCCGAGATAGTTGGAGGCAATCAGCGTGAGGAAACCCTTTTTCACCTCGTTGTTGGGCAGATCGAGCAGGTAGGAGTTGGAGAAGCGGTCGTAGTCCTTGATGGTCAGATAACCGCTCTGATAGATCATTGGCAACGGGCGCTCCACGTCCGCCCTGTAGTCGATAAAGTCCGACGTGTCGTAATACTTCCCCGTCAGTTCGTTGAGGTTCTCGTCCGTATGGCTGAGCAGGCGGACCAGGTAACTGGGCGTACCCGTGCGAAACCAATAATCCTGGATATCCCTAACGCTAAGCGCATTGAGCAGGCTAAAGGGATTGAAGATATCCGTCTTCCGCTTACTGAAATGATAACCGTCATAATGCCGCTTCAGCATCAAGCGCACCTCCTCGGGGCTCACCCCCATCTCGTCCGACATAGCATCCATCTCGTCATGAAACGTCCCCTCCAGTTCCGCCTCCGTGATACCGCAGACCGCCTCATAGGCCGCACTCATACTGATATCCTCCGGCTGATTGAAACCGCTGAACACACTCACCTGCGAAAACTTCGTCACGCCCGTGAGCAGCACGAAGCGCAAGTCTTGGTCAGCAGCCTTGAAGGCAGAGTAGAAACCCTTGAGAATATTACGATTGAGTTCCTCGATCCGCAGGTTGTTGCCATTGCCATCCGTCGTCCGATAGTCCGTGTCGAGCACATCCAGCAACGGTTTGTCATACTCATCGATGAGCACCACACACTGCTTTCCTGTACGCTCATGAACAAAAGCCAACAACCTGGCAAAACGCTCCCCCACGCTGAGACGATCGTCACCCGTCATTCCGTACTGCCTCTCCCAGTCCTCAACACACACATCCAGTTTGTTCTGCAACGTGCTGCCCTGGGTGAAGTCGCTGCCATTGAAGTCGATATGAAAAACAGGATATTGCTCCCACTCCTGCTCCAGGTCCTCGATGGCCAGACCACGAAACAACTCCCGCTCCCCACCGAAATAATACTTCAGCGTAGAGACGAGCAAGCTCTTGCCAAACCGACGAGGACGGCTCAGAAAGTAAATCTTTCCCTCCGTCACCATCTTGTGCAGCAAGGCCGTCTTGTCCACATAGACAAAACCGCCGTCAACAATACTCTTAAAATCCTGTATGCCGATGGGATACTTCATACACAAACCCTTTTTGTTTGCAAAGATAGTGCAAATCGAAGACAATACAAAAAGAATGTGATTCTTTTTTATTGTTGAGATGCAGCCTATCTTATCCAAAGATAGTGCAAATCGAAGACAATACAAAAAGAATGTGATTCTTTTTTATTGCCCCAAAACCTTGCAAATCCGGATAAAAACTAATAACTTTGCACCGTGTAAATACTAATAACACCGCACTGGGTATTTACTAATAACCCTGCACTAGGTATTTACTAATAGACACCCCTCATGTACATACTAATGGGCAGATTAAAGTTGAAAGAATGGCAAGTATTCAAGAAAAGTTAGCAGATTCACTGAGCGTACTCAAGAAATATCAGGACGAGAACAACAGTGACATCATTCAGGGCATGAAGACCTTGGGCGAGACACATACAAAGCGTCTTATAGATAATGGTTACTTAGAACAAGTAATCAAAGGATGGTATGTGCCTACCATGCCAGGGATGGAAGGAGACACAACCGTGTGGTATGCTTCCTATTGGAAATTCATAGTAGCATATTCCAACAACCGTTTCGGAGACAACTGGTGTCTTACTCCAGATGAATCACTTGATTTCTATGCCGGAGAGACAGTAGCCCCTACTCAATTGATAATCCGTTCATCAAAGGCAAGCAACAATATTGTAAGTTTGAAGCATGGTGACTCGATGCTGGACATCACAGCAACAATGCCAGCACATATTGTAGTCGAGCAAAGATATGGATTAAGGCTCTACCCTTTGGCAGAAGCTTTGGTTTTCTGTACACCAACATATTTCAGCAGAAACTCAGTCAATGCCCGGACCTGTTTGTCTCTGGTTGGCGGAGCTGATGAAATCCTCAAAGTGGTGGCCGACGAAGGAAACTCTTCCAGAGCCTCAAGACTTGTTGGTGCTTTCAGAAACATCGGGCGAACTGACGTTGCAGAAACTATTCTACAATTCATGACGAGACTTGGCCACGAGTTACGCCCAGAGGATCCATTTGAAGACACGACGCCCAGCCTATCAGGAACAAGTAGGAACACTTCACCCCATGCCATCAGGATCAGGCTGATGTGGCAGAAGATGAGAAAGCAAATACTCGACCTTCCACTCATTGCCCCCACACAAAGCCAAACCACAGAGGCAATACTAAGCAACATGGATGACAACTATATACGCGACAGTTACCATTCGTTATCCATTGAAGGCTATCGGGTTACAGAAGGACTTATCGAACGCGTTCGCTCTGGCGAGTGGAATCCGGAAGACGACAAGATTGATGCAGATCGCAAGAACGCTTTAGCAGCACGAGGCTATTACCAGGCATTCCAACAGGTCAAAGAGAGTGTCAAGGCAATCCTTCAAGGAGCCAATGCCGGCAATATCGTCAGCAGAGACTTTGACAAATGGCACTTTGAAATGTTCCAGCCTTGCATTACTGCCGGCATTATCAAACCCTCAGACCTTGTAGGCTATCGATCCCATCAAGTGTATATTCGAGATTCCAAGCACACGCCTCTTCCACCAGAAGCCCTCAGAGACGCCATGTCTGCGCTCGCCGAACTCATGGAATCAGAGGAAGACGCGATCGTCAGAGCCGTATTAGGCCATTTTTTCTTCGTGTATATCCATCCTTACATGGACGGAAACGGTCGAACAGCCAGATTTATCATGAACGCGATGCTCGTCACAAGTGGTCACCCGTGGAGGATTATCACAGTTGAAGAAAGACAGTCATACATGGCAGCACTTGAAAAAGCAAGCATTCATGGCGATATCACCGACTTTGCACAAATCATCTGCTCATAGCAAACGCTATCATTCCAGCCGCCAGATTTTGGTGTCAGACCGTATTTTGCCACCAAAGATTTTGGTATTAGGCAGTATTTGGGCAAAATAAATTTTGGTATCAGGGATTTTGCATGTGACTCAGATAGGTTTCAACTCGATTATGTGTTACTATCGAGGCGACATTTTCATACTACATTCTCCGCAAATTGAAAATCTTGGGAATTTTGAATTGAAAATCTTGGGAATTTTGGATTGAAAATCTTGGGAATTTTAGACTGAAAATCTTGGGAATTTTAGACTGAAAATCTTGGGAATTTTGTAACTTTGCAGAAGCAAAACGTAAATAGGCATTTTATGTATTTTCCGAGTGTGTCCACAGTTTAAGAATTCCAATGGTTTTTATTCTGTTTAAATTCCACCCAGTAGCAGGTTTTTGTCAACCAACACCCACAACCCACTAAAAGGGCAAAGCCCCTCTCGGCACACCATAGTCCGCGCAACACTCCGTTTCCTCTATCTCCCTCCACGCCTCATGGATATACCGACTCACTTCTTCCGGCAATCGCCCCTCCTTCGCCAGTTTCCCAAACGTCTCTATCAAGTCTCTTATGGCATACTCCGGACTATACATATCATCAAAATACTCCCAGTGCCTATCCATCACAAAGTGTCTGCACATGGATTTCGTCAGTTGCAGGAACATCAATGCTGCCGTCTGGTATTCTCCAACGGCAAGCAACGTCTCAATATTCTTATTCTCTTCCAACATCAGCTGCCAGATGCTATAACAATCCCAATCCACATTTCTTCTGTTGAAGATACGCTGTTCATAGTCCTTGTTCAGTGGTATCAGTGACTTGGCCTCTTTCTCTGCCTCCAGCATCTGTCGCTTTTTCTCCCGTCGTCTCCGTTCAGCTTCTCTTGCAGCGCGTTCTTCTTCGTCATTCATCTCTCGCTCGATCTTCAATGGCTCTCCCGCGAATTTCTTGCTTGGTGCCAACATCTGTATATTGTTCTGCACTCGTTTGAAGCCATCAAATCGTGACAGATGCGTAAAGATATATGTGAAGACCTCTTCTCGCTTCTCTTCGTTGTTCCATGCTGCCACACTATCTACCAATGCAGCAAAGCTCGCATAGATCAATTTGCCGATACGTAGCTTGTAATCATTCAGATAGTCTCTAATGTCCTCCCTATATATCAGCAATGGCAGATGTTCGCACAGCCCCATCGCTATGGCATACGCAGCTTCAGGCCTTCCTTTCGCCAACACAGCCGGTATCGACTTCTTCTCCCAGCGCTCCAGCAGCCGCAGCATATACAAGAAATCCTCCTTGTTCGCAGGCCGAAACTCCACCTCCTGCCTGAAGTACTCGGCGTAAGCCTCCTCCAGATCCACCGTCAAGCCCTTCGGGATATAATCTATCTTCGGGCGCACCATACAGCTTCTACGTCTGCGCACCTCGGCAGCTTCATCCAGTCTTTTCTGATGGGCAATACGTTCTTCTTTGTCTCTACGAACCTCCTCCAGCTCTTCTTGAAACTCTGCTGTCTGCATGGTCTCCGCACATAGCAACTTGTCTATCTGCTTTGACAGGTATCTGCTCCATGCCTGATAATTACTTTCATCCACGCAATCAGGGCAGGGAATACCACTCATGCTCCATGTATTTTCAGACAGGTAGAAAACTATGCTATATCTTTTCTTTTTGCTCATATTCTAAATACTTCTCCACCAAACAGTCGTACCCAAACACAAACGTGTCTCTCTTTGCATCCCCATACAGAAAATCCTCGAAACTGGTAAATGAAGACTGAAACATCTGCCCATACAGCATATTGATCGTGTTAATATGCCAAACCATAGCATTACTGTATCCTTGCTCTGTACGCTTGTCTTTCATAACAAGTGTCAGGATATGACATACTGCCTCCAATAGGAACTCATAATACGAACAATGACTCTATCAGTCTGGCTCAAAGACCGTTCTTCATCTGTCTCACTGGCTGCATAGTCACAACAGTCTGTGTACCATTCTTCATGTGGTAGGTCACTCTCCACTACATATTTACGGCTGTCTATGGCTTCTGACCAATAGGTCAGATAACGGATTAGTACGCCATGAGGCAATGCCTTCAGCTCTTCTACGACTTTCTGTATTTTCTTGTCTACAACCAGATCGTAATAATCGCCTTCGGCGTTGTAGACGAAATCGAATGAGTCTTTATACATGTTTGATATATTCTGTTGTTTATGCTTCTTTGTGCAAAGAAGATGATGGTTACTCGTCTCTATTGTTAATCTCGAAAATCAACTCCAGATATGCTGATCTGCTGTCATAATCAATATTTCATTCTATTTATCAAACATCTGAAATTTTGATATATTTCAGTTTCCGACATATTAAGATGTCCTAATGTGTTTCTGATATTATATTGTTTATTGTAAGGCGCATCACTCTCTGTAAGAATTCTTTCTTTGGGTATTGTTGATAATATTCTCCTTCCATTAGTCGATTTCGTCATGGCTTCATTTACGGAGAAATAATATCCTGCTGAGATGATTTTTGTTATCAACGATATGCTTCCTGAATACCAATGAAAAATAACGTTTGGTATTCTGTATTCTAAAAGTAAAGCAAGTAACTCTTTCTCTGCTTTTCGAGAGTGTACACTTACAAGCTTATGGGTATCACCGGATATTTTAGAAAGGATGTGTCTCAAACTTTTTATTTGAATGTCTTTCGAGTTTGAATATGCAGAAGAAAAATCCAACCCTATTTCTCCTATGTATGAAGTAAAATTAACGAGACTGTCAAACATAGGCAATTCATGCTGTGATATGGCTGCCAACTGTGGATGAAAACCTAATGACAAGCGTATGTGTTTATATCCCACGACATGCTCTTTTCCTATTCTATAATGACTTGGCAGATTTGTCATTCCTATAATTATGTCACCTTGATTTTCAGCCTTGCTAATATATTCTGTAGGATTTTCCATCATATCATAATGGCAATGTGTATCTATTGTCATACGATTCCTGCTTTACCTTTGATTTCGGGAGTTCCTTTCCTTGCAATCCAATCTTTTACTTGCTGATATGAATGTAATGCTAACGACACATAATCATCGAGCTCCTGCTTGCTACGTATTCCATTCATAAAGAGTTCTCTTCGGATGATATTTGCATCCATTCGATTCTTTATAAAATACAATAAGGCATTGAAATCATGGTTTCTTTTCTGTTTATGAATATTCAAATTGTACTTGGTTCCATGCATGACATCGGTTCCAACATATTCTGCTGAATCCAATCCTATAATATCTAAAGAAACTCTTCTATACAAACATGGCAGACACATTCCGCAATGAGTGATTTTTTTATTGCGTATAACGTCACCTGGTTTATCCCAATGACTATTATGCCCTCTTTTTGCACAAGAACATGATTTTGAGTATAATTGTCTTAAAATTACACTCTTATTCACATCATTGTCACAGTCTTTCATCATGTCTGCTTTTGATTTCAATCTGTATGGATTGTAAAAAGTATTGTTGATACCGACCAATTGAAGTGCTTCTTGTATTCGTTTTATGAATGTGGGATGAGTCGTCCTTGTACTGCAAGCACTTCTACGCCCGCTATCCAAAGGTATATTAATTGATATTGTTCCATTTTCGGGTACTATTAGTGGGGTGTTTGGTGATATTTTATGGGCTACGTATATTCCAGCGGCAAAAAACAACAATGACCTTGAACGGAATGTACTTTCAGATGGAGTTCTCTTTACATTCCATGATTTAGGTTTTAGACCTGCATTCAGAAGTACTTGCTCAAATTTATTTTGAAAAATGTTGTTTTCTCTGCAATATTCTAAAATACTTTTTTGGTCGCTATGTTCCTTACCCAGTTCCATATGAGAAACAAGAAGTATTTTTTTGTTGGCAGACAACGTATTCGTTTCATCAATAAAACCGATTAATGAGTCTAAACCGCCAGAGAATAAAGCAACTTTTTCAAATTCTTGTAGGTCGTAATCTCTAATGTTTTTTGTCGGACGGTAATCATAAGGATTTGCTTGAACGAAATGTATGTTCCAATTGTCTCCAGTAAGAAAACTTATGGCTCTATTAAATGCTTCGCGTCCATGATTCATCATGGCCAGATTGATAACAGGTACATCCAACAATACTAAATCTCGTTTCCATCCATCATCAGAATATGACAGACGATGGACCGCTCTATCCACATTATATACAATCATGGCTAATACAAGAAAGTCAAAAGCAACAGATGTGGTGTCCCGCGAGAACTCCCATAGTTGTTTGGGGTCGAATTTTGTATCTACAGAGCGAATTTGTCCGTCAATTCCTTGGAAAGAAACACTAAAAGTTCCAAATGCTTCACTTGTTCTTGACGGAGTATAATTGATGTTTATTCTTGTTTCCATATATCTAAAATATCGGATGTTAATGAATCAAGATAGTCTTTTCCGTCTTGGCTGTTGAAGTCGATTTGGCCCATTTCTTTGCTCAACTTCTCGTCCAATTCGTTATGCAACCATCCTCTAATTTCTCTTTTTATATCCTCAGGATTGCTCCCTTTATCAAATATGTGACTTTGAAACAATTCCGCTGAGTATTCCAATATATACTCAACTTCAAAGGATATAATCCATTCACAAATATCATCTTCGCTTGCATTTTGAAGTCTATCCTCTATCTCTTGTCCATCATTGCAATCTGACAAAATATCTTTCAGTACTTTATCCATAGCATAAGTTGCGGCAGCATCATCCATTGTGGAATCACTGTCTCCAATGATTTCATGCAAAAGCAATTCCTTAAAATCCTGGGGAGTCTTAGGTTTCTGAGCATCAGGAAGATTTTCAATACCTAAACTTGCTATTAGTCCGTATTGCTTGGCATTGTTTAAAACCGTGGCTAACCCTCTTACAGCTCGACCACCTGCACGTCCAAACGAACTGCCTCTATTACCTCCGTGTCTACCGTTTCCACCGCCCCTATACAACCCATTACCAAGGGCAGAACCAAAGCTTCCTATAAACTTTGCGTTTGTCGCAGCTTTGTTCTCTGTACCTTTTGCAATGCTCGTCATTGCGCGTTTGGTGGCAGACCAATTAGGGGAGGTTTTTAAATTATGTGATTGTGATGTACCCATGATTAATGTTTCCGCATTTTTCGTTCTATAGATTTTGTTAAAGAATTTCCCTTCGGCAATGATCCTATATAAGCACGTATATCATCATCGTTCAATGATAGCATTCTCACAAAGAATATATCTGCTTTAGCATCTATATTTTCTACCTTCATATTATGGAATAACAACCTTAATCTATCTATATCATTGTTCATCAATAGATTTTCTTCATCTGCATTAAGAATTGTCCAACAAGTCTCGGATTTTGGATCTTGTTTAAGTTTCTCATTTATTAAACGAATTATCATTACTTTTTCAGTATCATCACAAGCATTAATTATATCAGGTAGCTTTCGTTTCATTACCCGATTTGATTGTATAGAACACAATCTTTGGAATAGCAACATGACTTTATTTGTAACTAAAGAAGCTATTGGCTTTTCATTCTTTAAGGCATCACGTGCCACCCAAAAATAATCTTGTAGATTTATTTCCTTTAAAGACGGATTTGAACTTAACCATTGTTTCAGATAGTCTGAAGACCAGTTGTCTTTCCATTGTGGGTCTTGAATGCCATCTTCAGTTTTTGCCTCCTGCTCGACATCTCCTAATGGTAGAACTCCTTCATTTGTCTTCTGCAGTCTATAAAGCTCTTCAAAACGAGAATTGTAGAGGGAATTGTATTCCAAAACCATAAGTTTGGTTAACACATCAGGACGAATATCTCGGAAGCCTGCTACTTCCGCTAACTCCTGACGTACATACAATGTGTTTAGGAAACGCTTTAGTTGTCGTGGATTTCCATTCAAGAATTGTTTAATGATCGGTACTATTGGCAAACGATATTCTACCGCATAAAAATCTACATTTTGAATATTTGTCTTGATGTCATCTATATTGTACTTGGAATGCTTGTCTGTTTTTCTGAATTCCAAATATTTCTGATGGATTTCGTTAAAATGAATCTCACTCAAATGATTTTTGCATAAAAGAAGCGTGATATAGGTTTCTTGCTCATTGTCCGACAAGCGCGGCAGTTTGTAGGGTAATTGAATAAGTTTTTCCAGATAGTCAGAAAATGGACTGGATATATCCTCTTTCTTCATCTGAATAGGATAGTGTTGGCTTATAGCATATTCAATGATACGTTCATCCGCACCTATTACAAATGCAGTTTTCTTTACATTCACAAATAATTTAACGGCCTCCAAACAACCAATAATTCTTTTGGGGTCACATCTATCCAAATCATCAACATAGACAATAACGGCTTTATACTTCATGTCTTCAACCAAATCCTCGAAAAGTTCTCTGAAAGTGGCAATGAATTTTGAAGTATTACCTTTGGTTACATCTTCAAGTAGGTTGTTATATTTATCCTTTCCCGTTATTTTATCTATGTCATCCTTTTTAGGCAACCATTTCTTCAACCAATCAGGAGTCAGGTTATCATATGCTTTTTTAAGAATGAAGACACCTACTTTCAGAAAGTTTATTCTTGCAAGTAAATCGTCTGCTCGCTCAAATACATCTTTCCGTGTGTTAATGTCTTTGTCTAGTGCTTCCAATATACTTTCTATCATTGTCAGTTTGGTGGAGTCATAACTCTCAAATTGCCAACTGTTGAAATAAACTTGGAGTATGATGCTATGCTGCTCATTTTGTTGAGACTTCTCCCATTCTTGTAGCGACTGCTGAAGCAATAACATCAAACTGCTTTTTCCGGATCCCCAATTACCAAACACTCCAATTGAGATAGGCAACATGGCATCATTCAATATTATCTTTCTGAGCAAGTCTACATGAACTTGATAGCCTAACAAATCTTGCGTTGTTTCATTGTCTGACCACATAATAACAGAATCTATTTGTGAAATGGAATATTTATGATAATGTGACGTTTGGACTATGGATTAAGCACGGTTTTCAAGAACTCATCTCGTCTTTTCTCCCATATATTGCCATTTTTGGACGGCAAGTTAAAAATTCGACATATATGCTCTTTAAAATCATTCAATAAACTCTTTGCGTCATCATTATCTACCTTGATGGATACCCTTTCATTGGGTCTTATAGCTCCATCCATATCAGCATAATCAAAACCTTTTACCAAAAAAGAGCAAAAATCTGTTTTCAAGACCCAAGCTGCCCCCATTTCATTGAGCGAAGCATGACTATCATAAAAATGGGGGGAATGCACAAATATGACATAGAGATCATGCTTCTCGAATTGCTCTCTCAGCGTATTGAAAATATCCTTATTAAAACCTATACCATACCCTTGAACGGAACTACAAAAAAGAGTTTTGTCGTCCAAACCTATAAACTCTAGCAATTGTACTAGTGCTTCTACAAAATACCTGTCCTTACTTGAATGACTTACAAACACCTTCATCGGTTTCAACTTGTCTTCATTGGATTTTATTCGCATGTGATTAGTGTTTAATCTTGACAAAAGAATTTGATAACACGAACTTATCTGATAATAGTTATTCAAAAGGACATATCCATTACCGCTATTGTCCACACTTCTGAACTCAATAACGTCCATGTCATTATTTCCAAATTGTTCAACAAAACAAACACTTGCTTTATTATACCAATCATGGAAAGCATCAATAGCTTCAAAACTATTTACGCTTTTTCTTGACTTTGCTAGAAAATCTTCCAAAAGCTGGTTTAATTGCATCACCTCGTCAATAGTTGCCATATCATACTTTTTCATTACTTACGTTCTACATAATAAACGGCGCAACACTCCAAGTGTACTTCTCATAGATTCCACGGCGATGACGTCGCTGTTCATGTCAACTAAGACAAGGACAAAGAGGGCCAAAAGCCTCGTTACATGCTTGACGAAGCTGCCCATGCTCGTCCAGCCTCTTGAGACTACATCAAGAGAAAAGCAGAACAAGCCCAAACCCAACCACCTGTGTATAGAAGTATAATACACCATCACACCACTTTTTAGTGGATACAAAGATAATACTTTTCTATCAAACAAAAGAAACAATCATAGCACAAAAAGACAAAATCTTTTTTTATTTGCAAAAACGGCATACCATTCCCTATTATCGCATATCTCACCTTTCATAACATAACGACATTATGGTTCATACTACACAACGTCACACAAGCTACTGCTGTGAATAATGAGGAATAAAATAAGGCTCAACAGTCTATCACCCTACTTCCCTCACACTCCCATTTTCCCCATCACCTTCTCCACATCCTCCAGCGGCACATTCAGCATGCGCGAGACGTAGAGCGGTGTAATGACCTCCATGCTCCCCGATTGGCGCTCCATACCAATCAGATACTCGATGTTCTTTTTCAAATCGCCGAGGCTGTTGGAGAAAGGCGCTGCAGTAGGCGAAGCCTGCTTCTTGTTCTCCGCCTCCTTGGCCCTGAAGGCATCCAGCGTCTCGCTACCGTCCTCACCAAACCTTCTGTCCTTCGCCTCGAAGATGACAGAAGGTTCCAAGACCTCTACCGTGTGCCACGCCCCTTGCGGTACCACACAACCGTAGCTACCAGCGGTGGGGTCAAGCAGGATGCGATCCGTCTCGTTACCCTCATTGTCATAGACCACCTCCACCAGCTTCCCACACAAGAGAAAAACGTTCTCCGTGCTCTGCGGATGACGGTGAATAGGTACAACCGTCCCTGGCAACAACGCATTGAGCATACGCTGCGAATGATCCCCCTCAGACGTACGCAAGTCATAATTCTGGCGCAAGCGAGGATTCACTTGAGCCTGTTCAAAAAGCCCATCAATCAACTCTTTATTTATTTCCATAACCATATATAATCAAATAAAGGGCACACGCCTCCCCATCCCGTAAAGGAAGGCGGAAGCAGAATGCCCCAACAACTCTAACAGCAATATTGCGTTAATATCTACGCAGCACCACTTGGAAAGCCTCAGCATACTTGCAGCCCCACTGACTGCCACGCATGGCCGCCAAGCCCGTGATATACTCCACACTGCGAGGATGAGGATACGGACGCATTACCCCGCGATACATCGACAACGCCTTGCATTTCGCCTCCACACCGTCCTGACCAACCTCCACGTAGCAGTTCGGACGAAACAGATTCATGGCGTCGTTGATTGCCCACTCCGAGCACGAAGGCACCTCCATATACCAAAACTCCTTCACTGGCTTCACCGTCGGCTGGCGCTGAAACAACCGTATTGCCTCCTGGCAAGCCATGGAAGTCTGCAAGTGGTCATTATTGGTGTCAGCAGGATGATGCGTTATCACAATATCCGGCTCACTCTCCCGAATAGCACTTTCTATGAACTGCACCAGCTTCAAATGCGGCACAGTATTCATCTCTATATTCGGAAACGTCGCCTCATACTTCTTGCCCACGCCAACATAATTCGTTGCAGCATCCGTGTCCCCCTCCAGCTCTGCATCCGAAGGACGGAAAGCACGCGCCTTCGCCTCTGTACACATAATGGCTACGTCTACCTCGTCGCCTTCATGACTCCATTTCCACATTGATGCTCCAGCTCCGAGAACCTCGTCGTCGGGGTGAGCCACCACTAACAAATATTTCATTATTATTTCTTTATTTTTATCACATTAGTTCTTTACATCACACCGTCTCCGCATACCCCACCAACTTATCATGCATCCACTGCGGATACTTACCACAAGCGGTGTAGAGGATGGCGATGACGGTCCAAACGATCAACTTGATGTCCCCAAAGAACGAAGCATTCTTCACGTAATACACATCCAGTTTCAGTCGGATGGGCAACACCTTCTCGTTATACTCCTTCTCATCAGGAAACTGATCTCCATAGATATAGTCCCACAGGCTCGACTGCGACGTCAACCCGCAAGGCACGGTGGCAGCGATGGCATTCTCACCACCACGAGTTATATCCACCTGATCCACTGCAGCAGGACGAGGCCCAACTATTGACATCGTGCCGTTCAGAATATTCATCAACTGCGGCAACTCATCAATCTTCAATCGACGCATAATCTTGCCCCACCAGAAGATTCGATCTTGGTCCGGACGCAACGAAGCCTCATTCGCCCCTCTTGCCACACGCATGGAGCGAAACTTCCACATCTTAAACTTCTTATTATCCTTTCCCACCCTGTTGGCAAAGTAGAACAAAGGCCCAGGGTCACTTAGCTCCGTCAAGACTATCGACAGAATCCATATCGGCGAAGTGCCCACAATGCCAAGAAAGGCACAGACGAAATCAAAAACACGCTTTATTGCTTTATAAATCATGATTATAGCTATCTTTTAAGAATACCCTTTGATCTTTCTCCAGACAAAATGACATGGTTTCCATATCGGAGCCCACAACACCTCGCTTGGAGCAAAACCAAAGAACACAAAATTTCTTTTCACATTATGCAAATACACATCAAGTTTGCTTTTGCGGTTCACTTGTTGGTTGCGCTGGTCAAACTGTCCAAAGTTTCCCGCCAGTTCAATCTCTTCCAACAGACGCTTGCCTGTTTTTTCATTTGGTTGACACAAGCAATATTCCGGCTCCAGTCCAAACACCTGCTGCTCAACATACATCACAGCCTCAGCAAACCTCGCCAAACCCAGATATTTCAATTCCTCAATCACTTGCCGCCGTTGTGCCCCGTCCAGCCTCCGAAGGATAAAATAGTAGTCCAGCAACTGACGCAGCCCTATTCCCTCATACAGCACATGATGGAAGATGTGCATCAATGAATAGACAGCATTGAAGTCTGGCGTAGGATAGGCAAATCCAGCCGCCTCGTCATAATTGGCAAACTGCCTGTCCGCCCACTTCTTAAAAAAGAACTTATATCGGCGAAAAAGAAAAGGGCTATATGTAAAACTCGGTATAAAATGAATCTCAGTCAGCGCATCCGCAAAAACCTCCACGTCCGCATGGTGGACAACAGTTTCTCCTACCTTCCATTTTGCTTTCAGCACCTTATAAATCTCATCCCTGTTTCCTTCCACCCACAGGTCAATGTCCCCACACTGGCGTCGCAACGGATTTGGATAAAGCCGAGCCACGCCCTGTCCTTTCAGCACACAACTGCGCAGGCCCAACTCCCTAAAGATATCCGTTATCTCTTTACATCTTACATCCAGCAGTCTATTTCTAGACTCCAGCGCCATCCCCTGAGCAATCCATTGTATCAAGAACTTTGGTTTGGTTTCTCCCAACGCTACTACCTTCTCCACGCCCGTAAGCAAAACACCAACAAGCGACTGCCGCTGAGCCTCCTTATAAAGCAAAGCCCAATCCGCATCCGTCAGTCGGCGAGAGAACCGATCACGTTTGCCCAAAGATATCAGTACGAGTTCTTGAAACGGCGTCATTACTTCATTCTCTTGTTGGCATCCGAAATCTCCAAACCTTTAAGCGACTCCTCAAAACTAACTATTTGGTAATCGAAGTCATACCTGCTCATCTCGGGCTCATAATAGCTGTTTGCAAACATCTTTGGCAACTGGGGCAGGCAAAAAGAGCCGAGCCAAACAAATGGGTTAAACAAACTACTGATCCAAATCTTATGATGATATTTCTTGGCAAAATACCTCACGATCTCCACCGTATCAGCCAACTCGGCATTCTGCGGATAGAACGTGCCGCCCAATTCTCGGTCGATCACTTGCTTTACAAACTCTGCCAAATTGTCTATAAACAGCATGGAGCGCTTATTGTGCCATGCGGGGAATATAGGAGTTTTTGTAGCAAGCCATCCCAACCGCAAGAAGTTACCCTTTGAATTAGGCCCATATATCATGCAAGGACGCAAATTAGCCACTTTAAATGAGTTGCAAGCCAATTGATTCAACCCAATCTCTGCTTGCAGCTTACTGTCACCATAAAAGTCGTTCGGATTAGGCTTCGTGTCACGCGTAGTCACATCACCCTTCAATGATTTACTTGCATGATACACTATACGCGATGACATAAACACAAATTGCTTTACTCCGCATTCCTTGGCATGCTTCGCTATCTTAATAGTCAAATCACGATTCACCTTATAATACAAAGGAGCCATGTCCGGCTTAGGATCCACATGAGCTATGCCAGCCACATGAAAAACAACGTCGTACTGTGAGAAATCTGCCTGCTTCCAAACATCATTCAATGTATCAACCGTGTCCACCTTGTAACTATCAGGCTCACGCATCAACCGCCGCTCTATAGAAGTACCCACAAAACTGTTGGCACCCGTTATCAATATTTTTTTCATTTTTCTCCTATCCCTTCAATTTTGCTTTTCTAAAATCTGGATTCAAGTATTTCACGACTCCTGCGAACATACCTGCCACCATTGGCAACGGATCACTCCATGATCCATCATGATAACTTACATCTTTACCAAAGAACTTGAACCATGACGGTTTGAACTTAAATCTATCTGGAGAGAACAAGAACCACATTACGTCCAATCCCATCCATCTAACCTGTTTGCCAGTTTGATACTCAAATTTTGGCATCGGCTCATTAAATATATCAGCCATGAATATTCGCCCAAAGTCCATACCTGCTGCAAATGCTGCTTGTAAACTTGAAGGAACACGAGGATTAATCTCAATTATTTTAAGTTCTCCGCTATGTTTATCCTCCAATACGTCAAAGTCAGCGAAGCCAACCCAACCAAGCTTATTAAGAACCTCCTCACATTCTTTCAAGAGGAAAGGATGCTCCACGGTTTCACTATAACAGCTAGTTCCACCTTTCAAAGGGAAAAATCTTCTAATCTTTATGATTGTCTGTCCAACGATTTGTTCTTGTTTGTCCCGATACATCATCACATTATAGTAATAATCAGGCTGGTCCACATATTGCTGCAATGTACAAGCTCCGAATTGCTTGTGTATATCATGGAATTTCGTTTCCAATTCCGACATGTTATCCACCCTCACAATTCCTTTTGCCCCTTGTGAAAGATTAGGCTTAATCATTGCCGGGAAACCAACATAGTCGGCAGAAGATTTTAAATCTTTAGGATTCAGTTCACGAGTCTTCGGATGTGCCAAATTATTCCGCTCGCATAATTCCATAAGTTTTTGCTTGTCATTAGCAATATTGAACACATCAAAAGACGGGACAGCACAAACAATCCCCATCGCCTCGATACGTTCTTTGTTCTTGCTTAAGAACTCAGCACCATCATCTGCCAATGGAATGATGGCATCCACCTTATGAGCTTTGATGTAGGTAAACAAAAAAGCCTCAAACTCATTTCTATGCAACGTCACATCGGGTGAAACTTGCTTTTCGCTCAACCATCTTGTGGCATATCCGCTCGTCATCTTATGATTGCAGAATCCAATAACATGATGTCCTTGCTTACGCAACGAACGAGCCATGCAGATAGCCTGAACGCCCTCCGCGTTAATCAATAAAACTGTCTTCTTTGGTATCATGACACTTTGTCTCTGATGAGATGTCTCAACATTCATAATATTTCCGGCCTATTAACCTTTTCCATTTTATATCAAAGAAATAAGAACACAGATATTTGACATGCTTAGCATACCATTTTATTTCATTCCACCAACTGGAGTCCTTTCTTTTAAAAAGCAGCCCAGCCAACCCCATCTTTTGTAAAAAACCATCTGGTTGCCTTAGTTCACCAAGAACGCTTCTAAACGCAGCCCCCACTCCAACACAAACAACTCCATCGTTCAAGTATGGCACAAGTCTTGCATTCAAGAAATCCTGCTTTGGAGCACGCAATGCCGTCCATACAATTGTAGCCCCGCTATCGTTTATTTGTTTTGCCATTCCTTGATAGTCATATTCGTCAAGTGGAGCGAATGGAGGTGAATAGCTACCTACCACGTTTGCCCCGAACTCCTCAGTTGCCTTCTTTGTCAATTTCTCTAAGGTTTCCTCTGTATCTCCCAAAAAGAAATGCTTTAATAAGGAATCATTTTCTTTCAACATACGTGGGAAGATATGTGGACCGCAGGCACGCTGAACCTGCTTCAATCCCCACCAATGCGCACACCACACCAAAGGCGTACCATCAGGTGTGTTCATCAGCGAATGTTCCATCACCTCCTGATAACTATCATCTCGATTGGCAATGGGAACAGTACGCAAAGTTGAAACACATACATATCCTTTTTGACGCGCATGAATGACCTCTTTTATCATATTAATGGCATGATCCTCTGTAGTGACAGAAATACGTACACGTCCTATTCTGTAAAAATCTTTATTCGTCATTTACACTGAGCTTTTTATTTAACTTTCATCATTCTGAATCATTGCTCCATACGACAATTTTTTCAAACTACGTTTGACGTTATCTGGTAAATTCTTATCCAAGCTCTCCGCAAGCTTATTCATAAACGATGAAAATGTACAACAATAAAAATCGTGTCCTACTGTTTCCTTTTTAAAATATGTCTGATGCTCTGGATTAGGTCCAAACGATGTTTTATCTATTAAAACCGACCAATATTCAGATGGTTCACTATAAACATATAACACATCCTTCTGCTTACTTTTACTCAACTGAATCAGGGTATGCAGAATGATATCATTTCGACTTTTTACTTGCTGTTCATCAACAGTTGAAGATGCGCTTGAAGTCGTATTTTTTCCAGAAATTGCATCTATTCTATTTGCATCCTTATAAGAAGACACATTATAGGACTGAGGATCAGGGTCATTATTCGAACAACCCACCTTCGATTCATACATCTTCGCCAATTTTTCTCTAATATCCGAATCTTTCTTTCCTCGCTGCCTTATTAAGGCTATTTCACGAGTTAACTTTTCCGATAACTGATTCGATAAATTCGCAAAATCATTATTTTCATCAATTTGAAACGGCAACGACTTCAACATCTCAGTAGTTTGCCGAAGTCTATTCTTCAAACTGATCAGCTCCTGAATCTTTTTTCTCAACGTAGGAATAATCCCTCGATGGTAGTCACAAGCCAAATTGTAAGGCATCCATAAAGCATTTTCCTTTTTGCCTATCATCTCAATTACGGGCATCCACACGTCATCATGAAGACCATAAAGATTGCATAGCACCGAAGAGTCGAGAACAATGACCACTTTGTTCGAATTTATCACTACTGATAAATCCATTTGCCTATAATAGCCAGAAAACTTCCCTTTCATCACCCTTACAATACTAGATTTTCTTTAATCCATTCAGTTGAAGCCATCAAATTATTCCAAGCAGCTTCCTGACCGCTTCGAACCACGAGTAGCCGATCATCCTCATCAATACACATTTTCAATTCATTTCTCAATTGAATGTAGTCTCTCGAAGTGACAATCGCCCATGCCGACTCCGTCAATCGTCCCCATCTTTCATAATTTCTCAGTTGCGCATACAGCCGTTCATAATTCTGTCCTGGCTTACACAAATCATACAACACAATATAACAATGCATTATTACTCCAATTCTGAGATTGACACCAAACACATGAATGCTTCCAGTGTAAATCTACGGTAAAACTTAAAAAATCCCATATAAAACAAATAGGTCACTACCATAAGCCCTAAAAGAGACCACCAATAATAAGGACCAACCTGACAATCACCACACCCAACAGATGTCATAACGTACATAAAAATGCCAACAAATATCAGAGTAAGTGAACGCAAAAAATCATATAACGCCACATAATTGTCCATTTTTTGCCGATGACTACCGGCCTTTTCATATACATAATGATAGATAACTCTATGATAATCCACCTTGTCGTAATGTGCAGAATCAGGAAGATGCAAATGCCTTGCCAAGGCTTTTCGCTTACATAATATTATATCTTTTAAATATGCATCAAGCGTTTTTACTAAGAATCCATCGCCCCCCAATATTTTCATTAGCAAAGTAGGTATAAGAATAGGAAACAACAGGAGCGACACGACTATACGTAATGAATAGGTCCTCAAGAAATCTCTTATATAATGATGCTTTTTATTATTAAGCATTGATCTTGCGTCATGACACACATGCCACCACCTGCCCTCTTCGGTCAACAAAAACTCAGAAGGATAACCATACCACCATATTAGAAATCTTTCTATTGTAATAGAGGATATATAAGCGACCAGATGTCCCACGATGTACAACAATATCAAAAACACAGAACATGAAACAATCGACTCCGACACCATCAGCCACCTCTTCACCGTTGCAATAACTTCTCCCAAAGACATCGGATCAGTAAAATTCAACGGTTCCATTTTAATAAAATAAAACACAGCTATCAAAGCAAATGCTCCAGGAATAACATACCCGAAGAAATCAAAAACTGAAAACGGATTTTTTATCATACAAAAATACAGCTAAACACCACGACTCACCCCTTACGTTTCTTGCTATTCCACACACGATAGAACTCTTTTGTTTTACCCAAATAAACCATGCTATTCCGCTAACCTATGTCCATTATCATTTGTATTCGAAAGCCCATTTGTATTTTGGGTTCCTTATTAGATCTTTCATTTCTTGCCTGTAAATATCATCTTCAGGATCGGCAAAATGGATATCATCGCAAAACTCGTCCCACCATTTATCAATTTGAGAATAAAAAACCTTCAACTCCTCTCTGGTAAATTCAGGCACAAAGTCATCAACTTTTATACCCAATGCTGACAATTTGTTTGTAATACTCTCCTCACTTTCCTCCTTATTTCTACTTACATTCAATAAAACTGCAGCCTTTGAGACAACTTTGTCCTCAAAACGTTTTTTCAGTCGGTCCCTCCATGCATGCTGCAACAAATCATCTGCAAAAAAGATCTCACCATTGTTGCAATCCTTGAATACCTGTTTAGATATTTCTTTATTATGTTTGAAGTAAACGGCATGTACTTCATCTACATCTTTCTTTAGATCAACCCCTTTCGCCATTTCCAGCAAAAAGCCGCTCTGCAATCCACTTCTCACAAAGACCTGCTTCCCAATATTTTTCATAGCATATCCATTATGTTGTTGGAAAGCTTCTGGATACTTTAATTCATAATAATAGATAACACCTATCTTATCCACATCTTCATTGGGATAATACTTTTCATCTTTATAGTTTGTTGTTGCAAAAAAACTTACAACGTCAATATTTGATGTAAAATCCAAATAATCAGACTTATTGTAATAATGCTGTGCCAATCCCGAGTAGTGCATTCTGATTCTAAACACATCATGCTTTATCTCTATCCCTTTTTCCAGCAATCGTACAATAGGATGAGATTTAACGACCAACTCCAATTCCTGCGAAAAAATCATATAGTCCAAATAATACCTAGCCGCATTATGCTCGCCACTTCTGAACATATTAGGAACACACGGAAGACCATCATAACAATCACTTTGCCCGCGATATAAAAATTTGCGTTTATATAGGTTTGGCTTTAGACAATAGAAGTAGTTGCTGTATTTTGAATGAGGTAACGGTTCTAGTTGTGACATTATAAAAGAACTAGCTGGAAAAGTATTCTTCTGGTTTGCCACATACGGAGAAGCCCATAAGATGCGAAACATCTGATAGTTTGTATCATAGAAATAACGCATATTGGTAATATCTTGTATCCTTGTATCTCGTTCAAAGGCCTCTTTCTCTACTGCTTTCAAATACTCGACCGCATGATTGACATTGTCAAAAGGATTACTCCGAGTACCTTTTTCTTCTCCTTGGGGAAATCGAGCACAAAATGGGACTGGCTGCAAAAAATTTTGGAGCAATTCCAAGCGATTTTTCTGAGACAACCGTATTTTGTAAAAGCTTGCATCATCATACGGCTCGGTTGGCATTTCAATCAACGTACAATCCATACCAAACTCATTCGAGAGTACGGCCAATGCGCCACCAAATAGACAGTTTACATCCACACCCTTTGGACATGGAAGCTGGTTGCCATCCAAAAACAAAATAGCAGAACTGAAAGCGTCAGCGTCGAAGGCCGCTTCGTTCCACCCCAACCAGCCTCCCCTTTCTCTCCTTTTGGCAATGAATCTAACACAAGCATATAAATCACTGCGCAACGACGTAAAACCTTGCCAACTGCATTTTGCAAGGGCGTCCTCACCGATTACTATCGAATCATCCTCCAGTACCGTCATCGTTTTTATGAACAGACCTAAGGGCTCTACACAAGGAGCATAAATAATCCTAATAGAGGACTCGTCCATACTCAAATAACCGCAAACATGTCTAACAACCCTTGAGATCGTTATTTTTCCCTGCTCAATTGTCACCATAATTGTAAGGTAAGTTTTCTGCGAGTATTGCACTCAACATAGCACCCCGCTATTTTTCAAGCCGTTACGCGTTGAAGTTCTAAAAAAATGAAATACTATCGTTTTTAGGTAAGTATTCGGTGAACACCGTATTACATGATCTCAAATAAAGCAGTAACTTTACACGGCGGCATTGTCATTGCCTATTTTGAGACAAGCATAGGAGGTTTTGCACTCCACCAGCTCATGCCAATGGGGAGTACACCTTGATTTGACTAAAATTTTAATTCATGTTTATCATCCCTCGCCTTCCCAAAACTCAGGAAGAAGAGTATCAAGTTTATCCTTGGACGTCGTCTTTATGTTTTTCAGCACATAAGAGAGCCAACGCTCCGGATTTTTACCCAGTACCTTGCAAGCACCAAACAATGAGTACATCATCGCTGCCCGCCTGCAGGCATCCAAGTCTCGGCAGAACAAATAAGACTTCTTGCCCATCACCATGTCACGGATCAACCTTTCAGTATCCGTGTTGTCGATAGACATGTAATGGGTCAACTCATCATAGTTGCGAAGCAGGTAATTCAGCGCCCTGAAGATTAGGCTGTCCTTTGGCACGTCGAGAATCGTATTCGCCGCCCAGGCCAGGAAGGTTTCCCATATAGGACCCGCATGCTCTTGCCTGAACCTGGTCTTTTCCTCGCCAGTCAACCCTTTCTCCTTGATCATCTCCTCCACGAGATAGGGATCTTGGTAGAAGAGCAACGCCGTCTGGGACAGCTGTGGGGTTTCGCTCAAGCCCGCCATTGGGATAGACCAGTTTTAGATAAGGACTGCGGGAGGGGCGACTATTCGCCGCAACACGCATTTCTTTCGCCTCATGGTCACCGATCACAACCTCGGCGAACTTTGGCTTGCTGTTGTTGAATGCTTTCATGCCTTGTACCATAATTTGAACATTTTAAAATCACGGTGCAAAAGTGCGAAACTTTTTCTAGGCGCACAATACGGCTTTCACCGAATACTTACTCTACAATAATGCTTCGTGACGCTCTATCTCTTCTGGAGAAAAGCGCATTTTAATTAACTTTGCAGGTACTCCTCCAATAATACTATAAGGAGGAAAACTCTTCGTGACAATAGCCCCAGCAGCCACCACACTTCCACGTCCAATTGTCACACCCTTCAATATTGTAACATTGGCACCACACCAAACATCATCTTCTATCACAACTGGAGCATCTTGATTTGGCAATTTTTCATCATCTCCAACGTCTATAATGTATTTACCAATGAGGTCTATACGGTGATCGCCTGTTATAATTGTTGGTTTGGGACCAAAAATTACTTTTTTCCCTATCGTTAGCTCTGCTCGCGTACAGTAAAAAGTGGAACCTTTAGGAATTAATGTAAAATCGCCTATAGAAAGATTATAGAGTCCTTTAATGTCTGAAGAAACAGGACGTAGAAAAACATTTTTGCCACAATGCTTCATACACTTTTTCCAAATTGGAGCCCATAGTAAATCCCATATATAGGAAAATGAGAGGCTGAGTTTTACCCCCCCCAGCCACAGAAAAGACACATTCTTCATTTTTATTTATCTACTTAATCACATAATGTTTTATACAATTCACCTATTTGTTTATTGATAGTGTCTAAGTTAAATTTACCTTCGGCAAATTCAACTGAAGCTAAGGATATACGACTACGCAGCTCTTCGTCGACCATCAACCTTTCCAACTGCCCAGCAAGCGAGTTGATATCACCAGGATTAAAGAGAAGCATATTCTCTCCATCTATAGCCACATCAGGAATTCCACCGACAGGAGTTGTTACAACAGGAAGGCCATATGCCCACGCATCAAGAACAGCCATAGGGAAGCCCTCTGCATAACTGGGAAGACAAAAAATCATGGATTCACGAAAGACTTTATCTTTCTCCTCTCCAGACACCCATCCTAGAAACTCTACTTGATTAGCAATTTTCAATTCTTTAGAAACTCTCTTTCCTTTGTCCACTTCGCCGTTTCCTGCAAAAATAATCTTCCAATCAGTATGCTTGCTAGCAATCTTAGCAAACGAGCGAATCAAATCTTGATAACCTTTACCCGCACAAAGAGTACCTGAGAAAAGTATCTGTTTCTTCTTTTGCAAAACAGGTTTTTTACTGACTTGTGGACATGGATTATAACATACGCGATAATCATGTCCGCTACCAGTATGCTCCTCTACCATATGTAAAAGGTTATCCGATAGAAGCAAACCAACATCTGCAACCGAAAAAAGATAATCATAGTCCTTATTCCAAATTTCATGTATTTGACTACCACAATGTAAATGGATAATAATCTTCTTGCCTAATGCCTTTGCAATCTTTACGAAAGGCACTTTTCTTCTTGCCGTAGTCCCCAAACTAAAATGTACATGCACTATATCATAGAATGGAATCCTTACTAGAAAATCCAGCCACGCAAAGGCAAGATATGCCAGCTTACGAATATTATTCCCGTCACGATGCGTTTGAACCCAATGACAATGAAACTTCTTCCACTGCTCACCTTTCTCATGAGCTTTCAAAACAGCTGTAATTCCACCTCGAGTTTTACGAGATGTAGAGATTATCAAAACTTTAGCCATACTATTCAAATAAACTAATAAAGTCAGTAACTTTTGCCGTAGGAAAGGTCATTTTAAAATCTCTAAGTTTCAAAGCTTTTTCCATAGCTTCAGCCATCGCCTCTGGCTGGTCTGGTTTTACCTTGTATCCATTATAACCTTCTTCGACCATGCGATCAATGACAGGAATACAAACCGAAGCTACAACGGGTCGCTTTAAATACATTGCTTCTAGCAAGACGTTAGGCAACCCTTCTAATCGCGATGGTAGCACAAAGCAGTCACAATGAAGTATCCACTTATATGGATTAATCTGCTCTCCCACAAAATGCACATATTCTTGCAATCCACACCCTTGTACCATCTTGACGATTTTTTGATAATTAGAATGTTGAGAACCTATTTTGCCCACCAGGTATAAATGAGTGTTCAAATTGTGGCTATGTACTATTCTAAAAGCTTCAATAAGAACATCATGCGCTTTATGTATGGAGAAATTGCCAACAAACAAATACTTAATCGTGTTATCTTGAGGGTATGGATTTTCTTCTGTTATCTTTTGATTTATTGTGTTAATGTCTATAGGATTATGCAAACAAACAATATGCCTGTCGTTAGTCCCTACAAGTTTTATCAGTTCTTGCTGCATCTCTTCCTGTTGGGCAATCACATGATAAGCAGACTGATATCGCTTGGACAATTGAAACAAAAATTTACGACTAGTTATATAACGTAGCATAGAGTCGTTACGTACTATACTTTTAACGCCACACCATTTGGCACATTGTATCAGACGAACATTTAAACTCATTGTAGACGCGAATACGAAATCTGGCTTTTCCTTTAAGATCACACATGACATTCTGAATCGAGAAAACACATGAATGTTATGCCATGGGATTCTAATTACTTCATAGCTCGTTGGGATAAATTGTAGTATCTGTGTCATACGTCCACAAACTACAAACTTCACTTCGAATTGTTCAGACGGGAGCATTTTCCCTATATTTATGGTCATACGCTCTGCTCCTCCAACTCCCCCAAACAAAAAGAATAGTATTTTTATCTTATTTATCTGCATTTCTATCAATTATTATCGACTAGTACAATATAATCGCATGAAGCATTGTAAAAAAAACACAACAGAATGTGTAAACTCCTATTCAATAACGCCATTACTATTCGATGTAACTCATTAAATGTTCAAAAGCTATTGTTGCAGAATGGCTTCGTTCAAAATATTCTTTAATATTCTTAGACAGAGTTTTATACCTAGATTGATCTTCAAGCAACAGTTCCACTCTGGAATGAAGTTCATTTTGGTTTTTTACAAAGTATCCTAAAAAGCTAGAAGACAAAAGATGATTAGGATCAACTGTTGAAACAACAGGAATACCATTTGACCATGCCTGCAAAAAGGTATTAGGAAAGCCCTCATACTCAGACGTACAAACTAAAACTTTCACTTTTCCGAACAAATTATTAACTTCTTCAAATGGCATAGATCCCAAGAAACTAAGATTATCAATACTCTTCGCCTTTTGTCTGACTTGAAGGAAATAATCCCTGTCCCCAAAAGTTACTCCACCAACCATTGCAAATTTAAAATTTGGCATCTCTTTTGCAAGTGAAATAAACCATTCTGGCCGCTTTAACCTACGCATGTTTGCGACCCACAACACATCATACTTTATATTTGCGTCGGACACTGCAGGCGTATTTGGCCAAATATTAGGAATTATAAGACTCCCCTTATTATAGTTCGCCAACAAAGTTCTCTTTTGATTTTCGTTCTGAACTATGACATGAGAAACAAAGGATAAAGAATGACGATAGAGCATAGTATTTATTTTATTACCCACCAATATATCTTTTCCAGGAACAAAATTCACATCTGAAGCACCAAATAGAATGCATTTCGCTTGCACTATTTTGGCTAACAATGCAACCCAAAACAAACTACGATCAGCACCTCTGAATACAACTATTTCGGGACGGATACAAAGTAATACATATAGACTAAAAAAGAAATTATAGACAACATCTACATACCTATATTTTTTTAAACACAAAAAATGAATTCCTTCAATACAACATGTTTTATTATTTGAAAAAGAAAAAACGCTCCATCCTTTTGAGACAAATGTTTTCGCCCAAAAATACAGTTGAACAGTAAGTCCTCCTACAGTTCCTTTTCCTGAAACAAGATCATCAATACCTGTGTTCCAAATAATTACCTTTTTATTCATGATGCAGTTCGCTAATTAGATCTTCAACCATCCAACCACAAAAATCAAATCCGCAACCAGCATGCCATTTCATGTCTGTCGTCCAGTATCCTTCACAAGCATCATAGCCTTTAGCTGTGAATCCATAACTACATTCAATAATCAGCGGATTTCCATTTGCATCAAAGACGAAGTCAAAACCTACACTCTGACATTTGAGTTTCTTGTTCAGATCAAAAGCAATCTCTACACACCTTGTATCAATTTGGTCAACATCATAGACTATATCACCACTTCCAGACGCTCTAAAATCATTTTTACGACAATTACGTCTAATGGCAAAAGCTTTATTACCAACAATACACACACGAACATCATACGTATTTCCCGGGATAAAATCCTGAAAATATATATATCCAATCTCGTTTTGGCGATAATGAGCGTATTCCGTAGGATAACGTTTTGTAGCGTAATACAAAGGGCGTAACACATCACGGACAGACACTTTACCCGCCTTATACTTTATTAGCTGTTCTTTAAAAGTACTATGCCAGTCGTATTGTAAAAAACCTTTTCCGAAGGCTTTTTGTATCAAAGCAACAGCTTCGTCTCGAGTATGTGCAAGTTTAACATTACAAGCCCCTGCTCCTCCCTTAAGCTTAAAAACCTTTGGAAAACTTGTTTCTTTGGCCCACTCCATAGCCTCACGTTTCGTGAAAAACACATAGGAACGCACAAGAGGTGCATCCACTGCTTCTAATAAATATTTCTCGGCTACCTTATTATCAAAATGCCAACATGTATCAGGATTTGGATATACTTTTTTTCCACTTTTACTGACAGATGTCAATAAAGCCACTGCCATTTGCATATCCTTATAGTTAGACTGGTGAAAATGCCACATCAGAGCATCACAGTCTTCTACTTGCTGAATTATATCGTTTCGGTATGGATCTACTATTTTATAGTCTATACCTTGGCCCTTACAATATAATAACCAACGATCTGAAAAAGAAGTTTTACGATCTACAATAGCAATTCTCATATTTTTGTTTTTTAATGTACGCCAAAATTAAACCTATACATATCCAAAATACAGGCTGGTTGTATGTCCAAGTTGTGAATGACATGAAAATGATTGTCACATATCCACCTATATAAACTAACGCTTCATAGGAATGCCATTTGGCCTTCCTAATTAATCCTTTTGCCATCTTTAAATAAAACCAGAGAAAAAGAGACGAGCCAACAATTCCACACTCCGTTAATTGCACCATATATTCCGTATGCAATGTATAAGCAGAATATCCTAAATTCAAATAATTTCTCAACCCAATTCCAAGCCATAAATTATCCAAAAAGACATCCCAACCTGTAACATACATAATAGCTCGGTCATCCATTAACGAGAGAAATAAATTATCATCATAATCGCCAACCGCAGACTGCTCGTTAGTTCTATAAAATCTTTCCCATAGATCTGACGAGATAAAAGTGTCTGATAAAGCATATAATATCAATCCTACCAGCACTGAAACAAAAAATGTCTTAAATGAGAATTTCTGCATTTTAGAAAGATAAGTAAAAAGTAGCACTATGAATAATCCACCAAATGCTTTTCTGGTAGCACTAACTACAACTAAGAACACTGCCAATACAGAAACTACAACAAACAGTTTTAATGATATATCTTTATGTATAAATCTAATCGCAAATACGAAAACCATAAAAACTATGGTTATAGGAACTATATTTCCAAATGCAGAAATACCGTGTCCCTCATATTCATTTGTTGAAGGGATCATCAAAGTACCCAACAAATACAACAAGATTACATATCCAATATATTTTAAAAGAGAGTCTCTTCCTGTAAAAGCTCCGTCAATTATACACTTTGCTATAAGCGGTCCAGAGACAACGCCTGTACAAAATCCAATTATGTCGGCAGGGGGCATAGGAGTACCCTGAATAAAAAATGTATTAATCAAAGCATACGCTACCCATATCCACCATATTAGTAGAGGCATAGATAAAAATTGCTTTTGATTGGCAAAAAAACTATATGCTAGAAATGCTAAAGTTCCAAAGAAAGGGATTCTTCCTTTACCATCAAACCCGATAAAATACTGAAGGACAGGCCATAAGACTATAAATCCTATATAAAAACCATTAAGCTTTGAATTTAAAGAATTCACAGGGCTATTTTTAAACATATATTCAACAATAGTTATAAGTAAAAACGGACATTATGCATAAAACTCAGAATGATTAAAGAATATGCGCTAACGAATTTATTAGTTTTCCTTTCATGGTAATTAGTATTCTGCGCTCATCTGAGAACAATCTCAATACCAAGAAATAGGAGATAGCACAACACAAAATCCAAACAAATTGCAATACATAACTATCACTTATATGCAATAAAACTAAAGCCACCACACTCATAGCAACACATGCGATTATTTCAGGCAAAACATTTATTAGCATTTTAACTGGAGATATTTTTATACAATAATAAGCGAAAAGGAAATTTACAGCAATAGCTTGCAAGCGAATAAAAGAACGCGTATAAAACAATACGGAGAATCCGAAACCTATTGCAAAATACACAGCAGGTATAAGTACTATCAAATGCAGTATTTGAACGAGAACAGATAATTTCGGTTTACCGACAGCAGGATATATATTGCTACAAAATCTTGAGAACACTATGGTTAAGACCTCCATCAAAGCCCATATTCCTATATATGGAACGGCCTCAACCCACTGTTCACCTAGCATTATCTGCGTTATTAAACCGCTGAACAAAAAAATACCGACCCCTATCGGTAGCAGCAAAATGCTTAGATACTTTTGCATATTCAGTATCATTTTCCGCATGGCAACAAAATCATGCTGAGTACGAGCCAACGCAGGCATTATTACAGGTAAAACTGCCGCTGCTACGATTGAGGTAAATTGTCCGACAGTCGTCATTGAAGTTTTATATATACCAAGATAATATGAATTGAGCATATTGGCAATAAAAAGGATCTCAACATAACTCGTACACCATACTAATACGGCATCAAATACAGACCATATACTAAATGACAACATTTCCTTTAACCTAATCCTACTGAAAAAGAAACGAGGTTTCCATGGAGACTGAAATGTTAGAATTATTGCATTTGCCAAGTTCACAGCTATTGTACCAAAAACCAAAGCCCAATAAGAACGTAGCCATAATGCCAATGGTATAGTTACAAACAAAGGTATCATAGTAGCGGCAAGACGGCGATAAAACAGAGATTTGAAATCAAGTGATCTTTTGAATACCGCCATCTGAATACTTGAAAAAGCTTCAAGTGGAATTGAAGCACAAGCTACAATAAGAACAATCCCTAGCCCTGGACTTCCGACCAAGGCCGCCAACGGCTCAGCGAACACAGCAATCATTCCCCAAAGCAACAAGCTCATGGTCAGATTCGACCAAAAAGCTACATTGATAGACTTGTCTTTGTCCTCGTCACTTTTAAACTCATGCTGTATAATATAGCGCTGGAAACCCGCATCTGTAAAAATTTCGGCAAATGCAATAATCATAGTCAATGTAGTGACCACACCAAAAGCATCGGGAGTCAATACACGCGCCAAAACCATGGTCGTAATTGGGCCGACCAGTTTTCCTATAACCTCTGCGTAGGCAGACCATTTTGCAGCTTTCGCCACTTTATTACTTAATTCTGACATATTTATGTCTTTTTTCATGTAGCCGTTGGTGGTATCGAACCACATTCCTAAAAACTACCTGTACAACGGCTTACCTTAAAATATTAGAGACGGGCATCTATAATTTCACGAGGCAATGTACACTTCACATCAAAGATGACATGTTCGTCCTTAAGAAGAGCAGGAACATCAAGTCCCTCAAACTTCTTATGAGCCACGGCTGCAATAGCTGCGTCAAACTTCATCTTTGGCAATTCGTTTACGACATCAATACCATACTCTCGCTTGGCGATTGCTGGATTTGCCCACGGATCATAGACCGTTACATTACAATTGTAGTCCTTCAAAGCCTTATAGATGTCAATGACCTTGGTATTGCGGACATCAGGACAGTTCTCCTTGAAGGTGAATCCAAGTATGATGATTTCAGAGTTAAGCACCTGAATTCCTTTCTTGAGCATGTGCTTCACGGTCTCGGTTGCTACATACTCACCCATACCGTCATTCATACGACGACCAGCAAGGATAATCTCGGGATTATGACCATGACGTTGGGCGCACTGTGCCAAGTAGTAAGGATCTACGCCGATACAGTGGCCACCTACCAAACCAGGGCGGAACGGCAGGAAATTCCATTTGGTACCTGCGGCCTCCAAAACGTCAAGCGTGTCTATTCCCATCTTGGTAAAAATGTGAGAGAGTTCATTGACAAAGGCAATGTTGATATCGCGCTGAGAGTTTTCTATCACCTTTGCGGCTTCGGCCACTTTGATGGTAGGGGCAAGATGGGTGCCTGCAGAGATAACGGAGGAATAAACCTCATTGACATACTTTCCTATTTCGGGAGTAGATCCAGAAGTCACCTTTTTGATATGCTCTACCGTATGCTGCTTGTCGCCCGGATTGATACGCTCGGGGGAGTAGCCTGCAAAGAAGTCTTCGTTCATTTTCATGCCGCTAACCTTCTCCACCACAGGAATACATTCGTCCTCCGTCACTCCAGGATAAACCGTTGACTCATATACCACCACATCACCTTTGGAAATCACTTTGCCCACCGTAGTAGAGGCTCCATAAAGAGGAGTCAGGTCGGGATTGTTGTTCTGATCCACAGGCGTGGGAACAGCAACGACATAGAAGTTGCAATCACGAATAGCCTCTATATCGGAGGTACACACCAAGCCGTGATGATTGATTGCATCCTGCAACAACTCGTCACTCACTTCCAGCGTCGCATCATGACCTGCCATCAAGGCCTCGCAACGCTTAGCATTCATATCAAAACCTACAGTCTTGTATTTCGTAGAAAACAGACGGGCAAGCGGAAGCCCGACATAACCAAGGCCTATTACACAAATCTTTGTTTCTTTCATCTTTATTTATTTTTATATAGTGATTACAAGTTCTTTTTATACCAATCAATAGCAGCAGCTATACCACGTTGGAAGCTCCATTCAGGATCATAACCCAACAGCTTCTTTGCCTTGCTGATATCTGCATTGGAGTGCTTGATGTCACCTGCACGGTCAGGACCAAACTCGGGTTCTACGTCCACACCAAGAGCCTTAGTCAATCCATAGTAGATATCTATCAAATATTCACGGCCTCCGTATGCAATATTGAAGGCTTGTCCAGCTGCCTCATGGGGGGCAAGGCATGCTTTGAGGTTGGCTTCTATCACATTTTCAATATAGGTGAAGTCTCTTGATTGTTTGCCGTCGCCATTGATGCGGCATTTCTTTCCATGTAGCAGTTGCTTGATAAACTTGGGTATCACAGCTGCGTATGCACCGTCTGGATCCTGCCGACGGCCGAACACATTGAAATAGCGCATTCCGTAAGTGTCAAGTCCATAATGCAGCGTATATTGCTTAGCCCATTCCTCGTCACACCGTTTGCTCACCGCATACGGGGAAAGCAGATTGCCCTCAATTCCTTCTTTCTTCGGGAGATTGGGCTCGTCGCCATACACGGAGCTTGATGATGCATAGACAAACTTCTTCACGCCTTTCTGGCGGGCCGCCTCCAGCATGTTCAATGTTCCTTGGATGTTGTTGAGAGAATAGAACAAGGGCATCTCTATGGAGCGGGGCACGGATCCCCAAGCCGCCTGGTTAAGGACATAATCGACTCCTTCGCATGCCTTCATACAAGTGTCGAGGTCCTTGATGTCGCCCTTGATAAACTCGTAATTAGGGTTGTCAAGAAACATATCCACATTTTTCTGTTTTCCTGTTGACAGGTCATCAAGTGCCCGCACTCGATAGCCCATTTCAAGAATTGCTTCACAAAGGTTGCTGCCGACAAAGCCAGCAGCACCAGTTACAAGGAATAATGATTCCTTTGGAAATTTCAAATGCTTGTATGCCATATTTTATAATAAATAAGCTATTGTATATTCTTAAAGTAAGCAATCGGTTCTGATGCGTTAAAGCATGCGGCGAGAATCGCTTATATTCTAAATCTCGCCACACCCATTACTGCATCATCTTTGTGTTCTTGCAACTCATGGTAAAATGGATGTCGGATTGTCCCCGTCGGGTAATCCTTTCACCTGATTGAGTTCGTTGTGCATGGCTTCCAAACGGGCATTGAACTTAGAAGTTAGTTTCTCCCGCTCACAAGTGTACGCTTTTTCCAGTTCTTATTCACGAACCTCAAATTCGGAGCGAACCTCAGCGACTATTGACTGGCGAAGAGATTCCGTAAGGTTTACCCCACCGTCTCCTGTCATAAAAACCATGAGCTTTTGCATCATATCATTTATCTGGTCTATCTTTTCAGACAGTTGTTTGTTCAGGCTTGAAACCATAGCCTCCAGCTCCTCTACTCGCTTTTCACGGGCACGAAGTTCCTTGCGAAGCAGCCTGTTTTCGGCTGCCCAATCATGCACATGCGCACAATTCGCTTGTGTGGACTTGTTTTCAGGTTTCATTATGGAAAGTCACCAACGGGGTGTCTTACTTATAATGATTCACCCCCCTTACAGTGTAAAGTTGGGCTGGCAGGCAAGCTACCAAAGGGGCTCTTAAAAAACATATGTTGTTTCATTCTTCATAAAAGTAATCGCCAGCAGTCGCCTTCGTTGCAACTCTTAAATCGGAATCATCAAGAGTTTTTCTAATCAGAGCCTTATCATATGGTACATGAAGTACTGGTACCTTATACTTGTTGTCTCTAAAAACAGGTAACTTATCCCATAAGTTTTTTACTTTTGTAGTAAATCCAGATGGAGTATGAATATCTGCCTTTGTGCTGAGTTCGGGATATACAACTATTATGGGCAATCCTTTGGTGTTGATAGCATAGTCTATTTCCTCTCTTAAGGCTCTGCTATATTTCGTTTGTGAACTCAAAAACAAAACGACATTTGCTGAAGCGTTTAATCTTTCATGAAGTCTTGGCTTTAACGTTTGTTCCCAATCACTTCCATCCCGAACGGAATATGTTTTGTTGTGGGAGTCAACAAATGGGAAAGACGAGTCAGCAGCCTTCCATGCTTTCAATAAATTGTAATAACAAAAATCCTTTGCAGCATTTGCACCTAAATTGTATTGATTAAAAGGCTCTGCTACATAAAATGCGCAATAATTTCCTGTTCTGTTAGCCATAGTTTTATAAATTATGAATTGATATTTTATCTTTATCTCCTTCCCATATCACGATATGAATATCTGCGGAGATTTTTTCACGATTGATTTTAAAAGCTTGAATTAGATAATTCAGAATATCTTTTTGAGAAATATCAGTTCTTGCTAGATTTGAACCAATCAATGGCATTACTATAGGATAACCTTGTGAACGAGTGTTGCAATATTCTATTAGTTTTTGAATTGCAAGGACAAACTCATCCTTGGACGTACTTGCCATAAAATGCGAATCAAACTTGGTTAGTCCTAAAAAGAAATATATAATAGGATTGTCTCCTTGTATCTCTGCGATAGTTCCCACATCATATCGAAAAGTATTTCCTTTGGATTTATTCGTCCGCGCCAAATCAACATAATGTTCACCACGAAGTTTCTCTTGGATTTTCTCATTCAAAGTTTTTGGTGTGTATAGTCTTTTTGCATACATCTCATTCATGATCCTTCCATGTTGAGATTTATCAGAAACAAGATCATTGTCAACTATAGTGTCAAAACACCTATTGACAGAAACAACTATATTTCTTCTTTCTTCATAGTTGGGACTAACAATAGAAGAGGAATACATATCTCCATATTGCACATAGACTTTATGACCTGAATTTGATGTTAACACAACCTTCTTAGTTTGGGATAAAGTCAACCATGTCACAACAATACAGCACATTATTGAAATCCCCAACAATACACCAGTGGAGAAAAGAAGCTTATACCAAAAAGACCAATCCATTGGCAAACAATCACTAAAAGAGAACCACACAGATAGAAAACCACAGATGGTATAAATGAATCCTACCAACTGACAGGATCTTCTTGTAATAAAAGTCCTACCAAGCCAAAACCTTGAAAAGAAATTCTTTATTTTAAGCATACATTTGCAAATTGAAAACACGCTAAGGGTTTTCACATTAATCACCGTTAATCACTCATTAACCAGTCGCTAATACTTTATATAGCTGCCTATTGACGTCAATCCTTTTTAGGTTGGGAGGAGGAAAGGAATTGCTGGTAGGCTTCACGGGCATTGGGGGCCACAATATGATTGCCACCGAAGAAGTTGATGATGATCTGTGGTTCCTTGTTCTGTATGAGTTTGTCGAAGACGGCCTGGACGATGCGTTCTTCCAAAACGGCATCAGATGGCTTCGCCTGTGGTTCCTCCAACTGCTCCGCCTTGGAAGACGGGGCTTTCTGCTCTTTTGCAGAGGCTTCGGTGGATACCGAGGAGCGAAAGTCAAAAAACAGGTCAAAAGGACTCCAGTGGCGTCGTCCAGATAATTTGCATTGCTTATAGCCAAAGTATGCTGCAGCGGCTATTTGAGCTATCATTATCTCTATTCCGATCATGGCGATTAATGTTTGGGGTGAGACTTACGGCGTGCGATCAAAGCGTCATTGATGCGGGCGCGTATGTTGTTCACGCTTCTACCAGAAGTGATTTTGATGGCGAAGGGCAACAGGAGCTGGATGAAGCTACTCCTGACGACGATATCCTCGGTGAGCTTGGTCTCTTGATCGAGCATGGAGACGACAACCAAGGCAAGATCTGTGGCGTTGTTGCAGTCACGAATTTGATCGAGGAAGGCCGGGAAGCTTTCCTTGCCAATATAGAGGGCGAGTTTCTTGGCTTCAGGGGAAGCGGCTTCGGGGGAATCGGCTTCGGAAAGACTGTCTCCAGCAACTTCCCGCTTGCTGAATATTTGCTCGGCAAACTGGTCGCCATAGAAGTTTTGTACGGCCTTTGTGGCGTTGGGCAGAACCTGGACGATACTGTCGTGGATGCTAATTTTAACGTCGTTCATAATGTGGTTTTGGCTATTTATGAGAAAATGGGTAATTGAATTGCGAACGGAATGAACGGATTATGAATAGATTGTAAATGGATTGTAAACGGTTATGAATGGATTTGCATTCGCTTGCGCCATTTCGTAATTTTGCAAATGTTATCAGCAACGCAGCTGACAAAGAGATTCATTATCAACTTCAAAAACTTTCAAGGCAATGAAACAAAATCGCAGTCCCACCA
>ERZ1673737.106-NODE-106-length-119557-cov-47.566844_pt1 | contig 119557 bp, 109 predicted proteins | sample MGYA00580211_ERZ1673737 | MGnify/ENA primary metagenome ERZ1673737 (study PRJEB41218, sample SAMN15661789) | gut metagenome | host: Homo sapiens | place: Canada: London | collected 2015-08-20/2019-03-30 | study: EMG produced TPA metagenomics assembly of... | reverse complement strand
CTGATTGTTCAGAAAGGTCATAGCACGCCGGACGGTCAGAGAGTTGCTTTGAATGCTGCTGGTGGCATCTTCCAGACTGCTTACCGCATCGGACAGGCTTTCACAGATTTCCTCGGTACGCTCGTACCGCTCGCCGCTCTGGAAGTTTTCAGGGATGTTGTCCCGGTATTCTTCTTCCTCGGTCTGGATTTCCTCAAGCTGCATCTGGAGGGTTTCAAGCTGGTCAACGATGGCCTGCAGGGCCTTTCTGCGCTCTCTGTTCATATATATTCTCCTTGATTTTTCATCGGTGGGTGGTTATAATTAAAAAGCGAGGGCGGCGGCTCCTACCCGCCGCCCTGCTCTTACGGATTACTTGTTATCCGTGGGGGTCTCGTTGCTCTGAATGATTCTGTTGGGTTTAATCGTGATCGTTATCCGCTCTGCAAGATCGGGATGTTCGACCAAGATTTCCAGCAGCTCTTTCAGAGCTTTTACTTTTTCATCCATCGGTCTGTTCTCCTTTCCGGTGAGCTTCCCGCTCCTCCTGACACCTATATTATACATCTTTTTGATTTACTTGTCAATGAAAAAGATAAACTTTTTTGATTTCGTTGCAAATATTTTTGGTTGACAAATAGCTCAAAAAGATGTATTCTTATAATCAACAAGGAGGTGTTGACATTATGAGTGTTTCGGATGTTATCAAGGGTCTCTTGGCAATGTCAGGAAAGAAACAGGCCGAACTGACAAGCGTTTTGGGAATGAGCAGCAATCAGGCTGTAAATAATAAAATTAGGAAAAATAGCTGGTTTGCCAGTGATCTTCTCAAAGTGGCAGAATTATGCGGATGTAAGCTGGCTTTTGTGATGCCGGACGGTCAGTGCATATATCTCAGCGATGATGAACAGGAAAAATAAAAGGAACAGCCGCCAGCAAACATCGTAATGCTGGCGGCTGTTCCTTTAGTCAGAGGGTAGTTGTTTGACCTGAGAAGCGCCGAAGAATGATGCCCTGTAGGTTTGGCCGTCCCCCTTGCTGCTGTGGATAAGCACCGCCTGAAACAGAGCCTTTGCGCCATGCTCCACCATGTACCCGGCGGCTTTCCATCCTGCCCATGTGTTCACAGGCTCGGCCACCCCGGCGGCCTGCTGGGCTTCCTCGATGCGCTGGGCGTTGATCGGGGCGGCCTTTGCGCTGTTCCATGCCCGGTGCAGAGCTTCGGCAAAACTGCCCACGCCCTTGCGATACAGCTTCCATGCCTTGCACATGATGGCGGACAGATCAAACTTTTTCATAATGCCCTCTCTTTCTTTGGCTGAAAAGATAAAATAAAAAGCAGCAGGGGAGTGGGTTACTGACTTAGCATGCGCTCACGACTTACTGCGCTCCCGGCTCTTACTTCGCCCCTTGCCTTCCGGTCGTACTCCCTTGCTGTGATTATAGTATCCTCCATCTTTAAGAAAAAGACAACAGCAAAAACATGAAAATATAAATAAAATAAATTTATTTATCGCCCTGCTGGATGTATTGAGATTGAAGCGGAATTGCGGATTGTATATTTGGATGAGGAAGATTTTGGGCAAAAAAAGTCCCCAGACACCGAAGTGTCCGGGGAAAGGGGATAACTTACTTGTCGGACGTTATGGATCTGCACCGTGGCGTTGCAAGCCTGCTTCGGGTCAAATCATCCAAATCTTCTTCTTGAACCAGAAGATCGGAGATTTTGCAGTCCAAGGCTTTGCAAATCAAATCAAGCTGTTCCAAAGATACCCGGTCGGTCATCTCATGGTAAAGATCATTGATTGTGTTTCGCCGGATTCCAGTTGCGTCTGCAAGTTGCTTCTGAGTCCATCGCTTTTCGCCTAAGCGGACGGACAACAAAATCCTTAACATCAGCCATATCTCTTTTGCGGAGAGTGTAGCATAAAAGGATAATCTATATCAGCAAAATGATATTTGGTATCGTATTTTGATATTTTCGATTTGAGGGCGAGTGTGACTACCGATTGACTACCACGGTGCTTTTTCGTATTTGCGCAGTCCTTTGTAGAATAGCGTATATTCGTTGTTTATTTTTGCTTTTGCACCAATGGAGTGCGGGCTGGAATGACTCTTAATCAGTGGGCCCAGGGTTCGAGTCCCTGAAGGTGCACTCACAAAAGAGCGTTGAATCGTAAGATTCGACGCTCTTTTTCATTATATAACCCCAAAAATTTCCACTTGACAATCCAATATTGCCTTGCTATAATCCAATTCGCAACTAAGTTGCAAATTCGAAAGGGGAGGGCAATGGATGAACTGCACTGTAAAACAACGCTGCGCTGCGTGGATTCTGCTTGTCGGATTAAGAAATGCCTGTCCGTATGATTTTTGATATCAAACAATGGAGAGCATTTCTATGAAAAAACTCAAACGTATATTCGCTGTATTTTTTTGCCTTTTACTGGCTTCTGGCATTTTGGGTGGCTGTGGGAAGGCCGCATCTTCGTCCGCTCCTGCACCGTCTGCATCGCAGAGTGGCAGCAAGCCGCTGAAAATCGTCACGACTATTTTCCCGGAGTATGACTGGGTGCGCGAAATCCTCGGCGACAAGGCCGATCATGCCGAGGTTACCATGCTTCTGGACAACGGCGTAGATTTGCACAGCTATCAGCCCACCGCAGATGATATCATTAAGATCTCGGACTGTGACTTGTTCATCTACGTTGGCGGCGAATCGGATGGCTGGGTGAAGGATGCCTTGAAGGAAGCCGCCAATAAGGATATGCAGGTCATCAACCTGCTGGATGTGCTGGGTGAGCAGGTAAAAGAGGAGGAAGTCGTAGAAGGCATGGAGGCCGAGGAAGAAGACTCCGAGGATAAAGATGAGCCGGAGTATGATGAACACGTCTGGCTGTCCCTGAAGAACGCCGAGACCCTCTGCAACGCCATCACCGATGCACTGGAAGAAATCGACCCGGCCAACAAAGATGCCTATGCTGCCAACGCTGCATCCTATCTGGAAAAGCTGGCCGCTCTGGATGGCGAATATCAGACGGTGGTGGACAATGCCGCCCGGAAAACCGTGCTGTTCGGCGATCGTTTCCCGTTCCGCTATCTGGTGGACGATTATGGTCTGAGCTATTATGCCGCGTTTGCAGGCTGCTCTGCGGAAACGGAAGCCAGCTTTGAGACCATTTCTTTCCTTGCCGGCAAGGTGGATGAACTGGGGCTGCCCTGTGTGCTGACCATTGAGGGCACACAGCATAAAATCGCTGAAACCATCGTGCAGAATTCTGCCGCCAAGAACCAGTCCATCCTGACGCTGGATTCCATGCAGTCCACCACATCCGCCGATGCGGCAAACGGCACGACCTATCTTTCCGTGATGGAAAGCAACCTTGACGTGCTGAAACAGGCTCTGAACTAAAGGAAGGAACCATCATGTCTCAGCTCATTTGTAAGAACCTTCTCGTTGGCTATGAGGGAAAGGCCATTCTGAATCCTCTGAACTTTGAGATCCACGCAGGGGACTATCTTTGTGTAGTTGGTGAAAACGGTGCGGGCAAAAGCACCTTGATGAAAACGCTGCTCGGTTTGCAGCAGCCCATTTCCGGGCAGATCGAGATGGGCGATGGTCTGCGCCAGAACGAGATCGGCTATCTGCCCCAGCAGACCATCGTGCAGAGAGATTTTCCGGCGTCGGTGCAGGAGATCGTGTTGTCTGGCTGCCAGAGCCGCTGCGGCCTGCGTCCGTTTTACAGTCGTGAAGAAAAGCAGCTTGCGCAGAATGCCATGGGCAAAATGCAGATCGAACCGCTGGCAAAACGCTGCTACCGGGAGCTTTCCGGCGGTCAACAGCAGCGCGTCCTTCTGGCGCGCGCCCTCTGTGCTACCCGGAAAATGCTGCTTCTGGACGAGCCTGTTTCCGGACTTGACCCAAAGGTGACTGCGGAGATGTACCATCTGATCGAAACGCTGAACCGACAGGAGGGCATCACCATCCTGATGATCTCCCATGACATTCGGGCTGCGGTTTGCTATGCCAGCCACATTCTCCATATCGGCGAAAGCGTCTTTTTCGGCACACGGGAAGAGTATCTGCAAAGCCCGCAGGGGCGGCTGTTTGCGGCTGGGAAAGGTGGTGCCGTATGAACGTGTTGGAAAAGCTGGCCTTTTACTGGAACTATCCTTTTGTCCGCTATGCGCTCATCGTGGGTGTTCTGATTGCCCTGTGTTCTTCGCTGCTGGGCGTGACGCTGGTGCTGAAGCGATTCTCCTTTATCGGAGATGGCCTTTCACATGTGGCGTTCGGCGGCATGGCCGTTGCGACCGTATTGGGAATGTCCGACCAGATGCCGCTGACGCTGGCCGTGACTGTGGCCTGTGCAGTCCTGCTGCTGCACACGGGGCAGAACACCCAGATCAAAGGCGATGCTGCCATTGCGATGGTGTCCGTTGGCGCGCTTGCAATGGGCTATCTGCTGATGAATCTGTTCTCGACTTCGGCAAACCTGTCCGGCGATGTGTGCAGCACCTTGTTCGGCTCTACCTCGATTCTGACTCTGACAAAATCAGAGGTCTGGCTCTGCATCGGGCTGTCTATCGTTGTAGTTCTGGTGTTTGTGTTGTTCTACAATCAGATATTCGCTGTCACTTTTGACGAAACCTTTGCAAAGGCGGTCGGAACCAATGCGAACGGATACAATCTGCTGATCGCCATTGTCATTGCCGTCATCATTGTGCTGGCCATGAACCTTGTCGGCTCGCTGCTGATTTCTGCACTGGTGATTTTTCCGGCTCTTTCGGCCATGCGCCTGTGCAAGAATTTCTGCGCCGTCACCATCTGCTCGGCGGTACTGTCCGTGAGCTGTGCCTTTGTGGGCATTGTGGCTTCCATCCTAGCCGGAACGCCGGTTGGCTCGACCATTGTTGCGGTTGACATGGCCGCGTTTGGTTTGTGCTGTCTGGCCGGAAAACTGCTGGGGAGGGCATCATGAAACGATTCTTGAAAGGGCTTCTGCTGCTTGGTATCGCCGCTGCATTGACCGCCTGCGGTGCAAAATCTGAAACAGCATCTTCTGTGGTGACGGTTCTGCCGGAGCCCGCATCCTCCAATGCTGCTACTGCGCCCGCCCCGGAATATTCTATGCAGCTCCCGGAAAGCAGCACTGCTGATGCAAGCGATATTCACGCCGGGATGGATGCAGAGATTGACCTGACCTTACTCAGTGATACGGTTGTGAACGCAGAAGTTTACAATATGCTCGTTACCCCGGAGAACTACACCGATAAAATTGTTCGTATGACGGGCGAATATCAGGAGTATATAGATGAGCAGACAGGTGAGCTGTATCACTCCTGTGTCATCTACGATGCGCTTGCCTGCTGCCAGCAGGGAGTGGAGTTCGTGCTGACCGATGGCGATTACCCGGAAGAAGGCACCCCCATTACCGTGGTGGGGCGGTATGAAACCTATACAACACCGTACTATGATTACTTTCATCTGGTGGATGGAGTAAGAGAGTAATTGATTGGCGGAAAGAGATGCTCCATGCGGATTTTTTCCAGCGTCAGCAGCTTTGCCTTTTTGTCGATGCCGCCTGCATAGCCGGTCAGGTTGCCGTTGGTGCCGACAACCCGGTGGCAGGGGATGATGATGGAGATCTCGTTGTGCCCGACCGCCCCACCCACGGCCTGTGCCGACATCCGGGAAAGACCGTGCATCGCCGCCAGCTGCTTTGCCAGTGCGCCGTAGGTCGTGGTCTGGCCGTAGGGGATCTGGAGCAGCAGCGCCCAGACTTCCTGCCGGAAGGGGGAACCAATGGGGTGGAGCGGCGGAGTGAAGTCCGGCTCCTGCCCGCGGAAGTAAACATCCAGCCAGCGCTTTGCTTCGCGGAGGATGGGCGTTTCCTGCGCCTTATGCTCCGGATCCAGCGTATCGGCGAAATATTTTTCGCCATCGAACCAGAGTCCGGTCAGGCCGACCTCATCCGCTGCCAGCAGGATGCCGCCCAGCGGGGAATCGTAGTGCAGCGTGTACATCATGGCGGGTTCCCTTTCATTTCACCCCGCGCACGACTTGCAGCAGGATCGTTTCAGTGTCCCACTGCTTCTGCCCGGCTTCGTATTGCGCAAGGCGGGTGGCGAAGCGGCGGTTGGTCTGCCGCTTCATCTCGTCGGCTTCGGCAGAAGTGACCGGCTGGCCCGGAAGCTGAAGCAGACTGTCGATGTTGTCCAGCGCGGCACTGCGGCCCGCCTCGAAGATGGCACGGGCCAGTTCCGGGGAACAGGCAGGGTCGTCGGGGGTCAGGGAGAGCACGACGTAGCGGCTGGACACCTCCCGGAAGCCGAAGTGTTCCATGTTGGCGGGCAGCTCACTCTCGCTTTGGGCGTAGGCCCCGACGGCATTTTCCTGCACAACGCGGTCAAAGAAGGGCGTGACCCGCTCCCAGATGCAGCGCTCGAAGTCGCTTTCCTCCTGCACGCAGGGGGCGGGGCAGTTGACGCCCCGGCGGGAGCTGAGCACAAGGCAGACGCCGCCCGGCTTGAGGACGCGGTACTGCTCCCCATAGAACGCGGAGGGCTCGATGTGCTCGACGACGGTGTTGGAAATGGTCCCATCGAAGCTTTCATCGGCGAAGGGGAGGGCAGCGGCGTCGCCCTCCAAGAAGCGGGCCTGTGGGACGGCGTTCTGCGCGAAGGCGACGAAAGCGCTGTCTCGGTCGATGCCGGTCACGTCGGCGTCCGGGTACCACCGGGTCAGCGATTCAGCCAGCGCGCCGGGGCCGCAGCCGATCTCCAATAGGCGAGAGCGCCCTTCCAGCCCGAAGAGCGGCTGATACTGGGGCCAGTACCTATCCGAAAAGCGCAGACGGCGGGTGTCATACAGGGTATGGATGCTCTGAATGTAGGATGACCAGACGGTATTCATAAGCGCCTCCTTTTCTTGGAGGTCAAGCGTAGCAGATTTTGCACGCAGTGTCAAGAAAAAACGGAGTGATTGAAAAGCTTTGCGTAATTTTGTATAATAAAACTGGATTTTTGCCGAACATGGAAAACAGGGGAGGTGCGGGGCGTGATCCGAGTGGCCATCGTGGAGGACGAAGAGGCGGTGCGGGAGCAGCTGCTGGGCTATGTGCAGCGCTACACCCGGCAATACGGCACGACCTTTGAAGTAAGAACATTTTCGGACGGGGTGGAGATCTTGGAGGGGTACCGCCCGGTTTACGATCTCATCCTGCTGGATGTGGAGATGAAGCATCTGGACGGCATGGAAACGGCCCAACGCATCCGGGCGTTGGATTCAGACGTGATGATCGTCTTCATCACCAACATGGCGCAGTATGCCATCAAGGGCTATGCGGTGGGGGCACTGGACTACGTGCTGAAGCCGGTGCCCTATTTTGCGTTCTCCCAGCAGCTTCAAAAGGCGGAGGAGCAGCTGCGCCGCCGTACCCGGCACTATCTGGCTGTGCCGGTGGAGGGTGGTCTGCGGCGGCTGGACACCTCCCGCATTTACTATATAGAAAGCGAGGGCCACCGGGTGCGTTTTTACACCGAAGAGGGCGACTTTGCGGCCCCCGGCGCGCTGAAGGCACTGGAAGAAAAGCTGGCCGACCGCCCCTTTGCCCGCTGCAACAGCGGCTACCTTGTCAATCTGGCACAGGTACAGGCTGTGCAGCAGAACACGGTGCAGGTTGGGCCCTATGAGCTGCAGGTCAGCCGCCCCAAGCGGAAGAGCTTCCTTGCGGCGCTGACCGACTACGTCGGGGGTGACGGCTTATGATCGAGCTGCCCAATATCCCGCGCCTCTATACGGCGCTGGCGGAGGTGCTGGCCGTCTGCCTGTACGCCGACCGTCTGCCGCTGCGGTGCGGAAAGACCGCCACAGGGGCGATCACCGTGGTCTGGGTGATCGTGCTGGGGGCTTTTCTGAAATGCACCGGCTTTGTGCCGCTGATGTGGTGGATCCCCTGTATGCTCTGTGCGGTGAGTTTGCTCTACATCTACCTTTGGGGTACCCGGTGCGTGAACTGGCTGGAAGCGCTGTATACCACGGCGCGGGCCTTTATGCTGGCCGAGCTGGCCGCCAGTGTGGAATGGCAGCTCCACTGCTGGGTCTTCCCGCACCGCAAGGGCGGCGACCCGCTGGCACTGCTGCTGTTGGTGGTCGTGTACGGTGCGGTGTATGGGGAGATGTACTGGCTGGAGACCAGCCGCCCCCAGCCCAGCGGACATCTGGACATCAGCAACAAAGCGGCGCTGGTGGCGGTGGTCATGGCCGGAACCGTCTTTGCAGTGAGCAACCTGCTGTTTTTGGGCAGCGGCGAGGTCACGATGATGCTGTACTATGTTCGCACGCTGGTGGATATCTGCGGCGTGCTGATCTTGACGGTCCAGCAGGACCAGCTGCGGGAAGCGGCCCTGCACAAGGAGCTGACCGCGCTGGACAGCGTGCTTCACCGCCAGTATGAGCAGTACAAGCGGAGCAAGGAGGGCGTCAAGCTCATCAACCGGCGCTACCACGAGCTGAAAGTTCAAATCGCCGACATCCGCGCCGAGCGGGACCGCGCCAAGCAGGACGCGGCCTTGGCTCGGATGGAGTCGGGCATCCTGCAATATGAGGCCGAGAACAAGACCGGCAACCCGGTGTTGGACACCCTGCTGACGGCCAAGAGCATGGACTGTCAGGAAAAACACATCCAGATGACCAGCGTAGCCGACGGCCGGGCGCTGAATTTCCTGACCACGCGGGAGATCTGCACCATTGTGGGCACCGCGCTGGACAACGCCATTGAGAGCTGCGCCGCTGAGCCGGACCCCGAAAAGCGGCTCATCCGAACGGCGGTCTATGTCCAGAACGGCTTTGTCATGTTCCGGTTTGAAAATTACTGCGCTGAACCCGTAGAACTGGGCCCGGACGGTCTGCCCGCCCGGAGCACCCACGGCGGCTACGACCTGAAAAGTCTCCGTGCGCTGGCCCAGCAGCACGGCGGCAGCATGACCGTCCACTGGGAGAACCAGTGGTTCACGGTGCGGATACTGCTGCCGCTGCCGAAAAAAGCATAAACGAGAGGGAGCATTTTGCAAATTGCACAAATGCTCCCTCCTTTTCTTTGTATATTAGCACAATAGAAATTGAAACCGATTTGAAACTTTTGACAGATTATGCTTCCAAAACGACAGATTATGAAGAAATTGAAAAATTTCTGTGTGGATTTGTTATCCTATAGATCAGTTCGGCGGAGTTGTGCGCTCCGCCATCCGTTTATCAACCCCATAAGAAGGAGGAGAAACTTATGTTGTCCATCAATCTGGATGACGTCATCAAGGTCCTTGACTCCATCAAAAGCTATCTGATCGGCTTTGGTGTTGTGGCGCTGGTGGCCATTGTGGCAATGATCGCTTGCCGCAAGATGAAGAAATCCAAGAAGTACATGATCCGCTGGCAGGCAGGTCTGGGCATTGTGCTGGCGCTGGCCATCACTGTGAACCTGATCCTCGCCGGCCCGATGTGTTCTATGGTCACGCTGGCAACCGGCGACGGCAAGGTCAGTGAGGAGCATGCTGCTGAGGCTACTGAGCTTGTCGAAGATATGGCAGACGAGGGTATCGTTCTGCTGGATAACGACGGCACCCTGCCTCTGGCAAAGAACAGCAAGCTGAACGTATTTGGCTGGGCTTCCACCAATCCCTGCTACGGCGGTACCGGTTCTGGCTCTCTGTCGGACGCGTACCCCACCGTTACCCTGCTGGAGGGCCTGACCAATGCGGGCTTTGAGCTGAACACCGAGCTGAGCGATTTCTATACCGCTTACCGTGCAGACCGTCCGGTCGTTGGTATGTGGTCTCAGGACTGGACTCTGCCGGAGCCCGAAGCTTCTCAGTACAGCGATGAGATGATGGAGAACGCCAAGGCATTCTCTGACACCGCCATGGTCGTCATCACCCGCGTCGGCGGCGAGGGCGCTGACCTGCCCACCGATGTGTCTCAGGTCACCTACGACGCTGGCCACAGCTACAATGACTTTGAGGCTGGCGAGCACTACCTGCAGCTCTCCAAGACCGAGAAGGACATGGTCGATCTGGTCACTTCCAATTTTGATAATGTTATCGTGGTCTACAACGGCGCAAACGCAATGGAGCTGGGCTGGGTCAAGGATTACAGCCAGATCAAGAGCGTGATCTGGTGCGCTGGCACCGGCCAGAGCGGCTTCAATTCTCTGGGTTCCATTCTGTGCGGTGATGTCAACCCCTCCGGCCGTACCATCGATACCTTTGTGTACGACCTGACCGAGACCCCCACTTGGAACAACATTGGGAACTTCAATTACACCAATATGGACGAGTTCACCGTCCCCGGCAGCAAATTCAGCGCTGAGGCAGTTCCCAGCTTCGTCAATTATGTTGAGGGCATCTATGTCGGCTACAAGTTCTATGAGACTGCTGCCGCCGAAGGCCTGATCGACTACGATAAGACCGTTGTGTATCCTTTCGGCCATGGCCTGAGCTACACCGACTTTACCCAGACTCTGAACAGCGTCACCGAGTCTGACGGTGCCATCACTGTCAGCGTCACCGTTACCAACAACGGCTCCGTTGCTGGCAAGGACGTTGTCGAAGTTTATTACAATCCCCCGTACGCCAACGGCGGCATCGAGAAGGCTTCCGCAAACCTGATCGGCTTCGCAAAGACCTCTGAGATCGCTCCGGGCGCTTCGGAGGATGTCACCGTGACCTTCGATGTGGAGGATATGGCTTCCTACGATACCTACGGCGAGGGCTGTTACGTGCTGGAAGCTGGCGATTACGAGATCAGCATCAACGAGGATTCTCATACCGTCATCGACTCCAAGACCTACACGGTTGCATCTGATATCGTCTACAACGCTTCCAACAAGCGTGAGAGCGATGTTGAGGTCGCTGACAATAAGTTTGACTTTGCCGAGGGCAATGTGACCTACCTGTCCCGTGCTGACGGCTTTGCAAACTATGCGGAAGCTACCGCGGCTCCTTCGGACTATGCTATGTCCGCAGAAGCAAAGGCTACCTTCTACAACAACTCCAACTGGAACCCCGAAGACTTCAACAACGCCGACGATGTGGCTCCCACCACCGGCGCAAAGAACGGTCTGGTTCTGGCCGATATGGTCGGTGTGGACTACAACGATGCAAAGTGGGATACCTTCCTTGATCAGCTGACCGTTTCCGATATGGACAGCCTGATCGCTCTGGGCGGCTACCAGTCCGTTGCCGTTTCCTCTATTGGTAAGGTTCAGGCAATCGACTGCGACGGCCCCGCGTCTATCAACAACAACTTCACCGGTCAGGGTTCGGTCGGCTTCCCCTCTGCGGTCATGATCGCAGCAACTTGGAATGTTGACCTTGCCAATGACTTTGGCACCATGATCGGCGAGATGGCCGATGACATGGGTGTTTCCGGCTGGTACGCACCCGCTATGAATATCCACCGCTCTGCGTTTGCTGGCCGTAACTTCGAGTATTTCTCTGAGGACGGCGTCCTGTCCGGTGCCATGGCTTCCAACGCCATCGCTGGTTCTCAGTCTCAGGGCGTCTACGCATTCATGAAGCACTTCGCCCTGAATGATCAGGAGACCAACCGTACCAGTATGCTCTGCACTTGGTCCAACGAGCAGGCCATCCGCGAGATCTACCTCAAGCCGTTTGAGGAGTGCGTGAAGGGTGCCGACTGCCACGCAGTCATGTCCTCCTTCAACTACATTGGCAATACCTACGCTGGCAACTGCTCTGCCCTGTTGAACGACGTTCTGCGCGGCGAGTGGGGCTTCGTGGGCATGGTCCTGACCGACTACTATGGCGTCTATGGCTATCAGGATTCTGATCGCCTGATCCGTAACGGCGGCGACTTCTGCCTCGTCAACTACGACACCGAGACCAACCACCTGACCGACACCACCAGTGCAACCGCTCTGGTCAGCGCACGTCAGGCTTGCAAGAACATCCTGTACACCGTCGCAAACTCCCGCGCTTACTACGCTGAGAACCTGAACGCCGGTATGCCCGGTTGGGAAAAGGTCATGATCGGCGTGGATGTCGTGCTGGCAGCTGCACTGATCGCACTGGAAGTTCTGGTCGTCAAGAAAGGCTATGCAAAGCGCAAGGAAGAGGAAACCGAGAACGCCTGATGCGCACTCTGGGTTCTGAACCAATGCAGCACCTGAACTGAACCAACGGCAAAGGCCCGCTGCGCAAAAACAGCGGGCCTTTGCCCTGCTCAGGAAACAAAGAGGAAAATGCGATGAAACACGCAGACATCATTCAAACACTGGATCTGGAACAGAAATGCGCCCTGCTTTCCGGCGGGACGGTGTTCGACACCCGCGCGCTGCCGGGCAAAAACGTCCCCTCCATCACCCTGTCGGACGGCCCCAACGGCGTGCGCAAACAGGCGGGCGCGGCGGACCATCTGGGCCTGAACCCCAGCGTGCCCGCGACCTGCTTCCCGACGTCCGCCACCGTGGCAAACAGCTGGGACCCCGCCTTGGGCGAGGCCGTCGGCGAGGCCATGGGCGAGGAAGCCGCCGCACAGGAAGTTTCGGTCCTGCTGGGCCCCGGCCTGAACATCAAGCGCAGCCCGCTGTGCGGCCGCAACTTCGAGTATTTCTCTGAGGACCCCTATCTGGCCGGTAAAATGGCGGCGGGCTATGTCCGCGGCATCCAGAAGAACGGCATCGCGGCCTGCCCCAAGCACTTCGCGGTGAACAGTCAGGAGCTGCGCCGGATGGCCAGCGACTCCATCGTGGACGAGCGCACCCTGCGGGAGATCTACCTCACCGGCTTTGAGATCGTGGTCAAAGAGGCAAAGCCGAAGACCATCATGTCCTCCTACAACCTCATTAACGGCACCTATGCCAACGAGAACGCCCATCTGCTCAAGGACATCCTGCGGAAGGACTGGGGCTTCGAGGGCGCCGTCGTCACCGACTGGGGCGGCTCCAACGACCACGCCCTCGGCGTGAAGAACGGCTCCACGCTGGAGATGCCCTTCCCCGGCGACGACTCCGTCCGGGAGCTGATGAAGGCCGTGGAAAACGGCAAAATTTCGGAAGCGGACGTGGACGCCCGGCTGGACGAGCTGCTGGAGCTGGTGCTGGACACCAAGGCCGCCGTCGAAGCGGCCCCCCGCACCTTTGACGCCGACGCCCATCATGCGCTGGCCCGCCGCGCGGCGGGGGAGAGCATCGTTCTGCTCAAGAATGAGGGCGGCATCCTGCCCCTGAAAGCGGGCGAGAAGGTGGCCGTCATCGGCGACTTCGCCAAGACGCCCCGGTATCAGGGGGCCGGTTCCAGTGCCGTCAACTCCATCAAGGTGGATTCCTTCCTCGACTGTCTGGCCGAGAGCGGCCTTGTGAGCGCGGGTTATGCGCAGGGCTTTGAGCGGCAGGGCAAGGCAAACGACACCCTGAAGCAGGAAGCCGTGGCGCTGGCGCAGAACGCCAACGTCGTTCTGCTCTGCATGGGTCTGGACGAGATCAAGGAGAGCGAGGGCATCGACCGCTCCAACATGAAGCTGGCGCAGAGCCAACTGGACCTGCTGGCAGCCGTTGCCGCCGTCAACCCGAACGTCATCGTCCTGCTCAGCGCGGGTTCTTCTCTGGAAACGGAGTGGCTGCGGGACTGCAAGGCGCTGGTCTACGGCTGCCTCGGCGGTCAGGCGGGCGCGGGCGCTCTGGTGGACGTGCTCACCGGCGCGGTCTGCCCCAGCGGCAAGCTGGCCGAAACGTGGGTGAACGGCTACGACGATTCCCCGGTGAAGGATCATTTCGCGGGCGAGGGCCGCACCGTGCAGTACCGCGAGGGCCTGTATGTGGGCTACCGCTACTTTGAGACGGCGGGCAAGCCTGTGGCCTTCCCCTTCGGCTACGGCCTGAGCTACACCACCTTCGCCTACAGCGGCCTCAAAGCCGCTGCCGACGGCGTGACCCTGACCGTGACCAACACCGGCAGGTGCGCCGGTGCCGAGATCGTGCAGCTCTACGTGGCCAAGCCCGACGCCAAGATCTTCCGCCCCGCACAGGAGCTGAAGGGGTTTGCAAAGGTCTGGCTGGAGGCTGGCGAGAGCAAGACCGTCACCATCCCGCTGGACGATAAGGCGTTCCGTTATTGGAATATCGCCACCGATGGCTGGGAGGTCGAGGGCGGCAAGTACCTGATCCGTGTGGGCGCTTCCAGCGATGACATCTGCCTGACCGGCGAGGTCACGGTGCTGGGCACCGGGGCCCCGAACCCCTACCAGAGCGTCGAGCTGCCCCACTACCGGACCGGCGAGGTCACGCAGGTCTCCGATGAGGAGTTTGCCGCCCTGCTGGGCCGCCCCATCCCGGAGGATAAGATCAAGATCGACCGCAATATGACGCTGGGCGAGCTGGGCCACGGCCGCAGCCCGCTGGGCTGGATCGTTGCGGCGGTGCTGGGGCAGCTGCTGCGGCAGAGCATTCAGCGCGGCAAGCCGGATCTGAACATCCTGTTCCAGTACAATATGCCGCTGCGTGCCTTGGCCAAGATGACCAACGGTGCCATCAGCATGGGCATGGTGGACGGCATCGTGATGGAAGCACAGGGCTTCTGGATCATCGGTCTGCTGCGGGTCATCGTGGAGGCCGTGAAGAACATCGTCCTCAACGCGCAGATGGAAAACCGCCTGAAAAACAGCTGAAAGGGAAGTAAGTATGAACTTCTGGAATCATTTTGTCGCCAAGCACCCGGCGGCTGCCAAATGGGTGCGTGAGGGCGGTCTGTTCGTCATCGTGTCGAACCTCATCACCGTCTTCAAGTATCTGCTGCTGCAGTTCCTGCCCGCAGCGTTCAAGAGTCTGCCGGTGGTGGACTTCGGCTGGCCGGGCATCGACATCACCCTGTTCGGCGAGACCTTCAAGTGGAACATCCTCGGCTATGACGCCGCTCACGGCGGTCTGCCCTACTTCTGCGCTTACATGATCGCTATGATCATCGGCGAGTGCATTAACTTCCCGATCCAGCGCAGCTTCGTCTTCCGCAGCAAGGGCAACCTTGGCAAGCAGATCGCATGGTATGTACTGGCTTTCTGCGTCATCACCTGCATCGTCAACTCCATCAACTGCATCTGGGTCGCGGTGGCCGGTCTGCTGGTGCCCGACTTCATCTACAACATCGGCACCACCGTCCTGAACGGCGGCATCTCGATGATCATCTTCTTCTTCGTCAATAAGATCATCTTCCCCGAAGGCGAGGCCAAGAAGAACTAAACAGTGCGTTTCTCCTTCATCATTATCATTTCTCCATAGAACAAAACGCCCGGTACCGTGCAGGAACCGGGCGTTTTGTTGTCGTTTTGCGGATTTTTTGTCCGCCCATCGCGGACTTTTTGCGGATAGGGCCGAAGTTTCCAAAAAGGCTTGCACTTCTATGCTTTAGTGTGGTAAAATCAGAGCAACCTTATATGGGAAAGGGGAAAGTATATGAGCAACATCTGTATCATTGTTACCATCGTTGTCTATCTGGTGGCGATGCTGCTCGTCGGGTTTGCGTATAGCAAATCCAACAACGACAGCACCGACTTCTACCTTGGCGGCCGCAAGATGGGGCCGCTGGTCACGGCCATGAGCGCCGAGGCCAGCGATATGTCCAGCTGGCTGCTGATGGGAATGCCCGGCCTCGCGTATCTGACCGGCATCGCCTCGCCCGGCTGGACGGCCATCGGCCTTGCGGTGGGCACATGGCTGAACTGGCTGATCGTGGCCCGGCGGCTGCGGCGGTACTCGGCCAATCTGGACGCCATCACGGTGCCGCAGTTCTTGTCGCTGCGATTCCATGACCAGCGCAACCTGCTCAACGCGCTGGGCGCGGTCATCATCATCGTCTTCTTCGTGCCCTACACGGCCTCCGGCTTTGCGGCCTGCGGCAAGCTGTTCCACAGCCTGTTCGGGGTGGACTACATGGCGGCGATGCTGGTGTCGGCCCTCGTCATCGTGGGTTATACGATTCTGGGCGGTTTCCGCGCCGTGACCACCACCGACCTCATCCAGTCCATCGTCATGTCGCTGGCGCTGGTGGCTGTGCTGGTGTACGGCATCGGCGCGGCGGGCGGCTGGGACGCCGTGGTGACCAACGCCCAGAGCTTGACCGGCTACCTGACCATGATGGCCAGCCACGACGCGGCCACCAACACCGCCACCTCCTACAGTCTGCTGGACATCGTCTCCACGATGGCGTGGGGCCTCGGCTATTTCGGAATGCCCCACATTCTGCTCCGTTTCATGGCCATTGAGGATGAGAAGAAGCTGGTCCTCAGCCGCCGCATCGCCTCGGTGTGGGTGGTCATTGCTATGACGGCCTCCATCGTCATCGGTGTGGTGGGCCTCGGCATGACCAAGGCCGGTGCGCTGGAGTTCTTGAGCGGTTCGTCCAGCGAGACCCTCATCGTCCGCATCGCCAGCCTTATCAGCGGCCACGGCATGCTGGCGGCCGTTCTGGCGGGCCTGATCTTGGCGGGCATTCTGGCTGCGACCATGTCCACCGCCGACAGTCAGATGCTGGCGGCAGCGTCCAGCGTCTCCCAGAACATCCTGCAGGAGTTCGCCCACCTCAAGCTCAGCGAGAAGCAGAGCCTGTTTGCTGCCCGCCTGACCATCATCTGTGTCAGCGTGGTGGGCGTGGTGCTGGCCCGCGACCCGGATTCCAGCGTCTTCGGCATCGTCAGCTTCGCGTGGGCCGGTTTCGGCGGCGCGTTCGGCGCGGTTACCCTCTGTGCGCTGTTCTGGAAGCGCTGCAACTGGCAGGGCGCGCTGGCCGGGATGCTCTGCGGCGGCCTGATGGTCTTCGTCTGGAAGTACCTCATCAGCCCGCTGGGCGGCATTTTCGGCATCTATGAGCTGCTGCCCGCCTTCCTGACCTCGCTGGTCGTCTGCTTTGTCGTCAGCCTCGTCACCCCGGCACCTTCCGAGGAGATCGAAGCGGAGTTCGAGGCAGCAAAATAAATAAAAAAGGCAGCGTCGTCACGCAAAAAATCCCCGCCTTGTGCTCGGTCAATGAACACAGGGCGGGGATCATTTTATATGGAGTTCAGAAGAAAAATGCTGGGTTCAGCTTACAGCTGGGGGCCGGCGGAGACCAGAGCCTTGCCGTGCTCGTTGCCTTCGTACTTGGCGAAGTTCTTGATGAAGCGGCCAGCCAGATCCTTTGCCTTCTCCTCCCACTGGGAAGCGTCAGCATAGGTGTCGCGAGGATCGAGGATCGCGGGATCGACGCCGGGCAGCTCGGTGGGAACCTCGAAGTCGAAGTAGGGGATCTTCTTGGTGGGAGCCTCGTTGATGGCGCCGCTCAGGATGGCATCGATGATACCACGGGTATCCTTGATGGAGATGCGCTTGCCGGTGCCGTTCCAGCCGGTGTTGACCAGGTAAGCCTTAGCGCCGCTCATCTGCATCTTCTTGACCAGCTCCTCAGCGTACTTGGTGGGGTGCAGCTCCAGGAAAGCCTGACCGAAGCAAGCGGAGAAGGTGGGGGTGGGCTCGGTGATGCCGCGCTCGGTGCCAGCCAGCTTTGCGGTGAAGCCGGACAGGAAGTAGTACTGGGTCTGCTCCGGGGTCAGGATGGAGACCGGGGGCAGAACGCCGAATGCGTCAGCAGACAGGAAGATGACGTTCTTGGCTGCGGGTGCAGAAGAGATCGGGCGGACGATGTTCTGGATGTGGTTGATGGGGTAGGACACACGGGTGTTCTCGGTGACAGACTTGTCAGCGAAGTCGATGTGGCCCTCGGCATCCAGAGTGACGTTCTCCAGCAGAGCGTTGCGCTTGATGGCGTTGTAGATATCGGGCTCGGAGTCCTTATCCAGGTTGATGACCTTTGCGTAGCAGCCGCCCTCGAAGTTGAACACGCCGTTGTCGTCCCAGCCGTGCTCGTCATCGCCGATCAGCAGACGCTTGGGATCGGTGGACAGGGTGGTCTTGCCGGTGCCGGACAGACCGAAGAAGATGGCGGTGTTCTTGCCGTTCTTGTCGGTGTTGGCAGAGCAGTGCATGGAAGCAATGCCCTTCAGCGGCAGGAAGTAGTTCATCATGGAGAACATACCCTTCTTCATCTCGCCGCCGTACCAAGTGTTGACGATGACCTGCTCCTTGGTGGTGATGTTGAACATGACAGCAGTCTCAGAGTTCAGGCCCAGCTCCTTGTAGTTCTCGACCTTTGCCTTGGAAGCGTTGTAGACCACGAAATCAGGCTCGAAGTTCTCCAGCTCCTCAGCGGTGGGCTTGATGAACATGTTGGTGACAAAGTGTGCCTGCCATGCAACTTCCATGACGAAGCGGATCGCCATGCGGGTATCCTTGTTTGCGCCGCAGAAAGCATCCACGACGTACAGGCGCTTGTTGGACAGCTCCTTCTTTGCGATCTCCTTCACGGCAGCCCAAGCTTCCTGAGAAGCGGGGTGGTTGTCGTTCTTGTATTCGTCGCTGGTCCACCACACGGTGTCCTTGGAGTTCTCGTCCATGACGATGAACTTATCCTTGGGGGAGCGGCCGGTGTAGATACCGGTCATAACGTTGACGGCACCCAGCTCGCTGACCTGACCCTTCTCGTAGCCTTCCAGACCGGGCTTGGTCTCCTCTTCAAACAGCTGCTCATAAGAGGGGTTGTACACGATCTCAGTCGTGCCGGTGATACCATACTTGCTCAGATCTACCTTTGCCATGATACTTATACCTCTTCTTTCAGATTCAATTCTGATCGCACAGCGCGTACATCCTCAGCCAAAAGGACCGCGCGGGCGATGAAGAAATACAGATGCGTATTCTCCTGTTTATCATTATACATAAAACACGCCCAAAATCAACCAGATAAAACAAATCCTTCGGTTAGAAACAACAAATTTCATTAAGAATCTGAGACGTTTGCGGTAATTTCGTGAAAAAAACCGGGGTTTGGGATGAAGAAAATAAAGATATTTTGCCAAAAACAAAATTATGATAAAACTTTAACGAACTGGGATACTAGGTAAGGGGTCCCACCATTGCGGGACAGCACCTTTTAGGTTTTCGTTATACCCGTTTTGAACGTGTTGTCAAGGGTTTTTGCCTTATCTTGCGCTGTGCGAAACAAAGGTGAAGTGTTCGCGATGCCGTCCTTGCCCTCTCCGTCATCGCTTCGCGATGCCACCTCTCCCAAAGTGAGAGGCCTTGGCAGTCCGCCAATAATCGCGGGGCATCTTGTGTTGCGCCAAACTTTCACCGCCTTTTCGCGCGATTTCACTGGCAAAGAACTTTAACCTGTGGTATACTGTAAAAAAGACATAAAATCAGAAAACCCGCGCATCGCGCTTTTATGGAGAATCCTGCTTTATGAAGACCCTCTACATCTTCCTGACCCGTTCGGGCACCTTGGTGTCGAATTTGGTGTACGCACTGACCGGGGCGGAGTATACCCACATCTCCCTCGCGTTTGACGAGGACCTGAATACCCTGTACAGCTCCACCCGGAAGAACGGCTACACCATGTTCCCGGCGGGGCCGAGCCGGGAATACCTGAACAAGGGCGTATTCCGGCTGCGGGAGAACATCCCCTGCGCGCTCTATGCGCTGGAAGTGTCGGACGAGGCCTACGCCCGCGCCAAGCGCCGCGCCGAACATATGATGACCCACGGCGAGCTTTACCGCTTCAACTCGCTGGGGCTGCTGCTCTGCGCGTTTCATATCCGCTGGAACCGCCGCCGCCATTATTTCTGCTCCCAGTTCGTCAGCGAGGTGCTGCAGAAGAGCGGCTCGCTGAACCTGCCCAAGCACAGCACCCTCATGCGCCCCAACGATTACGCTGCCCTGCCCCAGCTGAAATGTCTGTATCAAGGGAAGCTGGCCGGTCTGCCCCAGCGGCAGAGCATGGAGATGGGCGAAGTGGAAAGCGTCATCGGGCTGTATCTGGAGGTCTTCTTCGGCGCAGTCAGGAGCGGGGCGCGGAGGATGTTCTGATTTTTTGAAAAAACTTGAAATTTCCTGTTGACAAAGCGCGGTCTCTGTGCTAAAATAATCGAGTCGGGAGCGAACGCCCGATGCAAAATGGACGTATGGCCCGTTGGTCAAGCGGTTAAGACAGAGGCCTCTCACGCCTTTAACATCGGTTCGATTCCGGTACGGGTCACCATTTTATAGTAGTAAAACGGCTGTATGCCGTTTTATATAGATGCCTCTTTAGCTCAGTCGGTTAGAGCACCTGACTGTTAATCAGGGTGTCGCCTGTTCGAGTCAGGCAAGAGGCGCCAGCAAAGCGATGGATATTTTTCCGTCGCTTTTTTCTTTTTTGTCCGTTCCGGTGCGGCTTTTGTTGACAGGGAAATATGCAGGGGATATAATAATATCGGCTATATGGCAAGCCTGCTCACCTGTGCAAAGATTTCATCGGCCAGTTTTTATCTATTGCCCATAATTCCAACCGATACTGTTTGTTTGAGTGGTTACAGGTGCACCTAAACAGACGATGATTTTGGAAGGTATTTTAATGGACAAGATAGCTTATTTTAGACTGCAAGCCAAGAATTTGATGCGTGATTTTAGAACGCAGACTCTTGACGAAGAGGGATTGACCCGGTATTCGCCTAAATTCTTCAATGATATTGATGATATTCTTTTGTCATATAATGTCGATGAGGAGAATTTTACGCTTATGGAAGCGCAGTATCTGATTGCAAACCTTGCGGGATTTGATAAATGGGCGGAATTGCTTCGTGCAAGCGATGATGCATTGGAATTAGGAAAGCTGCTTTTGGATAAGCGTGGAGAAATCTTGTTGGCTTCTTTTACATCTTCACTCGTTGATGATTGGAAAATGTATCTACAGATAAATCATTTTAGTAATGAGTCGGATGAGTTTAAATTACAGGTGTTCAAGGCTGTTTTTCTGGGCGAATATAGTTGTCGAGAAGAGAAAACTAGGTAATTTGGAATAAATATAATTATTTTTCTAAAGGAGAAAACTATGAAACAGATCATTCTGACGGGCGACCGTCCCACGGGCCGTCTGCATGTGGGCCATTACGTTGGCTCCCTGAAGGAGCGCGTCCGGCTGCAGAACACCGGCAAGTTCGATGAGATCTACATCATGATCGCTGATGCACAGGCGCTGACCGACAACGCCGACAACCCGGAGAAGGTGCGCCAGAACATTTTGCAGGTGGCGCTGGACTATCTGGCCGTGGGCATCGACCCCGCCAAGGCCCACATCTTCATTCAGTCCATGGTGCCGGAGCTGACCGAGCTGAGCTTCTATTATATGAACCTCGTCACGGTGTCCCGCTTGCAGCGCAACCCCACCGTCAAGGCGGAGATCCAGCAGAAGAACTTCGAGACCAGCATCCCGGTCGGTTTCTTCACCTACCCCATCAGTCAGGCCGCCGACATCACGGCGTTCCGCGCCACCACCGTCCCGGCGGGCGAGGACCAGATGCCCATGCTGGAGCAGTGCCGCGAGATCGTCCATAAGTTCAATTCCGTCTACGGCGAGACCCTGACGGAGCCTGAAATCATGCTGCCCCAGAACGCCGCCTGTCTGCGTCTGCCGGGCATTGACGGCAAGGCCAAGATGAGCAAGTCGCTGGGCAACTGCATCTACCTCTCCGACGAGCCGGAGGACATCAAGAAGAAGATCATGTCCATGTACACCGACCCCGGCCACCTGCGGGTGCAGGACCCCGGCAAGGTGGAGGGCAACCCCGTCTTCACCTATCTGGATGCCTTCAGCCGCCCGGAGCACTTCGCCGAGTTCCTGCCGGAGTACCAGAACCTCGACGAGCTCAAGGCCCACTATCAGCGCGGCGGTCTGGGTGATGTGAAGATCAAGAAGTTCCTCAATGCCGTCATGCAGACCGAGCTGGAGCCCATCCGCACCCGCCGCAAGGAGTGGGAGCAGCGTCTGCCGGAGGTCGTGGAGATCCTGAAGGAAGGCAGCGCCGTGGCCGAGAAGACCGCCGCCGCCACCCTCGCCGATGTCCGCAAGTCCATGAAGATCGATTACTTCACGGATAATAACCTGCTGAAGTAACGAATTGTAAATATAATGCCTCTGCTGAAAGCTCAAAAATGACTTTAGCAGGGGCATTTTTCGTACGATTGGAAATTGGAGGTGAGAGAATGTCGGAATATAAAAAATATTTTGAAGCGTATTGCAGAGAGCACGACTTGGAGTTACGGTTATCTTTTGAGATGCCTATTGGATACGAAACCGCAAACGGAACATTTGATGTTTCAAGCAGAACTGTTTTTATAAATGCGGAGAAGCTGAATAAAGAGCCTGAATACAGCAAGCTGTTTTACCTTTTTCATGAACTGCGTCATGCGTCCCAATATCTTGAGCCGGAACGATTTAATGAAACGATAAAACGAAGTATTCAGTACATTATGATGTTCGACGGGACGTGTTACAAGTTGGCAGGAAATCGCTATTTGAAGTGCAGATTACAAGGAGACGAAGAATATTTCAATAATTTGTATCTTGGCCAGCCGCATGAGGTCGATGCAAATAGATTCGCCTATGAACAGGCCCGGAAAATCTGCGGGGATTCGGTAGGACTAAAAAAACTGGTTGATTTCTGGATGCCGCATCAGATGATTTCAAACGATGTATATGATAAGGTTTTCGCGCTGATCGACGAGAAAACTAAAATGATGGCCTGATTCCGAAGTACAACAGCGCCGCTCTCCCGGTCATGGGAAAGCGGCGCTGTTTGTTTCGCATTATTTGTTGAATAAATCGCTGTGGCTGCCGGTGCGGGCCAAAGTCAAAACGAGCACATTGTCTTCGATGCGGTAGATGAGTAGCCAGTCTGGCTGGATGTGGCATTCGCGATGGCCAATCCAATCGCCGGTCAAAGCGTGGTCTCTGTTTTTCTCTGGGAGCAGTTCCCCACGTGATAAGGTACGGATGATATTATCCAGAAGATCAATGTCGAGATGCCGTTTTTGAGCAAGTTTGTAGTCCTTCTTGAATTGGTTCGTCCAGACGATATCGCGGTTCATCGCTTCAACTCCCGAAGAGCCTCTTCTACATCAGAATAGTGCTTTACATTCGGGTCCTTTGCAATCCTTTCTGCCTCCAGCATAGCGGCCATGGTCTCCTTGTTGGGTTGATCCATTTTGATTTCAAAGGGGATGCCGCCATCACGCAGGGACTGCCGGACGAAGATATTGAACGCCGTCGAAAGGTTCATGCCGAGTTCCGAAAACAAGGCGTCAGCCTGAGATTTCAAGTCGGAGTCCATCCGAATGCTGATATTGGTCGTTGCCATACAAATCATCTCCTTTACTATTATTATAGCGCTTTGCACGAAAAACGCAATACAGCGCACGAAAAATTAACAGATACAAAACAAAAAGAGACCGCCTCCGGCTGGAAGCGGTCTCCCTTTATAGGTTTTGTTCAGAACTTACGCATTGTAGCTGCGGTTCTTGATCTCGTCGGTCACCTTTGCGATGAAGGCGTCGAGGTCCATCGTGGTGGTCTCGCCCTTGCGGTCACGGACGGAGATGTTGCCGGCCTCGGCTTCCTTGGCACCCAGAACCAGCATATAGGGCACGCGGTCCACCTGCTGTGCGGCGCGGATCTTGTAGCCGATCTTCTGGTTGTCGTCGTCCAGAGCCACGCGGACACCGGCCTCCACCAGCTTCTCGGTGACGCTCTCCGCATACTCGAGGGTCTTTTCGGAAACGGGCAGGACCTTGACCTGAACAGGAGCCAGCCAGGTGGGGAACTTGCCCTTGGTCTCCTCGATCAGGTAGGCCATGAAGCGGTCCAGAGAGCCGAGGATCGCGCGGTGCAGGACCACGGGGGTCTTCTCGGTGCCGTCCTTGTCCACATAGGTCAGGTGGAACTTGGCGGGGAGGCAGAAGTCCAGCTGGCAGGTGGAGAGGGTGTACTCGGCACCAACGGCGGGCTTCACGTTGACGTCCAGCTTCGGGCCGTAGAAGGCAGCCTCGCCGATCTCCTCGGTGAAGTGGATGCCCAGCTCGGTCAGCACCTCACGCAGGGCGTTCTCGGCGTGGTTCCACATGGCGTCGTCGTCGTGGTACTTCTTCTTGTCGGCGGGGTCACGCAGGGACAGCACACAGCGGTAATCGGTGATGTTGAAGTCCTTGTAGGTCTCGAAGATCAGGTTGCAGACATCGGCGACCTCGCTCTTGATCTGCTCCGGGGTGCAGAACAGGTGGGCGTCGTTCTGGCAGAAGTGACGGCCGCGCTCGATGCCCTTCAGGGTGCCGGAGGACTCGTAACGGAAATCGTGGGCGATCTCGCCGATGCGCATGGGCAGATCACGGTAGGAGTGGGGACGATTTGCGTAGATCATCATGTGGTGGGGGCAGTTCATCGGGCGCAGCACGTAGCTTTCACCCTCCATCTCCATGGCGGGGAACATGTTCTCGCGGTAGTGATCCCAGTGGCCGGAGGTCTTGTACAGGTTCACGGTGCCGATGCAGGGGGTCATCACGTGCAGGTAGCCGCGTGCACGCTCCTTCTCCTTGATATAGTTCTCCAGCTCCTGCCAGACGGTGTAGCCTGCGGGCAGGAACATGGGCAGGCCGCGGCCCACCAGATCATCGGTCATGAACAGGCCCATCTCCTTGCCGATCTTGCGGTGATCGCGCTCGCGGGCCTCCTGCTGCTCCTTCTCCCATGCGTCCAGCTCCTCCTGATTGCGGAAAGCCACGCCGTTGATACGGGTCAGCATCTTGTTTTCCTTGTCGTTCTTCCAGTATGCGCCGGACTGCTGGGTGATCTTGAAGGCCTTCAGCGCCTTGGTGTAGGTCAGGTGAGGTCCGATGCACATATCGACATACTCGCCCTGCTGGAAGAAGCTGAACTCGGTCTCGTCGGCCAGATCCGCCATATGCTCGATCTTGTAGTTCTCGTGACGCTCTTCCATCAGCTTCACGGCCTCGTCGCGGGGCAGGATGAAGGGCTTGATGGCCAGATTTTCCTTGGTGATCTTGCGCATCTCTTTTTCGATGTTGGCAAGGTCTTCGTCGGTGAGCTTGGTGTCGCCCAGATCGACGTCATAGTAGAAGCCGTTCTCGGTGGCGGGGCCGAAAGCGAAGTCTGCCTCCGGGTACAGGCGCTTGATGGCCTGTGCCATCACGTGCGCTGCGGTATGGCGGATAACATGCAGTTCCTGATCCTGCGGGCACTCGTCCACATGGCCGTCTTTGTAGATGATCTTCATAATGAAATCTCCTTTTGAACCTGAAACGAAAAAATGTGAAAAACGAAAAGCGCTCCATCCCGCAGCAATACACGGGATGAAGCGCTTGAAAAGTTCGCGTTCCACGGTTCCACCCGAATTGTGCGGCACGCCGCACCACTCGCTGTGCTGTAACGGGCGCACCCGGCAGAGGTTCACCTCTGCACTCTGCGGTGGTAGAAGCTCTGACTGCGCTGGGCCGCTTGCAGCACGCTTTTTATAAAAGCGGCGGCTTTCTCTGAAACGCAGAGGGCAAAGCTTCGGTTTGTCCGCATCATCGTTTTGGACGGAATGAAACTACGCTGATTGTAGCACGTTGGGCGGCAAAAATCAAGGGCTGGAACGTCATTCCTCCTGATTTTTCACCTTATGCCGCAGTTTGTGGGACATATATTCGGACCGCAGCTTGTTGGTGACGAAGGTCTGGCTGCTGTACAGGCCGTGGTGGCCGGAGAGCATATAGCAGATGCCGCAGCCCAGCGCGATGAGCTCCAGCCCCGCGCCGCTGAACAGCTCGAACCCCATCAGGATGGAGGGGATGAGGGCGTTGGTCGCGCCGCAGAAGATGGAGACAAGGCCGACCGCCGCCGCAAACCCGGCGGGCAGACCCAGCAGCGGGCCAAAAACGCAGCCGAAGGTGGCCCCCACAAAGAAGCTGGGCACGACTTCGCCGCCCTTGAACCCGCAGGAAAGGGTCAGCGCGGTGAGGAAGATCTTGCACAAAAAGTCCCACGGCAGGGCCTCGCCCTGCTCCACGGCGGCGGTGATGACGCCCATGCCCGCACCGTTGTACCGGCCCACGCCGAACAGGTAGGAAAAGGCGATGACGGCCACGCCGCCCACGAAGACGCGCAGCCACGGGTTCGGGAGGAGCTGCGGCACCTTGTGCTCCATGAAGTGCAGCAGACCGCAGAACAGCCGGGAGACGGCGGCGCACGCGAACCCCAGCAGGATGACGAGGAAGGCGTTCCAGACCGTCAGCTCCGGGGCCGTGATGGCAAAGTGGGTGGGGGCGATGCCAAAGGCCAGCGAGCAGCCGTAGGCGATGAGGGCCGAGGTGAAGGCCGGGACAAAGGCCGAGGTAAAGGTCAGGCCCACGTCCTCCACCATCATGGCGAAGAGGGCAGCGGTGAGGGGGGTGCCGAACAGGGCCGAGAAAAAGGCGGCCATGCCGCTGATGGTGGCGGTGCGGCGGTCGTGATCCTTGAGGTGGAGCAGGGTGCCCACGTTCCAGCCGATGCTGCCGCCCATTTGCAGCGCTGCGCCCTCGCGCCCAGCGGAGCCGCCGCACAGGTGGGTGAGCACGGTGCCGAAGAAGATGGCCGGGACCAGCAGGATGCTTACCGGCTCGCCGCTCTGTACCGCGCGGATGACGTTGTTGGTGCCCACACCCTCGCACTTCGTTGCCTTGTATAAGGCGGTGATGAGAAGGCCCGCCGCCGGCAGCAGGAACAGCAGCCACGGCTGGTCGGCCCGCAGCTCGGTGACACGCTCGACGGAAAGGTGGAACAAAGTGCCCACCAGCCCACAGATCAGCCCCGTGGGGATCGCGAGGAAAAACCATTGCAGGGCCACCCGGATGGCAGCCTTGGCTGCGCGCTGGAACTCGTTGAAATTGCTCATAGAAGAAAACTCCTGCACATTGGACATCCTAATTTAAAATCGTTCAGAACCGCTCCAAAATAACACAGCGGTGGGGGGTTGTCAACTAAAAAACGGTTAAGAAAGCCATGTGATTTCCGTATGGCCGGTACAACAAAGCCCCCGCTCCCTTGTGCGGAAGGAGCGGGGGCTTTGTGTGCTTGGATTCAGAAAAAAGGAAAAGGAGAAAAAGGAGAACAGATATCTATCGCATGCCATGCGGCGGGACAGCGGAGAAAAAGGAGAACAAGGGTGGAGCCTTACTCCACGTCCTGCAGTGCGGCGAAGTCTTCCTCGCCGGTGCGGATCTTGACCACGCGGGTCACGTTGTAGACGAAGATCTTGCCGTCGCCGATGTGGCCGGTGTAAAGAGCCTTCTTGGCGGCTTCGACCACGGAGTCAACGCTGATCTTGGAGACGATGACTTCGACCTTGATCTTGGGCAGCAGGGTGGAGTCCACGGGCACGCCGCGGTACTTCTCGCTGGTGCCCTTCTGGATGCCGCAGCCCATCACCTGCGTGACCGTCATGCCGGTGACGCCCAGATTGTTCAGGGCGGTCTTCAACTGGTCAAACTTGGACAGCTTTGCAATGATGGACACCTTGTGCATCCCGGTGTCGTAGATGCCGTCGTGGATGATAGCGGGCTCCCGCACCACGGGAACGGCTGCATCGATCTGCTTCGACGATGCCTTGGCGGGGTCATCCTCGCCGAGGTCGGTATTTTCGTTGGGCATCATGGCCGCTGCGTTGGCGTCGGAGATGGAGAAGCCAGCGTAAGCGGAAGCAAGGCCGTGCTCGTGGATATCAAGGCCGTCGATCTCCACCTCTGCGGGGACGCGCAGACCGATGGTCTTGTCGATGATCTTGAAGATGAGGAACATCACGATGAGAACGTAGGCGTCCACGGTGATGAGGCCCAGCAGCTGAATGCCCAGCTGGCTCAGGCCGCCGCCGTAGAACAGGCCCTTGCCCACGCCGTCGCCGCCGTTGGAAAACAGGCCCACCGCGATGGTGCCCCAGACGCCGTTTGCAAAGTGGACGGAGACGGCGCCCACGGGGTCATCGATCTTGGCGATCTTATCGAAGAATTCGACGCTCAGCACCACGAGGACGCCGGCGACGAAGCCGATGATGAACGCGCCGAAGGGGGAGACTGCATCGCAGCCCGCCGTGATGGCGACCAGACCGGCCAGCGAGCCGTTCAGGGTCATGGAGACATCGGGCTTGCCGTAACGCAGCCAAGTGAAGATCATGGTCACGCAGGTGGCCACGGCGGCGGCAAGGTTGGTGTTGAAGCAGACGAGGCCTGTCAGGGTCATGGTGGCGTCGGTGGACAGGCTCAGGGAAGAGCCGCCGTTGAAGCCGAACCAGCAGAACCACAGGATGAAGACGCCCAGTGCACCGGCCGTCAGGTTGTGGCCGGGGATGGCGTGGGGGTTGCCGTCCTTGTCGTACTTGCCGATGCGGGGACCCAGCATGGCCGCGCCCAGCAGGGCGATGACGCCGCCGACGTTGTGGACCGCTGCGGAACCGGCAAAGTCATGGAAGCCCATGCTCTGCAGCCAGCCGCCGCCCCACATCCAGTGGCCGCAGATGGGGTACACCACCAGCGAAATGGCGGCGGAGTAGACGCAGTACGCTTTGAAGTTGGTGCGCTCTGCCATGGAGCCGGACACGATGGTGGCTGCCGTGGCGCAGAACACGGTCTGGAATACGATGTACACCCACAGCGGGATATCCAGACCCAAGTGGGAATAATCGCCCTGAATGAACGGGTCGAACCCGCCGATGAGGGCGCTGGTGCCGCCGAACATCAGCCCGAAGCCGATGAGCCAGTAGCACGGGGTGCCGATGCAAAAATCCATCATGTTTTTCATGAGGATATTGCCGGTGTTCTTGGCGCGAGTGAAACCCGCTTCACACAGAGCAAAACCCGCCTGCATGAAGTAAACGAGGAATGCCGCAACCAACACCCAGCAGGTGTTTACGGAGTTGAACATGAGATCCTACCTCCCCACGATCTTTGGCGGGCCGGACGCCAGTACCGGCCCTTGGCAAAACCCGCTGCTGCACCCCTCTATCTGCGCAGCAGCGCAAAATATGGAAAACAAAAGGCGCTGGCGGAATCTCTTCCGTCAGCGCCTTTGCTTTCGATGGCACGAGTATAGAGCGTTTGGGTCAAGGTGTCAAGTACCAGACTTGATTTTTGACGTTTTTCACAATCCGAGCGGCACAACAACGCCTAAACTTTGGAAAACCCCGAAGTCCGCCTGCTTCATCATGGAGCCGTGTGCTGCCCGAACTGCCTGAGAGGGTTATTCTTTGTGCGCACCGCGCATCTCAATGTGGAGCAAAAGGCTCATCAGCGCCCGCAGCGCGAAGGTAGCCGCCAAGGGCACCACCGATTCCAGATTCTGCAGCAGGAACGTTTTGGCGATCTCCGCCGACATCAGAAATTCCAGCGCCGTGGTCAGGCCGCTGCTCATCTCGTGGTGGAAATCGAACCGCTCGTGGAAAAAGAAGGCGCGGATATAGTGGAAGGTGGCCCGCGCAAGGCTGGTGACGATGATGAACAGGCCGATGACCTCGGCCAGCCCCGCGATCATGGGGACGGCGGATTCCAGAAATCCTTCCAGCGCCTCCGCGATCACGTTGTTGAACTGATACAGCGCCCCCATCTTACAGCAGGGTCTTGACGTAGGCAGCCAGCTCTTCGTCCTTGCAGGAAGCGAAGAACAGCTCGCTGAATTTCTCACCGGCCACGGCACCCTTCAGCAGGTCCTGATCGATGCTCTTCAGGCACTGGATCAGCGGCTTGAAGGTGGCGGCGCGGACACCGTCGAGGATCTTCTTGTTGCGCTGCTCCGGCTCCACCCGCTCCTTGGGGTAGCCCTGACCGTGGCCGAAGCCGAACAGCTTCTCGAAGCAGTATTCGAGGTTCAGCTCACCGCCCCAGCCGAAGCCCTTGGCAAAGGGCATGGCCACGGCGTTGCCGTCGTTGACGTGGGCAAAGGTGTAAGCGTCCACGGGATCCTCCACATGGCCGCAGATGACGCCGGGGAAGCTGTTCAGCGCCAGCATGGCACCCTCGCCGGTGCCGCAGCCGGTGATGACGTAATCGGCTGCGCCGCTGTTCAGCAGGATGGCGGCCAGAATGCCGCACTGCACATAGGTCAGCTGGGCTTTGTCGTCGGCGGCATACATGCCGTAGTTGACGACCTCGTGGCCCATGGGCTCCACGACCTTCTTCAGAGCGGCCTCGATGATGCCGTTCTTGGCGGCCTGACTGTTTTCGTTGATGAGAGCGATCTTCATGGAAAATTCCTCCTCAGAGTGTTCAAATTTTCCACCGTTTCCCAAAATAAAGTGGAAAACGGCGGAGCGCGTCAGAAACTGCTGGGTTTAGTGTATCCGGTCGGGGCGGAAAAGTCAACGGCGGAAGGTGTCTTTCCCCAATTTCCGCTTTTGCTGCCGGGCCATGATGGGCATCAGCAGCGGGGTGGGCACGAGCTTCTGGGCTGTGGTGGCCGCCCGCATCAGGGCCGACGGCACGATGATGGTCTTGTGACGCAGCATCCCGCGCATGGCCTCGTCCACGCAGAGCTGGGGCGAAATGCCCTTGAGTGCGAAGACGACATCGGCGCGGTCATTGAACTCAGTGTCCACCGGGCCGGGGCAGAGGGCGCAGACGTAGACCGGGCTGTGCTGCTCCCGCAGCTCCTCGGCCACGCCCCGCGTCAGGCTGACGACGTAGGCCTTGGAGGCGTAGTAGCCCGCCATATAAGGCCCGCCCGGCAGCAGCCCGGCGGAGGACGCCACGTTCAGGATGGCCCCGAAGCCCTGCGCCTCCATCTTTTTCAGCACGAACTTGAACAGCCGGTGCATCGCGAGGACATTGACCCGCAGCATGGAAAGCTCCTTTTCCGGGTCCGTCTCCAAAAAGCTGCCGCAGGCGCCGAAGCCCGCGTTGTTGATGAAGAAATCGATCCGCTCGTCGGCGAGGGCGGCGCAGAGCGCGTCGCACTCCGCATCGCTGGCAAGGTCGGCGGGGAGGACGCGGCAGGGGATGGCGTGCTTGGCCGAGAGTTCGGCGGCAAGGGCATCCAGCCGGTCCTTCCGGCGGGCGGTCAGGATGAGCCGGAAGCCCAGCTTTGCGTACCGGCGGGCAAACTCCTGCCCGATGCCGGAGGATGCGCCGGTGATCCAGACGGTTTTTGTATTCATGGCTTGTCCTTTCTCAATTCTTCATTGTTTTTTCCTACGTTTATTCTAACACACCCAAATCGCAGAATCCATGAAAATTTTCACGCTGCGAACCGACACTTGTTGCCGCCCGGCGTTTGGAGTATAATAGAGCGGAGAAAACGCACTTGTGCAGGAGGTAGCAGAAAATGAACAAACCGGTATTGGTGGTCATGGCGGCTGGTATGGGCAGCCGGTACGGCGGCATGAAGCAGATCGACCCGGTGGGCCCGAACGGGCAGGTCATCGTGGATTATTCCCTCTACGATGCCCGCCGCGCCGGGTTCGAGACCGTGATCTTCGTCATCAAGCATGAGATTGAGGAGACCTTCAAGGCCGCCATCGGCGACCGGGTGGCCAAGGTTATGAAGGTGAAGTACGCCTTCCAGCAGCTCGACGAGCTGCCTGCGGGCTTTGCCATCCCGGAGGGCCGGGTCAAGCCGTGGGGCACCTGCCACGCGGTGCTGGCGGCCAAGGACCTCATTGACGGCCCCTTTGCGGTCATCAATGCGGACGACTATTATGGCCCGGAGGCCTTCAAGGTCATCTACGATTACCTCTCCACCCACGCGGACGGCACCGTGTATGATTACTGCATGGTCAGCTATCTGCTGAAGAACACCGTCTCCGAAAACGGCAGCGTGGCCCGCGGCGTCTGCGTGGCAAACGAGGACGGCACCCTCCGCAGCGTCACCGAGCGCACCCGCATCGAGACCTATGAAAACGGCATCCACTACACCGAGGATGGCGGCGAGAGCTGGCACGACCTGCCCGCCGATGCCCCCGTCAGCATGAACCTGTGGGGCTTCGGCAAGAGCTTCCTCGACGAGGCCGAGCGCCGCTTTGCGGGCTGGCTGACCGAGCATCTGGAACAGAACCCCCTCAAGTGTGAGTACTTCCTGCCCCTCGTGGTCAGCGAGCTCATCGACGAGGGCAAGGCGGCGGTCAAGATCCTCCACAGCCGCGATAAGTGGTACGGCGTGACCTACCGTGAGGACAAGCCCACCGTGGTGGCCGCCATCGCGCAGAAAACGCAGGACGGCCTGTACCCGGAAGATCTGTGGGCGTGATAAACTGAAAACATTACAACGTAGAAGAGGCTGCTGCACTTTCGGCTAAAACGATGTGCAACAGCCCCATTTTTTGTCTTTTATTTCCGCTTGAGCTGTTCCCGCAGGGAGTCCAGCGAGCGGCTGTGTTCGCCGTGTTTCATCTTGGGGAAGGCGCGGAGCATACGGCGCTTGCCGAAATGCGGGGTGGCCTTCTGAGTGCGGGCGCGGAACTCCTCGCTGCGAACCTGAAGCTCCTCGGCCAACTGTTCCAGACGGAGCAGCTCGGCGGTGCGCTCGGCTGTGCCCTTGGCTGCCAGCTTGACGGCGTTGGCCGCTTCCTCGGCGTTGAGCTTGGCGTCCTGCGAGGCTTTCTTGGCGGCCTCCATGGCTTCGTCGGCCTTGGCGCGCATCACGTTGGCGGCGTCACGGGCGGACAGGCTGGAAGCGCTGTCGCGGGCCTCGGCAGCGGCCAGCTTGAACTGCAGGCGGCTCTCGTCCATCTTTTGATCCACGGCCATGGCGTTGGTGCCCAGCAGTTCGGTCATGGCGTCGCTGACGGCGTGCATACTGTCGGCCACCCTTTCCAGCGCATCGAGGTCGCGGGCAAGGTCGGAGGCCGCAAAGGCGGTGACGATGGTATCCGCCGCGTAGACGGCGTAGAGCAGGATCATCAGGATGAGGCCCACCAGCGGCGGGATCATCTCGATCAGCCCGGCGATGACCGGGTGGACCATCTTCATCACGATGAGGGTGCCCACGCCCCACAGCAGCGAGAACTCAAGGCAGATATAGCCGCCGATGTTGAAGGGATAATCGCTGTAGTCCCACCAGCGGGTGTGGTAGAGCTTGTACAGCGCCCAGCCGCCTGCCAGTTCCAGCGTACTGGGCAGGATGACGCCGCCGATGTAGAGCAGCAGCAAGCTGTGCTGCAAGGGCGTCAGCAGGAAGAGGACGATGATCATGCCGAAGCCGTAGATGGGGCAGACCGGACCGTTCAGGAAGCCGCGGTTGACCAGCTGGCCGGTGGAAACGGCGGCGTAAACGACCTCAAGGCACCAGCCGATGCAGGAGTAGACGAGGAAGTATGCGAGGATCTGGTAGAGCGAAAACCCGCAGATCATCGTATCGGTAAAAAAGGCAACCATGAAATCACCTCCGTTATTCGGCTTTTCCCTCGGCTGCGGCAGCTTCGGCGGCAGCGGCCATCTTCTTGAGCACCTTGGGCTCGATCCACGTCACGGTCTCGTCACCGGGCAGCTTTTTCGCAATGAGAGCCTTGATCTTGATGCCCATCTCGGTGAACATCCCCTCGTGTTCGGTGCGGATGTTCCACTCCGGCTCCTTCTCGTGGAGGTCGAAGGTCTTCCACGTGATCTCGTAGCCGGAAGCGGGGAAGTATTCGAGGCTGTCCCGGAACAGATCGTCGTCGTCGGTCTTGAAGTAGATCTCGCCGCCATCTTCAAGGAAGGCGCGGTACTGGATGAGCTGGCGGGGGTAGGTCAGCCGGTGCTTGTTGGAGGAGGCGTTCTTGCTCCATGGGTTGCAGAAGTTGATGTAGATGCGGTGGACGGCATCCTCCGGCGTGATGACGTTGCGGATGCGCTCGATGTCGGCGCTCATGATCTTCACGTTGTCGATGGGGCGGCCCGCTTCCTGATAGGCGGCCTCGATTTTCCGCTTGGCGAGGATCAGCACCTTATCGGTGATGTCGATGCCAAGGTAGTTGTTCTCCGGGTGGGCCGAAGCCAGCTGGGAGAGGAAGCCGCCCTTGCCGCAGCCCAGCTCCAGCACGAAAGGCTGTTCCGGGCGGGCATACTGGGCATGCCACTTGCCGCCCCAGACAAAGGGGTCGTGGACGTGGAAATCGGCGGCCATCAGTTCCTCGTGGGCGTAGGGTTTGAATCGCATTCTCATACGGTGTGGTTCTCCTTCAAAAATGTTTCAACTTGTTCGGGGGCGGCGGCGCAGCTGCCCTGACAGATGCCGGGCTTGCCGCCGCCGCGGCCGTTCAGTGCGGTGTTCAGGGCCTTGGTCAGGGCGCGGACGTCGCCGCCCGCTTGGGCCAGACAGTAGCCGGTGCCCTTTTCGTTGGCGGTCAGGGCGGCGCACAGGCCGGTGGTGGCCTCGCTCAGCCGGGCGGCCAGCCGGTGCAGCTCGTCGGGGTCCAGCCCCGACACGATGCGGATGGCGTCCGCGCCGGGGGCGACCTGCGCGGCCAGCGCGTCGAAGAGCTCGCCGCACAGGCCGAAGTGGGCAAATTTCAGGGCGGTGTATTCGTCGTATACCCGGTGGACGGCGTGGGCCGTTTCACTGGGCTTGGCGCTGAGCAGGGCCCCGATGTCGGCCTGACGCTGGCGCATGGCCTGTGCGGCCAACAGGGCCCGCTCGCCGCAGACGATGCTCAGCCGGACGCCGCCCTTGTAGTTTTCCGCGGCGAGGATCTTGATCTGCCCCACGGCCCCGGTGGCGGCGGTGTGGGTGCCGCAGCACGCGCAGACGTCCGCGCCGGGGATGGTCACGATCCGCACTTGGCCTTCGATCTCCTTTTTGCTGCGGTAGGTCATCCGGGCCAGTTCTTCGCGGGTGGGGTAGGTGATGAGCACCGGCACGTTCTGCCAGACGATGCGGTTGGCGGCAAGTTCCGCCTCCCGCAGCCCTTCGGCGGAGATGGGCACGCTGGTATCCATCCGCACGGCGTCGGAGCCGATGTGGAAGCCGACATTTTCGGCCCCGAACATCTGGTGCAGGATGCCGGAAAGGATGTGTTCGCCGGTGTGCTGCTGCATTTTGTCGAACCGCCATGCCCAGTCGATGCGGCCGGTCACGGCGGTGCCGGGGGCAGCGGTATCGGGCAGGGCGTCCACCCTGTGCCAGATGACGCCGCCCTGCTCGTGGACATCGGTGACGGTGAGCCGGGCACCGTCCGGCAGGGTCAGGGTGCCGTGGTCGGCGGGCTGGCCGCCGCCTTCGGGGTAAAAGACCGTGCCATCCAGCGCGAGCTTCCCGCCGCCCCGGCCGTCCGGCTCGGCAGCAAGGATCACGGCGTTAGCTTCGCGGCGGTACGCATCGGCCTCGTAGTATTTTTGTGTGGGCTGCATAGATCCTCCCAAAAAGCATTCACTGTTCCGGCGGCGCAGAGCGGCGACGGAACAGTTTTTTCTAGTATACCACGTTTTTTGCCTGTGGAAAATAGTCTGCGGTTATGTTATGATAGGAAATAACCGAAATCCGAACGAAATGAGGAAGGTACATCATGCGTGAAAGTGGAATCCTGATGCCGGTGTCCAGCCTGCCCGGCCCTTATGGAATTGGCTGCTTCGGAAAGGAAGCTGAAAAGTTCGTTGATTTTCTCGCCGCTGCGGGCCAGAAGATCTGGCAGATCCTGCCGCTGAGCCCCACCGGCTACGGCGACAGCCCCTACCAGAGCTGCTCCGCCTTTGCGGGCAACCCCTATTTCATCGACCTCGATGCCCTCAAGGCCGAAGGGCTGCTGACGGCGGCCCAGCTCAAGGCCGAGCCTTGGGGCAAAGACCCGCTGGCAGTGGATTATGGCACGCTGTACACCAGCCGCTACAAGATCCTGCGGGCCGCTTACGCCGCATGGTGCAAGCAGTGCGAAGGGCTGCACGGCTGTGCCCATTACTACCCGGATGCTTACTACGCCTTCACCCTCGAAAATGAGGACTGGCTGGAGGATTACGCCCTGTACATGGCGCTCAAGACCGCCAACGGGATGAAGAGCTGGACCGAGTGGCCCCGCGAGTACCGTCTGCGGGACGGCGGTGCGCTGGAGCGCTTCCGCGCCGAAAACGAGGAAGAGATCGGCTTCTGGAAGTTCTTGCAGTACGAGTTCGCGGCCCAGTGGAAAAAGGTCAAAGCCTATGCCAACAAAAAGGGCATCCAGATCCTCGGTGATATCCCCATCTACGTCTCGGCGGACTCCGTGGACGCTTGGGTGGGCGGCCCGCTGTTCGAGCTGGACGCCAACGGCGGCTTCGCCCGCGTGGCCGGCTGCCCGCCGGATTACTTTGCCGCCGACGGCCAGCTCTGGGGCAATCCGCTGTACAACTGGCCCTACCACCGCGAGACCGGCTATGCTTGGTGGATCAAGCGGGTGCGGCACGCGCTGGGCATCTACGATCTGCTCCGCATCGACCACTTCCGCGGCTTCGACACCTACTGGGCCATCCCGGCGGGCAGCACGACGGCCCGCGGCGGCAAGTGGGAGATCGGCCCCCGGATGGAGCTGTTCCACGCCCTCGAAGGGGCGCTGGGCAAGCTGCCCATCATCGCGGAGGACCTCGGCGACATCGTGGACAGCGTCCGTGAGCTGCTGGCTGAGAGCGGCTTCCCCGGCATGAAGGTGCTGCAGTTCGCCTTCGGCGGCGGCGACAACGAGTACCTGCCCCATAACCACATCAAGAACAGCGTGGTCTACCCCGGCACCCACGACAACACCACCCTGAACGACTGGTGGGAAAACAGCGCCACCGAGAAGGAAAAGACCATGGCGGCTGCCTACCTGCACTTGGTGCCCTGCCGCCCCACTGCCAAGGAAGTGGCCGCGGTCAAGGCAGACACCGCCCGCGTGGCCCTGCTGCGGGCGGCGCTGGGTTCGGCTTCGGATCGTGCCATCATCCCCATGGGCGACTGGCTGGGGCTGGGCGAGGAAGCCCACCTGAACACCCCCGGCCGCTTGGGCGGCAACTGGACATGGCGCGCCGCCGCTGGGTTCGACACCGCCGCGCTGGCCAAGGAGATCCGGGGCGAGTGCGAAGTGGTCTGCCGTGCATAAAAATCGGAAAAACCGGGATATCTTTGGCAGATTGACGAAGTTGTGAAAAAATCAGCTAAAATTTGTGCGTTTTGCTGGCAAGTCGCCCGCCGGAGTGGTATAATCGATTGTAAATCGAGGATCGTAAAAAGGCGGTCCCGTGGAAAAGGGTGCCGGGAGGGAGAATCCGGCACCACGATGATGGGGAAAAATGCATGAAAAAAGAATGGACCGAGCAGGACCTGCGCGTATTTGTACGCAGCGCACAGGCAGCTTTCGAGGACGTGACCCTGACCGAGGCGGACGAGGAGTCGGCCCGCAGCTGGCAGGATGACGGCCTGATGGTGGACTATGAGCTGCGCAACGGGCAAGTGGACTGCGTGCTGCGCCGTCAGATTGTGGCAGACGGCAAGGTATGGCAGCTGCAGATGACGGCACCGCTGGCGGGCAACGACCTGCCGGAGGACCGGATGACCCCGCGGGAGCGGGAACTCTGCCGCGACGACATGAACCACGATTTTCTGTCGGGCGTGTTCAACCGCCGCTATTTTGAGATCGAGTTCTGCACCCGGCTGGACGACTGGACCGACGCCCACCGCTGCGCCTCGCTGGCGCTGGTGGAGCTGGACAAGGCCGACGAGCTGCTGGCTCAGCAGGGTGACGCCGTGATGAACCAGTTGGTCTGCTTTGTGGCGAACCAGTGGAAAAAGCACTACGACCGCCCGGACGAGCGGGTGGTCTGCCGCCTGACCGATACGCTGTTTGCCATCGGCTGCGCGGACAAGACCTGCGCGGAACTGGCCGAGGAGCTGCGGGGCATCTACGCGGAAATGCCCCGCGAGTGCGTGGCCTCGGTGGGCCTGATGCGCCGGGTGGCGTTCACCCAGTCCATCGGCTGTGCCTGTACCGGCGAAGTCCGGGGCAAAAACTGGGATGCGCTGTACAAGCTCTGTGAAGAGCGGCTGGCCGCAGCCAAAACGGCGGGCGGCGATCAGGTCTGCGCCGGGTAATCCCCATGGATAAACGATCCCCCTTCTGGGTACGCTAGGTGCCAGAAGGGGGATTTTTGTTATGGAAAACCAGAAAAACGACAACCTCAACTTACTGGAAGCCGTGGTGCAGAATACCGAGATGGGCAAAAACACGCTGGAGCAGATCGTACCCATGACGGAGGATGCTCCGTTCAAGGCCGAGCTGCTGCGGGAGCGGAACATCTACCGGCAGCTGAATCAGGAGGCTCACACCGCCATCGAGGCCTGCGGCGGCACCGCCCAAGGCCAGAGCGCCATGGCGAAGCTGAACACCAAGATGGGCATCGGCATGAAGACCCTGACCGACAAATCGACCCGGAATCTGGCCGAAATGCTCTCCGAGGGCAGCAGTCAGGGCGTGATGGACTGCATCAAATCCCAGAAGGACTACCCCGACGCGGCCCCCGGCTCCAAGCGGCTGATGCAGCGGCTGCAGGATTTCGAGGAGGACAACCGCATCAAGCTGGAACAGTTCCTATAAGCAAAAAAGGAGCCGGGCGGCAAGCCCGGCTTCTTTTACGCATGGGGGTAAAATCAGAGCGATTCGACCATGGCGGCGACGATCTTGGTCGCAGTGGCGACGTACTCGGCGATGCTGAACTTCTTGACGACCAGCACCTCGTGGCCGTCTTCGTCAGCGTTGTCGCTCATAGCGCGCAGAATGACGCAGGGAACGCCATTCTTGGCCGCGATCTGGCTGACGGCGGCACCTTCCATCTCCACGCAGTCGGGGGCGCACTTGGCCTCAATGGCGGCCTTGGTCTCGCTGTCGCCCACGAAGAGGTCGCCGGTGGCGATTTTGCCGGTCAGCGCCTTGACGCCAGCCGCCTTGCAGGCGGCCTCGGCGGCGGCGATCAGCTCCGGGTCGCCGGTGTATTCCTTCAGGAACGGCGGGTTCTGGCAGATCATGTCCAACTGGGCGTCATGGTAGAGCACCGTCTTGCCGATGACCACATCGCCGATGCCGATCTTCGAGGTCATGTTGCCCGCGATGCCGGAGAAGATGATCTTCTCGGCCCCGAACTTGGTGATGAGCACCTGCGTGGTGGCAGCGGCGTTGGCCTTGCCCATGCCGGCGCAGCAGACCACGACCTCCTTGCCCGCGAGGGTGCCCTTGTGATATTCCACGCCGCCATAGGGCGCCACGGTGACGTTCTCCAGCTTGGCACAGAGCTGATCGACTTCATCGGGCATTGCGCCCATAATTCCGATAATCATAGTTGAAATCCTTTTCCTTGTAAGCTCGCCCCTTGGGAGAGCCGGCGAGCGAAGTGAGCCTGAGAGGGCAATCAAACGTTGAACAGGAACTCAATGACGTCGCCGTCCTTGACGACGTATTCCTTGCCCTCGGTGCGCTGCAGACCCTTGGCCTTGACGGCGGCGTAGTCGAAGTTGTTGGCTTCGAGGTCACTGTAGCCGATGACGCTGGCGCGGATGAAGCCGCGCTCGAAGTCGCTGTGGATCTTACCGGCGGCCTGAGGAGCCTTGGTGCCCTTGCGGATGGTCCAAGCGCGGCACTCCTTCTTGCCGTCGGTCAGGAAGGAGATCAGGCCCAGCAGGTCGTAGCTGGCGGTGATGAGGTTGTCCAGACCGCTGGCCTCGATGCCCATCTCGGCGAGGAAGGCCTTTTTCTCTTCGGGGGAGTAATCGGCGATGTCCTCCTCGGTCTTGGCGCAGATGGGGATGTAGCGGGCACCCTCTTCCTTGGCGCGGGCAGCCACCAGCGGGACATACTTGTTGTTCTCGATGCCCTCCATCAGGTCGTCCTCGCCCACGTTGCAGGCGTACAGGACCGGCTTTGCGCTCAGCAGACCCATCTCGTGCAGCACGGTCTGCTGTTCGGTGTCGCTCTCGTCGAAGTCGAAGCTACGGGCGGGCTTGCCGGCACTCAGGTGGTCGGCCAACTGTTGCAGCCAAGCGGCCTCGGCGGCAGCGCCCTTGTTGTTGCCGCTCTTGGCGGCCTTGGCCATCCGGCCCGCGCGGTTCTGGACCACTTCGAGGTCGGAGAGAATCAGCTCATAGTCGATGGCGTCGATGTCGGCGATGGGGTCCACGGCCTCGGCCTTGGTCACGTCCTCGACGACGTGGATGATGTTGTCGTCGTCGAAGCAGCGCACGACATGCACGATGGCGTCGCACTCGCGGATGTGGCCGAGGAACTTGTTGCCAAGGCCCGCACCCTGACTGGCACCCTTGACGAGGCCCGCGATATCGACGAACTCCACGATGGCGGGGGTCTTCTTGTTGGTCTGCCAGATCTCGGCCAGCTTGTCCAGCCGCTTGTCGGGCACGGCCACGATGCCGCTGTTGGGTTCGATGGTGCAGAACGGATAGTTCGCCGCCTCCGCGTTCTTGGTGGAGGTGATGGCGTTGAACAGAGTGGACTTGCCGACGTTCGGCAGACCGACGATACCTAATTTCATATCAAATACGCTCCTTACACGTTCTCGATCTATAAAACCACTCAGACCTCGCCCTTCGGGAGAGGCGGCACGGCAGGGCCGTGACGGAGAGGGTCCAGAACATAACAATACATCTATCATTATACGCAAAGCGGGAAGGGAGCGCAAGAGGTAGAAAAAGCTTCGGTGGGTTCGTTTTGCAAAAGTGTCAGTAGGGGATCCGGAAATAATCCATGACCGCTTTGAACTGATCCTGCGCGGTCAGGCAGGTGTCCAGCAGATATCCTTGCTCCGACTTCCACTCATGGAGCCCCCGATAGTAGAACATTTTGAGGTCGTCCGTAATAATGAATGGCACGATGTTGTTCCGCAGACACTCCTTGAAGAGCAGAAGCCGCCCGACACGGCCATTTCCATCTTGGAACGGATGGATGGATTCAAAGGTATAGTGGAATTCCAGCAGGTCTTCCAGCGACTTGGCGGAATTTTGATTGTACGCAGATAAAAGCTCTTTCATCTGTGGGGCAACCAGTTCGGGAGCGGTGGTGCTTCTGCCGCCGACTTCGTTCGGAATTTTTTTGTATTCTCCGACAGCAAACCAGTCCTTGCGGGAATCGCTGGTGCCGCTTTTTAGGGTGAAGTGCAGCTTTTTGATCAGAGCTTCGCTGATGGGCTTCTTGGCATCTCGGATGACCATATCGATGCACTTGAAGTGATTGGCTGTTTCGACTACATCATCTACATTGATAACACCGTTCTCCATGCCAATGGTGTTGGTTTCGTAGATATACCGTGTCTGGTCGTGGGTCAGACGGCTGCCCTCAATGTGATTGGAGTTATAGGTAAGGTCGATCTGGATTTTGTGATAGATGCCGCCTTTGACATGCCCGGTCATTTCATCCTGTAAAACAGTAAGCAGAGTACGAGGTGCTTGTTGCTTTTTGTTGATACGCTCTGGGCGTTCTGCATCCTGCGGAATGTTCCATGTCTTGCCGATAAGAACGGCACCCGGAATCTTGCCGGTAGCACAGTAGTTGCGGACCGTGCGCTCTGAAACATTCCATGATTTTGCCGTATCAGCGACAGAAAGATACTTCATATAAACACCTCCCAGTAAAATAATTATACCATTTTATCGGCAAGAAATCAAATTTTGAAATGCGTAAAATTGAATTTTGCCGATAAAAAGTTGCGAATAATCTGGTAAAAAAGAATGGCCGCTGATGGAAAGAGAAATCTTTTCTTGATCCATGAGCGGCCATAATTTTGAGGAAGAAGACGGAACAAAACCATGTTGGTGCCGCTTTTTTGACACCAGAAATGTGAAAAATCATACAAAACCTTCTTTATTTTGTCATAACTGTTCCGTATAATAGAGGATGAGGATTCATTGGAAACAGCCGTCCCGGTGCGTGGGACGCTTTTTAAGAGACGATCACAAACGACGAACGAGTCGAGATACAGGAGGAACACTCATGGCAAACGAAAAGATCCTTGTCGTGGATGACGACGTGAATATCTGCGAGCTGCTGCGGCTCTATCTGACCAAGGAGGGCTATCAGGTCACCATCGCCAACGACGGCGAAGAGGGGCTGGACAAGTTCAATCAGGTCAAGCCCGACATGGTGCTGCTGGATGTGATGATGCCCAAGATGGACGGTCTGGAAGTCTGCCGCCGTATCCGTAAGCTGGGCAACACCCCCGTCATGATGCTGACGGCCAAGGGCGAGACCTTCGATAAGGTGCTGGGCCTTGAACTGGGCGCCGACGATTATATGGTCAAGCCCTTCGATGCAAAAGAGGTTGTGGCCCGCATCAAGGCGGTGCTGCGCCGCTGCACCGCTTCCACCCAGACCGAGACGAAAGAGGGCGTCATCGAGTTCGACAACCTCCGGCTGGATATGAACAGCTACGAGCTGCGGGTCAAGGGCAAGGTGGTGGAGGCTCCCCCCAAGGAGCTGGAGCTGCTCAACTGTCTGGCATCTCACCCCAACCGGGTCTACACCCGCGATCAGCTTCTGGACGAGGTCTGGGGCTTCGAGTATTACGGCGACAGCCGCACCATCGATGTCCACGTCAAGCGTCTGCGCGAGAAGCTGTCCGGCGCTTCCGACAAGTGGGAGCTGAAGACCGTCTGGGGCGTGGGCTATAAGTTCGAGGTGCGTCAGTAATGCGCAAAAGTATTTCCGTCACCTTCTTTTCGATGGTGGCGACCCTTCTGGTGCTGGGCACGGCGGTGATGGGATTCTCGGAATGGGTCCTGTTCAACCGCTATTTCGCGCAGGAACGCTACGAGGCGCTGGACAGCGTGGCCGAGGTTACCCAGCGGGCGGCGGACTACGTGGTGCAGCAGGCGGCGCTGCCCGGCGGCGACGAGCTGGATGCGCTGAGCGACAAGCTGGTGATCATCGGCGAGAGCGCGGAGGCCTACCTCTTTTTCACCGATGAGGACGGCAGCGTTCTCATCACGTCCAATCCGGAGCTGCTGGCCAAGGAGACGGTGCCCGAAGAGCTGATAGCCAAGGTGGGGGAGGATAAGCCCTACCATGTGCTGAGCACGCTGGACGGTGTGCTGACCGAAAAGAGCTACGTCTCCGTCCGGCAGACGCGGGATGCGCAGGGCGTGTGCAGCGGGTATCTGTTCCTCTGCTCTTCCGGCGCACGGCTGACGGCCTTCAAGGAAGAGTTCGGGTCGAACTTCTTCTTCTCGGCCTGCATCATGCTGCTCTGCGCCAGCGTGGTGACCTCCTTCCTGATGCGGCGGCTCACCGACCCGCTTCAGAAGATCACCGATGCGGCCCAGCGGTTCGGCGGGGGCGATTTCTCCGTCCGGGTCGAGGGCGTGGAGGGCGAAGGCGAGGTGGCCGATCTGGCCAACACCTTCAACCGGATGGCTGAGAACATCCAGTCCAACGACAACTCCCGTGGGCAGTTCATGGGCAACATCGCCCACGAGCTGCGCACCCCGATGACCACCATCAAGGGCTTCATCGACGGCATTCTGGACGGGACCATCCCGCCCGATATGCAGAACCACTATTTGCAGCTCGTCTCGGAGGAGACGGGCCGCCTTGCCCGGCTGATCCAGAACATGCTGGATCTGTCCAAGCTGGAGAGCGGCGAGTATCAGGTCAACGCCCGGATGTTCAACATCTGGGAGACCCTGACCGGCGTGGCTCTTTCGGCCGAGCAGCGGATCAACGACGGCATGATCGAGCTGGAGGGCCTGACCATGGACGAGAAAGTCCTCGTCTACGCCGACCCGGATCTGATCCATCAGGTCGCGTACAACCTGCTGGATAACGCCATCAAGTTCACCCCGGCGGGCGGGACCATCAAGTTCAAGGTCGAGAAGCTGGGCCCGGAGGTGGAAGTTTCCATCTGGAACTCCGGGCAGGGCATCAGCCCGGAGGCGCTGACCCATGTGTTCCAGCGCTTCTATAAGGAAGACAAGTCCCGCGGGCTCCATGCGCGGGGCGCGGGCCTCGGCCTGAATATCTGCAAGGTGCTGGTCAACCTGTCCGGCGGCCAGATCCGGGTCGAGAGCCAGCAGGGCGAGTGGTGCCAGTTCGTCTTCACCCTGCCCACCTGCCCGCCCAACCCCGGCGAGATCAAGCGTCTGCCGGACGAATCGGGCCGCCCGGTGCCGGTGGAAGACCCCGCCAGCATGAAACCGGTCGATTAAAATCTGCGCAGTCAGGCTGCTCCGCATCCGGGAGCGGCTTGGCTGCTTTTTGTATTGCCGGGGCCGTGAAATGGATTTTTGCGTCTTTTCCGTGAAAAACACGGCTGTGGGTTTGATTTTTTGCGTGTTTTCATGTAAAATAAAAATAGCTATGTCTACCCTGAATTCTGTCTGCACAGGAGCGACAGAACCGGGCCAAATAGCAAAATTTTTCGTAAAAATAACGGAGAGTACAAACGAACATGACGATTGTAAGTCCTTCGATCCTTTCGGCTGATTTTACCAAGCTGGGTGCCGACTGCCAGATGGTTCTGGACGCCGGAGCGCAGATGCTGCACTACGACGTGATGGACGGCCACTTTGTGCCGAACATCAGCTTCGGCGTGCCGGTGCTGAAAAGCCTCCACAAGGGGATGCCCGCCGCCTTCTACGATGTCCATCTGATGATCAGTCATCCGCTGGCCTACGCGGAACCCTTCGCCAAGGCCGGTGCCACCTTGCAGAACTTCCACCTCGAATGCGAGGACGACATCCAAGCCACCATCGACGCCATCAAGGCGCAGGGCTGCAAGGTGGGCCTGACCATCAAGCCGGGCACCGCCCCGGAGGCGCTCAGCCCCTACCTCGACCAGATGGACCTTGTGCTGGTGATGAGCGTGGAGCCGGGCTTTGGCGGGCAGAAGTTCATGCCCTCGGCGCTGGAAAAGCTGCGCTGGCTGCGGGAAGAGCGGGCCAAGCGCAGCGCTCACTTCCTGCTGGAAGTGGACGGCGGTGTGGACGACACCACCGCGCCCCTCTGCGTGGAAGCGGGGGCCGACATCCTCGTGGCGGGCAGCGCCGTCTTCGGCGCAGCCGACCCGGCGGCCGCTGTGCGCCGTCTGGCCGCTCTGTGAGAGGAGCCGTACCATGGATGAAACTTTGATCCGTGCGCAGGAGCGGGAGCTGGCCAAGACCGGCCATTACTACAAGCACCTCTGCTGGATGGTGGTGCCGCTGCTGTGCGTGTCCTGCTTCCTGTACGGGCTGCGGCCGCTGCTGCTCTGCGGCGCGGCCCTGCTGACCGGCAACCTCTGCGACCGTCTGGTCTCGCTGCTCCGCCGCCGCGTCTACCAACCTAAGGACTGCTCCAACGAGAGCTTTGCCCTCCTCATCGCGCTGCTGATGCCGGTGACGGTGGACTGGTACGTCCTCATCGCCGCCGTGCTGGCCGGTGTCCTCATCGGCAAGGAGGTCTTCGGCGGCTACGGCAGCTATCCTTTCAATCCGGCTGCTGTCGGCTACACGGTGGCGGCGGTGTCGTGGCCGGAACAGGTGTTCCGCTACCCGCAGCCCTACACGAACATCCCGCTGTGGGACGCTTCCGGCGTGCCGGTGTCCGACACCGTCTCCCAGACTCTGCGCAGCGGCGGCATCCTGAACATCGGCTCCCTGTCGCTGGGGCTGGGCGAGTACGCCGCCCCCATGGGCACCGGTGCTGCGCTGGTGATCTTGGCGTGCGGGCTCTTCCTCTGGCTGCAGAAGGATATCCGCCTGAGCGCGACCGTCAGTTTCTTGGTGACGAGCGCCTTCATTGCCTTCTTCTTCCCCCGTCAGGTGGGTTTGATGGACGCCTCTTTCGCGACAGGTCTGCTCTCCCGTTTGCAGTGTGTGCGGGACGAGCTGCTGACCGGCGCGATGCTCTTCAGCGCGGTGTTCCTGCTCAACGAGCCCTACACCTGTGCCCACCACCGCATCGGCCGCATCCTGTACGGCGTGCTGGTGGGTGCCGCGACCATGGGGTTCCGCTATTTCGGCGTCTATGATACGGGCGTCTGCTTTGCGCTGCTCACGGTCAACAGCATTTCCGGCTGGCTGGACCGCACCGAGACCCGCCTCTATCGGCTGCTGAACCGGAAGGAGGATGCGGAATGAGACGTCATATTGCCGAAGCGATCGCGCGCGACCCCGAAAAGTTCGCGCACCATGACCGCATTTTCAAAAACAACCCTGTCGTGATGCAGGGCATGGGTCTGGCTCCGCTGGTGGTCCTTGCCACTTCGGGCAAAAACGCCGCGATGCTGGCGGTGGCCGTGGCCCTGCTGCTGACGCCTTCCCGGATGCTGGCGTGCCTTCTGAGCCGCCTGTGCCCGCTGCGGGACGAGCGCCCGGAGCCGGAGGAGCTGGAAAAGAAGCTGCTGCCCCGTGCCTTTGTGTACAGCGGCAGTGCGGCGGTGGTCTACCTCGCCGCCTACCCCATCCTGAACATGCTGTTCGGCACCGACTTGCTGACGATGGGCGTCTACCTGCCCATGCTGGTGGTGGAGCCGCTGCTGACTTACCGGTTTGGCCGGGTGCAGGAGTCCATGCACAAGGCTGTTTCGAAAGGTCTGCGCATCACGCTGGGCTACGCGCTGCTCCTGCTGATCCTTGGCTGCGTCCGCGAGTGGCTGGCCTTCGGCACCGTGTTCGGCGTGGAGCTGAGCCGCTCCATCCTGCCCATGGCCAGTATGCCGGCGGGTGGCTTCATCGTGCTGGGCGTGGTCTGTGCCGTCTGGCGTGCGCTGGCCCGCAAACAGCGCGAATACCTGAAAAATGAGGCGCGCGGCTATCTGGCCGTGCATCCCCAGAGCCAAGAGAGCGGGAAGGAGGAAAAAGAATGAGCGAAGTGCTGCATCTTGTGGGCGTGTTCTTCAGCTACGCGGTGCTGGCCATCTTTGCCCAGAATGCCATCTTCACCCGCGGCCTCGGCGTTTCCCGCCTTGTCCAACTGGTCGGCGACAAGCGGACCAGCAGCTGGTGGTTCGCGCTGATGCTCTGCATCACGCAGGTACTGGTGGCTCCGCTGGCCTTTTATGCGGGCCGCCTCCTCGCCCCGCTGCCCAACCGCGCCCAGCTTCGCCCGGTGGTGTACCTTGCGTGCATCGCGGTGGTCTGCCTGTTTGAGCTGGTGGTCCTGAAGCTGGCCAAGGGCCCGCGCAGCGGCCAGCTCATCCGCATCCTGCCCATCGCCGCCGTGAACAGCGGCGTGCTGGGCACCGTTCTGGTCGAGCGCACCCAGAGCTTTACGCTGGAGCAGTCCATCGGCTTCGGCCTTGGCAGCGGCCTCGGCTATCTGCTGGCCGTCATGCTGGTGACGGAAGCCCAGAATCGTCTGCGCAGCCGGGCCATCCCGGAAGCGTTTCGCGGCTTGCCCATCACGCTGATCTACATCGGTGTGCTGGCGCTGGCCATCTATGGCTTTACCGGCCATTCCGTGATCTTGTAAAGACCCCAAGGGAGGGTGGTTCATTATGGCAAAATATCCAAAACGCCAGAAGGTCAAGCGCTACCGGCGCAGCTTTTACAGCCGCGAGATGCGGGTGAAAAAGGGCATTGGCATCGCGGTGCTGGTCCTCGTGGTGCTGGCCGCTGCATGGGTGGCCGCGCCGCATGTGCTGGACTGGGCGACCCATACGTGGTACACCGTCGTGCGCAACCGGGATCTTTCCGCCTCCTCCCCGGCGGGCGGGAGCGCTTCGTCCGCAGCCGAGAGCACGGCGTCGTCCGTGGCGGAGGAACCGGCAGCTTCTTCGGAGGCCCAGCCGGAGGTGGTGACCCCCGCTGTGGACGGCACCGCCATCGTGGAGGGCGCTTGGGCAGAGGCCGACCTCACAACCCTGACCGATGATGCCGCCATCCGCGCCGCAGCCCAGCAGCTCGCTGCGCAGGGCGCGAAGTACGCGGTCGTCACCCTGAAGGATGCCACCGGCGTTGTCTATTACGCTTCGCAGGTGCCCGCCGCAGCGGTCAGCCCTGCCGGCGTGACGGTGGACCCGGCCAAGGTGGCCTCCATCTTCAAGGACGAGGGCCTGATCCCGGTGGCGAAGCTTGCCGCCTTCCGGGACCCCGCCGGTGCCCGCGTGGATCACGCCATGGCCATCCGGTATAAGAATCAGGAGTACCTCTGGCTGGACAACAAGGCGTCCGCCGGCGGCAATCCGTGGCTGAACCCCTATGCCGCCGAGGCGGTGCAGTACATCGGCGACCTCATCGACGAGCTGCACACGGCGGGCTTTGACCAGATCGTGCTGGAAAATGTCCAGTTCCCGTCCTCTACCAGCAGCAAACAGGACTATGGCTCCACCAACGGCGTGGACCGCGCCGGTCAGCTGACGGCGGATATCACCGCGTGGGAACAGCGTTTCGGCGGCAGTGTGACCCTCTGGTACAGCTATACACTGGCCGAGGTGACCGGCACCTCCCCGACGCTGGGCGTCCCGGCGGTGGAGCTGGGCGTGAAGAACCTGCTGGTGCGGGTGCCCTCGGCTTCCACCATGACCGACGAGGAGCACACCGCCCTTATCCAGAGCCAGACTGAGGCGGGTGCGGAACATGTCGTCGTGTGGGACCCGACGGCTGGAATTTTTGAATGAACCTGCGAAACCCTTTCATGAGAGGGAGGAATGTGATATGAAAAAAACATCCTGCTTTTCCCCGGCACATATCCTGCTGCCGTCGGAGCAGATCAAACTGGAGCAGTGGGGCTGCGTGGCCTGTGACCAGTTCACCAGCGACCGCTCCTATTGGGAAAAGGCGGAATGGGCAGCGGCAGGTTCACCCAGTGCGCTGAACCTGATCCTGCCGGAAGTGTATCTGGAAGACGAGGATGTCCCCCGGAAGATCGAAACGATCCATGCGGCCATGGACGAATACACCCAGTCGGTGCTGACCCGCGCCGTGGACGGCTTCATCTACGTGGAGCGCACCGAGCAGAGCGGCCGGGTGCGGCAGGGCCTCGTGGGCAAGATCGACCTCGAAGCCTACAGCTACGCCGAGGGCGCCAAGGCGGACATCCGCCCCAGCGAGCACACGGTGGAGAGCCGCATCCCGCCCCGGATGGCCGTCCGGCGGGGGGCCAGCCTCGAAACGCCCCACATCATGATGCTGGCCGACGACCCGGACTGCACCCTCATCGAGCCCATCGGTGAGAAAAAGGCGCAGCTGCGCAAAGTCTACGAGGGCGAACTGATGTTGGGCGGCGGCCACATTGCGGGCTGGGCCGTGGAGGATCCGGCGCTGCTGGCCCAGGTCGACGCCGCCTTGCAGCAACTGGGCAGTCAGGAAGCCTTTGACGCCAAATACCCGGAGGCCAAGGGGGCCGCGCCGCTGACGCTGGCCGTCGGCGACGGCAATCACTCGCTGGCTTCCGCCAAGGCCTGCTGGGAGGAGTTGAAGCCCACCCTGACCCCGGAGCAGCGGGAACACCACCCGGCCCGGTGGTGCCTTGCCGAGGTGTGCAACGTCCACTCCCCGGCCATTGAGATCGAGCCCATCCACCGCGTGCTGTTCAATGTGGACTGCGGCGCGGTGCTGCTGGCCCTCATCGCGTGGAGCGACTCCAACAACGCGGGCATCTGCTTCGGCGATGCCAAGCAGCAGTCCTTTACGCTGGCGGGCCCCCACATTGCCAATGTGCTCAGCTTCGAGCGCCCCATCGCGCCCCTGACCGTCGGCACCATCGACACCTTCATCGAATACTTTATGGCCCGCCACATCGAGGCCCGCGTGGATTACGTCCACGACGAGCCCGCCGTCCGTGCCCTGTGCAAACAGCAGGGCGGCGTGGCCTTCCTGCTGCCGCCCTTTGAAAAGAGCGACCTGTTCAAGGGCATCGTGATGGGCGGCGTGCTGCCCCGCAAGACCTTCAGCATGGGCCATGCGGAGGAAAAGCGGTACTACATCGAGTGCCGTAAGATCAAAGAATAAACGTTACGAAATGCCAGCTCCCCCAGCAGGGGGAGCTTCTGGCAAAGAGGGAAACATTTTATTGATACAGGAGAACCATGACTTTTAACGAACTGAATCTGTCCGCCCCGCTGCTGCGTGCCGTTGCGGAGGCGGGTTACGAATCCCCCTCGCCCATTCAGGCATCGGCCATCCCGCCGGTGCTGGCCGGGAGGGACTTGATGGGTTGCGCCCAAACGGGCACCGGAAAGACCGCAGCCTTTGCGCTGCCCATGCTCGACCGCCTGACCGCGAACCCTGCGAAGAAGAAAGGGGCCGTCCGCGCCCTGATCCTCACCCCCACCCGTGAGCTGGCTCTGCAGATCGGCGAGAGCTTTGAAATGTACGGCAAGTACCTCTCCCTGCGCAGCACCGTCATTTTCGGCGGTGTGGGTCAGGCCCCGCAGGTGGCAGCCATCAAAAAGGGCGTCGATATCCTCATCGCCTGCCCCGGCCGCCTGAACGACCTTGTGGGGCAGGGGCTCATCGACCTCGGCAGCATCGAGATCTTCGTGCTGGACGAGGCCGACCGGATGCTGGACATGGGCTTTGTGCATGACGTGAAGAAGGTCATCGCAAAGCTGCCCAAAGTGCGCCAGAACCTGATGTTCAGCGCCACCATGCCCAAGGAGATCGAGCAGCTGGCGGCGGGCATCCTGCACGACCCCGCCTTCGTCAAGGTGGACCCCGTGTCCAGCACGGTGGACCGCATTGACCAGAGCCTGTACTTCGTCGAGAAGGGCAACAAGAAATTCCTGCTGCCGTGGCTCATCCAGAACCTGAATCCGCCGGTGCAGAACGCGCTGGTCTTCAGCCGCACCAAGCACGGCGCGGATAAGATCGCAAAAGACCTGAACAAGCAGGGCATCCCTGCCGCCGCCATCCACGGCAACAAGAGCCAGTCCGCCCGTGTGGCCGCACTGGAAGGCTTCAAGGCCGGGCAGACCAAGGTGCTGGTCGCCACCGACATCGCCGCCCGCGGCATCGACATCAGCGAGCTGTCCCATGTCTTCAACTACGACCTGCCCGAAGTGCCGGAAACTTATGTCCACCGCATCGGCCGCACGGCCCGCGCGGGCGCAGACGGCACCGCCGTCAGCTTCTGCGCCCCGGAGGAGCAGGAGTATCTGGCCGGCATCGAAAAGCTGAACCGCCAGAAGATCCCGGTGGTGTCCGGCCACCCGTGGGACGGCGTGCCCGCCCCCGCCAAGAAGGAGCCGCCGGTGCGGGGCAAAAAGCCCAAGGCGGAAGCCGAAGCCCCGGCTGCCAAGCCGGAACAGCCCGCCAAGGCCGTGAAACCGGCCAGACCCAAAAAAGAAAAACCGGCCGCAGAAAAGCAGCCGTTGAAATCTCAACCGAAAGAGGAACCATCCATGGACGAAAATCAGAAGCGAACTTCCGGCGGACGCAATGAAAACCGCCGTTTCAATAATAACCGCCCCCGCCGCGAGGACAGTGCCGCCGCCCCCAACCGGGGCAGCAATGCGCAGCCCAAGTTTGACCCCCACTTCGTGAGCGCCCCGGAGGCAACGCCGCTCCGCCCTGTGAAGAAGGCCGCCCCGGCTCAGCCCGCCGCCAAGGCCGCTCCGGCAGCGAGCAACGCCAAGAGCGAACAGGGCAGCGGCCAGAACCGCCGCAATGCCCAGCCGAACGGCCAGAACGGCCAGAGCCGCCCGGCCCGCGGCAGCCGCAATGAGCGCACGGAGCGTAACGGCGACCGCGCTGCCCGCCCGGCCCAGAACAGTGCCCAGAGCGGCAAACCCCGCAGTGAGCGCAGCAGCCAGCCCGCCCGTGCGCCCCGCGCCCCCAAGCAGGAAACCTCCCGCGGGCGCGGCCGTGCCGCTGCCCCCGGCCGGGACGAAGATCCGGGCCTTGTGCTCATCAGCCGCCGCCCGCCGCAGCAGAAGTTCACCAACTTCGAGGAGTATATGAACGCCCACGGCGGTGCAACGGCCCCCATCGAGGATCACAGCGATGAAATGTGAGCCGTGGCAGTGCCCGCTGTGCGGCGGGCCGCTGACCGGTGAGCGGGACCTGAAGTGCCCCTCCGGCCACTGCTTTGACCGCGCCAAGGAGGGCTACTGGCATCTGCTGCCGGTGCAGAGTATGCGCACCAAGGCCCCCGGCGACAGCAAGGAGATGGTCGCCGCCCGCCGCGCCTTCCTCAACGGGGGGTACTACGGCATCTTTGGTCAGGCGCTGGGCAAGCTTTGCCTCGAATACGGCCAGCCCGCCGCGCCGGATGCGCCGCTGCACCTGCTGGATGCGGGCTGCGGCGAGGGCTGGTATGACCGGTGCATCGCCGGGCAGTTCGAAGCGGCGGAACAGCCGCTGGCGCTGGCCGGGTTCGACATCGCAAAACCGGCGGTCCGCTGGGCTGCCAAAGCTCTGCCCGCGGCCCGGTACGCCGTGGCGTCCAGCTTTGCCCAGCCCATCCGCACCGGCTGGGCCGACCTGCTGCTGAACTGCTTCTCGCCCTTTGCGCGGGAGGAGTTCCTCCGCGTCCTGCGCCCCGGCGGGCGGATGATCTATGTTGTGCCCGGCGCGGAGCATCTGTACCAGATGAAGGCGATCCTCTACGATACGCCCTACAAAAATCCGGTGCAGCAGGTGGCCTATGAGGGCTTCCGCCCCATTGGAGAGCGGGAAGTCTCCGGCACCATCACGGTGCCCGCTGCCCAGCTCGAAGCGCTTTTCGCCATGACGCCCTACTACTGGAAGACGCCCCGCGACGGCGCGGCCCGCCTCGCCGCCCTCCCGGAATTGACGACGGACATCGCCTTCCGGTTCTTGGTGTTTGAGAAAGAATAAAAGAATGTCCCGGTTTGCATCGAATGAATGCCAGACCGGGATATTTTATTTGATAAATTCGTCCGATTCATTTGAATTCATCGAACGAATTTGATATAATAATAGTACGATGAGGAAAAGGAGGCTGTCAAGATGTCGATCACTGCAACGGAGCTCAAGAATAACTTGGGCAAATATCTTCTGCTGGCTGCAACGGAGGAAGTCTACATCACCCGCAACGGCAAGACCATTGCAAAATTGACCTCGCCCTACCAGAATAAGCTGAACACAGTGGAGTCGCTGTTTGGCAGCGTCCCGGCGACGATGACGCTGGAACAGGCACGGGAGGAAAGGCTAGGGAAGTTATGAAGGTGCTGCTGGATACCTGCGTCGTAATGGATTTTCTGCAAAATCGGGAGCCGTTCTCCATTCCGGCACGAAGCATCTTCCGCGCGGCCGCAGCGGAATGGTTTACCGGCTGCATTACCGCAAAGGCGGCGACGGATATCTATTACCTGACCCACCGCTGCACCCACAGTGATAAGGAAAGCCGTCAGAAACTCAGTCAGCTATTGACGATCGTAGGGCTGCTGGATACTTCGGCAGAGGATGTGTTCCACGCGATCGCATCCCCGACTGCGGACTTTGAGGATGCCGTGATGATCGAAACGGCACTGCGTTCTCAGGTGGACTGCATCGTGACCCGCAACACGAAAGACTATGCGAAATCGTCGGTGCCGGTCTATACGCCGGACGCCTTTTTGGAGCAGCTGGAACAAAATAGTATCAATTAAAACGCAACCGCCCCCGGTGCTGCATGAGCGTGCAGGACCGGGGGCGGTTTTGTCAGAGACCTGTGGAGAGGTTCGAGAAATGCTTAGTGCTTCTTCTCACCCTTGGGCAGGAGATTGGCGCGTTCCAGCGCCGGGCGCAGGGCGAGGTAGAGGATGACGGCGCAGACCGTAGAGGCCACGCTGTTGACGAAGGTGACGCCGCCGGCGATCTTGGAAAGAGCCTGTGCGACGGTGTACTCCTGACCGAAGATGTAAACGTTGCGGAAGTAGCCGAGGAACGGGTCGGTGACGACGTTCAGCAGCAGACCGGAACCGGCAGCCACGATGACCTTGACGAGGTAACCGGCGCTGTGGCGGTCGAGGTCGCGGAGCTTGAAGGCCTTGTGTGCCACGGCACCGCAGGTGATGCCGATGATGAACTTCAGCACAAAGGTGGTGACGGCATAACCCGGATCACCGGCCAGAATGTCGGCCAGCGCCAGACCGATGGCACCGGCCAGACCGCCGGACACGCCGTCCAGCAGCAGGGCGGTCAGGGCCGTGAAGGTGTTGCCCAGATGGAACGAGGAGCCGCCGTAGAACGGCACCCGGAAGAACAGGTAGGCCACAAGGCTCAGCGCGGCCATGACGCCGGTGAGCGCCAGCTCGTGCACGGTAAAGGTGCGCTTATACAGCACACTGGCAAAGAGGATAACGATGACGACGACTGCCAGCAGCAGCCACATTGCGGTTGTTGACATGATGTATTCCCTCCATTTTCACAAAACCCATAAAACCGATTGACTTTTTCGGTCTCGGCGGGTATGCTCTTATTATACGCAGAACTGAACCCGTGAAAATACCCAGAATAGAGTTTTTTTATGGGGTCAGTTTGGGAGACTGCCCAAAAAGAGGAGGGGTTTTGTGTTCCACTTGACAACAGCGCTGGATGCGGCCTCGGCGGTGCCGCTGTACGAACAGCTCTACGATAGCCTTGCGGAGGAAATGCGCACCGGGGCCATCCCGGCGGGCACTCGGATGCCCGGCAAGCGGCGGCTGGCGGCGGAATTGTCGGTATCGGTCAACACGGTGGACGCCGCGTATCAGCTTCTGGCGGCGGAAGGGTATCTGGAATCGCGGGAGCGCAGCGGTTTTTATGTACAGGAGTATTTGGCCCTGCCCGTCCGGCCGGAGACCCCGCTCGCCGCCCCGGCCCCGCTGCCCCCGGCGGCCCAGCCGGAGCGGCCCGTCCGCTATGACCTCTCCACGCGGGGGGTGGACCCGGCGCTCTTCCCGTTCCGGACATGGGCGCGGCTCCAAAAGGAGCTGCTCTATTCCTCGCCGGAGCTGCTGACCCACGGCGACGCGCAGGGCGATCTCGAACTGCGGCGGGCGCTGGCCGGCTACCTCGAAGAGTACCGGGGCGTGCGGTGCAGCGCGGAACAGATCGTGGTGGGAGCCGGATTGGAATACCTGCTGGGGCTGCTGGCCCCGCTGCTGCCCGGTGCGGCGGCGGTGGAAAACCCCGGCTACCCCCGCGCCAAGCGGGTGCTGGAAAACAACGGCGTGCCCTGCTGCTGCCTGCCTGTGGACGAGGACGGCCTGTCCATCGAGGCACTGACCCGGTCGGGCGCGGCGGTCTGCTACGTCACCCCAAGCCACCAGTTCCCCACGGGGGTCACCATGCCCGCCGGGCGGCGGGCGGAGCTGCTCCATTGGGCGTCCCGCAAGCCGGGGGAGCGGTACATCATCGAGGACGACTACGACTCCGAGTTCCGGTTCGACACCCGCCCACTGCCCAGCTTGCAGGGGATGGCCGGGGCCGACGGCCCGGTGATCTATCTCTCCACCTGCTCCCGGAGCCTTGCCCCCAGCATCCGCATCGCCTATATGGTGCTGCCGGTGCAGCTCCTCCCGGCGTGGCGGGCGGCTTACCGGCTTTATTCCAGCACGGTCAGCCGGTTCGAGCAGCAGACGCTGGCCCGGTTCATCACCGAGGGGTACTTTACCCGGCATCTGGCGCGGGAGCGGGTGGCCTACAAGGCCCGGCGGGACGCGCTGACCAAGGCGCTGAACGGGGCTTTTGCCCCCGGTGAGCTGACCTTAGCCGGGCTGCACACGGGGCTGCACCTGCTGGCTGAGGTGAAACAGGCCCCGCCGGACCCGGCCCTTCGGGTGGCGGCGGCACAGCAGGGGGTGCGGCTGAGTCTGTTGAGCGATTTTGACCTGACCGGCGAAACGCCCGGCCTTGCGGGAACGTTCGTGCTGGGTTACGGCTCGCTGGCGGACGATGCCTGTTCGTCGGTGGGCGAAACGTTGAGGAAAGTCTGCACCGCCGCGCGGGAGGCTTCCGTGACCGAATAAGTGCCGCTGGCCCGGTCCCATGCGCCGGGCAAAGCGTCGGCCCGGATGGGGGCTGCGCGGTTGGCGAGGAACTCCAGAATCTCGCCGAGGCGGGCGTAGTCCTGCGCGGTGAAGTCCGTCAGCAGGGCGGAACTCTGGGCCCGGAGGGCGTCCGGCAGGGAGGCGGGGAGCAGTTCGAGATCCTGCCGGAAAAAGGCGTCCCACACGGCGGCCCGTGCCGCGGCCCGGTGGGCAGGCGGGATGCGCCCGGCTTCGTCGAGGCCGGTCAGAAAGGCGGAGGCTTCCCCCGCGCTGAGGGTCTGGACATTGCCGGTCTGGCCGAGGGCGGCCAGCTCTTCGGTGGTGAATGCCCCGGAGAACCCCACCCGCACGGCCCCATAGCGGGACGCCAGCTTTTCCAGCACGGCGGGGGAAAGAGCCAGATAAAAGGTATCCTCCGGCAGGGCCAGCGTTTCCAGCAGGGCTTGGCGGCACCGCGCCGGGCCCGCCGCCGCGTAGCAGCGGGTGAGGGAAGCTTCCCCATCCCCGAAGGGCACGGTCAGCTCCCCCGGCACGGCCAAGAGGCCGCAGACGTTCTGCGGGGCGTTCAGGTAGAGGAGCAGAAAGCCCGGCTGCTCCCCGGCAGTGCAGAGCAGCACCGTCATCCGGTCGTCCTCCTTGGGCAGCGTGATGGGCACGCCCTGCTGAGGTTCGGCGGTCTGGGCAAGGAGCTGGGTGTGCAGCATCCGGCGGGTGAGCAACACCGTGCCGCCTACAAGGGGCAGCAGTACCAGCAACGCCGCCCCCAGCGCAGCCCAGAACGGCCTCCAACCTCCCTTGTGCATCCTGCGCCCTCCTTTTTGCAAATAATACCGAAAGGATGGCCCGGCAAAGGGCGGATTATACAAAAAACGATCCCGGCGCATACAACGATCCCCTCTGCCATACAGTGTGGCAGGGGGGATCTTGCGATGTTGGAGACCATTACTGCCGTCAACGGCGCGGTCAATGGGGTCGTGTGGGGGCCGCTGGGGCTGGCACTGCTCTTCGGGGCGGGGGTGATGCTCTCGGTGCGGACGGGCTTTTTCCAGCTCGTGCATTTCCGGTACTGGATGCGGCAGACCATCGGGGCCATCTTCACCGACCGGAGCGTGACCGCCCACACGGGCACCGACGATCAGGCTATCAGCCAGTTCCAGAGCCTGTGCACTGCGCTGGCGGCCACCATCGGCACCGGCAACATCGTGGGGGTGGCAACGGCCATCCTCAGCGGCGGGCCGGGGGCGGTGTTCTGGATGTGGGTCATGGCCCTCCTCGGCATGATGACCAGCTTTTCCGAAAACGTGCTGGGCATCTTTTACCGGCACAAGAATGAGGAGGGCGCGTGGCAGGGTGGCGCGATGTACTACCTCGCCGACGGGCTGGGGCGCAAAAAAGGCTGCAAGCAGCTGGGCCGGGTGCTGGCCGTGCTGTTTGCAGCCTCCTGTGTACTGGCGTCGTTCGGCATGGGGAACATGAGCCAGATCAATTCCATCGCGGGGAACCTGCGCGCCGCCTTCGGGGTGCCGGAACTGGCCACCGGGGTGGTGCTGGCCGGATGTTCGGCGGCGGTGATCTTCGGCGGGCTCAAGCGGGTGGCGGCGGTAGCGGAGCGGGTCGTGCCGCTGATGGCCCTGTTCTACCTCGGCGGGGCGCTGGTGGTGGTGCTGGTCCACGCTTCTGCCGTCCCGGCGGCCTTCGCGGCCATCTTCCGGGGGGCCTTCGGGCTGGCCCCGGCGGGCGGCGGGGTGCTGGGCTGCGCCGTGACGTGGGGGTTCAAGCGGGGGGCCTTTTCCAACGAAGCGGGTCTCGGCGCGTCGGTCATGGTGCATTCGTCCTCCAACGTCACCGAGCCGGTGCAGCAGGGGATGTGGGGGCTGTTCGAGGTCTTTGCGGACACCCTTGTGGTCTGCACCCTGACAGCCCTTGTCATCCTGACGTCGGGTCTGGTGGATCTGGAAACAGGCCGCGCCGCCGCCGGGGTCGTGGGTTCCGCGCTGGTGGGCGAAGCCTTTTCCACCGTCTTCGGCAGCTTCGGGCCCAAGTTCATCGCGGTGTCGATCTTACTGTTCGCCTACTCCACAGTGTTGGGATGGAGCCAGTACGGCACCAAGGCGGTCAGCTACCTGCTGGGGCCGCGGGCCGGCGGGGCGTATCAGGCCGTGTTCGTGGGGATCATGGTGGTGGGCGCGGTGATGAAGCTCGACCTCGCGTGGGACCTGTCCGACACGTTCAATGGGCTGATGATGCTGCCCAACCTCGTGGGCGTGGTGGGGCTTTCCGGCACGGTGGCACGGATCACCCGGAATTACGCTGCCCGCGTTTTTTATGGGCGGGATGTCGTGCCGCTGACAGCGAGCGCACCGCGTCCCGCCCGGCGGTGATGCCGCTGCCGAAGGCCCAGTGGAGGTTGAAGCCGCCGCACATTCCGGCGCAGTCCAGCGTTTCGCCCACAAAGTAGAGGCCGGGGCAGCCCTTGAATTGAAAACTGGGTTCCAGCTCTGTCAGGCTCAGACCGCCGCCGGTGGTCTGGGCCTGTTTCCATCCGCAGGGGGTCAGCCCCTCGAAGAGCCAGTGCTTTGCGGTGTTGGCCAGCACCTGCCACGCGGCATCGGGCAGGGTGTTCAGGGGCTTGTCCGGCAGATGGGCTGCGGCCCAGAGCGCCTTGCCCAGCTTCGGGTTCAGCAGCCCCGTCCAGAAATCGGCGGGGGTCTTGCCGGGCAGCAGGGACACCCGCCCCGCAAACAGGGCCGTCAGGGCCGCTTGGTCCAGCGCGGGGAAGAGGTCCAGCTCCACGGCCGGGCGCTTGGGCCCGCGCTTGGGGGCCAGCAGACCGGAAAGCTGCATGATGCAGATGCCAGACAGGCCGTATTCGGTGAACTGGACCTCGCCCGTCTCGGCGGCGAGGGTGGTGTGCCGGTCGAGGTCCAGCAGGGAGGCTGTGGCCTTGGCCCGGATGCCCGCAAGGGATCTGTTCGGTTTTGCCACCTGCAAGGCGGTCAGGCAGGGGTAGAGCGGCTCCAGCTTCCCGCCGCACTGGGCGGCGAACTTGGTGCCGAAGCCGTCGGTGCCGAACTGAGGGCCTGCGTTGCCGCCCAGCGCACAGATGACGGCATCGGCGTGGAGGGTCTCGCTGCTGCGTTCGGCGCTATCGAAGAGGACGGTGTAACCGTTCCGGTTCTGGCTGATGGTATTTACGGTGCAGCCGGTCCGCACCTCTACGCCAAGGCGGGCCATCTGCCCTTCCAGCAGGGCCAGCACATCGGCGGCTTGGTTCGAGTAAGGGTAGACCCGCCCGGCCTCGTCGGTGCGGGTGTAAAGGCCCAGCGCCCGGAACCACTCCAGCGGGGCGCTCCGCTCCACCGCCGCCAGCAGCGGGGCCAGCGCCTTGGGGTCAGCGGTGAAATAGCACTCCGGCGCGATGTCGGTGTTGTCGAGGTTGCAGCGGCCGTTGCCGGTTGCCAGCAGCTTTTTGCCGCAGCGGGGGTTGCGGTCCAGCAGGGTGATGCGGGCCGAGCTGCCCGCCGCCTGTGCCGCCGCCAGCGCAGCCGCCATACCCGCAGCACCGCCGCCTAAAATTACGATCTGTTGCATGAAACGCTCCTTGGTTCGGGGATGTCCCGGATTCGATCCCAGTATAGCATAAACCGAAAAAAACGACCAGTCCCTTCGGGAAAACAGGAAAAATGCCATTGACAAAAATCACTGGTTTTGGTAAATTTTTATTGAAAAAACGGTAAAGAAATCTTAGCCATCCTTCGAGAAAAAGTTGAGGCAGTAAAAATAAACGAAGCATCGCAAAAGAAGGCGTAGAATATGAAGAGGAGCAAAGAGAAGATCACGCTGTCGATCCTGCTGGCTTCCGTGCTTGTGGTGGGCATCGTGGGGTATATGATCTATGTCCAGCACCAGTTTTACACCGAGAGCACCAAAAACCTGCTGGAGACCTATGAGCAGGTGGACAAGACCTTCACCATGTTCGCCCAGCGGAACTGGAACGTGCTGAGCGAGTGGGGCAGCAACCTGCAGGAGGACACCGACGGGGAGGCGGTCCGGGCCAGTCTGTGCCTGTTCAACCAACAGAAGCCTACATGGAAATACAGCGGCCTGTACTTGTTCAACGAAGACTGCACCTATCTGGATGCCGAGAGCGGCCATGGCTCGGCTAAGCACATCTGGGGCGCATTTTCCGAAATGTACACCACCGGACATCCCTGTGTGGGCAGCTATACCATGAAAAGCGGGGAGCGCCGGGTCGTGTTCACGGTACCCATTGAGCCGGTGGAAGTGGACGGCGAGACCTACACCTGCATCGCTGTCAGCTACGACAACGAGACGCTGGAAGAGATGATCGGCGGGCACGCCTACAACGGCCAGAGCGATTGCTACATCATCTATCCGTCGGGTGATATCATGCTCTCTGAAGAGCCGAAGAGTGAGATCGAGCCCCGGATGGAAAACCTGTTTGATTTTCTGGAGCAGAACGCACAGGTCAACACCAATGCCTTAGCCAAGATGCGCGAAGACGTGCAGAACAGCGGCCGGGGCAGTGTGGCGTACCGTTATGGGGGCAAGAGCTATTATCTGGTCTATCAGCCGGTGGGTTTTCAGAGCCTGAGCATCGTCGGCATCGTGGACCGGAGCGTGGTGGACGCCGGGATGCGGAAGATCCAGACGGCGACCATCCTGCTGCTGATCGCATTGATGGCGGGCATTGTGTTCACGCTGGTGCGGTTTGTCCGGATCAACGCCCGGCAGGAAGTGGAGGAAAAGGAACACGCCCTGCGTGCGGAGGCCAGCGAGCGCAAAAAGATGGAGGGCCTTGCCAACAGCGACGGCCTGACCGGCCTGTTCAACGAGCGGTGCTTCAACAAGACCCTGAAAGAAAAGGAACAGCAGGGCGAGCCTTTTGTGCTGTTCTACCTCGACCTTGACCGGTTCAAGCCGGTGAATGATACTTACGGCCATGACGTCGGCGACCAACTGCTCAAAGCGGTGGCGGGCCGGCTGCGGAGCTGTGTGCGGAACACGGACTACGCCTTCCGCATCGGCGGCGACGAGTTCGCCCTTATCGTCAACGGCGAAGTGGACGCAGAATGGTGTGCGCAGCGGATGGAAACCATCAAATCGACCATCCGCCAGACCTATGTGCTGGAGGGGCAGACCATCGACATCAGCACCAGCTGCGGCGTGGTCTGTTACCCGGCGGACAGCGCCGACGTGCGGGAGCTGCGCATCCTTGCCGATCAGCGGATGTATGAAGACAAACAAAAAACCGGGAGCAGCCGGAGCATTAAGCAGAAAATCTGAGATTGAATAATTCTCCTTCTCTTACCACAAAATAACCACAGAAAACGAAATCTGGGAACAAAGGAAACGCCGAACAGAGAAAGGGAGAATGTGCTATGAAAGCGACAGGCATTGTGCGCCGCATCGACGAGCTGGGGCGGGTGGTCATCCCGAAGGAGATCCGCCGCACCCAGCGCATCCGCCGGGGCGACCCGCTGGAAATTTTCACGACCGGCGAGGGAGAGGTCATCTTTAAAAAGTATTCGCCGGTGGGGGAGCTGAGCGGCGTGACGACCCAGTACGTCGATGCGCTGAGCAAGAGTTTCGCACTGACGGCCTTCGTCTGCGACCGGGACCGCATCCTCACGGCGTCCGGTGCCGGGCGGCGGGACCTCATCGACCGCAGCGTCAGTCAGCCGCTGGAAAGGCTGATGGACGGCCGCAAGCCCTACGCCAGCGAGGGCGAGGCGGAGAAGACCCTGCTGCCCTGCGAGGGGGCCCAGCGGGTGCTGCTCTGCGTCAGTCCCATCATCGCGGCGGGGGATGTGACCGGCGCGGTGGGGCTTTTGACCGAGGACAAGAGCGCCCAGCCAGACGCTGCCCAGCAAAAGGCGATAGCCGTTGCGGCGGCATTTCTGGCCAAACAAATGGAAGAATAACATTATAAAGGAAGAAGGCCAAGCCGGAAAATCGGGTGGTGCGCCAGTGGGCGCAAACGCTGATCCGATTTTCCGGCTTGGCCGATTTTAATTTGAGAGAGATGTATAATTTGTGAATCTTTCAAAACTTTTCTGCGAACCTATTGACAGCGCCGGAAAATTGAATATAATGGTCTTAGCACTCAGGAAGATGGAGTGCTAAAGAACGAAAAGCAAACAAAGGAGGCAGGCGCTATGACGATGGATGCACGCAAGCAGCGAGTCTTGCAGGCGATCGTGGCGCTGTATGGTCTCGAAGGTGAGCCCGTGGGCAGCAGTGTGCTGGCAAACTACTTTGACATGGCGGTTTCCAGCGCGACGCTGCGCAACGAGATGGCGGCGCTGACAAAGCTGGGTCTGCTGGAGCAGCCCCACACCAGCGCGGGCCGCGTGCCCAGCGCCAAGGGCTACCGTTATTATCTGGATAATCTGCTGACCGACGATCAGCCGCTGGACCGTGTGACCGGTGCACGGGTGGATGCCGTGTTCGCCAGCCTTGACCATGAGCCTGAAAAGCTCGCGCAGGGCGCGGCAAAGGCGCTGGCCGCCATCAGCGGCTGCACGGCCGCCATCAGCACCCCCTGTGCCGAGGATCTGTGCATCGCGCATTACGAAGTCGTGCAGGTGGGCCGCAGCGCGGCGGCAGTTCTGGCCGTCACCACAGCCGGTTACGTCCGCACCCGTGTGGCGCGGGTCCGCACCGGCCTCTCCCGTGAGAACGCGGCGGCGCTGGCCGCTCTGCTCAACCGGAACCTGACCTTCGTGGCTCCCGTCGATCTTTCGCCCCGGCTCCTTGCGGAGCTGTGCAGCCAGATCGGCCCGGAGCTGGTGCCGGTGGTCTCGGCGGCGGCGGCGATCTTGCAGGATTCCACCACGCCCCATGTCTATCTGGGCGGTGAGCAGTACCTGCTCGACTGGCCCCAGCTGGAAGGCAAGGTCGGCTCCATCCTCTCGCTGCTGAACGACGAGGAAGAGGCCGCCCGGCTCATCGCACCGCCTGCAGAGCGCAGGGAAAGCGTGCTGCTGGGTGAGGATATTGAGCCGCAGATCCCCGGCCTGTGCATCGTCAGCGACCGGTATCTGGTCGGCGGCGGGCTGTGGGGTTCGGTGGCACTGATCGGACCCACCCGGATGCCGTTCCAGAAGCTGATGCCGCTGCTCCACGCCTTTGCCGATCATCTGGGCGAGGGAATGAGCGGCCGACAAAAAGATACCCCGCAGGCAGCCGCACCCCGGCGGACTGTGATCTATAAGGAGGATCTCGAATGAGCGAAGAAACCAAGAAGACCCCGCAGCAGGAACAGCCCGCTGCGGAGCCCAAGACCGCAGAACAGGCCGCACCGGAAGCGGCTGCGGAACAGGCTGCTCCCGCCGCCGAGGAAAAGGACGGCAAGAAGGACGGCTGGTTCAACAAAAAGACCCATGAGCTAGAGGCCGTGAAGGCTAAGCTCGAAGCCGCCCAGCAGGAGGCGGGCCAGACGAAAGACAAGCTGCTGCGGATGGCTGCCGAGTACGACAACTACCGCAAGCGCACGGCCCGCGAGGCTGACCAGAAGTTCAACGACGGCATTTCCTTCGCGGTCAACCAGATCATCCCGATCCTCGATACGCTGGAGATGGCGGCCAACGCCCCCACCACCGACGAGAATTACAAAAAGGGCGTGACCATGACGCTGGACAAAGCCGCCAAGGCGCTGGATACCCTCCATGTGGAGGAGATCGAAGCACTGGGCAAGGCCTTTGATCCCAACATCATGAACGCCGTGCAGCAGGTCCCCGCAGAAGAGGGCCAAGAGAGCGGCACGGTGGTCACCGTTTACCAGAAGGGCTACAAGCTGGGCGATAAGATCGTCCGCCATGCGACCGTTGTGGTGGCTGAATAAGCCAAACCTCCCGCAGGGGAGTTTCAATAAACATCCGCTTATCCACTTTGAGCATCATATAAACAATACGTTCTGAATTGAGAGGAGCTTTTATTATGAGTAAGATCATTGGTATCGACCTTGGCACGACCAATAGCTGCGTGGCTGTCATGGAGGGCGGCGAGCCCGTCGTCATCGCAAACTCTGAGGGTGCCCGCACCACCCCGTCCGTTGTTGGCTTCACCAAGACCGGCGACCGTCTGGTCGGTCAGGTCGCAAAGCGTCAGGCCATCACCAACCCGGAGAACACCGTTTCTTCCATCAAGCGTCAGATGGGCACCGACCATAAGGTGACCCTGAACGGCAAGGAGTACACTCCCCAGCAGGTCAGCGCCATGATCCTGCAGAAGCTGAAGGCTGACGCCGAAGCTTATCTGGGCGAGCCCGTCACCGAGGCCGTCATCACCGTTCCCGCCTACTTCAACGACAGCCAGCGTCAGGCTACCAAGGACGCCGGCACCATCGCGGGCCTGAACGTCAAGCGTATCATCAACGAGCCCACTGCCGCTTCTCTGGCATACGGCATCGATAAGGAAGACGACCAGAAGATCATGGTCTACGACCTCGGCGGCGGCACCTTCGATGTCTCCATCATCGAGATGGGCGACGGCGTTACCGAAGTTCTGGCCACCAACGGCGACACCCATCTGGGCGGCGACGACTTCGACCAGCGCATCATCGACTGGATGGCGGACGCTTTCCAGACCGAGAACGGCATCGACCTGCGCAAGGATAAGATGGCCGCTCAGCGCCTGAAGGAAGCTGCCGAGAAGGCAAAGATCGAGCTGTCCAGCGCAATGAGCAGCCAGATCAACCTGCCCTTCATCACCGCCGATGCAACCGGCCCCAAGCACCTCGATATGACTCTGACTCGCGCAAAGTTCAACGAGCTGACCGCTGATCTGGTCGATCGCACCATGACCCCTGTCCGCAAGGCTCTGCAGGATGCAGGTCTGCGCGCTTCCGACCTGAAGAAGGTCCTGATGGTCGGTGGTTCCACCCGTATCCCCGCCGTTTACGACGCTGTGAAGAAGGAACTGAACTGCGAGCCCTTCAAGGGCATCAACCCCGATGAGTGCGTGGCTGTCGGTGCTGCTATCCAGGGCGGCGTCCTGCAGGGCGACGTCAAGGGTCTGCTGCTGCTGGATGTCACCCCGCTGAGCCTCGGCATTGAGACTCTGGGCGGCGTGTGCACCAAGATCATCGAGCGCAACACCACCATCCCCACCCACAAGAGTCAGGTCTTCTCCACCGCAGCGGACAATCAGCCCTCGGTCGAGATCAATGTCCTGCAGGGCGAGCGTGAGTTCGCACGCGATAACAAGAGCCTCGGCGTCTTCCATCTGGATGGCATCGCTCCGGCTCCCCGTGGTGTGCCTCAGATCGAAGTTACCTTCGATATCGATGCAAACGGCATCGTGAAGGTCAGCGCAAAGGATCTGGGCACCGGCAAGGAGCAGAACATCACCATCACTGCTTCCACCAATATGTCCAAGGACGATATCGATAAGGCCGTCAAGGAAGCCGAGCAGTTCGCTGCCGACGACAAGAAGAAGCGCGAAGAGGTCGATATCCGCAACGGCGCCGACCAGATGGTCTTCCAGACGGAGAAGATGCTGAAGGAGAACGGCGACAAGATGCCCGCCGACGTCAAGAGCGAGGCCGAGGCCAAGCTGGCCGAGCTGAAGACTGCAGTGCAGTCCGGCTCCATCGACGACATCAAGGCAAAGCAGGATGCTCTGAGCCACGTCTTCGAGAAGATGTATCAGGCAGCCGCAGCCGCTCAGCAGGCCGCCGGCGCACAGCCGGGCCCCGATGCCAGTGCGAACAACAACCAGCAGAAGCCGGGGGATGACGGCGTCGTGGATGCCGACTTCAAGGAAGTCTAATGTTTGATACAAGCGGCACACGTCCGGCCAAACCGGCGGATGTGGGCTGAGGAATAAGCAAAAGCCGCTCCGGTTTTGCCGGAGCGGCCTTTGTGGGTTTACGAGGTTAGAGGGATATGGCACAGGAAAAGCGTGATTACTACGAGGTGCTGGGGGTATCCAAAAGCGCTACCGATGCGGAGATCAAAAAAGCCTACCGCAAGCTGGCAATGAAGTACCACCCGGACTACAACCCCGGCGACAAGGATGCCGAGGAAAAATTCAAGGAAGTCAATGAAGCCAACGAGGTGCTTTCGGACCCGAAGAAGCGCCAGATGTACGACCAGTACGGCTTCGCGGGTGTTGACCCCAGCTACGCGGCCCAGAACGGCGGCGGCGCGGGCGGGTTCGGCGGCTTCGGCGGTGCCGATGGCGTCGATCTGGGCGACATCTTCGGCGATATCTTCGGCGGCGGGTTCGGCGGCTTTGGCGGCTCGTCCCGTCAGGCAAACCCCAACGCCCCCCGCAAGGGGCAGGACATCCGCGTGCGGATCACCCTGAGCTTTGACGAGGCCGTGCACGGCTGCAAGAAGAACATCACCATCACCCGCCAGCAGGAGTGCACCGAGTGCCACGGCTCCGGCTGCGCGGCGGGCTCCAGCCCGGAGACCTGCCCCGACTGCGGCGGCCGCGGCTACGTCATCCGCCAGCAGCGCACCCCCTTCGGTGTGATGCAGACCCAGCAGCCCTGCTCCCGCTGCGGCGGCAAGGGCAAGCTGGTCAAGAACCCCTGCAAGGTCTGCCACGGCTCCGGCAAAACGGCCACCAAGAAGACGCTGGAGGTGTCCATCCCCATGGGCATCGACGACGATCAGAGCTTTGCGCTCCGCGGCATGGGCGACGCCGGCACCAACGGCGGCCCTTCCGGCGATGTCATTGTGATGGTCACTGTCCGGCCCAGCGAGGTCTTCCAGCGGGATGGTTACGATATCTGGGTCACGGTGCCCATTACCTACAGTCAGGCCGTCCTCGGCGACAGCGTCACCGTGCCGTCCATTGACGGCAAGGTGGAGTACACCGTCCCCGAAGGCACCCAGAGCGGCACCACCTTCCGGCTGCGCGGCAAGGGTATCCAGTACCTGAACGGCCGGGGCCGGGGCGATATGTACGTCAAGTGCGAGGTCGAGATACCCAAGAAGCTGAACAAGGCCCAGCGTGACGCCCTGAAGAAATTCGAGGGCACCCTGAAAGAGGAAAACTACGAAAAACGCAAGGGCTTCTTTAAGAAGCTGAAGGATATGTTCGCCTGATCTCAGGGCAAACGAAAATCCCGGAAACCGTCTGGTTTCCGGGATTTTTTTGCTGTCGGGAAACGATCAGCCCATGTAGCTGATGTTCACATCGATCTGGCCGCCGTAGCCGGGGATGCGGGCGGTGCAGCTGCCTTGCCACATGTTGCAGGCGATGGGGCTGCTGGCAACGTTGTAGTGGGCGTTCCAGATGTTGTACTTGGTCAGCTGGCTCAAGTCGAGGCGCTTGCGGAACCATGTGGTTGAAGCGTAGACGCCGGGCTGGTAGCCGAGGGCCTTGACCTCCTCGCAGAAGGCGACGGCACACTTGGTGCGGTCCTCCACGCCCAGACCGTCGGCGCGGCCGGAACCGGTGCCGGTGGCCTCGGTGTCATAGTAGATGGGGTAGTCGAGCTGGCGGCCGTTCAGGACGTAGACGCACGCCTGAGCTTCCTCGCGGGCCTCGTCCTCATTGACGGCCTGTGTGAAGCAGTAGACGCCCACCCGCAGACCGGCGTTCCGCGCGTTGGTGAAGTGCTCCTCGAACTTGGGGTCCTGCACCAGCGTGCCGGAGCCGTAGCCACGGTAACCGAGGCGGATGATGACGAACTGGACCCCGGCCTCTTTGACCTTTTCAAAGTCCACACTAGCCTGATATTTGGAGACGTCGATGCCGAAGGTGGCGTCCCGCTTGACGCCGTTGGCATCGAAGTAATAGAGCTTGTTGTCAATGGACTGGATGCCGGTCACCCGCTGGTTGGTGGTCTGGCTGTAATAATAGGTGTTGCCGTTTTCCACACGCCAGCCGGAGTAGACAGGCGCAGGGGGGGCGGGGGTGTCGTCCTTTTTGCCGAAGAGGAACTCCCACAGCCATTTCAGGAAGCCGTTCTCACTGTCAAGGCACTGGGGGTCTACGCTGCTCTCGTCCAGCGTACCGGCGTCCAGCGCGGCGCGGATCTCTTCCGGTGTCAGCAGGATGGTGCCGTCCGTGTCGGTGATCGCAGCGGCGGAAAGATCCCCGCCGTTTTCGGAGGCGGCAGGAGTCTCGGCGACTTCTGCCGAGACGTCATCTGCGGTCTCTTCCGGGGCGCGCAGCGGGTCCTCTGCGGCCAGCTCTTCCGTTTCCTGCACGAAGTGGGCGAAGGCGGCGTTTTCGTGGTCCACCTCCTCTGCCGAACCGGCCATGGGGTCGTCTTCTTCCGGTTCGGTTTCAGGGGCGGCGGGTCCCGGCTCAGCAGCCGGTTCGGAAGAGGCCGCTGGAGCGGCTGCTGCACTGGACGCAGCGGGCTCTGCGGTCGTCACGCTGGCGGCAGGGGCAGAGACGGAAACGGCGGGCTGTTCTTGCTCGGCAGCTTCGTCCTCTGCCGCAGCCGGTTCCTCTGCTGTACTGGACGCAGCGGGCTCGGACGGGTGCTTTTTGGTGTTGTTGTGCTTGAGGGAACTGCTCTCCTCCCAATCGACTGTGACGGGCGCAACGGTCAGGCCCGCAGGCTGGGAAGCCAGCAGGATGGTGGTGCCCGCGCCGCCGATGGTCAGCGCCAAGGCCATGACGAGAGCCGCCACAGCCTGTCCCACGCCGCGGTGGGACCGCTTTGCGGATGTATCATTCGAAACAGATGAAAATTTATGTTTCATACCGTTAGCTTTTCCTCCAAAAATCATCGGGCAGCGGCCGCCCCGCGGCAAAAACGAACCCGGTTGAATCGGAACGGATCTGTAATCCTAGTTTCACTCTTCCAGTATACACCCAACCCCCGGTCCCCGTCAATCTTCTTTGCAGCGGTGCGTCGGGAAAAGCACGAACGGAAAAGAGAAAAATCGCTCCATGAAAGATACGGTTCATCCGGCGCAAAAATTGCGTCTGCCGCTAAAAAATTTGGCTTTTTTCACGAAAAACGAGAATTCCACTTGCTGTCTTGACAGGTGTATGGTATGATGATGGACATGCAGTCCCGTTGCAGTGAGATGCCGGGAAGAAAGGCGGAAATTTCTATGTCGAACTTCAAGGAGTTTTTGAAACGAAAAGATATCGTCATTACCCCCCAGCGCTACCTGATCGAGGCGCTGGGCGCAATGGCACAGGGCCTGTTTGCCAGCTTGCTGATCGGCACCATCATTAAGACGCTGGGCCAGCAGACCGGGCTTGAGATGCTGGTGGATCTGGGCGGCTATGCCACAGCCATGAGCGGCCCGGCTATGGCGTGCGCGATCGGCTGGGCGCTCCACTGCCCGCCGCTGGTGCTGTTCAGCCTGATCACGGTGGGCTACTCGGCCAACGCCTTGGGCGGAGCGGGCGGCCCGCTGGCCGTCCTCATCATTGCCATCGTGGCAGCGGAGCTGGGCAAGGCCGTGAGCAAGGAGACCAAGGTCGATATTCTTGTGACCCCTCTGGTGACTATTTTTGTCGGCGTCGGCCTCTCGATGCTCATCGCGGCCCCCATCGGTGCGGCGGCAAGTCAGGTGGGCACCCTGATCATGTGGGCTACCGAACAGGCCCCGCTGGTCATGGGCATCCTCGTGTCGGTCATCGTGGGCGTGGCGCTGACCCTGCCCATCTCTTCGGCGGCCATCTGCGCGGCACTGGGCCTGACCGGCCTTGCGGGCGGCGCGGCGGTGGCGGGCTGCTGCGCCCAGATGGTCGGCTTCGCCGTCATGAGCTATCAGGAAAACGGCGTGGGCGGTCTGGTCAGTCAGGGTCTGGGCACCAGTATGCTCCAGATGGGCAACATCATCAAGAACCCCCGCATCTGGATCGCCCCCACGCTGGCCTCGGCCATTACCGGCCCGCTGGCCACCTGCCTGTTCCACTTTGAGATGAACGGCGCGGCGGTCTCCTCCGGCATGGGCACCTGCGGTCTGGTGGGCCAGATCGGCGTCTACACCGGCTGGGTCAACGACATCGCCGCGGGCACCAAGGCCGCCATCACCCCGATGGACTGGGCTGCCATGCTGCTGCTCTGCTTCGTCCTGCCCGCCCTGCTCAGTGTCCTCTTCTGTGAGATCGAGCGCAAGCTGGGCTGGATCAAAGAAGGAGACCTGAAGCTGAATTAAATCGTTTTTCCATCAAGGACCGCTTCCGTTAGATCATCCCCCTCATATTTCAGCTTGAGGGAGAAGAACGGGCGGTCCTCTTTTAATAGGCGGAAGAAAATTTTATCGCCCTCCCAGACGGGCAGGGCCTCGACTTCGCTCTTCGGCACCCATTCCAGCACCCCTTCGTTCCGGGCGGCGTCCTTCACCAGCTCGCCGGTCCAGCCGTCGGCGGTGTAGAGGAACATATACTCGGTCAGGCTGCCCAGCAAAAAGGTCACGATGCCCCGGAGGCGGTAGTTCGTCAGGGTCAGGCCCGTTTCCTCCCGCACCTCCCGCAGAAGGCAGTCTTCCGGGCTTTCGAACCGCTCGAACTTGCCGCCCACGCCGATCCACTTGTCGTGGTTCATGTCGTTTTTCTTGGTCACGCGGTGGAGCATCAGCCACTTGCCGCCCTGCTCCAGATAGCACAGCGTCGTGTTCAGCATGGGAAATTCTGCGTTCATGGGAGTTCTCCTCTATTTTTCATTCAAAAAGGCGTCCCGCAGTCTGCCCCGCGGGACGCCTTTTGTGTTGTTTGGTTATTTGCGTGCAGCGCGGCCTTTGCCCGCGTTGTTCAGCTTCCGGACCAGATCGTTCTGGTGCTTGCGCTGGGAGGGCGTCGGCTCCGGGTCGTGGGCTTCATCGGCGCGGGCGTTGGTCTGCGCGGCGGAAGCGTCCACCCGGACGAGGTTCCACTCCTGATTGCCGCCGGAAACGTAGTTCCAGATCTGGGCCTGTGCGCCGTTCGAGGTGTTCATGGCCACAAGGTCGATGTACTTGTCGGCCAGCACGTTCCGAATGCGGGTGCGACCGTTGCGGGTGGGTTCCAGCGCCCAGCACTGGCTCAGCCCGCTGCTGCGGCTCCACTGGTGCAGCCATGTGCCCTCTACCACGCCGCTGAGGGCGAGGTCGATGAACTTGCCGGTAAAGCGGTTCTGGATGCGCCAGCGGCCCTCGCCCGCGTCCACGAACTGCCACTGCTGCCACGGATGGCCCGCGTAATCCCAAAGCTGGATCGCAGCGCCGTTCTCGGTATTGAAGTTCTTTACCTCCAACACCTTCCCGTTCGGGGCCTTGATCAGGTAAAATTCATTTTCCATTAAAACGACCTGCGATGTTTTTGCCATAGCGCTTGTTTCTCCTTTCCGGTATCCGCCGATTGAATGATTCTATTATAGCGCATTTCCTCTCAGGCAACAAGAATGGGAAATCACAATTTTTTGTCGATTTCTTGTGCGTTTTGCTTAAAAAGACACGCTTTTCCCGCCAACTTGGGCACCGTGTACCACAGGAACAGGGCCGCAAGGCTGAGCCACCGGATCTGGGCGTTCGTCAGGTGCTCGTTCAGCGCCCAGCCGACGCCGAACGAGAGCAGGTTGGCCGTCAGGGCGTAGAGCACCGGGCGGGGCGTTTTGCCCTCCGGCCACGGCAGCCAGCGGCAGTAAACAAAGGCTTCCACGGCAAAGACGAGAACTTCCATTCCGGCGTAGAGCGCAAAGCCCGCCCAAGGGCCCAGATAGAACAGCCCGTAGTGGAGCACAAGATTCAGCGCAAGCTGGGTGGCGAGGTTGACCCCGCCGATGAGGTTCAGCTGGGCTTTTTCCCGCAGGCCGAACACTAGGGCACCCAGCGCTAGCTCCAGAATCAGCGTGATGAGTAACCGGGAGGTGAACAGGGAAATCTGGTCGCTGTCGGTCCGGTTGGTGTAAACGTGCATCCAGCCGTCCTCCGGGTCGAACAGCACCTGCCATTCGCTGTCGAACGCATACCGCTGGACCGGCTCTTTGCTAATGGAAAAGACCCCGGTGTCCATATTATAAAGGAGCACATAGAATTTCTGGGGCGGGTAGTACCCCCATGTGAAGGTCTGTTCGGTGTCGCCGAAGTATTCCTCGAAGTAGCCGAGGAAGTAGTACCCCTCCGGCGCATCGTAAGCCTGAAAGGCTTCCCACACCTCGCGGGAACCCATCCAGTCCCCGTATGCGCTGGGGGCGCTCCATGGGCCGGTGGATTCTGTATTGCCCAGCAGAGTCACGGCGTAATTCTGGTCGTTGTAGATGTAGAGCCTGAGCGTGACCGACGGTTTCGGCCCCATATCCGCGAAGGCAGACGGCGAAACGGTCAGCAGGAGCAGGGAGACGAGGAGAAAACCCAAGATTTTTTTGCAGAGTTTTTCTTTCATGATGGGGCCCTCCGGCTTTCGAAAACAAAAATTCCGACACGACTTTCCTTAACTTGTAAACGAGGAAGGAACAGCTGTTATTGCACGGCATGCTGCACAAACTTCAAACAGGACTTTTGTGCAGCATTTCCTGTACTTGCAAAGAGAACAAAACGCCGGTTTCCGGGGCGTTTTGACCCGAAATATGAACAAAGTGTTTCCGTGCTGCGGCCAATTCAGGGCAATGACTTCACGTTTATAAAGCAAAGCGGACTTCAACACTTTATTTCGATGAGTAAAAGAAACTTCAACAGATACTTTCGTTTGTTTCATGATTTCGGCTATTGACTTTATATAAAAACTGCGGTATAGTATGAGTGCGGAGAGCGGAAAGACGCCCCGCTGACACTTGAACTTCGGGCCATGACCCGTAGAAAAATATAGGAGGTTTGATTATGTACTATTACATTCTGGGCTGCGGTATCGCTTGTTTGGTTCTGCTTGGCATCAACAGCATGGACACGGTATGTGTCAAGCCGGCCGAGATTCTGGGCAAGGTCGTTCTGTGGCCTCTCGCCCTGATGGAAGCAGTTGTTCGTTACAGCTCCACTCATCACAGCATCAAGACCGCGCTGTAAAACACACTCGTTCCAATGCAAACGGCAATCAGGCGGCTGCGCTTTTGAAAGGCGCAGCCGCCTTTTTGTTTTGCACTTTTGGTCGGGGTATGATACAATAAGAAAAACGCCGCCGCAGCGGCACAAAACCCGAAACCGAAGGAGAACTATGAAACCGGATTACAAGCTGGTCGCAAAGGCCAAATACATTCACACGACCGCCGACCTTGCCAGCGAGCTCTGGCACGAGGTCTACAAGCGCTATTACCCGGCAAAGCAGCTGGACACGCTGGTGGAGGCGCTGCAAAGCGCCGAGGCCATCGAGGAGGCCATCGACAACGATGTGAACTACTTCCTCGTTTTTCTGGGCGATAAGCTCATCGGCTACTTTGCATGGAAGATGGAAAACACCGTGCTGCACCTGCTGCACCTCTACCTCAAGCCGGAGTACCGGGGCAAGGCCATCGGCCGGGACATCGTCATGTCCTGCGAGCGGCTGGCCCGCGGCGAGGGCCGGGGCCGCGTCTGCTGTGAGGTGCACACCAAGTGTCTGCCTGTGCAGCAATTCTTCAAGGCGCGGGGCTACCGCATCCTGAAGCCGGTGGAGAATGTGGCGGCGGGCATCTCCATGCAGCTGACCGAAATGGAGAAAATGCTCTGAAATTCCCCATTGCAATTTTCCTGCGTTTGTACTACACTAAAGTAGTGTACTGAAGTGCCCCTTGCGGGCCAGACCAACCCCAAATCATGAGGGAGGAAAAACGCTATGGCAAAAGATCATCCCACCGGAGAGTCCGGCCTGTATTCCGCTCTGCTGGAGCTGAAAACGCCGGAAGAGTGCTACCGCTTTTTACAGGATGTGTGCAGCTACGCCGAACTGAGCGCCATGGAGCAGCGCTACAACATCGCGGAAAAGCTCGTCAGCAAGCAGAGCTACACCAGCATCATGGGCAACATCGGGGCGTCCAGCGCCATCATCAGCCGGGTGAGCCGGGTCATCAGCAAGGATGACAGCGTGCTCCGCCGTCTGCTGGAGGAAAAGGCAGACGCCGCCACCGAGGAATAACCGCAAGACCGCGCACCGCGGGGCCGGGAAGCACCCGCCCTGCGGTGCTTTTTATCGCTTTGAAAAAGGAGAATCGCAGTATGAGCAAAGCAGTTGTCTTTTTCGCCGACGGCACCGAGGAGTGCGAGGCTCTTCTCGTCGTCGATCTTCTTCGCCGCGCCAAGGTCGAGGTCATCGTGGCGTCGGCTATGGGCCGCAAAGAGCTGGTTAGCAGCCATAAAATTCATCTGACCGCCGATGCGCTGGCCGAAGAGGTGGATTATTCCCATGTGGATCTAGTCGTGCTGCCCGGCGGCATCCCCGGCACCCCGAACCTTGCCGCTAACAAGACCGTCACCGACACCTGCGCCGCCTTCGCCAAGGCGGGCAAGAAGGTGGCCGCCATCTGCGCCGCCCCCAGCATCCTTGCCTCGCTGGGGCTGCTGGAAGGCAAAAACGCCACCGCCCATGCGGGCTTCCAAGACCAGCTTGCCGGTGCGGTGGTCCACGATGAAGAGGTCGTCGTGGATGGGAACATCACCACCAGCTACGGCCTCGGCGGCGCTATCCCCTTTGCACTGGAACTCGTCCGCCAGCTTGCCGGCCCCGCCGAAGCCGACCGTATCCAGAACGCCATCGCGTATCGGCACTAAAAGGAGGACTCCCTATGCGTTTTATCACGTGCCGTTTGCCGGACGGCGTGGAAGATCCGGCGATCTTATCGGAGGACGGGCGGCAGGTCTGGCCGCTGAGCTGGCTGGGGCTGAGCTATGAGACCCTGTCCGACGCCATCCCCTTTCTGACGCCGCAGGTGCGGGCGGGGCTGTCGCTGGCCATTGCGGGCATCCCGGCCCTGCCCATTGAGGCCGTCACGCCGGAAAGCCCCATCCCGGCCCCAGCGCAGGACGTCATCTGCCTCGGCATCAACTACATGGCCCACTCGGATGAGGCGGAAAAATATTCCGCCGATGCCTTTGCGACCCAGCATCAGGACGCCATCTACTTTTCCAAGCGGGTCACACGCGCCGTGCCGGACGGCGGGGCCATTGAAGCCCACACCGACCTTGTGAAAAAGCTGGACTACGAGTGTGAGCTGGCAGTGGTGCTGGGAAAGGACGCCAAGGATGTGCCCGCAGGGCAGACGCAGGACTACGTTTTCGGCTACACCATCCTGAACGATGTGTCGGCCCGCGACGTCCAGACCGCCCACAAGCAGTGGTACTTCGGCAAGAGCCTTGACGGCTTCACTCCCATCGGGCCCTGCATCGTCACGGCGGACGAGTTCGCCGACTATCCGCCCAAGCTCGGCATCCGCAGCTTCGTCAACGGCGAGAAGCGGCAGGACTCCAACACGACGCTGCAAATTTTTGATATCGACCATGTCATTGCCGAACTTTCGCAGGGGATGACCCTGAAAGCGGGCACCATCATCGCCACCGGCACCCCGGCGGGCGTCGGCATGGGGATGGATCCGCCGCAGTTCCTCGTGCCCGGCGATGTAGTCCGGTGCGAGATCGACGGCATCGGTTCGCTGACCAATCCCGTCCGGTAATGCAAAACGGTACCGTCCAAAGCGTATCCGGCTTGTAATATGACTTCGCGAGTATCCTATGCGTTATCAAAAACAAGCTGAAAACCATCTTGTTCATAAACTGTTAAAAATAAATTCATATATAGTTCATTGACTTTCGGTATACATAGGGCAACGAAAGGCGCACGCTGCGCCGCACCCCAGAACAGCACAGCATGGGAACTGAAAAAAAGGAATGCCCGTGTTGGAGGAAAGGAATTGGAACGCTATGAAAATTGGTTTTACTGAACTGATCCTTGTCGTGATCGTTGCGTTCGTGGTCATCGGGCCGGACAAGCTGCCCGAATACGCACGCAAGTTCGGCAAGATGCTCCGGGAGCTGAAAAAGTACACCGGTGCCGCTTCGGAGGAGATCCAGAAGAACGTGGTGGAGCCGCTGAATGAGATTCAGGCTCCCATCAAGGAGGCCGTCGCCCCGCTGACCGATATCAAAAAGGATATCGATGACAGCATGAAGGATGTGACCAAGAGCTTCACCAACATTGGCAAGACCAGCAAGGAAGAGGCCAAAAAGGCCGAAGAGGCCGAGGAGGTCGCTGAGCTGGAGGATGCCGTAGAGGAGCTGCCCGAAGAGCCCGCGAAGGCCGAGGAACCCGCTGCTGAAAAGGCGGAGCCCGCTGCCGAACCGGTGAAGGCCGAGGAGCAGCCCGCCGAAAAGGCTGAGGCACCCGCCCCCGCTGCCGAAGCTGCCCCTGCGGAGGAACCCAAGGAGGCTGCCCCCGCCGAGGAAGCCAACGTCTAATTTTTGGATGCACCCGCGCCCGCGGTTGTACGATACATTGTAAATCAGCCCGCCAAAGCGGCGCGGCAAGGTAAAAAGGAGATTGTTATTATGAGAATCGGACCTCAGGAGCTTATCATCGTTCTGATCATCGTTCTGGTCATCTTTGGACCCAAGAACCTGCCGAAGCTGGGCAAGATGTTCGGCAAGACCATGAAGAACTTCAAGGAAGGCATGGACGACGTCGAGGATGACGGCGAGACCAAGAAGACCGAGGCCAAGTCTGAGACCGAGGCCGAGAAGAAGGACGAGGAGTAATTCGTGGCTACAAACGTAAAGCGCAAAAAGAAAGCCGAAGTCATGTCAGAGGACGGCAGCATGACGCTGACCGGCCACCTGAAAGAGCTGCGGAACCGGCTGATCATCTGCGCAGCGGTGTTTGTGGTGGGCGTGATCGGATTTCTGGCGATCTCCGATAAGCTGATCGACCTGCTGACGGCGATGGCAATGAACGCGAACTATACCTTCGTGTTCCTTGCCCCGCAGGAAAAACTGATGCAGTACTTCCGCGTCTCGCTGATCGCAGCCGTCATCGTAACCATCCCGGTGGCACTGTATCAAATCTACGCCTTTGCAAAGCCCGGCCTGAAGCGGAGCGAGAGCTTTTTCTTCCGGCTCGTGCTGGTGTTTGGTCTGGCGCTGTTCTGTGTTGGTGTGCTGTTTGCCTACAAGGTCACCCTGCCCTTTATGCTGAACTTCCTCGTTACGCTGGAAGGCACCGACTACATCACGGCATCCATCAGCATCGAGAGCTACATCAACCTCTGCCTGACGATGTTCATCATCTTCGGCTGCGTCTTTGAGATGCCGCTGGTCACCATCATTCTGGCCAAGATGGGCATCGCAAACCCGGAGATCATGAAGAAGGGCCGCGGCGTTGCCATCGTCCTGATCTTCCTGATCGCAGCCATCATCACCCCGCCGGACATCGTGTCTCAGTGCTTCGTGGCAGTGCCTATGTGTCTGCTGTACTTCGTCAGCATCTTCCTGAGCGGCATTTTCTACAAGCCCAAGACGGACGAGGATGACGAGGACGACGAAGAGGAAGAGGACTCCGACGCGGAGTGAATTCCGGCTTTTTAGGAAACTGAAAACGCGCTCTGCCTTTGCGGCAGGGCGCGTTTTTACGTGGAGGAACGGGCAGATTGCAAACACTCCGGCAATATGCTATACTGTTCACAAGGTAAAAATCAGCGGGAGACCGCTGCGAAAAAAGGGGTAAATGAATCATGAAAGAATACGCATTCGGCATCGACCTCGGCGGCACCACCGCGAAGGTCGGCTTGTTCACCACCTCCGGCGCGCTGCTGGAAAAGTGGGAGGTGCCCACCGATACCTCCAACGCCGGTGAGCACATCCTTGAAAATCTGGCCGACGCCATCCGGGGCAAGATGGCCGAAAAGGAGATCCCCGCCGAGCAGGTGGAGGGCGTGGGCATTGGTGTGCCCGGCCCTGTGCTGAACTCCAGCGTGGTGCCCATCGTCTGCGCCAACCTCGGCGGCTGGGGCGAGCGGAATGTTTCGGCCCAGCTGTCCGGTTTGCTGGACGGTCTGCGGGTCCTCGTCGGCAACGACGCCAATGTGGCGGCGCTGGGCGAGATCTGGATGGGCACGGCGAAGGGCTGCCGCAGTGCGGTCATGGTCACGCTGGGCACCGGCGTCGGCGGCGGCGTCATCGTCAACGGCAAGGTCGTTGATGGCACCCACGGTGCAGGCGGCGAGATCGGCCACATCACGGTCAATCCGCACGAGACGGCGGTCTGCGGCTGCGGCAAGCGCGGCTGTCTGGAGCAGTATTCCAGCGCCACCGGCGTTGTCCGCTGCATGAAGAAGCTGCTGGAAGAGAACCCGGATGTAGACTGCGTTCTGCGCGGCAAAGAGTTCGAGGCCAAGGATGTCTTTGATGCGGCCCGCAGCGGCGATGCTCTGGCGGCCCGCGAGGTGGAAGAGATGTCCAACACCCTCGGCATGGCGCTGGCCAGCATCGCTTCCACCACCGACCCCGAAATGTTCCTCGTCGGCGGCGGCGTGGCCCGCGCAGGGGATGTCCTCTTTGACCCGCTGGTCAAGCACTTCAAGGAATATGCCTTCCGCTCCTGCCGCGAGACGCCCATCAAGTCCGCGAGCCTCGGCAATGACGCCGGTATCTATGGTGCAGTGCGCCTGATCGTGGGAGAGTAAGGCTTCATTTTCCACAAGAAAAAGCGAAGCGGTTGAAAATTCAGCCGCTTCGCTTTTTTCATGCGTTGATGTTAAGTTTTACAGCGTATCCTTGCCCGGAAGCTGGTTCCACAGGCGGTAGTAGACGCCCTGTTTTGCCAGCAGCTCGTCGTGGGTGCCGGATTCCTCGATGCCCTCGGCACCGAGGACGAGGATGCGGTCGTAATTCTTGATGGTGGTCAGGCGGTGGGCGATGGTCAGGGTGGTGCGGCCGTGGGCCAGCTTCTCAAGGCTGCGGCCCACCAAGATCTCGCTCTCGTTGTCGAGGGCGCTGGTGGCCTCGTCAAGGATGAGGATGGGCGGGTTCTTGAGGAAGACGCGGGCAATGGCGATGCGCTGCTTCTGGCCGCCGGAGAGCTTGACGCCGCGCTCGCCCACGTAGGTGTCGAAGCCGTCCTTCAGGGCCAGAATGAACCGCTCCGCGCCCGCCAGACGGGCCGCTTCAACGATCTCCTCGCGGGTGGCACCGGGCTTGCCGTAGGCGATGTTCTCCGCCACCGAGCCGCTGAAGAGGTAGACGTCCTGCTGGACGATGCCGATGTCCTGCCGCAGACTCTTGAGGGTGACGTGCTGGATGTCCTGCCCGTCGATGTAGATGTGGCCGCTTGTCACATCGTAGAAGCGGGGGATCAGATTGCACAGGGTGGTCTTGCCGCCGCCGGAGGGGCCCACCAGCGCCAGACGCTCGCCGGCCTTGATGTCAAGGCTGACGTGGTGCAGGACCTTGTTGTGGTCATCCGGGTACTCGAAGCTGACGTCGTCGAACCGGATGGCACCGGGGCCGGGCTGCAGGGGCTTTGCGTCGGGGGCGTCGTGGATGGGCACGGGGGTGTCCATGATCTCAGCGAAGCGCTCGATGCCGGTCATGCCGCGCTGGAACTGCTCGGCGAACTCGACGATGCGGCGGATGGTGGCGATCAGGGTGGAGACGTAGAGCACGTAGGCCACGAGGTCGCCCGCGCTGATCTTACCGTACACCAGCGACAGGCCGCCCGCAAGAATGACGACGAGGTACATCAGGCCGTCGAACAGGCGGGTGGAGGTGTTGAAGGCGGCCATGGCGTAGTAGCCGAGGGTCTTGATCTGCTCAAAGTCCTTGTTGCCCTGCAAAAACTTTGCCCGCTCCTGCTCCTCGGCGGCAAAGGCCTTCACCACGCCCTGACCCAGCAGGCTGTCCTCGATGGTGGCGTTCAGCTCGCCGATCTGGACACGCTGCTGGCGGAACCGGGCGCGGAGCTTCTGGTTCAGCTTGACCGAGACGATGCCCATCAGCGGCACACAGGCGAAGACCGCCAGCGTCAGCGGGAAGCTGGAACGGCAGAGGATGAGGAAGGACGCCAAGATCTTGATGAAGGCGATGAAGAATTCCTCCGGGCAGTGGTGGGCGAACTCGGTCACGTCGAACAGATCGTTGGTGATGCGGCCCATGATGGTGCCGACCTTGGTGTTGTTGTAGTAGGTGTGGTCCAGCAGAAGCAGGTGGTCAAAGGCGTCGCGGCGCATATCCGTCTCGATGTGGACGCCCATGATGTGACCGATGCCGGACATGAAATACTGGGCGGCACCGTCGATGATGCGGAGCACGAAATAGAGCCCGGCCAGCTTGAGCACGATGCCCGCCGTCAGGGTGATGCCCACCCCCATGGCGGAGTTGGTGATGGTGCTCATGATCTTGGGCAGGATGATGTCGCAGAGCGTCGTCAGCGCGGCGCAGAACAGATCAAAGAACAGCACGCCCTTGTACTTGGCCAGATACGGCAGGAACCGCCGAATCAGTGCGCGGCTGCTGGTGTGGTGGGCACTGGGATCTTGGATGGGTTTGGTTTGATCGTTTGACATGGTTTCTCCTAGATTCACGTTTCTTTCCTACAACCTCTCAGTCGGGCTAACGCCCGCCAGCTCCCCTATTAGGGGAGGTGGCAATGCGAAGCATTGACGGAGAGGTTTACTTCTTTGAATAATCCCGCTCCCCGTAAATGGCGGTGCCGATGCGGACGAGGGTGGCACCCTCGCGGATGGCGTTCTCGTAGTCGCCGCTCATTCCCATGGAGAGGGTCTCCATCTTCACGTTGGCGTAGCCGCGCTCCCCGGCTTGGACGAAGAGCTTGTGCACGGCGGCGAGATAGGCGCGGTTCTGGGCGTCATCGTCGTTGACAGGGGGGATGGCCATCAGGCCGCAGACGCGGAGGTGCTCCTGCGCAGCAGCAGCGTCCAGCAGGGGCCAGAGCTGCTCCGGCGAAACGCCGGACTTCGACTCCTCGCCGCCGATATTCACTTCCAGCAGAATGTTCTGCACAAGGCCCGCCTTGGCGGCTTCCCTTTCGATGGCGGCCAGCAGGTGCTCGCTGTCAACGCTCTGGATCAGGCTGGCGCGGCCCAGCACCTTTTTGATCTTGTTGGTCTGCAAATGCCCGATGAAATGGCTCGGCTTGCCGCAGTAGGCCCCGGCGTCATAGTTGGCGCAGAGCTCCTGCACGTGGTTCTCGCCGAACACATCGATGGGCAGGGCCGCGCTGGCGGCCACGGTCTCCGCCGTGCGGGTCTTGCAGGCGGCGCAGAGCTGTACTTCAGCGGGGGCGCGCCCGGCTTCGCGGGCGGCGACCGCCATCTTCTCGCGGATGGCGGCAACGGCCTCCCGCATCTCTTCCAGTGTCTTTTCAGCCATAAAAACTCAGTCCTCCTCGGTATAGCGGGCGCGCTCGCCGCCGATCAGCTTCGGGCGGGTGCGGGCGCAGAGAATGTTTGCTTCGCCGATTTTGGAAAGGCTCAGCCGGACCGGCACGGCCACCCGGCGCAGGTGCATCCCGATGAGGGTACCGCCGATATCGATGCCCGCATGGGCGCGGATCTCCTCCACGGCGATGGGGTCGCGGAACTGCTTCCAGCAGGTCGTGGCCCAGCTGCCGCCCGCATGGGGGCGGGGCACGACGCAGACTTCCTCCCAGCCGTATTTCTCGGCGGCTTCCCGCTCGATGATGATGGCACGGTTCAGGTGCTCGCAGCACTGGGCCGCCAGCCAGATGCCCTGCTGGGCCAGCACGGGCGCGATGCCCGCGTAGACGGCTTGGGCGGCTTCCAAGCTGCTGTCCTTGCCGATGTGCCCGCCGACGATCTCGCTGGACGAGCAGCCCACCACAAAGACATCGCCCCTGCGGAGCTTGGCCTGTGCCAGCAGCTCAGTCACCGCCTGACGAGCCTCTTCTTCGATTTGCTGTTTGAATGCTTCGGTCATAGTCAGATCACCTCATATCCTTACCCAATTCAATTTTGTTTCCCCGGAAATAGCCAGATACAACCGGCTGCCCACGGGGCAGAGCGCGGTGGTGCTGCCCGCTTTTTTGCCGGAAATGGTCAGCCGCCCGCCGCCGGGGGCGACAGCTTCGGCCCGGATGCTCCCGGCGGGCAGGGAGAACAAATTCTGCTGCATCGTCTGGCTCAGCCGGAGGGCGGCGCCCCGCAGCAGGGTACTGTCCGCGTGGTTTTCCAGCCAGTCGGCGCGGGCCCAGCGATAGCTGATATACAGGGTGCCGTCCTCGTCCAGCGCCAGCGCACCGGGGTATCCGGGCAGACCGGTCAGGGCCGTCCCGCAGTTCCTGCCCCCGGCGGTCAGGCCGCGGGCCGAGGCCTCCACGCTCCAGACGCAGCGGGTGCCGAGGTCGGAGACGTAGAGGGTGCCGTTTTCGTCCAGCGCAAGGCCGGAGGCTCCGGCTGCCCCGGTCAGCACGGTCTGCACCGTGCGGGCGGCGGGGTCGTAGACGTAGACGCTGCCGGTGCCGGTGTGAGCGACCAGCTCCGTGCGCAGGGCGCTCTCCACGCCGTGCTTCGGCGAGACGGCGGCGGCATCGGTGAAGTAGACGCTCCCGTCGGCCCCGACAGCCACGGCGGTGGGGCAGGAGAGGGCGGTACCGTCGATCTGGGTCACGATCTGTTCGGAGGCGGCACCCCAGCCGTCGTACCCGGCGCGGCAGAGGGCCCCGCCGCTGGCGGTGACCACGGTGTACCAGATGTCGCCGTCCGGGTCAAAATCGAAGCCGGTGATCTCGCCCTCCGCCGTCAGGATGGAAGAAAGGCCGCTGCCGTCCTCCCGCATCCGCAGCAGCGCGGCCCCGCCGGCGCGGGTGTCGGCCTGTGCGGCGAAGTAGAGCCAGCCGTCCCGCTCCCGGATGCAGGAAATATCCCGCCAGCCGGTGACGGAAAGGACGCCGCCGCTTTCGGCGGTGGGTCCGGCGTCCGGCATCGGCTGGACCTCCGGAGCCATGTAGGGCGTAACGGTGACGTCAATGGGCCGCAGCACCAAGCCCCAGACGAGGGCAGCGGCGGCACAGAATACAAAGACGATGCTCAGCTTCTGGAAGCGCTGGAGCACTTCCTCCCGCTCGGCGGCGCGCTGGGCCTCCTGCGCGGCCCGGCGGCGGGCGGCGGCTGCCGTGGAGCGCTGGGCGCGGCGCATCCAGCGCTCCACCCAGAGGGCGGCGCTGGGGCCGATGGACAGGGCGGCGATGAGCAGGATGAGCAGCAATTCAACAAGTCCGATCCGCATGGAAGTATGGTCCCTTTTTCCTTAAAATGTGTGTGGTTTCGTATCGTTTCAGTATAGCACACTTGTGCGCAAAAGCGCAAGCCGCGCCCTTCTGGATTGCACCGCCGGAATGTGGTATACTGAAAGAGGGGGTTTTTCCAAACCCTTCACCCAAACTTCACAAAAATTTCCAAACTTCGCTGTATGATATCCTCAGAAAATCAGAAATTATTCCGTGAGGAGGGAGCCACTGATGGCAAAAATTCTGATCGTTGATGATGAACCCCGGATCCGGGAGCTGATCCGGGAGCACCTGCAGTATGCGGGCTATGTCTGCGAGGAAGCGGGCGACGGCTCGGCGGCACTTTCTCTGCTGAGCGGCGGCGGATACGATCTGGTGATCCTCGATCTGATGATGCCGTTCATGGACGGAATGACCTGTCTGCGGGAGATGCGCACCCGCCACATCAACACACCGGTCATCATCCTGACGGCCCGCGGCGAGGAATACGATAAGCTGGCGGGCCTTGAAGGCGGCGCCGACGATTATGTGGTCAAGCCGTTCTCCCCGCGGGAGCTGGTGGCCCGCGTCAAGGCGGTGCTCAACCGCACCATGCCCCGGAGCGAAAGCGCCGACGGAACCATGACCTTTGGCGAATTGACCATCGACACGGCCAGCCACACCGTCCGGGTGAGCGGCGAGGAAGTCAGCCTGACGCCTAAGGAGTTCGACCTGCTGGTCTTTCTGGCGTCCAACAAGGGCATCGCCCTCAGCCGCGAGAAAATTCTGCAAAAAGTGTGGAACTACGATTATTTCGGCGAGGACCGCACCGTGGATACCCACGTCAAGATGCTGCGCGGCCATTTGGGCAAGTGCCGGGGCTACATCGCAACGGTGTGGGGCATCGGCTATAAGTTCGACCCGGACGCGGCGCGGTAAAACGGAGGAACGCAGTTGATGCGGCAACAGGAAAAAAAACGGCGCTCCATCGGCATCCGGGGGCAGTTGATGTGGTTTCTGTGCCTGATCTGCCTTTTGCTGCTGGGGATGTTCTGGTTCCTGAGCACGCAGCTGCTGGAGCCGCTGTACACCAAGCACATCCAGAAACAACTGACCGAGGAAGCCGACCTCATCGTGACCAAGATGGACGAAGCCATTGCGTCGGGCACGACCCTTTCCTACTGGGCGTTCGGCGGCATCAAGGTCACGAACGAGGAGTTCTTCAACCAGCTCGGCAGCGAGATCTATTCCGGCGGGGAGCTGAGCAGCTTCTGCGTCGATATCTCGGATGCCACCCTCCGAACCATCAAAAAATACGAGAACCTGTCCTATTGCAGTCTGCATCAGAAATCCTTCCCGGATACGCTGGACGACGACGCGTTCTATTCGACGGCCCGTCAGGTGCGCCAGTACTGCCGCGAGAACGGGGATTTTGCCCGCGTGCTCCCGGCGGCTAAGCCCTCGGCCTATAATCAGCTCGTTGTGGGGCGGATGACGTCGGACGGGGCCTATACCGTCCTCGTCAGCACCACCCTGATGCACGTTTCCGAGGCGGGCACGGTGCTGAGCACGGTGCTGCCGCTGGCGGCGGCGCTGATCTTCGCGTTCTCCATGAGCGCGGCGTGGCTGTTCAGTGAGTGGTTCACAAAGCCGCTGCGCCAGCTTTCCGGCGCGGCGCGGCAGGTGGCGCAGGGCAACTACGCCGTCCATGTGGAAACGCGGCGGAACGACGAGCTGGGCGACCTTGCCGAGGACTTCAACCATATGGCGAAAGAGGTCCAGCGTGCCTCCCAGATGCAGCGGGACCTGCTGGCCAATGTCTCCCACGACCTGCGCACTCCGCTGACCCTCATCAAGGGCTACGCGGAAACGGTGCGGGACATTACCGGCGACGACAAGGCCCACCGCGACGAACAGATGAACATCATCGTGGACGAGGCCGACCGGCTGACGGCCCTTGTTTCCAGCGTCATGGAGCTGAGCAAGGTGACCAGCGGCGCGGAAAAGTGCGAGAAGGTCCACTTCGATATGGCCCAGCTCTGCGACGAGGTCAGCGAGCGGTACGATGCCATCTGCACCCAGAACGGCTGGCAGCTCCGGCTGGAACTGCCGGAGGAGGAACTGCCCGTTTACGCTGACCCCAACATGATGCAGCGGGCTTTGCACAACCTGCTGGGCAACGCCATGCACCACATCGGGGCCGACGGCGTCTTCGTGCTGCGGGCGGAAAAATGCGCCGAGGGCGTCCGGGTCGAGGTGGAAGATCACGGTCCCGGCATCGCGGCGGATGACCTGCCCTATATCTTTGACCGGTATTACCGCTCCCGCTCCGACGCGGGCAGGCAGGGCACCGGCCTCGGCCTGTCCATCACCAAGGCCATTTTCCAGCAGCACGGCTTCCGCTTCGGTGTCCAGAGCACTGTGGGCAAAGGCACGACGTTTTGGTTCCTCATGACAAGCAGATAAACGAAAAGACTGCTGCACACTCCCTCCGTCACGGCTTCGCCGGGAAGAGAAGTTTGCAGCAGTCTCGTTTTTTATTGGATCAAATTCAAGCGTCGGCAGAGCGGTAAACGCCGAGGCTGTTGTCGGGCTCCGGCATCTTGACGCGGGAGGCGCGGTCATTGACCGCGACCAGCATCCAGCCCATGAGGGCCAGCACCACCACGATGAGGAGCCATTTGACAGCATTGGGGAGTTTTTTCATGTTGACGTTCCTTCTTCGTTAAAGTTCCGGACGGCAGCGCTCGCGGGCGCGGGCCAGCAGGGCGGCGGCATCCGCAGCGGAAGGAGCGTGGACCCACGCGGGGCGGGGCGCGGCCCCCTCACCGGAGCTGCCCGCCTCCACGAACTGCGCTAAATCGGTATCGGTGCGGTCGTTCCAGCCGACGAAGCCCTCCGGCGAAATATGGGCCCCCAGCCGGCAGTCCAGCACGGCGGTCTTGCCGGTGGGCCGCCACGGACGGCCTAAGTAGACGCTGCCCGCCGGGCAGTCCGAGACGAAATCGCAGTCCCAGAAGACGAAGCCGAGGCCGTCGGCCGGGCCGGAGGGGGCGGTGATGTAGCTGTGGGGGATGTGGTTGTCCACCGTGCGCAGAGTGCACTGCTCAAACAGCGCGTCCGCCCCGCCGAAGATGAAATCGATGTCACCCGCGATCTCACAGTTCTGGTAATACTGGGCGGTGGCGCGGCGGGGCGCAAAGGTGCGGGGGCCGAGGAAGCCGTCCTTTTCCCGCTCTTTTTCGGGCAGCGGGGCGCAGAACAGGGTGTCCTGATTGCCCAGCAGCTTCACCCGGCGGAAGACGGCCTGTGCGCTGTCCACATAGGCGGCCACGGCCTGACCCACGGTGCTGCCCGGCCCGGCGTCGTTTTCAATGGTCAGATCCTCCACGGTGAGCTGTTCCCCGCTGAAAAAGGCGGTGTAGCTGCGGAAGGTGTGGGTGGAGCGGCCATCCGGGTGGGGCAGTCTGCCGCCGTCGCCCCAGACAAGGCGGGTGGCGTCGGCTCCGGCTCCCCGCAGGGTGATGCGGCGCTTTTCGCAGACCAATTTTTCCCGGTAAACGCCGGGGCCGATGGTAATCTGGGCTTCCAGCTCATACGGCACGGCCAGCACAGCTTCGGAAATGGAAGCGTAGTCGCCGCTGCCGTCCTGCGCGACGGTGAGGTTTAACATAGAAAATATCCTCCAAAGATGAGGTTTTTCTTTGTACAACCTCTCAGTCTCGCTGCCGCTCGACAGTCGTCCCCTTCTGGCGTTTACACGCCACCTCCCCCGGCCGGGGGAGTCTTTCCTAGTAGGGGAGCCTCTGGCGAAACCGGGAACTTTGTGAGGACTGCCAAGGCCTCCCCTACAAGGGGAGGTGGCATTGCGAAGCAATGACGGAGAGGTTGTACAAAGCAGATGCTATCATTATAGGCCCCGTTTATGAACAAATCAACGTCCACAGCTTTCCAGCCGCAGGACGGCGGCGGTGATATCGTCGGGGCGGCCCGTTGCTTCGGCGCGGGTGCGGGCAGTTTCTACCAGCGTTTTGGCCAGTTGTTCGGGCGGGTCGGCAGCGGCAGCGGAGAGTTCCAGCTGCTTGAGCACCCAGCCTGTGCCGTCCACGAGGAGGCCATCCGACACGAGCACCGCATAATCCCCGGCGGCGAGGTGCACCACCCGGCTCTGGCCGTTTACCCCGCCCAGAATGCCGATGGGGAGGCTGGCGTCCCCTACGGGCCGCGCCCGCCCGCCGTGGACGAGAAAGCCCGGTGCGGCCCCGGCCTTGAACAGCCGGGCGGTGCCGGTGTAGAGATCCACGCTGATGAGGTCCAGCGTCGCACCGCTCTCCTCGTCGCTCTTGAGGGCCAGCGCCACATTGACCAGCCGCGCCGCCAGTTCCGCTGTGAACCCGGCCTTCAGCAGCCGGGCCGTCAATTCGGCGGCAAGGTTGCCGTCCACAGCGGCGGGGCGGCCGGTGCCCATCCCGTCACAGAGGATCATCTGAGCCGCCGCCGGGCTGCAGAACTGCTGAACTGCGTCGCCGGAGATCGTCCCCCGCGCGGCGCTGGCCGCAAAGCCGAAGACGGCCCGCAGCGCGGGCTTTTCGGAGAAGAGCAGGGTGGTCATTCCCTTGCAGGAGAGGACCTGCGGCGGCTCAAAGGTGCGGCGGCAGAGCCGCCCGACCTCCTGCGCCAAGGCCGAAAGCTCGGCGGCAGCAAAGCGGGTGCGGGGCAGGGTGACCGCCGCCCGCGTCCGGCCAAGGTCGTCCAGCGAGACGGCGCATTCCAGCGGCGGGGTGCCGAGGCTTGAAAAGAAGTCCGCCACCCGCCCGGATTTGTAGGGCTCCGGATTGCCGGGGCGGCCAAGCTGCTCGCTGAGCACCCCCAGCGCATCGGCCACGGCGCTGTACTGCTCCGTTAAGGCGGTGCGCATGGCTTCGGCGTGGACGCGGGCCTCCTTCCGGCTGCGGTAAAGCGCGAAGGACTTGTTCGCCGCCGCGCAAAGAGCCGCCGGGTGGATGCAGCGGGACAGCGCACCGGGCAGGTCGCTGGTTTCCAGATGTCCGTTCTGTTCCAGAATGGGACGCAGTGCGTTCATCCCGTCCAGCGTGGCGGCATATTCCTGTTTCCAGCAGCATTCCCGCCGCCCACAGTTGAAACAAAGGCTGTCGTGGGTGTTGTCGATGACCCAGCGGAAGCTTTCGCACCGGTGGGGCAGGGCGTCGTAGACCTCGTTGACCGTCTCCGCCAGCGAGGACAGGCTTTCTGCCACCGCTTCCAGCCGGGTAGCCGCCGCCGAAAAGCGGGGACGCTCCTCCGGGGCAGCAGCCTCTGCGGCGGGCACCGGAGCCAGCCAGTCCTTCGGCAGAAGTGCCGCCGCTGCCAGTCCGGCCCCGGCACTGAGCAGCAGGGAAAAGGCATTTCCGGGCGGCTGAACGCAGAGCACCCCGGCCACGCACCCGCCCGCGTAGGCGGCGAAGGCTTCGATGCGTCGGCCCGGTGCCAGCAGGGCCCCGGCGGCACTGGCGCAGGAAAGCCCGGCTGCTGCCGGGCCGAGGGAAGGGTCTGCGGCACAGAGGGCGGCCCCGGTCACAGCGCAGTATGCGAGGACGGCGGTGGGCTGGCCCCGGCAGCAGAGGGCAAGCTCGACGGCGGCACAGACCGCCACGCCAAGGCAGAGCAGCCCCAGCGAAACGCTGCCCAGCGCTGCCGCTGCCCCGGCCGCGACCAGCAGCATCCCGACGCCGGGCGTTTCGGGCGGGAACCGCCGCAGCGCGAAGCCCAGCGCCGCCGCCAGCAGAGCATCCGCTCCGCAGGTCAGCAGAAGATCGACCCCGCCGCCCGTGGGGCCGAAGGCGAAGCAGACGGCTCCCAGCCCCAGCGCCCCGCAGCCCGCCAGCGCGGCAGGGCGGAACCGGCCCGGCCAGAGCCACCGCGCAGCCACGGCGGCCCCCACCGCACAGAGCAGACAGAGACTGTCCAGCGACAGCGCTCCGAACCCGTGGAGCAGGAGGCCCAGCAGGGCCCCTGCCGCCCCGGCGGCGAAGCAGTCCTCCGCGAACCCCAGCGTCAGCCCCAAGCCGAAGGGCATCAGCGCGCCGTACAACACGGCCCACCCGCCGAGGAACCCGGCCAGAAATGCCGACCCCTGCCGCAGCGCCGGGCGGACGGCGGCCCGCGGCATCAGCGCCGCCGCAAAGGGGTGAGAAACATCCGTTTTCAGAACTTTGAGCATGAAAAATCCCCGCTTTCCGGCGGGGATCTTTTGTCGTTGTTCTGTTTCCCGCGCCGCTTGCATATACTGTAGCGCGGCCGCAGGGCGTTTTTTGGGGGCGTGCGGGGAAGCAACAAAAACTTACCCGTTCAGCTTCTCGATGGCGGCCTTCACGCGGGCGAGGGTGGTCTCGCGGCCCATCATGCAGGCGAGGTCGGTGCCGCCGCCGGGGGTGCGCTGCTTGCCGGAGAGGGCGATGCCCAACGGGTAGAGCAGCCAGCCGTTCTTCTTGCCCAGTTCCTCGGCCTTAGCCTTGCAGACGTCGAAGACGGCGTCGCGGTTCGTGAAGTCCAGAGCCTCGTCGCTCAGCACGGGCAGCAGGGCCTCCAGTGCCTCCTTAGCGGATTCGGGGGTGGTTTTCTGCTTTTTGTTGGTGTACAGGCTCACATCGTACTCCGGCATGGCGTCGAAGAAGTCCAGCTGCTCCGGGATCTCGCCCAGCACTTCGCACCGGGGCTGGAGGTTCGCGCAGAGGAGCTTCTTGTCGATGGGGGCGTGCACGGCCTGATCGATCCACGGCTCGGCGGCGGCGAGGAAGTCCTCCGGGCTCAGGCGGCGGATGTACTCCGCGTTGATGGCCCGCAGCTTGAGGGGGTCAAAGATGGCGGGGGATTTGGAGATGCCATCCGGACTCCAGACCTTGCGCAGCTCGTCGAGGGAGAAGATCTCCTGCTCGGCGTACTCGCCCTTGGGGCTCCAGCCCAGCAGGCAGATATAGTTCAGGATGGCGGCGCTCAGGTAGCCCTTGGCGCGTAGATCCTGATAGCTGGCATCGCCGTTGCGCTTGGACAGCTTGTTCTGGGCGTCCTTCATCACCGGCGGGCAGTGGATATAGGTGGGGATCTCCCAGCCGAAGGCCTGATACAGCAGATTGTACTTGGGGGTGGAGGACAGATACTCGCTGCCGCGGATGACGTGGGTGATGCCCATCAGGTGATCGTCCACGACGTTGGCGAAGTTGTAGGTGGGCATGCCGTCGGTCTTGATGAGGATCTGGTCGTCCATCTCGCTGTTCTCGACCTCGATGTGGCCGTAGACCACATCATCGAAGCCGGTGATGCCGGTGCGGGGGATCTTCTGGCGGATGACATAAGGCTCCCCGGCGGCCAGACGCTTCTTGACCTCCTCTTCGGGCAGGTCGCGGCAGCAGCCGTCGTAGTGGGTTATCTCGCCGCGGGCGCGCTGCTCGGCGTGGAGGGCTTCCAGCCGCTCCTCGGTGCAGAAGCAGTAGTAGGCTTTGCCCTCGGCGACGAGCTGCTCGGCATACTGCTTGAACATGCCCATCCGCTCGCTCTGGACATAGGGGCCCACCGGGCCGCCGATGTCCGGGCCTTCGTCCCAGTTCAGGCCCGCTTCACGCAGGGTGTTATAGATGACGTCCACAGCGCCTTCCACATAGCGGCCCTGATCGGTATCCTCGATGCGGAGGATGAAGGTGCCGTCCTCGTGCTTGGCCATCAGGTAGGTGTACAGCGCAGTGCGCAGGTTGCCAACGTGCATATAGCCGGTGGGCGAGGGGGCAAAACGGGTGCGGACTTTATTGCTCGGCATAAAAACGCTCCTTATCTATATCGACAAATCAATTTGCGAATCGCTACCCCTTAGTTTAACTGTTCAGCGCGGTTTTGTCAACGAAAAGGGAAAGACAGGATCGACCCATCAGCCGTTCCCCTCCGCCAGCGCTGCCCGTTCGGCGGCGGCAAGGTCGTTCTGCGCCGGGCCGAAGAGGGAATCGTACCGGTAGAGTGCCCAGCCCTGTGCACCCCAGCGGCGCAGATCGGCTACCTGCCGGGCCAAGGCGCTGCCGGTGGCCCACTGGCTCGTGCTGTCCTCGTTGGCGCCGCCGTCGCCCACGCCGACCCGGTAGGCTCCAAGGCCGAAATAAAGCGCCACATCCGCCGCGCGGGCCATGCCCAGCCACTCCGGCACGATGTTCTCAAAGGCAAAGCGGGTGCTGCCCGACTGCAATTGGTAGCCGTAGCCCCAGTAAATTTGGGGGCAGAGGTAGTCCACCACGGCCTCTTCGCCAGAGGCCGCCAGCCAGCCGTAAACATCGCTGTACTGGGTGGCAAGGTCGTTGTCCGGGTTGCCCTGCGGGCTGATGCCGAAGCGCAGGGTCGGGTCAGCAGCCTTCACGGCGTCGCGGGCCGCTTTGACAAGGGCCGTCACGTTCGCCCGCCGCCAACCGGCAAGGTCGGTCTCTCCGCTGGCCGCGAACTGGGCCGCGTCAAGGGAGGCGTCCGTGGTGGGGTAAAAATAGTCGTCGAAGTGGATGCCGTCCACGGCGTACTTTTCCACCAGTTCGGCCACGCCCTGCACCACATAGGCCGCCGCTTCCGGGACGGCGGGGTTCAGGTAGACCCCGTCTCCCACGGTGCAGCACCACTCCGGGTGGGTGTTCATCAGGTTCGTGTCCGCAATGCTGGGCGGCATGGCGGCGGAACTCTTCAGCCGGTAGGGGTTCACCCACGCTTCCAGCGAAAGCCCCCGCCCGTGGGCCTCCGTCACCAGCACATCCAGTGGGTCAAAGCCGGGGCCCTGCCCCTGCGTCCCGGTGCAGAGATGGCTCCACGGGAACAGGCTGCTCTCGTACAGCGCATCCCCGAAGGGCCGCACCTGTGCGATGACCGTGTTCAGCCCCAGCGCGGCGCTGTTGTCCAGCAGCTCCGCAGCGGCGGTGCGGAAGGCCTCCTCGGAGGAAAAGTCCATCCGCGCCCATTCCAGATAGCTCACCCAGACGGCCCGCCACTCGCCGGAGGGCAGGGCCGGGTTCGGTTCCGGTGCCGCTTCCGGGGCGGTCGGAGACTTCGACTCGTTTCCATTTTGGATAGAATGATGCACAATATACGCTCCGGCGGCAAGTGCGGCCCCGCCGAGCCCTGCCAGAAACACCCGCCGCCGGATCTTTTTCCGGCGGCGTGGAGCTCTCCGCCGCTGGGTCATGCGTCCTCCTGCATCTTATACAGGCTCAGCGCGGCCCAGCCGCGGGCACAGGCCAGCAGCACCCAGAGCAGGTTGGCCCAGAAGCTCAGATTCGTCATGCCGCCGTAGACCGTCAGCAGTACGAACATCAGGTGGAGCACTTCCGCCGCGCCCACGAGCTGCAGCTGCCGCTGGATGGGCTTGCCCTTCTGGTATTCCAGCCCCAGCAGGGCGGGCCAGACCAGCGCCGAGCAGATGTACGCCGCCCAGCCGTTGACCACATAGCTGAGCATCAGCACCACGAAGACGCAGAAATAATTCCGCTTCTCCTTGGCGGGGCTGCCTTTTTCCGCCGCCAGAAACAGGACGGTGATGCCCGTGATGCAGAATGCGATCATCTCCAAGAAGGAGAAGTCCATCCCGCCCAGCACCGCAAAGCCGTTCAGCATCGAAGCCGCCGCCGCGCACAGCAGGAAAAAGTACCATGTCTTGTGGGTGAATTTCAATTTCATGAGGAACCTCCCGCCCGTGAGACCGGCACGGGCCGCCGTAAAATTTGGAATTTTTCAAATATTATAACACAATTTCCCGCGTGTTGTGTTACAATAAGGAAAACTCTCATCAAAAACTCAGGAGGGCGACATGAACGCTGTCTTTTCCATCATTCTGCTGGCGGTGGCGCTGGGGGCCATCGTCCTGCTGCTCACCCGGCGGGAGAACACCCGCCGCAGCCAGTACGGCCCCACCGGCCTGAGCGAGTTCCGCACCGACCTGCCGCTGGACGACTGCTTTGACCGCCTCGACGAACATAAGGACACCGACGAGTTCGTGTACGAGTGCCGCCGCGAGAACGACGGCGGCTTCCTGCTCCACCTGACGCTCCACCAGCCCACCCAGCAGCCGCTGGATACCCTGTACACCCTCCGGCTCGACCCCGGCCGCCAGACCGTCGTCACCCTCATCTTCATCCGGGAGGCCTTCGGTTACAAGGAGCCGCTCTTCCCGCAGGAAATGCTGGACCGCTTCCTGATGCAGAAGCTGGATGCCCACCGCACCAAATAATTTTGCAAAAATCGCTTTTCATTTCCTGTCTTTTTTGTTATACTGTTCTGTAGCACTCCGCCCGGATGCGGCGGCGCTCTGCGGGTCAGTAGCTCAGTTGGTCAGAGCTGGCGGCTCATAACCGCTTGGTCGCGGGTTCAAGTCCTGCCTGACCCACCAAAATAGCACGAAGGTTCCGGCCTTCGTGCTTCTTTTTTGCTCATTCGTACAGTTCCTTGCTCATCTGGTTGCGAATCTCTTTGCGCCGCCTATCGTAGACCTGCGTGTAGATTGCGAGGGTGGTACTGGGCTGTGCGTGTCCGGCTTCTGCGGCCTCCATTGCGGCAGATCCTGCTTTCTGCCGCAAATTGCATCAGATCCCGCCGTTTGCTCAATGAGTATTTCCCGCCGTCCCGTTATACTGGGAGGGAAATGGAATGAAACGATGGAGGAACAGACCATGAAATACGGTGTCATCGATGTGGGTGGCGGCCTGCGGGGCATTTACGGCGCTGGCGTGCTGGACCGCTGCCTGGAGGAGGACCTCCGCTTCGATCTCTGCATCGGCGTTTCGGCGGGCAGCGCCAATATGGCGTCCTATCTGGCAGGCCAGCATGGGCGGAACAAGCCCTTTTACGATGAATACTCCTTCCGCAGGGAGTACATGAGCGTGCACAACCTCATCCGCAAGCACTCCTATCTCGATCTGGGCTATGTCTACGGCACCCTCAGCAATGCAGGCGGCGAGAATCCGCTGGATTACGCGGCGCTTGCCCGCAGCCCGGCAGAGCTCTGCGTGGTGGCCGCTAATGCACAGAACGGCGAGGCGCAGTATTTCACCAAGGCAGACCTCCACCCGGACGACTACCGCATCCTCATGGCGTCCTGCTGCATCCCGGTCATCGACCAGCCCTGCGTCATCGACGGCGTGCCTTATTTTGATGGCGGCCTGGCCGACCCCGTCCCGCTGGAATGGGCCTTTGCCCACGGCTGCGACCGGGTGGCTCTCATCCTGACCAAGCCCATCGGGCTGGTGAGTAGTGATGCCCGGGACAAGCATCTGGCACACCTGCTGCAGTCGCATTACCCCGCTGCAGCCGAGGGGCTGCGCCGCCGGGCATGGCGGTACAACACGGCTGTCCAGCGGGCGCGGGAGCTGGAGCGACAGGGCCTTGTCTGCATCATCGCCCCGGACAGCACCGAGGGAATGTCCACCCTGACCAAGAACCGCGCCGGCCTTGAAAAAATGTACGCCAAAGGCAAACAGGACGCCGAAGCGCTGGTGCGGTGGATGCAAAACACCAAACAAGATGAATCGGTGAGCACCTAGAGATGAAACCCGTTCACTTCCCTTGACAATATCCGCCCCGGACATTACAATGTAATATGTACATACAGGCAAAGGAGCCTGGAGCGGTATCGCTCTGGGCTTTTTTGCATTTTGTTGTTCTGCTGCGGACAGATAGAGGGGGTCCGCAGCAGAGGATAGGAAACATCAGTCGGCCCGCCACAGCGGAAATTTCGGCGTCCTCTATAACAACGACACGATGCAGATACAGTTGGAAAAAATCTTGATCGTCTGAGGAGGGGTTCCGTCATGCTTCATCTTCGAAAAATTGCACTTCTCCTCGCCGTCGTGTTTTGCATCTCGCTGGCGGGGTGTTCTGCGGATGCGCCGCAGTCGAAAGCGGCTGGGTCAATCGGCCAAACGGCGGTCTACCGCCAGAATTCCGCTTCCCAGCAAACACAGAACCTCGCCAAACTCTGCAAGGTGTGGGGATATGCAAAATATTACCACCCGGCTTTTTTGCTGGGCACCTCCGATTGGGATGCTGAACTTCTGAGCCTTCTGTCCAAAGTATCCGCTTGTGAAACGAGCGACGACGTGAATGCTCTGCTTCACGAATGGTTCACGAGCCTCGGTGAGATCGACTACAAAGCCCGCATTCCCAAAGCAGCTTCCGGCAGCGATGCGAGCGTTTCGGAAGCGGACCTTTCATGGACGGCAGATGCAGATTATCTGGGAGAAGCACTGGTAGGTGACCTCGCCAAACTGCCGACAATGCTTCCCACAAACCTTGACCGGACCCATGCGCCCGTCTTCTTTGATTCGCTGGGGGTTCCGGATTTTTCCAACGAACCTGAACACGGGTCGGACTACACCGACCCGGACTTCCGGCTGCTGGGGCTGTTCCGGCTTTGGAATGCGCTGGACTACTATGCCCCTTACCTGCATTTGCTCGACTGCGATTGGGATGCCGTCCTTCTGGAAGCCATTCCAACGATGTTGGATGGCACCGACCGGGAAAGCTACGAAGCTGCCCTTGCGTCCGTCACGGGAGAACTTCAGGATGCACATGTCTGGTGGAGCAGTACGGTGGAGGGCACAAAGCTTTCGTACCGCGCCAACCCCGGCGGCTACTATCTTCCCGTTCCTGTTTCCGATGTGGGTGGTCAGTTGGTCGTGACCGGCACGGCGGACAACTGTCCCTTGGAAAAAGGCGATGTTCTGGTTTCCATCGACGGGAAAACCATCGACGAGTTAGCTGCCGAAAAGAAGCCTTATTATTCTCTGCCCAGAGAGGACATGCTTCTGACAAATGCGTGGCGGGCTATTGTGAATTCTGAGACAGAAACGATGGAGGTCGTCGTTCAGCGCGGAGGTGAGGAGTGCTCCTTTTCCGTGACCGGCTCGGAGCATTCCGTCTCCCACACGAAAAGTGTTTTGAACGGCTTGGATGCTTTTCAAGTCGTTGGTGGCAATATCGGTGTGCTCAACCCCGGCGTCCTCGAATCGGAAACAGAGCTTTGCAACGCCATGGAAGAACTGCGGAACACGGACGCACTCATCATCGATCTGCGGCAGTATTCCGGGGTCATGGGGCTCTATTTCTATATCCCGACCAGTTACCAGCCCGCCATTGTTGTGGCAAAACCAAACGCCGCCACTCCCGGAACTTTTACGAAGGACCCCATCTCCTGTGGTTACGACTCCAGCCTTTTGACCTACTCGCAGAGTTATTATCCCTATGAAAAACCGGTTGTGATCCTTATGGATAAAAATTCCGTCAGCCGAAGTGAATATCTAATCACCATTCTCAAACAGGCGGACAATGTGACGGTCATAGGGGAAGCTTCGACCGGTGCCGACGGCAATGTTGCCTTTCTGCCCCTCCCCGGCGAACTTCAATTGCAGTTCACTTCCTTCGGTATTTATGAAATGGACGGTGCTCAGACGCAGTGCACCGGCATTCAGCCTGATGTTGCGGTGCACTACACTGCTGAGGGAATCCGCGAAGGCCGCGATGAGATCATGGAAGCGGCACTCGACCGGTTGCGCCGTTCCTAAAAGATTTCACATAAAAAGGCACCCTGCCGGGCGTGTTCCGGTCAGGATGCCTTTGCAGTTTTTGCTTTGTTTTTCAGAGCTGCTGCTCCACGAAATCGCCGATGTCCGCAAAGACTTCCAGCTTGTTCGTCTCCACCAGAAGCTCATGGCGGGCGCCGGGGTAGAACTTGACCCGGACGTTCCGCATCCCGGCGTTCTTCATGCTTTCCACGGCCCGCTTGACGCCCGCGCTCCGCTCGCCCACGGGGTCCGCGTCCCCGGCGAGGAAGAGCACCGGCAGGTTCTTCGGCATCCGGTCAAGGAAGGCTGGGTCGTACAGGCGGAGGATGCCGCTGAACATGCTGTAGTAGGCGTTGAGGGTGAAGGTGAAGGTGCATCGCTCGTCGGCGAGGTACTTGTCCACCTCGGCGTGGTCGCGGTTGAGCCAATCGTGGGTGGTGCGGCCCTCCAGCCCCTTATTGTAGCCGAGGAAGGAGAGCTTCGCCACTAGCTTGCTGCGGTGCTGCCAGCCGAAAAAGACGGCCAGCACCCGGCAGACGGCCCGCGCGAAGGCGACCAGCGCCTTGGGCTGGAAGCCGGTGCCCATGATGATGGCACCGTCCAGCTCCTCGCCCCACTCGCAGAGATACTGCCGGGCATAGAACGAGCCCATGCTGTGACCCAGCAGGAAATACGGCACGCCGGGGTAGAGCTGCTTTGTCAGCTTGGTCACGGAGCGAAGGTCCTCCAGCACGGCGCGGTTGCCGTCCGGCTCGGCGAAATAGCCGTAGTCGGCCTTGGTGCGGATGGAACCGCCGTGGCCCAGATGATCGTTGCCGGTCACAAGGATGCCCCGCTGGGCCAGCGATTCGGCCAGCGGTTTGTAGCGGTCAATGAATTCCACCATCCCGTGTGAAAGCTGCAAAATAGCGCGCACTTCCCCCTCCGGCACGCAGCGGAACGCATGAAGCGTCCGCCCCGGCACCGTAGAGGGCAGTGTCAGGTCGATCATCTGGCTCATAGAGTCTCTCCTTTTGTTACAGGGCTTCGATCTTTTTGCGGCACTCCGAGCAGATGCAGTAACCCGCAAACTGCACGGCATTGGGGTCCACTTCGCCGCAGAAGTCGCAGCTCCCCGCGGCGCGGTACTTTTTGAGGATGATCTGATCACCCTCCACGAAGATTTCGAGCTTCGAATCCGTCTCCAGCTTCATGCTGGTCCGAAGCTCCTTTGGCAGGACAATACGCCCAAGGTTGTCGATGCCGCGTACGATTCCGGTACTTTTCATGTGATGTGCTTCTCCTTTGATGTGCTTCTCCTTTATTTACGACGCAGGGGTTCCTCATTTTCCATCTTTTTCCGGGCCACAATGCCCGGCGTTGATCCGCCACAGGAAAATTGTACCAGCGTCGTACGCCCAGTATACAAAATCCATCCCGCTTCGTCAATGATTGCGGTCGGTTTCGACAAAAACTTCTTCCTTTTCTTGGGAAAGCCACCAGTATTCCCGGTCTCGCGCTGCCGCTGGGCAGAACAAACGCTTTTTCAGGCGGTTTTATGTGGAATTGGGCTGAATCGGCCGCGCTGTTCTTCCCGACTGCCCCAGTGCATCTGAGTCCATACGCCGTTTTCCTCCGGGAGGAAAACATACCAGTAAACCATTTTTTCCTCGCCCGGTCGGATCTCCACTGACGCGGCATCGACTGCCGCCACGATCGGCCTCCAGATGCGCTCATTCTTGTCTGTTTCGACCCATGCACCCAGTGCGTCTTCGGCTTCACCCGCAAACAGCCGGTTTGCGTCCATGCCGTCCTTTGCATTGCTGGGCGTGACCGAGCCAAGCTCTGCCAGCGTGTGCTTCAGCTGCGCCTTGTGAGCCGTCTGGTTCTCAGCGTGGGTCTGGATCACGATCAAAGTGCCCGTCTTCCCTTGGTACTGGACTGAAATGCTGCGGAGATTCCAGACCTCATAAACCAGCGCCAGCGCATCCCCGATGATCTCCGGTTCAGGTTCCGGCTCTGGTTCGGGCTCTGGTTCCGGTTCCGGGGCGGGGTCCTGCTTCGGGGAATCGTCCGTTACCGTATCCGCCGGCGGCAGGATGGGTGGCGGCACCGCGCTTTCGCTGCCGCTGCACCCGGCCAGCAGCACCGCAAGACAGAACAGAACGGCTATCCGGCCGAGGCGCTTGCGAAAAATCCGGTCGTTCCATCGTCTCATACTGCCTCCTTGCTCGAAAATGCGTCAAAATGTGTCGTTTTTATTGCACCGGGTTTCGGTGAGTTTGTCAACCGTTTTCCGCATTTTCGTGTCCAATCTTTTTCCTGCGATTTTGTGAAAATTGCCGGATGCGTTCCATCTGCCGACGGAGCGCACCAAATGCCCTTGTATGCAGGAAAAAAATGCGGTATACTATATCTGTATAGCGCTTGCGAAAAGTGCACCTTTCTGCAATTTTTGAGGAGCATAAACCATGAAGAAAACAAAACGGATCGTTGCTTTTGCGCTGGCGGCAGTTCTGGCACTGTTGGTGCTGGCCGGCTGCAAGAGCACATTGACGTCCATTGCACACAAATTGACCGGCTCGTCGGACGAGGTGCAGGAGGAGGACACGACCCAGTGGGCCGTCCTCAGCAGTGACCCGCTGATGATTGATGGCATCGCCGACACCTCGGCCAAGTATGCCACGGCGATAGCCAACGGCTCGCTGAACATCGTGTTCAACGGGGTATGGAGCCGCCAGACCGACTACTTCACCGCCCCGAACGGGATGATCTCAGTCTACGGCTGCGGTACCGCCGAGGGTGTCCAGAAGTTCAAGATCTCGCTGTGGAAAAAGGTCGATGGCGGCGCAGAGTATGTGGACAACACCACCTTCTACTTCGTCACCGACGGCCAGAACTACCACTGCGACATCGGCAACCTCGACCCCAATGCCAGCTACCGACTGACCATCTCCTATGATTCCAGCAAGTATTACCTCTATGGTCTGCTCAAGGTGGAGGGGATCGGCTGATGAATACCCAAACCAAACATTCTCTGATGCTGATGCTCTGCGCCTTTATCTGGGGCACGGCCTTCGTGGCCCAGAGCGCGGGTTCCGGCATGGGAGCCTATTCGTTTCTGGCCGGGCGGAGCTGGCTGGCCGTGATCGTGCTGCTGCCCACGGTGCGGGCGTTCGACGCCGTGCACCGCAAGCAGGGCGTTCCCTTCAGCGGGCCCGCCACCAACGCCGAGCGCAAAACGCTTTTGATCGCGGGCTTTATCTGCGGCACCCTTCTGTTTGCGGCCAGCGCGGCCCAGCAGATCGGCATCACCATCAACCCTTCCACCGCAAAGGCGGGCTTCCTGACGGCGATGTACGTTGTTCTGGTGCCGGTGTTCGGGCTTTTTCTGGGCCGGCGGGGGAACGTGCAGCTCTGGCTGAGCATGGTCATCTCGGTGGGCGGGCTATACCTGCTCTGCATGAAGAACGGCTTTGGCGGCATTGAGTCGAGCGACTGGATCCTGCTGAGCTGCGCCGTGCTGTTCAGTTTTCAGATCATGGCGGTGGATCATTTTTCGCCCCTCGTGGACGGCGTGCGGCTGAGTCTGCTGCAATTTTTCGTCGTGGCCGTGGAGAGCACTGCAGCGGCGTTCCTCTTTGAGACACCTGTGCTGGCCGAGTTCGGGGCCAACTGGCTGCCGCTGATCTACTGCGGCGTGCTGTCCAGCGGCGTGGCCTATACGTTACAGATTCTGGGCCAGAAGGAGCTGAACCCCGCCATTGCCAGCCTCATCATGTGTCTGGAAAGTGTGTTCAGCGCCCTCGGCGGCTGGCTGATCCTGCACCAGCGCCTCTCTGTGCGGGAGGGCTTCGGCTGCGTGCTGATCTTCGCGGCTGTGGTGCTGGCCCAGCTGCCGGTGGAGGAGTGGCGGAAATGCCGGGCCGGAAACCGGAAGTGACCCTGCGCACCGCGGGCGGCATCAACTACGAGGCTGCCCGCCGGAGGGTGAAGAACCTGAACATCCGCGTCCGGCCGGACGGCACCGTGGCCGTCAGCATCCCGCTGGGGTGCAGCTGGGCGGACGCTGACCGCTTGGTTTTGGAGCGGCGGGAGTGGATCGAGCGCTCGAAGGCCGAGCTTACTGCCCGGCAAACCAAGATGTACCGTCAGCCCCTGCCCGAAAAAGCGGAGGCGCTGGCCCATTTCACCCGGATGAGCGACGAGGTCTACCCGGCCTTTGCTGCCGTGCTGGGCGGGCAGAAGCCTACCATCAAGGTGCGGGACATGACGAGCCGCTGGGGGGTCTGCGTGCCCGCAAAGCGGCAGATCACCTTTGCGCTCCAGCTTTACAATATGCCCGCTGCGGCGCAGATCTATGTGGTAGTACATGAGTACTGCCATTTTCTTGTGCCCAACCATAGCCTAGCCTTCTGGGCGCAGGTGGAGCACATTCTGCCGGACTGGAAAGCGCGGCGGATGTTATTAAAATAGCCCTCTCAGGCGCTTCGCGCCAGTTCCTCTAGAGTGGGAGATTTTGACAGATCGGGAACGTATAAAAGAAGCGCCCTGCGGGCAAGGGCGGATAGTACAGGAGTTGAAAAACCGTGTCGAATGAAAAGAACACCGGCGACAAGTATTCAAAGCTGGCCGGAAATACCATCATCTTTGCGATCTCAAGCTTTTCGTCAAAGCTGCTGACGCTGCTGGTCCAGCCGTTTCTGACCTATGCCATGGCCGAGATCGCCGACCTTGGCCTGTCCAAGATCCTGAGCCAGTACGCAAACCTGCTCATCCCCTTTGTGTCGATGGGAATGTCCAATGCCATCATCCGCTTTGGTCTGGACAAGGGCAACAGTGAAAAACAGGTGTTCACCAACGGCCTGCTGACCATCCTCGGCGGCTTCGGCATCTTGGTGCTCTGCTGGCCGGTGGCGCAGTTCCTGCCCGATATGGCGCAGTACGGGATGCTCATCTACATCTACGTTCTGATGAGCTGTCTGCGCACCCTCTGCACCCAGTTCGTGCGCAGCCGCCAGTGGAACAAGCTGGTGGCCGTGGACGGCGTGCTCTGCACCGTGGCGACCATGGCATTTTATGTGCTGTATCTGCTGGGCTTCAAGTGGGGCGCCAACGGCTACCTGCTGGCTATCATCAGCGGTGACTTCGTCAGCGTGCTCTTCCTCAGCTTCACCGGCAAGCTCTGGAACTTTGTGGAGTTCAAGGGCATCAACCGCGACCTGTGGAAGCAGATGCTCCGCTTCTCGCTGCCCATGATCCCGGCTCAGATCAGCTTCTGGGTCATCAATGCGTCCGACCTGTTCTTCGTGCGGGAGATGTGCAACGGCCTCGACGGCAACAGTGGCGAGGCGTGGAGCGGCTTGCTCTCCACCGGCTACTTCCTGCCCACCATTTTGACCACGCTGGGCCTGATCTTCTACGACGCATGGCAGCTTTCCGCCGTAACGGAGGAGGATGGCCGCGCCAAGTTCTTCACCAAGATCTTCCGCACCTATTCCAGCGTGCTGTTCTGCTGTGCGGCGGGCATCATCTGGCTCTGCCGCCCGGTTATGCACATCATGAAATCGAATTACTACTATGCGTGGCACTTTGTGCCCTTCCTGACGCTGGCGTCCACCTGCAGCTGCTTCAACCAGTTCCTGAACAGCGCCTACGTCGTCAACAAGAAGTCCAGCCACAGCCTGTGGACGATGCTCTCCGGCGCGGTGAGCAACTGCATCATGAACTATTTCTTCATCAAGTGGTGGGGCCCCATCGGTGCGACCTTCGCATCCTTCCTCGGCCTTGGGCTGGTATTCACCCTTCGTGCGCTGGACGCCCACAAGATGATCGGCATGTCCATCCATCCCGCGCGGGTGGCGGTCAACCTTGGGGCGCTGATGTGTGAAGCCTTCGTCCTGCTGGCAGGGGTGCCCCTCTACGGCCTGTGGACCGGCCTCATCACCGCCGCCATCATCCTGTACAATTTCGCCGGTGTCTGGGCTATGGCCCGCCTCCTCCTGCCGAAAATTTTCGGCCAGCGCGGCAAGGCGCTGGTCAATGCCGTGGATGGCTGGGCGAAACCGAAAAAGGCGTAAAATCGTATAGAAGAATGAAGAAGGGACTGTTGCGTGCGCAACGGTCCCTTCTTGTTATCCGATAAAATAGAGGCTCACAACATTTTTTCCAATCGCTCGCGGATGGCTTTGATGAAGCCGATGCTGTCCACGGGGGTGGGGGTGATGCCCTCGGCGAGGCCGCAGAGGTCCTTGGTCATGATGCCGTCGTTCAGGGTCTGGAGGCTGGCGGCTTCCAGCGCCTCACCGAAGCGGACGAGGTCGGGCAGGGCGTCCAGCTCACCGCGCTTTTTCAGCGCACCGCTCCATGCGAAGATGGTGGCCATGGGGTTGGTGGAGGTGGATTCGCCCTTGAGGTACTTGTAGTAGTGGCGGGTCACGGTGCCGTGGGCGGCCTCGAACTCGTACTTGCCGTCCGGGCTGACGAGGACGCTGGTCATCATGGCGAGGGAGCCGAAGGCCGTGGAGACCATGTCGCTCATCACGTCGCCATCGTAGTTCTTGCAGGCCCAGACGAAGCCGCCCTCGCTGCGGATGACGCGGGCCACGATGTCGTCGATGAGGCTGTAGAAGTATTCGATGCCGGCGGCCTCAAACTTGGCCTTGTACTCGGTGTCATACACTTCTTGGAAGATGTCCTTGAAGGTGTGGTCGTATTTCTTGGAGATGGTGTCCTTGGCGCCGAACCAGAGGTCCTGCTTTTTATCCAGTGCGTAGTTGAAGCAGCTGCGGGCAAAGCTGCGGATGGAAGTGTCCTTGTTGTAGGAGCCTTGGAGCACGCCGCCGCACTCGAAGTCGTAGACCGTGGCGGTCTGCTGGGAGCCGTCTGCGCCGGTGAAGCGCAGCTCCGCCTTGCCGGGGCCGGGGATGCGGAACTCGGTGGCCTTGTACACGTCGCCGTAGGCGTGGCGGGCAATGGTGATGGGCTTTTTCCAGAACTTGACGGCGGGCTTGATGCTGTCGATCATGATGGGGGCGCGGAACACGGTGCCATCCAGCGCAGCGCGGATGGTGCCATTGGGGCTCTTCCACATCTCGTGGAGCTTGTACTCGTCCATCCGCTGCGCGTTGGGGGTGATGGTGGCACACTTGACGGCCACACCGTACTTCTTGTTGGCCTCGGCGGCGTCGATGGTCACTTGGTCGCGGGTGGCGTCGCGGTTGGGAAGACCGAGGTCGTAGTACTCGGTCTTCAGATCGACGTAGGGCAGGAGAAGCTCGTCCTTGATGAGCTTCCAGAGCACACGGGTCATCTCGTCGCCGTCCATCTCCACAAGGGGGGTGGTCATTTTGATCTTTTCCATGATGGTTTCCCTTTCCTCTCTTACAAAAATCAAAAAATCTAGCAAAGACTCCGGCGGCACTGCCAGATGCGCACCGGAGGTTCGGCTTTATTTGCGGTAGGAAGCAGCCAGCTTTTCCAGAGCCGGGAGGCTGCGCTCGACCTTTTCGGTGTCGATGCAGTAGGCCAGACGTACATAGCCCTTGACGCCGAAGGTGTCGCTGGGGACGAGGAGCAGGTCATACTGCCGTGCCCGCATACAGAAGGCGTTGGCGTCCTCTTCCAGCGCTTTCGGGAAGATGTAGAAGGTGCCGCCGGGGCGCTCGACCTCAAAGCCGAGGGCCTTGAGCTTGTCGTACAGCAGGTTCATGTTCGTCTCGTAGACGGACAGGTCGCTGGTGACATTCAGACAGCGGCTCACGGCCCGCTGGATGATGCTGGGCGGGCAGTTGTGGCCGGTGAAGCGGGAGATCTGGGCCATCATATCCACGAGAATGTCCTCGCCTTCGCAGCCGGGGCGGACCGCCACATAGCCCAGACGTTCGCCCGGCAGACTGAGGCTCTTCGAGAAGGAAAAGCAGGTCAGGGTGTGGGGGTAGAACGCGGCGGGGTAGGGGACGGCTTTCCCGTCAAAGGCGATATCACGGTAGGGCTCGTCGCTGACGAGGAAGATGGTGTGGCCGTAGGTGCGGCTCTTCTCGGCCAGCAGCTCGGCCAGCCGGGTCAGAGTCTCGGCGGAGTAAACGACGCCGGTGGGGTTGTTGGGGGTGTTGATGAGCACGCAGGTGACCTTTTCGGTCAGCATCTGCTCAAAGGCGTCGAGGTTCGGCTGGAACGCCGGGGCCTGCGGCGGCACTACCTTGAGGCGGGCCCCGGTGCCCTCGACGTAGGGGCCGTACTCCGGGAAGTAGGGCGCAAAGGTCAGCACCTCGTCGCCGGGCTGGGTTACGGCGCGGATGGCGTGGGCGATGGCACCGGCGGCACCCGTGGTGGGGAAGATGTGCTTCTGCTGGTAGGGCAGAGCAAAGGTCTTGGCCAGATGTTTTGCCACGGCGGTGCGGAAGCCGGGGTCGCCCTGACTGGGGCAGTAGCCGTGGAGGTCCACCGGTTCCTCGGTGTCCAGCAGGTTCTGCATCGCCAGCGTGAACTGCGGCGGGCAGGGTACGCTGGGGTTGCCCAGCGAGTAATCAAAGACGTTTTCATAGCCGATCTCGGCGGCGCGCTGTTTGCCGTACATGAAGGTCTCGCGGATGACGCTCTTGTGGTTCAGCATTCCGCGGTAGGTTTCGTTCAGCATAAATACTTCCCCCTGTGAACGATCTTATTTTTGCGGAGCGACGGAATAGCTCTGCTCCAGTTTGATGATGCAGCTGTATTTGGGATCCTGTTCGGTGACGAAGCGGCACATCTCGGCCATGGCAGCGTCGGTGTCGCCGGTGTAGCCCGCCGGGAAAGCGAGGTCGAACAGGACGTTGGTGTGGCTGCCGCCGGGGACGATGCGCAGATCGTGGATGGAAAGCTGGGGGTCCAACTGGCGGAGGTGCTCCGTCAGCCGGGTGCGCAGCACCCCCACGGCGGCGTCCGAGGTCACGATGGGGTCATAGTGGATGGTGACCTGCAAATTGTCTTTTTTCAGAAAATCCCGCTCGATGTTGTCGATGACGTCGTGGGCGGCCAGCGGGTCGGCCTCGGCGGGGAACTCGACGTGGAGCGAAGCAAACTGGTGGCCGGGGCCGTAGTCGTGGACCATCAGGTCATGCACGCCCAGTACGCCGGGGTAGGACATGACAGTCTGCTCGATGTGCGCCACCAGCTCCGGCGAGGGCGTTTCGCCCAGCAGGGGGCTGAGGGTATCCATGACGAGGCCCCAGCCCGACCAGAGGATGAACGCAGCCACCGCCACGCCCATGATGCCGTCGATGACGTTCCAGCCCGTAACGCGGCAGAGGATGGTGGAGAGCAGGACAGCACCGGTGGTCAGCACGTCGTTGCGGCTGTCGGCGGCGGTGGCCAGCAGCGTTTCGGAAGCGATGCGCTGGCCCACCGTGCGGTTGAGGCGGCTCATCCAGAGCTTGACGGCGATGGAAACGGCCAGCACCCCAAGGCTGAGCCAGCTGAAAACGACCGGCGTGGGGTGCAGGACTTTGCCGATGGACTCTTTGCCCAGCGAAAGGCCGATGGCAAGGATGGTCACGCTGACCACCAGCCCGGCGAGGTACTCGTAGCGGGCGTGGCCGTAGGGGTGCTCCGCATCCGGGGCCTTGGAGGCCAGCCGGAAGCCGATGAGGCTGACAACGTTGGACGAAGCGTCCGAGAGGTTGTTCAGCGCATCGGCCATGATGGCGATGGAGCCAAACAGGGTGCCCACCGTCAGCTTGCCGACGCAGAGCAGGATATTGCAAGCCATCCCCACAAGGCTGGCCAAGTTGCCGTAAGCGGTGCGGACCGCCGGGTCCTTGGTGTCGGAGGGGTGCTTGATGAACAGGCGGATCAAAAGCTGGGTCATACCGATTTCTCCTGATACAGATGAATTTTGTCGGTGGAATGACTTGGAACTAGTATAACATTTTACTTTAGCATTGTGAAGCGTTTTGCGATGAAAGCGCGGCTTGTTACAGCGCTGTTATATGAAATTTCGTCTTGTTCCGCAGACGCAAAATAGCCCCCAAGGCGGCATCTGGGCCGGTTGGGGGCTGCGGTTTTATGGGGTTTTACAAGGGCCGCCGGAACGCTCAGACATTCTTGGCGGAGGGCTTGCTGAGGTTTACGCTACGGATGATCTTGCGCACGGGCAGGATGCTCTTGGCGTTCATGGACAGCTCGTCCACGCCCATCCGCAGGAAGGTCTCGGTCAGGGCGGTGTCCGCGCCCAGCTCGCCGCAGATGCCGACCCAGATGCCGTGGCGGTGGCCCGCCTCGATGGTCATCTGGATGGCTTTGAGCACAGCCGGATGGTGCGGATCGAAGAAGGGCTCCAACTTGGCGTTCTGGCGGTCCAGCGCGCAGGTGTACTGGGTCAGGTCATTGGTGCCGATGGAGAAGAAGTCGCACTCGGCGGCCAGATCATCGGCGATGAGGACGGCGGCGGGGGTCTCGATCATGGTGCCGACCTCGATGTTGTCGCTGAACTTCTTGCCCTCGGCGGTCAGCTCCTGCTTGCACTCTTCGAGGATGGCCTTGGCGTCCTGCAGCTCGCGCAGACTGGTGATCATGGGGAACATGATGCTCATGTTGCCGTAGGCCGAGGCCCGGAGCAGGGCCCGGAGCTGGGTCTTGAAGAAGTCCCGGCGGGTCAGGCAGATGCGGATGGCGCGGTAACCGAGGGCGGGGTTGTCCTCGTGGTCCAGCTTCATATAGTCCACGGTCTTGTCGGCGCCGATGTCGCAGGTGCGGACGACGACCTTCTTCGGGGCAAGGCTCTCAAGGACCTGCTTGTATGCCTCGAACTGGTAGTCCTCGGTGGGGAAGTCCTTGCAGTTGAGGTAGACGAATTCGGTGCGGAACAGGCCGACGCCGCCCGCGTCATTCTGCTGGACCGCACCCACGTCGCCCATGCCGCCGATGTTGGCGAAGACGTTGATGGTCTTGCCGTCCAGCGTGGTGTTGGGCTTGCCCTTCAGCTCGCTGAGCAGGGCCTGTTTCTTCTGATCCTCCTGCTGGCGCTTGGTCAGGCTCTCCAAAAGGTCGGGGGTAGGGTCTACGTACACACAGGCGTTGTAGCCGTCCACCACAGCCATCTTGCCGTCCCAGTCGTCTTGGATCTCCTTGCACTGGATCAGGGCGGGGATGTTCATGCTGCGGGCCAGAATGGCGGTGTGGCTGTTGGAGCTGCCCTCGCGGGTGATGAAGCCCAGCAGCAGACTCTTATCCATCCGGACCGTCTCGGAGGGGGCGAGGTCTTCGGCTACAAGGATGCTGGGCTCGGTGCCCTGCAAAGAGGCGTTGTCCACCCCCTGCAAAATGTCCAGCATGGCCTGTGCAATGTCGATGACGTCTGCGCTGCGGGCCTGAAGATAGGGGTCATCCATGGCCGCGAAGACGGCGGCCTGATTGTCGCCCGCAGTCTTGACGGCGTACTCCGCGCACTTGTGCTGGCCGTTGATGATCTCCTTGATGGTGTCCACGAAGTCGTCGTCGTCCAGCATCATGGCGTGGATGTTGAACACCTCGGCGATGTCCTCGCCCGCCTCGTCCAGTGCCTTTTCGTACAGGGCGGTCTGCTGGTCGATGGCCTTGGCGCGGGCCGCTTCAAAGCGGGCCTCCTCGGCAGCGGGGTCGGCCGCGTCTGCCGTGGAGATCACCGTATCTTTTTTCTTGTAAAGTTTCAGTTTGCCGATCGCAATCCCATTCAGGATGCTTTTACCGGTGCCTACCTGCATCGTTCATTTCTCCTTCTCATCAAAATGTTCCATTGTGCGAAAAAGCCCCCGCAGGGAGTTCCCGCAAGGGCTTTGGTTCGCTGGTGCTCAGACGTTCTCGCTCAGGAACTTCTGGATCGCTTCTGCTGCGGCGTCCTCGTCCTCACCCTCGACCTTGATGGTGACGGTCTCGCCCTGCTTGACGCCCATGCCCATCAGGGCCATCAGCTTGCGCAGGTCGCAGGTCTTGCCGTTCTTCTCAAGGGTCGCGGTGCTGGAAAAGCCCTTGACGACCTTGACCAGAAGCCCGGCGGGGCGTGCGTGGATGCCACAGGCATCTTTGACGGTGTACTGGAATTCCTTCATGCTCATTTCTCCTTACCGGTATCCCTTATCATCATCTTAAAAATCCGGGGCCGTTGGCCGCGCCGGACGCAGCCGATCTTGCTGCGGGATATCCTACCTCTATTATAAACCCGGATCGTTCATTTTTCACCATTTCATTTCGCTGATTTTTATACGGTTTTTTTGGTATAGTTCAACAGAATTTTTTGTGGAAAATTTTCAACAGAGTTTATTCGACGGGATACCCCTCTGCGTCGAGGGGAAGATCGGTGTAGCTGTAATCTTCACCGGAGGTCTGCTGGGCCTGATCGGCGGCGGAAAGCTCTTCGTCGTGGCGCTCGCCCCAGTCGCCGCTGTAGTCCTCGCCGGAGGTCTGCTGCGCTTGGTCGGAAGCGCCCAGCTCCTCGTCATGCCGCTCGCCCCAATCGCCGCTGTAATCCTCGCCGGAGACTTCCTCGGCGGGGGTCTCCTCGCTGAGCGCTGCGCTCTGGGCGTCTTTGATGCCGGTGACGGTGCCGGAGGGCTTCTCCAACAAATACGCCCCGATGGCCTTTTTCCGGTAGACCAGCAGCACGCCATACTGGCTCAGATCGCCCTTGCTGGCGGCGGGGATAAGAGCCGTCCACTTTTCGACGGTTTTTCCTTTGTAGCGGGCAAGGTCGAGCCCGCTCTGCTGCACCACGCCGTTGAAGGCCGAGAAGCTGTCGTCCCACTTGCGGGGGATCTTGACCTTATCCGCCGTGATGGACGCGCCGTCCACATCCAGCCCGTAGCCCATGAACCACGTCTGGATATCCTGTGCGCTCTCGATCTTGTTCACGCTGGCCGAAACGCTGACTGTGCGGGTGCTGATGTACCGCCCCAGCAGGGCGCTGAATGCCACCAGCGCACAGCACATGGCCCCGATGCCGAATCTCTTCAAACTTGCTTTGTTCAGTGTGACCACAAACATGCCCATGCCTCCCACCCTTGTTTGGTTCTGGAAGCATTGTATGCGGGGCGGACCCGCGATATGCGGAAAGCTTCTATACAAGGCCGCGCTTCTGTGTTAGAATGGGGCCAAATACAACAAACTGCAAAAGGCGGTGATCCCCAATGCCCCAAGCGCCGAAATCATCGAGACCCCAGCACCCGCTGCCGGAATACCCCCGCCCCGCGCTGCGGCGGGACAGCTTCGAGAGCCTGAACGGTGTGTGGCAGTACGCCATCACAAAATCGGCCAAGCTCCCGCCCCAGTGGGACGGCGACATCTTGGTTCCCTACTCCCCGGAGGCGAAAGCCTCCGGCGTGGGGCGGACGCTCCGGCCCGGCGAGTGGCTCCACTACCACCGCAGCTTTGCCCCGCCCGCAGGGGAGGGCGGCCGGGTGCTGCTCCACTTCGGGGCCGTGGATCACGCCTGCGCGGTGCAGGTCAACGGGCATCTGGTGGGCGGCCACCGGGGCGGCTACTGGCCCTTTACGTTCGACATCACCGACGCGCTGAACGCCGACCACAACCGCCTGTGGGTGGCTGTGCAGGACCCCACCGGCACCGGGCACCAAGCGCGGGGCAAGCAGACGCTCAAGCCCGGCGGGATGTTCTACCCGGCCCAGAGCGGCATCTGGCAGACCGTCTGGCTGGAGCGGGTGCCGGACAACTATATCGAGACCCTGACCGTCACCCCGGACTACGATGCCCGCACCGTGACGGTCAAGGCCCACACGGCCCAGCCCGGCGGCGCGGCGAACCTCTGGGCCGTGGTGCGGGCGGGCGGCGTGACCATCGCCGAGGACTGGGGCAGCGACGAGGCCGGCCAAGACGGCGAGGTGACCCTGACCATCCCGGAGGAGCACTTCTTCCCGTGGAGCCCGGCCGGCCCCTTCCTCTACGACCTGACCGTGGGCACGACGCAGGGCGGCGAAGAGAGCTTCGACACGGTGCACAGCTATTTCGCGCTGCGGAAATGGAGCTGTGAGCCGGACAAGAAGGGCATCCTGCGCTTCTGCCTGAATGGGGAGCCTATTCTGCTGAACGGCTTGCTGGACCAAGGCTACTGGCCGGAAGGTCTCTACACCCCGCCCTCCGACGCAGCGGTGGTCCACGAATTGCAGACCGTGAAGGAGCTGGGCTTCAACCTCCTGCGCAAGCACGCGAAGATCGAACCCCAGCGCTGGTACTACCATTGCGATAAGCTGGGCCTCATCGTCTGGCAGGACATGGTGAACGGCGGCGAGCCCTACAAGCTCTGGTTCGTGACCTACCTGACCAACGTGTTCCAGCCCCTGCTGCGGCACCTGCCCGACGGCGCGGCCCTGCGGGGCTTTCTGAGCCGCCGGAGCGAGGCCAGCCGGGAAACATACCGCCGGGAGCTGGAAGCTACCGTAGAGGCTCTGCGGGGGCATCCCTGCATCGGCTGCTGGGTGCCCTTCAACGAGGGGTGGGGCCAGTTCGACGCGGCCAAGGCTGTGGAGGCCCTGCGCGCCCTCGACCCCAGCCGCCTTGTGGACGAGGCGAGCGGCTGGTACGACCAAGGCGGCGGGGATGTGGACTCCCGCCACAACTACTTCTACCCCCTCCGGGTCCGGCCCGGCAAGCGGGTGGCGGCCCTGAGCGAATACGGCGGCATCGCGTGGCCCATGCCCGGCCATGAGCCGCCCCGCAGGACCTACGGCTACGGCACGGCCAAGAGCCGCGCCGAGTTGACGGAACGCTACCAGAAATTGCAGCGGGACACCGTGCTCCCTCAGCTCAAAAACGGCCTGTCCGCGCTGGTGTACACCCAAGTGAGCGATGTGGAGGACGAGGTGAACGGCCTGTTCACCTACGACCGCGCGGCCCTCAAGCCCGACCCTGCCGCCGTCCGCGCCGCAAATGAGGCGCTGGAAGCGGAGTTTGAGAGACTGACCCGATGATCGTATAGAACGCCCAAGGCCCCCGGAAGATTACTGCCTCCGGGGGCCTTGGGCGTTGTTATTTGACCGAATCAAAATCAGGATGATTGGATTCTGAAAGGATACCATGTGAGGGGGGCGATAGAAGAGGATCTTAGCGATTGGACGAGCTTGCCGGTTCGATCTTGGAAGCGGGGAGTTTGTTCATCGCGGGAGCATCAAGGTGATGCTCCATGGAAGCGCCGTAGTCAGCGAGGGCGTCGGCCAGCTCGTCGCTCTTCAGGTCACTCAGCACCTGCGAGCGGACGGCGTCCAGCGAAGAGCCGTCCAGCGGGTCGAGGCGGACCGCCATGATGAGGGAGAGGGACGAATACTGCACGGCCACGGCGTCGCCGCAGTGCAGGGCACGGATGGTGTCGGCAGAACCCTCGGTGGTGAAGGTCGAGTCGAGGGTGCTGTTGCCCAGCAGTTCGGTCTGCAGGGAGGTGGTGCTGTCATCGGGGACGGTGGAATCCAGTACGGCGTAGATGCCGCTCAGCGCGTTGGACGCGGCGGTGTTGAAGGAGGCGAACTGGGCGGCGGCATCGTCCGGGGCAGTGGCATTGTAGCTGTCCACGGCGGCCTGTGCCAGCGAGAGCATCTCGGCTTTCTGGTCATCGTCGGCGAAGGCGTAGGTGCTGGTGTTGTAGAGGGGGACGGTGTAGTAAGCCAGCTCGTACATGCTGGTTTCGAGGTGGCTGGTCAGGTCGGCGTCGGAGACGGGGGTCTCGCCGTTCTGGCCGTACACGAGCTCCAGCAGGTCATTGCTCTTGAGCAGGATGCGCTCGAAGCGCTTGAGGGTCTCCAGACCGATGCCGTTGGCCTTGTAGGTGTCGGCGTACTGGTCCATCAGCTGCGAAGCGTAGCTGTCGGCCTGAGACTCCTCGGCCTCGGTGAGCTGGCCGCCCAGTTCGTCGAAGCGGGACTCCACGGCGGCGTACAGATCCAGATTCTTCTGGGTCTGGTCGGCGATGTAGTCGCTGACGGTGGCGGTCTCGCCGCTGTCGGGATCGGTGGTGATGGTCTCCTTCAAAAAGCTCTTGACGTTGGCGGCGTCCTGATCGGAGGAGGCGAGGTTCGCGGCGGACTGGTAGGCGTTGTACTGAGCCAGCAGATACAGGCCGGAGGTGATCTCCATATCGCCGATGGTGCCCACCGTGTCCGGGGTGGAAATGACGCAGCCCGCAAGGCTGAGGATGAGGGCCAGTGCACAGAGAAGTGCGGGAAGTTTTTTCTTCATAAATATACTCCTATTTTTTGTAACTCCCTCAGTCTCGCGTTCGCTCGACAGCCCCCTCTGGGAGGGGGCCAAAAGCCTCCCTCCGGGAGGGAGGTGGCATCGCGAATGCGATGGCGGAAGGAGTTATTTATCTTTTAAGATTTCTCCCATTGCCTTCAGGATGCTTTGCAGCAATTCCAGCGGCTTTTCATCCTTCTGAAGAGTGACGGAGAGGTAGGGCTTGCTGCCCGCCCCGGCGGTGACGCGGCCATTGAAGGCCACGAGCAGCCCCCGGATCATGGGCACGTCCAGCGTCTCCACCTGAAGCACGAGGGTGTCCTTTTTCTGGGTGACCTCATACACGCCCACGGCGGTGGCCTGAACGCGGACAAGGGAGACGTTGACAAGGTCGCTGACCGAGGGGGGCGGGTCGCCGTAGCGGTCGATCAGCTCGTCCAGCACGTCGGCGGCATCTTCGGGGGTCTGGATGGCGGCGATCCGCTTGTAGGCCTCGATCCGGCCGGGGCCGTCGGCAATATATTTTTCGGGGATGTAGGCGTCCACCCGCAGATCCACAAGGCATTCGCTCTTGTCTCGCTGGATGGTCTCGCCTTTGGCCCGCGCAATGGCCTGCCCCAGCATCTTGACATAGAGGTCATAGCCCACGGCCTCCATGTGGCCGTGCTGGCTGTGGCCCAGCAGACTGCCCGCGCCGCGAATTTGAAGGTCGCGCATGGCAATGCGGAAACCGGAGCCGAAGGCCGTGAACTCCCGGATGGCGGAAAGCCGCTTCTGGGCAATGTCGGAAAGGGTCTTGTCCCGCCGGAAGGTGAAGTAGGCGTAGGCTTTCCGGCCCGAACGGCCTACCCGACCCCGGATCTGGTAGAGCTGAGCCAGACCCATCCGGTCGGCGTCCTCGATGATAAGGGTGTTGCAGTTGCGCACGTCAATGCCCGTTTCGATGAGGGTGGTGCAGACGAGAATGTCGATCTCGCCGTTCAGCAGGTGCTGCCAGACAGGGTTCAGCTCTTCCTCGGTCATCTTGCCGTGGGCGATGCCGATGCGGGCACCGGGTACCATCTGGCTGACGTGGGCGGCGCAGGATTCAATGTTGTCCACCCGGTTGTGCAGATAGTAGACCTGACCGCCGCGGGCCAGCTCCTTCTTCATGGCTTCGGCGAGGATGACATCGTTGTACTCCAAAACGAAGGTCTCCACGGGCTGCCGCTCGATGGGCGGCTGCTCGATGGTGGACAGGTCCCGGATGCCGCTCATGGCCATGTTCAGGGTGCGGGGGATGGGGGTGGCCGAGAGGGTCAGCATATCCACGCCGATGAAGTTTTCCTTCAGCTTTTCCTTGTGCTTGACGCCGAAGCGCTGCTCTTCGTCGATGATGACAAGGCCGAGGTCGTGGAAGCGGACGTCCTTCGACAGCAGCCGGTGGGTGCCCACCACGATGTCCACGCTGCCCGCCTGCAAGCCCCGCAGGGTCTCTTTCTGCTGCTTGGCGGTGCGGAAGCGGGAGAGCATCCCGACCTTGACGGGGAAAGCTTCCATCCGGGAAAGGATGGTGTTGTAGTGCTGCCACGCCAGCAGAGTGGTGGGCGCAAGGATGGCGCACTGCTTGCCGCCCATGACGCACTTGAACGCGGCCCGCAGGGCCACTTCGGTCTTACCCACGCCCACGTCGCCGCAGAGCAGACGGTCCATGGGATAGCCGCGCTCCATATCCTTTTTGATCTCGGAGGTGGCGTTGAGCTGGTCGTCGGTCTCGTCGTACTCGAACCGGGCCTCGAAGTCGCTCTGCCAGTCGCCGTCGGGCGGGAAGGCGTAGCCGGTGGCCTGTCGGCGGCGGGCGTACAGCTCAATGAGCTCCTGCGCCATCTCCTCGGTGGCCTTTTTGACCTTGGCGCGGGTGCGCTGCCACTCGGTTCCGCCCAGCTTTGCCAGCTTCACCTTTTCCTCGTCGCCGGGGGCGGTGTAGCGGCTGAGCAGGTCCAACTGGGTGACGGGAACATACAGCACGTCCGAGCCGGAATACTGGATCTTCAGGTAATCCTTGATGGCACCCTGCACCTCAAGACGCTGGATGCCCGCATACATGCCGATGCCGTGGCTCTGGTGCACCACATAGTCGCCGGGCTTGATGTCCGACAGGCTGGACAGGGCGTTTTTATTCTTTTTCCGCTTCTTCGCTTCGGCGGAGGCTTCGTCCAGCCCGTGCCGCCGGGAGGAGATGACCGCCATGCGGGCGAAGGGGAAGGTGCACCCGGCGGTCAGGTGGCCGGGCAGCACCTGCACCAGCCCCTTGGCGGGGCGGACGTCCCGGCTCATGCTGACGGCGTAGCCCTTGTCCGCAAGGTCACGGGTCAGGGCCGCTGCGCCCTTGGGCGTGCCGGCGAAGAGGGTGACCGCATACTCCTGCGCGATGAGGGGGTCGAGGTCCTCCCGGAGGGACGCCATGTCACCGCCCCAGTTGGGGGCGGCAAAGGCCTCGGCGTTGATGAGGGCTTTCAACTGGAACTCGTTCATGCCGCGCAGGAAGTTTTCGCACAGCAGGGTACTCTGCTTCTGGGCGGCGATAACGAGGTCGTCCATGGTCTGATACAGCACGTCCAGACCGGGGCAGAGGACGCCCTCTTCCAGCAGACCGGTCAGCTCTTCGCTGCGGCGAAACTCGGTGGCCTTCTGAGCGTCCCGGATGCCGCCCACTTCGTCCAGCACGAAGAGGGGGCTGTCGAGATGGTCCAGCAGGGTGGCCGGGGCGGGGTAGCGGAGACCATAGTATTTGTCCATGGCTTCGGGCATCAGGCCGGAGTCCAGCTGGGACAGGTCGGCTTCCATGGCCTTTTCCAGTGCGGCGCGGTGCTTGCCGCGGGCTTTCTTCTGAGCCGCGCGCAGGGCCTCGGCGGTGTCGGCCGTGCTACCGAACAGCACCTCGCGGGCGGGGGAGAGGTAAATTTTTTCCAGTGTGCCGTCCCGCCGCTGGGTCAGCAGGTCGAAGGAGGCCAGCAAATCGATCTCGTCGTCCCAGTATTCGATACGGGCGGGCTGGCGCATATCGGGGGCGTAAATGTCCACGATGTCGCCGCGGACGCTGAACTGGCCGGGGCCGTCCACCTGACTGCGGCGGACGTATCCGGCGGAGAAGAGCCGCTCCACCAGCGCCTCCCGGTTGTAGACCATGCCGGGCTTGAGGGTGAGGGTGTTCTTCAAAAACTCGTCGCGGGGGACGGTGTACTGCAAAAGCGCCTCCGCCGGGACGCAGACGGCATTCAGCCGCCCGCCCGCCAGTGCGCCCAGCACCGACAGCCGCCGGTACTCGTACTCGCGGCCCGCGCCCTCCACCGGGCGGAGCATGAAGTCGCGGGGCGGGAAGACCGCTGCCGTCAGCCCCAGCGCCTTGAGGTCATCCGCAAAGTGGGTGGCCTCAGCCTCGCCGGGCGTCACGATGCAGAGCACCCGCCCAAGGTCTTTTTGCAGCGCCGCATACAGCAGCGCCCGGCCCGCCGGAGGCAGCCCGAACAGCGCTGCCGGGCCCGGCGCGGCAAGGCTCGCAGAAATTTTCTGGTACTCTGCCGTGTTTTTCAGCAGGGATTCGTACATCGTGGACCTCCTTTCGCAGTGGGCTGAGGATGATTGGGCTGCGACGCAGCGCAATCATCCATTATACTTGCTCTGTGCCAGCCCCAGCTTGCCATCCATGATGAGCTTCGCTGCGGCCTCCAAATCGGGATACCGGTCGGCCATGGCCTTGGCATCGTCGGGCGGGAACTTGCCCAGCACCCAGTCGGCCAGATCGTAGTCCGGGCGGGGCTTGGCTCCGACGCCGATGCGGATGCGGGGGAAGTTCTCGCCGCCGAGGCGGGCGATGATGCTCTTCAGGCCGTTGTGGCCGCCCGCCGAACCGGAGGGCCGGATGCGGAGCTTGCCGGGGTTCTGGGTGATATCGTCGCACAGGACGATGACGTGGTCGGCGGGGATTTTGAAGAAGCCCGCCAGCGGGGCGATGGAGTCGCCCGAAAGATTCATGTAGGTCAGGGGCTTGAGCAGCACGACCTTGTGGCCGTCCACATCCCCTTGGCCCCACAGGCCCTGAAATTTGGTTTTGCTGACCGCGATGCCCCACTTGGCGGCGAGGGAGTCCAGCGCGGCGAACCCGGCGTTGTGGCGGGTGCCGTCGTATTTGGGCTCCGGGTTGCCCAGCCCGGCGATCAGCCAGATGTCAGTTGCATTCATATCGTGATTTGCCTTTTCCTGTTTTTTGATGATGCTTTGAAAGCAAGTTCTTAGTATATCATACGCGCGGGTAAAAAGATATACATTTTGAATCGAAATATCGTCAAACGCGAAAAAGGCCGCAGTAAACTCCCCCAGTCACGGCTTTGCCGTGCCAGCCCCCTCGGAGAGGGGGCCGAAAGCCTCCCTCATTGAGGGAGGTGGCATCGCATCAGCGATGCCGGAAGGAGTTTGCAGCAGCCCGATGGAGGAGCGGCGGACGCTTACTTGCCCTGCGCATCCTCCAGCTTCTTCTTTTTGGCGATGTAGGCTTCCATCTTGGGGGCGGCCCAGCCTTCGAGGTTGGTCTGGCGGTCGCGGGCGATGCCCAGTGCCTGTGCGGGCACATCCTTGGTGATGGTGCTGCCTGCAGCGGTATAGGCACCGTCGCCTACCTTGACCGGGGCCACCAAGTTGGTGTTGCAGCCGATGAAGCAGTAGTCGCCGATCTGCGTGCGGAACTTATCCTTGCCGTCGTAGTTGCAGGTGACGGTGCCGCAGCCGAAGTTGCAGTACTTGCCCACATCGCTATCACCGATGTAGGTCAGGTGGCTCACGGTGTTGCCCCGGGCAAAGTTGGAGTTCTTGGTCTCCACATAGGCACCCAGATGCACGCCGTAGTCGGTGACGGTGTTCACCCGCACATGGGTGAAGGGGCCGATGTTGTTGTGGGGGCCGAGGTGGCTGCCGTAAACTTGGCTGGCGTTGACGGTGGTGCCCTCGTCCACGGTGCTGTCCTCGATGAGGCTGTTGGGGCCGATGACGCAGCCCGCGCCGATGACGGTCTTGCCGCGCAGGATGGTGCCCGCCAGAATGGTGGCACCCGGCGCAATGACCACGTCCTCGTCGATCTCCACGGTGCGGCTTGCGATGTTTACGCCGTTTGCGATGTGGCGCAGCAGGAGCGCTTCCCGCTTTGCCTCGGCTTCGGCCAGCTTTGCGCGGGCAGCCTCCAGCGCGTTATTGGAAACAGATTCCATAAACTGATCCCTCCTTCGGGACGAAATGACCTTTTTGTTGTATCCATGATGAGGAGAAACTCCGACAAATTTCTGGTACATTGTCCACGATCCCGCACATTGGATAGAAAGTTGTATCCAACAGGCCGAAAAACGGCTCCAGAAACCAAAAACCTCTCGAAATCTTTCCCATTCTATATTACTCAAAAACTGAGTAAAATGCAAGGGATTGCACAAAAATTATCAAACAAATTCGGTGTTTTGCATGGTGGCAAGACGTGGATTTTCTGGTATAATAGTTTAGCATTCACATGACAATGTTCATCGTATCAGAATTGTGAGCAAACGATGAGACCGCCGGAGCAAAGCACCGGGGGCCACAATTGGGAGGTAAACAACGCATGAGCAAAAAGTATCTGTACTACTTCAGCGAGGGCAACAACGCCTTCGGCGGCGACAAGGTCACCATGAAGAATACTCTGGGCGGCAAGGGCGCCGGTCTGGCTGAAATGACCGCAGCCGGTATGCCGGTGCCGCAGGGCTTCACCATCACCACCGAGGCCTGCACCCAGTACTATGCAGACGGCCGTCAGATCAATGACGAGATCACTGCTGACATCTTCGAGCACCTCAAGGGCTTGGAGAAGATCACCGGCAAGACCTTCGGTGATAACGAGAACCCCCTGCTGGTCTCCGTCCGTTCCGGCGCACGTCAGTCCATGCCCGGCATGATGGACACCATCCTGAACCTCGGCCTGAACGACGAGGCTGTTGAGGGTCTGGCAAAGAAGACCAACAACGCCCGTTTCGCTTATGACTGCTACCGCCGCTTCGTCCAGATGTTCGCGGACGTCGTTATGATGGTCCCGAAGAGCCTGTTCGAAGTCGAGATCGATAAGATGAAGGAAGCCAAGGGCGTCAAGAACGACGTGGACCTGACGGCTGACGACCTGAAGGAACTGGTCGGCGTCTTCAAGAAGATCTACGAAGAGAACGAGGGCAAACCCTTCCCGCAGGATCCCCGCGATCAGCTGATCGAGGCTGTCAAGGCCGTCTTCCGCAGCTGGGACAACCCCCGTGCAAACGTTTATCGTAAGATGAACGAGATCCCCTACGAGTGGGGCACCGCTGTCAACGTGCAGCAGATGGCATTCGGCAACTCCGGCGACCGTTCCGGCACCGGCGTCGCCTTCACCCGTGACCCCGCCACCGGCGCAAAGAAGCTGATGGGCGAGTACCTGATCAATGCACAGGGCGAGGACGTTGTGGCCGGTGTCCGCACTCCTTCTCCCATCAGCCACCTGAAGGATCAGATGCCTGAGGTGTACGATCAGTTCGTCGAGATCGCTACCCGTCTGGAGAACTACTTCCGCGATATGCAGGATATGGAGTTCACCATTGAGGACGGCCACCTGTATATGCTGCAGACCCGTAACGGCAAGCGTACCGCTCAGGCTGCTCTGCAGATCGCATGTGATCTGGTGGACGAGGGCATGATCACCGAGCAGGAGGCTGTCCTGCGCGTGGAGCCCAAGCAGCTGGATACCCTGCTGCATCCCCAGTTCGACGCCGCTGCCCTGAAGGCAGCCGAGGTCGTCGGCAAGGGTCTGGCAGCTTCTCCCGGTTCCGCCTGCGGCCAGATCGTCTTCACTGCTGAGGAAGCAGAGGAGAAGGTCAAGTCCGGCGAGATGAAGAAGGTCGTTCTGGTCCGTCTGGAGACCTCTCCTGAGGACATCGTCGGTATGCAGGTCTCTCAGGGCATCCTGACCGTCCGCGGCGGCATGACCAGCCACGCAGCCGTTGTTGC
>ERZ1673737.105-NODE-105-length-120103-cov-21.602043_pt1 | contig 120103 bp, 99 predicted proteins | sample MGYA00580211_ERZ1673737 | MGnify/ENA primary metagenome ERZ1673737 (study PRJEB41218, sample SAMN15661789) | gut metagenome | host: Homo sapiens | place: Canada: London | collected 2015-08-20/2019-03-30 | study: EMG produced TPA metagenomics assembly of... | reverse complement strand
TGTTATAAGGAGACAGAACTATCATTCGAACAAATAACAAAACGATGACTGCACAAAATATTCTATTATTTGTACAAATTTTGCACTGTGAACATTCTGCAAATTTGTACATTTTTTTTGTACATTTCTTGGACTTTTCTTTTGAACACTGATTGCGGTATGATAAACACATGGAAAGCAAAAGGAGGTAATGAACATGTCAATCGTATATAACCTTGACGTAAGATGTCATGAGATGTTGAAATATCTGTTATATCAGGATGGATATACATCTGTGACTCAACTTGCAGAAGAAATGAAAATTTCGAAAAGAAGTGTCTACTATGACATACGTAAGATCAATGAATGGTTAGAGGCTTTAGAACTTTCGCAGTTAGTGGTCGAGCGAAAAAAAGGAATACGAATTGACGAAGAACAAAAAGCAATGATCCGTGCAGGATTAAAGATGATACCGTCCGAGCTTGCTTATGCATTTACACCAACAGAACGAGTAAAGATCATTATATGTTCTATTCTGCAAAGAAACCGAAATTTATTTTTAGATGATTTTATGGAACTTTGTCAAGTAAGCAGAAATACAACGATCAGTGACGTGAAAGAAGCAGGCAGAATTATTTCAAAATATCAGCTGCAGCTGATTTATGAAAATGGGAAAGGATATCATATCAAAGGAGATCTTGTACGAAAAAGAAGTATTTACTTTTCTTATTTTAGTTCAATTTCAAATCTTTATAAGAAGGAGATTCTTCCATTAGACGCTCCAGACAAAGTTGATCATTTCCTGGACAGATTAAAAGATATTGAAAACGCGTTGGATGTCCAGTATGTACAAGGAACGTTATACACCATTGCAGTGTTCTTTTCAACCATTGACAATCGAAGTGATGTTGTTGAATTTTCTGACAAAGAAAAAAAGGAAATCATGGATACAAAAGAGTATGAAATGGTATCTATGAGATTTCCAGAATTAAATGAAAGCGAACAGCTATATCTTGCATTACATTTACTTGGATCAAGAATGCAAAGTATACCAGTAGATTTTATGGAAGAACATTCCGGACAAGAATCACAAAGACTTTCCAAGATACTTGTAAACGCATTTTCACGAATTGCAGGAGTTGGATTTTCAAAAGAAAAAGAATTGACAAAAGCGCTCGCAGCACACTTAAAGATATCCATGTATCGATATCGATATGGTATCCAACTTGCAAATCCAATGCTTGAAAATATTAAAAGCGAATATGGAGATTTGTTTGAACTTACAGCAAGAGCATGCAGGTACTTAGAAAAAGAAATAGGAGTTCCGATTCCAGAAAGTGAAATTGCATACATAACATTACATTTTGGTGCATTTATCAGTGCAGGACAGGAAAAAGAGCAGAAATTAAAAATTTTGATTATTTGTCCAAATGGAGTTAGCACAGCAAATATGATATGGGGAGAGATACAAACATTAGTTCCAGATGCAGATGTAGTTGATGTTTGTTCTTTAAAAGAGTATAACGAGACCCATGATTATAATGTTGTGATATCCACGATCGTTATTGAAAATGAAAATGATTTGATTTTGGTACATCCGATACTTACGGACAATGACCGAATGAAAGTTTTGCAAAGATGTATGAAATATAAACATAAAAATGATATGAACATTTCAAATATCACAGAAATCGCATCAAAATATATGACAGATGATAATTTACAAAAATTTAAGGAAGAATTGATTGAATTATTTTCAAAAAATTCTTTAAAAGAATATGTGGAACAAAAAAGAAAGCCACAAAAAGGAATTTATGAAATGTTAGAGGATCCTTATATTCGTATCGTGAGAGAAGAAATGAAATGGCAGGATGCGATCAGGATTTCAGGAGAAACATTATTAGAAGATCAATCAATCAGACAGTCTTACATAGACAGCATAATTCATAAGACAGATCAATATGGTCCTTATATGTTTATTACGAAACAAGTATTTCTGGCTCATTCTGAAATTGAAGATGGAGTAGAAAGCATGGGATTTTCGATGACTATTTTCAAGAAACCAGTGGAATTTAGGACATTGGATGGACAAAAACGATTTGCAAAGATCATGTTCATGTTATCAGCACAGGATGAAAAATCACATATTCGTTTACTAAATGATATTATGATGATTTTTTCAAAACCAGAAAATGAAGAAAAACTATGGGAACAGGAAGATATAGGAGAAGTCAAAGATATGCTGTATCAACTTTTACAGGAGGAACAATGAAAAAGATATATGATATGTTAAAACTGGAAAATATAAAAATTCTTCCGGGCGTAAAAGACTGGAGAGAAGCAATTCATGTAGCAGTAAAACCATTAGTAGATGGTGGATATTGTGAAGAAAGATATAGTGATGAGATCATTAAAAATACAGAAAAACTTGGACCATACTATGTTCTTTGCGAAAATGTAGCATTAATTCATGGAAGTACAGAACAAGGGGTTTTAAAACGACAGATTGCAATCACATTGCTAAAAAAACCAGTTAAATTTAAAACAGATGGATATGACGTAAGAATTCTTATCACATTGGCAGCGACCGATGCAGAATCACATATGGAAGTTTTACAGGCAATGTCGGAACTATTTGAAAGTCAAGAGAGTACCAAAAAAGTATTGGATGCTTCCAATGAAAAAGAAATTTATGATCTGTTTGTAAAAGCAGTATAAATATAAGATGAAAGTATAGAGGAGGATAAAAGATGAGTTTTATTATTAATATATTATCAACACCTGCGATTTTAGTAGGTCTGATTTCCTTATTTGGTCTGATCCTACAGAAAAAACCAGTAGAGGATGTTGTAAAAGGAACGGTAAAAACAATTGTTGGATTCTTAGTATTAACAGCGGGATCAAGTTTTTTACAGACTGGATCATTAAATGATTTTGGAGTAATCTTTAACTACGCATTTAATATGCAGGGAGTTGTACCAAACAACGAGGCGATCGTATCTTTAGGACTAGCTGATTTTGCAAGTGATACAGCCTATATCATGTGCATTGGAATGATCGCTAATATTGTATTAGCAAGATTTTCAAGATTACATTATATTTTCTTAACAGGACATCACACATTATACATGTCAGCGATGCTAGCTATTATTTTAAATGTTGGAAACTTAACAGGACCAATGTTATGGATCTCTGGTGGGCTGATCTTAGGACTTATCATGGTAATCTCACCAGCGCTTTGCCAACCAACAATGGAAAAAATCACAGGAACAGATGAACTTGGATTTGGACATTTTGGTGGTTTTGGTTATTGGTTTTCTGCACGGATCGGTAAATTATTTAAAGATAAGAGTAAATCAACAGAAGATGTAAATTTCCCACAGAGAATTTCATTCCTTCGTGATACAACTGTAGCGATCGGTTTAACAATGACAATCTTCTTTATCATTGTAACATTTGTAGCAGTGGTTGTAAGAGATGGAATGAGTGATCCAACAATTTCAGCATTTTTCAAAGGTGAGACAGAGACACATTGGCTTGTATGGGCGATCACAAAAGGTTTAAGTTTCGCAGGTGGTGTATATATCATCTTAAGTGGTGTACGTTTAATCATCGGTGAAATCGTTCCAGCATTCCGTGGAATCGCAGAAAAGATCGTACCTAACGCAAAACCAGCCATTGATTGTCCAGTTGTATTCCCTTATGCACCAAATGCAGTATTAATGGGATTCTTAGTATCTTTCTTAGGAGGTATCGTAGGATTATTTATTCTTGGTGGTATTAACAAAGCATTAATTCCAGTAGCTCTTATTTTACCAGGAGTTATTCCTCATTTCTTCTGTGGAGCAACTGCAGGTGTATTTGCGAATGCAGAAGGTGGATTAAAAGGATGTTTAGTTGGATCCTTCTTACATGGATTACTGATCACATTCCTTCCAGCAATCTGTATGCCAGTCATGGGATCTTTAAACTTTGCAAACTGTACATTCTCAGATGCTGATTTCTCAATCGCAGGAATCATCTTAGGAAATATCGCACAGTTTGTAAAAGGTGGCGGATTATTTGGAGTATGTATCGTACTATTTTTATTACCAATTGTTTATAATGTGATCATGCCAAAAAAAGAGGCATAAAGAAACAAGAAATGAAATTATAAAATTAGATTTTGGAGGTAAGTATTATGATTAAATCAATTATGTGTTGTTGTGGTTCAGGACTTGGATCAAGTATGTTAGTTCGTATGAATGTTGAAAAAACATTACAGAAGATCGGAGTATCAGGAGTCAGTGTAACTCATTCATCCTTATCCGATGCAGCAGAAGGTGCAGCAGATCTGTTTGTTGTAGGAAAAGATTTAGAGAATTTTGTAAAGGAACTTCCAAGAGTTGTAATTCTTGACAATATCATGGATAAAGCAGAATTAGAAAATAAATTAAGAGCAGAATTTGAAAAGTAAGATTAATGGGAGTTATAAACAATGGAAAAAGGTAAATTACAGAAATTAAAACTTCTTTCTGCGAAGATCCGTAAAGACACTTTGGAGATGTTAGAAAAACGCGGTTATGGACATATGGGAGGTTCCTTATCAATTGTAGAATTAATGAGTGTCTTATATGGGAAACAATTACGATATGATGCGAAAAATCCAGATTGGGAAGAACGAGATATGGTTGTTTTATCAAAAGGTCATGCAGGGCCAGCATGGTACAGTGCACTTGCAGAAAATGGATTTTTTGATCGAAAGTGGCTGTTTACATTAAATGATGGAGGAACAAAACTTCCTTCACATCCAGATCGATTAAAAACCCCAGGAGTTGATATGACAACTGGTTCTTTAGGACAAGGAACATCCGCAGCAGCAGGAATTGCAACAGGATTTAAAATGAATGGAAGCAATCAGTATGTCTATCTGATCGTTGGCGATGGAGAACTTAATGAAGGACAATGCTGGGAAGCTTTTCAGTATATTGCACATTATAAATTAAAGCATTGTATTGTGGTGATTGATGATAATAAAAAACAATTAGATGGAACAACAAAAGAAGTCATGAATCCATTTAGTATTGAAGAAAAAATGAAAGCGTTTGGATTTTATACACAGACTGTAAAAGGAAATGATGAAGAAGCAATTGATAAGGCAATTGAGAAAGCCAAGGTAATAGAAGATCAGGCAGTATGCATTATCTTAGATTCTATCAAAGGTTCTGGAGTTCCATATTTTGAACAAATGGACGCCAATCACTCTGTAAAATTTAATAATGATGAAATCATAAAAGCAACTCAGGAAGCAATCAAAGAATTGAATCAGTTCATTGAAGGAGGTGCCAGATAAAATGTTTCAATTAGCAGAAAATAGACAGGAAACAGGAAAAGAGTTACGAAGTTGTGTTGTTGAAACACTTCAGGAACTGATGCGTGAAGATGATAAAGTGACAGCACTTGAAGCAGATTTAGGAGGCGCCAGTGGATTTACAAAGATCAAAGAAACAAATCCAAATCGATTTATTCAGTGCGGAATTGCTGAGGCAAATATGATCGGCGTAGCGGCTGGATTATCAGTAACAGGTTACAAGCCATTTGTGCATACTTTTGCACCATTTGCAACAAGAAGAGTATTTGATCAGTTATTTTTATCTGGTGCGTATGCAGGAAATACGATCAATATTTATGGATCAGATCCCGGATTTAGCGTTGCATCCAATGGAGGAACTCATACATCATGGGAAGATGTCGCATTAATGAGAGAAATCCCAGGCGCAGTTGTTTGTGATCCAGCAGATGATGTTCAGATGGAATGGATCATTAAAGAATTTTCTAAAATAGAAGGAATTCATTATGTAAGAGCTAATCGTAAGGCAGTCAGAAATGTATATCAGAAGGGTTCAGAATTTGAGATTGGAAAAGGAAATATCCTAAAGCAAGGAGATGACATCCTGATCATCGCGGCAGGACAGTTAGTATCTGAAGCATTGGACTGTGCAGAAGCACTGGAAAAAGAAGATATTTCTACAGAAGTGATTGATATGTTTACGATTAAACCGTTAGATGAAAACCTTTTGATTAAGGAAGCGAAGGGGAAAAGAAAAATCGTTACGATTGAAAACCATTCTGTTTATGGTGGACTTGGAAGTGCCGTTTCAGAAGTTATGGCAGAAAATGGAATAGCAGTGCCTTTAAAAAGAATTGGTGTAAAAGAGCGATTTGGACAAGTAGGAACAGCCGATTTCTTACAAAAAGAATTTGGTTTAACAGCAGATCAGATAAAAGAAGCGATTTTTTGTAGTTAACATAAAGAAGGAGTAGAATAAAAAGTTCTGCTCCTTTTTTATGTTATGTCTTCGGGACTGGACTCACTTCGCTCGATAAGGTATACTATTTCTTAGAAGTAAAATGTGAGTAAGTCATAAAGGAGATACAAAAAATGGATTACAACAAACTGGCATTAGAAATGCACGAACAAAACAAAGGTAAGATCGCAGTACGTTCTAAAGTAACAGTAAAGACAAGAGATGACTTAAGTACAGCTTATACACCAGGAGTCGCAGAACCTTGTCGTAAGATCCGTGATAATAAAGAAGAAGTATATCGTTATACAGCAAAAGGTAATTTAGTAGCTGTCGTATCTGACGGAACAGCTGTATTAGGACTTGGAGATATCGGACCAGAAGCAGCAATGCCTGTTATGGAAGGAAAAGCTCTTTTGTTTAAAGAATTTGCAGACATCGATGCATTCCCTATCTGCTTAGATACAAAAGATACAGAAGAGATCATTAAAACAGTGAAAAATATCGCACCATGCTTTGGTGGAATCAATCTAGAAGATATCTCAGCACCAAGATGTTTTGAGATTGAAAAGCGTTTAAAAGAAGAATTAGATATTCCAGTATTCCATGATGATCAGCATGGAACAGCCATCGTTGTAGCAGCAGGATTATTAAATGCCTTAAAATTTGTCGGAAAGAAAATGGAAGATGCAAACATTGTGATCAATGGAGCAGGATCTGCTGGAATCTCTATCTGTAAACTATTATTACAGTTTGGCGCAGGAAATGTTGTCTTAGTTGACCAGAAAGGTGCATTATGTCCAGGAGAAGACTGGATGAATCCAGCACAGAAAGATATGGCAGAGATCACAAACAAAGAGAAACAGACTGGAACATTAACAGAGATCATCAAAGATAAAGACGTATTTATCGGAGTTTCTGCACCAAATATCGTGACAGCCGAAATGGTATCTACTATGGCAGACGATGCGATCATTTTTGCCATGGCAAATCCAACACCAGAGATCATGCCAGATGAAGCGAAGAAAGGTGGAGCAAGAGTTATCGCAACAGGAAGATCCGATTTCCCTAATCAGATCAATAACGTATTAGTATTCCCAGGAATCTTCAGAGGAGCTCTGGATGCAAGAGCTGGGCAGATCACAGAAGAGATGAAGATGGCAGCAGCAAGAGCGATCGCAAGTATCATCAGTGATGATGAGTTAAATGAAGAGTATATCATTCCAGGTGCATTTGATGAAAGAGTCTGCAAAGCAGTAGCCAAAGCTGTTGCAGAAGAAAGCCAGAAATAAATGATAGAATTAAATTAAGTACAAGAGCACTTCTGTTCAAGAAGTATGTTTTATGATATACTATATTGAGTTGTGAGAAAATTTTAGGAGATTTTAGGAGAATTCATTCAATGAAAACAAGCGGAATATTATTGCCAATTTTTAGTTTACCATCAGATTACGGAATTGGATGCTTTTCAAAGGAAGCATACAAATTTGTAGATTTTTTAGAAGAAGCAGGCCAGAAGTACTGGCAGATCCTTCCATTAGGAACGATCGGTGCGGGAAATTCTCCTTATCTTTCGTTTTCAAGTTTTGCAGGAAGTGCATATTATATCGACTTAGAACAGTTACTGGAAGAAGGACTTCTTAAGAAAAAAGAACTTGAATCAATTAAGGAAGAAAACAAGGGCAAAGTTGACTATGAGAAAATCAGAGAAGATCACAGAAAGCTTTTAAGAAAAGCTTATTTCAGATTTCATCCAGATGAAGATTATAAGAAATTTATCAAAGACAATGAATACTGGATCGGGGAATATGCAGAATATATGAGCGAGAAGAAAAGTAAATTCCCAGAAAGTTATTTCTGCTTCTGCCAGTATTATTTCCATAAACAGTGGCTTGCGCTGAAGAAATATGCGAATGACAAAGAAATTCAGATCGTAGGAGATCTTCCATTTTATGTAGCCTTAGATGGAACAGCATTTACATACCACAAAGAATTATTTAAAGTCGATGAAGAAGGAAAGGCAACGGTTGTAGGTGGATGTCCTCCAGATGCATTTGCAGAAGATGGACAGGTATGGTCCAATCCTGTATATGACTGGGAATATCATAAGAAAACAGATTACGAATGGTGGATGAAACGTTTACGTCATAATTTTATGTTATATGATATTTTAAGATTAGATCATTTCAGAGGATTCGATGAATACTTTGAGATTCCAGCAGAAGACGAGACAGCTGTTAATGGAGAATGGGTCAAAGGCCCAGGAATGGATTTCTTTGAAGCAATGAAGAAAGAACTTGGTGAGAAGAAAGTTATCGCAGAGAACTTAGGATTCTTAACAGACAGCGTGCATAAACTTCTAGATGATACAGGATTCCCAGGAATGAATGTTCTGGAATTTGCATTTGGAGCATATGATGACAGCATCTATCTTCCACATAAATACAAAGAAAATAGTGTTGTATACACAGGAACACATGACAATGATACGGTTGTTGGATGGTACGAAACATTATCAGAAGATGATAAGAAATTCTTAGAGCATTATTTAAAATACAGTACGATCGAGAGAACAGGAACTGTACATTTAGACTTGATTTCTCTTGCATTAGAGAGTCGAAGCGATATGGTGATCATCCCACTTCAGGATTATCTTGGATTAGGAAATGAAGCAAGGATCAACACACCATCTACGGTAGGTGGTAACTGGGAGTGGAGAGTGAAAGAAGAGCAGTTAACAGATGAGTTAAAAGAACTGATCAGAACACTGACAATAAAATATCGTACAGTTGCAGAAGAGAATGCGAAGAAAGCAGCCGAAGAAGCACAGCAATAGAAGAAATTGATAGAAGAAAAAGGATGAAAGAATTTGGAAAATCTTTCATCCTTTTTTGCATAGAAATATGCGTATAAAATAATTGATATTAGATTGTATGGAATATGATGTACCATATAAAGCAATAAAATTAGCTTGACGACACAAAATCATAGTGTTACAATTTAGTACATAAAAGCGTTGAAGCTTTAAAGCTCAGAAGTTTAAAGCCAAGGAATGCAATCGGGAACGATATTAAGGAGGAGAAAAATATGAGATTAAAGAAAGTCATGGCAACAGGATTAGTTGCTGCATTAGCATTATCCACAATGGTTGGTTGCTCAAGCAAGAAAGACAGTTCAGACCAGAAGAAGATCGGAGTCGTTCAGTTAGTAGAACATGATGCTTTAGATGCATCTTACAAAGGGTTTAAGGATGGTCTTGAGAAAGCTGGATATAAAGACGGAGACAAGATCAAGATTGAATATAAGAACGCACAGAATGAACAGTCAAATTGCCAGACAATTGCCAAACAATTTGTCACAGATAAGTGCGATCTTGTATTAGCGATCGCAACACCAGCAGCACAGGCAATGGCCAATGAATCAAAAGATATTCCGATTTTAGTAACAGCTGTTACAGATCCAGCCGATGCCAAACTAGTGAAATCAAATAAAAAACCAGGAACAAACGTATCTGGAACATCAGATTTAACACCAGTAGCAAAACAGATGAATCTATTAAAAGAATTAATTCCAAATGCAAAGAAAGTTGCAATGTTATATTGTTCTGCAGAAGCAAACTCCAAATTCCAGGTAGGACTTGCGAAGAAAGAAGCAAAGAAATTAGGATTAACAACAGTCGATGCAACGGTATCAGAATCCAGTGAGATCCGTCAGGTTGTAGAATCCTTAAAAGGTAAAGTTGATGCAATCTATTCACCAACAGACAACATGATCGCAGCAGGAATCAATACAGTATCCATGGTAGCAAATGAAGCTAAGATTCCATTTATCGTAGCTGAAGAAGGAATGTGTACAGGTGGAGGACTTGCAACATACGGAGTTAACTACTACAAGTTAGGACAGCAGACAGCAAAGCAGGCAGTAAAGATCTTAGAAGGAAAAGCTGAACCAAAAGATATGCCAATTGAATATCAGGAAAATGCGGATCTGATCATCAATAAAGACACAGTAAAGACATTAGGAATTAAGATTCCAGAGAAGTTAAAAAAAGAAGCTAAGATGGTAACAACACAGAAAAAGAATAATAAATAAGATTTTCTTGCATATAAGATTACAAGAAGATCAGGAAGTGTCTTCCGATTTGCGGGAGGCACTTCTGTGCATTTAGAAAAGAGGTAGAAAATGGCATTAATTACAAATCTTTATAGTGCATTAGCCCAAGGAACATTATGGGGAATCATGGCACTGGGAGTTTATATTACATTTAGGATCTTAGATATCGCAGACTTATCCTGCGATGGAACATTTGCACTCGGTGGATGTATCAGTGCAATCCTTATTACAAGGGGAGTCAATCCATTTGTAACATTATTATTTGCACTTGTAGGAGGAATGTTAGCAGGACTTGTTACAGGCTGGCTGCACACGAAACTTATGATCCCTGCGATCTTAGCAGGTATTTTAACAATGATCGCATTATGGTCCGTTAATATCAGAGTTATGGGAGGGCCAAATGTTTCATTACTTGGAGAAGACACTGCATTTACAAAGGTAATGGATCTGTTAGGAGTAGATCAGACACTGGCAACATTGGTAGTTGGAGTCATTATTGGAGCCATTGTGATCGCAGCTCTGTACTGGTTTTTTGGAACAGAGATCGGATGTGCACTTAGGGCAACAGGAAACAATGAATTTATGGTACGTGCTTTAGGGGGCAATACAGATACATCCAAAGTGTTAGGATTGGTGATTTCTAATGGACTGATCTCAGTATCTGGAGCTTTAGTAGCCCAGAACCAAGGATACGGAGATATCAAAATGGGAACAGGATCTATTGTAATTGGTCTTGCATCCATTGTAATTGGAGAAGTTATCTTTGGAAAACGTTTTAACTTTGCTTATATCCTTGCATCACTGATCGGAGGAGCAATGGTATATCGTATGATCATCTCACTTGTTTTACATTTCGGATTAAGTACCGATGATATGAAATTATTCACAGCGATCATCGTAGCATTAGCACTCGGTATTCCTGCTCTCAAATCAAAATATTCACACCGCAGGACACCAGCATAGAAAGAGGGGCAAAGTTATGTTAGAAATTAAAAATGTACATAAAACATTTAATAAAGGAACGATCAATGAGAAAAAAGCATTAAATGGAGTCAATCTTCACTTAGATCCTGGGGACTTCGTAACGATCATCGGAGGAAATGGGGCCGGAAAATCTACAACTCTCAACATGGTAGCAGGAGTCTATCCGATCGATCAAGGAACGATCATTCTAGATGGCAAGGATATCTCAGATCTTCCAGAATACAAACGTGCCTACATGTTAGGAAGAGTATTCCAGGACCCAATGATGGGAACGGCAGCAGGTATGCAGATTGAAGAAAACATGGCAATGGCAAATCGTAGAGGAAAGAAAAGAGGCCTAAGTTGGGGAATCACAAAAAAAGAAAAAGAAATGTTTAAAGAAAAATTACAAATGCTCGACTTAGGACTAGAAGATCGAATGACATCCAAAGTAGGACTATTATCCGGAGGTCAGAGACAGGCATTGACACTGCTTATGGCAACACTGAAGAAACCAAGCCTGCTATTATTAGACGAACACACAGCAGCCCTTGATCCAAAGACTGCGAAGAAAGTACTAGACATCACAGAGAAGATCGTAGCCAGAGATAATCTTACAACAATGATGGTAACACATAATATGAAAGATGCGATCAATATCGGAAACCGCCTGATCATGATGAGTGATGGAAAGATTATTTATGATGTGAAAGGGGAAGAAAAGAAGAAGCTTAAGGTAGCAGATTTATTGCAGAAATTCGAAGAAGCCAGCGGCGGAGAATTCGCAAACGATAGAATGTTGCTGTCATAAATTCTGATTTGGACGGTAGGCATTCGTATATGTGTCAGAAATAAGATAAGAACAAATATTTATAAGAAAACCAGTGGCAACACGCAGATTTTAAGAGCGTTTTTTACAAATCGCTGATTCGCGCCTGTTCCTTTGATAACTCACTGGCTGCGAGCCAAAATGCCCGCAGCTACGTTCAGACAATCAACCACAGGGCGCTGCGAATTTGTAAAAAACGCACTTAAAATCTGCTGATTGTTGCCACTGGTTTTCTTATAAATATTTGTTCTTATCTTATTCCTGCCACATAAAACTGAAGGCTATTCCAACCACTACAGAGTGTGTATGTTATACGGTATTGGTTGATAATCTTTTATTCCTTAACAGAAGATGAAAGAGTTTTTACAGCACCGATTTATCGAGATGTTTGAAAAATCTTAAATTGTAATCAGTGCCGTATTCAAGTATAAATAAAATTAAAATGTAAAAAAAATTTACATAATTATAAAATAAAAGTTGTAAAATGTAAAATATATTGACATTAGTAAAATAAAGTGATATTTTAAATACATAAGAAAGGTGGTGTTGAGATTGATTGACTTTTATTATCAATTAAGACAGAGGATGGTAGAGACGATGCAAGTTTCGCTGAAACAGATAAGACAAGTTCTTGGATTTGGAGTGCAGGAATTTGGCGATTTAATTGGATTAACAAGACAAACGATTAATAATTTGGAGACTCAGAAGAATAAGATGAGTTCGATTCAATATATTGCAATATGTGCTGTAATTGATAATTGTTTGAAGGATAAACCAGAATTATTACCGATACTTTCTACTATATTATGTTCTAACGAAGATGAAAATCATGGAAATATATTTGAGACGATAGAGAATGGATCGCTTTTGAAAAAATGGTTTCTATGTTTTCCAGATGAATCAAAGATTTTAAGATTTGGAGTAGATGACACAGGAATCATTGATCAAACAGATTTTAATAATATTGCGGAAAATTATCGAGTATTTTTGGATCAGACAGCTTTGTATCAAAATGGTTTTTCAGAAGCAATACAACCATTGTCAGGATTGTTAAAGAATAATGGAAATAAAATTATTATTCCTTTAAGATCAGTAGAAGCAATACAGAATCAGATGATCAGTACGAATAGAGAAGAAATTACAATGGCACAAAGAGCTATGAAGATTTTAATGGATATGCAAATGCAGGATCTGGTGGAGATTCGAGGGGAAAAGAGTGATTCTAATGTGATCAGTACATTTGTTTCAGTATTTGCAAAGTTTAAATGTGTGAACAGATTAGCATTGATCACTTGCGATAGAAAATTAGCAAAACAGATAGAAGCGTTAAATAACGATGAGATGGGAGGATTTCATATTTTAGTATTAAAATATGAAAATGGCAAAGGATTTAGAAAGTGGCAAGAGGAAGATTTTCAAGACAAAGAATCTATAGAAAAAATATATATAAATAGTGAGAATATACAAGAACAAAACAAAGATGATGAATTAAAAGGTTGGGGAGTTATAAGTTAGGAGGAAAGCATATGGAAGGTGACAGTAAGCATAAGAAAGATGAATATGCCAGGAATGTATTAGAAAATTATGCAAAAAACTATAAAATTTTTTTGGATACTTGTAGTATATTAGAGCCTGCAATAGATAAATTCTGGATGGATATCATACCATTTCTTCATAGATATCAGAATAAAATTATTATTCCTTTAAGGACGATAGAAGAATTGCAGAAACATGAAAGAAATATAGAAAATATCAATTTGGCAAATAAAGCTAAAAATAGTTTAAAGGTTTTACAGCAATTGCTCACAGCAGGATATGTTGAGATCAGGGGAGAAAAAAGTGACAATTTTGCAGATAATGTCTTTCAGGTAGTCTTTACAAAATTTAGAATGACAAATAGATTGTTGCTGATCACACAAGATAATAATTTAGCAAAAGATATTTTGGCATTGAACAATAATCGATCTGTGAAAGCAAAACAGGTTCGTGCAAAAAGAATTGATAGATATGGTTATTTGAGTGATTATGCTTGGAATTCTAGTTCAATAAAACAAAAAAATAGTAGACAAGATGATACAAGAGATACAGAAAATAAAATAGTTTTAGAAAAACAGATGTTTAGAGTGTGTAATAAAGTAACTGATATAGTTGATTCAGAATTACCAGTAAGTCATATTCCTGATGAAGGAGAAATGGTGTATGCATCTAATGGAATGGTAAAATTAGGTTCTAAAGTAGCAGAAGGAGGAGAAGGAAAAATTTATACAACGAATACTCCTTATGTTGCAAAAATCTATAAAAGAAAGAATAATACAAAAAGAAAATATGCAAAAATCAAATTGATGCTGAGTAAGAAAATACAGTGTGAAGGTATCTGTTATCCTGTTTCAGAATTATATAATGTCAATAAAGAGTTTATAGGATATTTAATGCCAAAAGCAAAAGGAAAAGAACTTCAGAAAAGTATTTTTATAAAACAATTGTTTTTATCGAATTTTCCAAATTGGAAGAAAAGAGATACTGTAGAATTGTGTATTACAATTTTGGAAAAGATCAAATATCTTCATGATAGAAATATTATTATGGGAGATATAAATCCAGCAAATATTTTGGTAGTATCTCAAAAAGAAGTTTATTTTGTAGATACTGATAGTTATCAAATAGAAGATTTTCCATGTCCAGTTGGTATGACGAATTATACGGCACCAGAAATTCAAGGAAATAATTTTAGCAAATTTTTACGAACAAAAGGGAATGAAAACTTTGCGGTAGCTACATTACTTTTTATGATCATGTTGCCAGGTAAACCACCATATTCACAGCAGGGAGGCGGATATCCGGGGGATAATATTAAGAATATGGATTTTTCTTATCCATTTGGAGAGAACTCTAACAAAAAAACGCCAGATGGACCATGGCGGTATATTTGGAGTCATTTAATATATGATCTGAAGAAAAAATTTTATAATACATTTCGACAAGACGGAGAAAATTCTAAAGAAAATGATAGATTTGAAGTAGATGAATGGCTTTCTTGTTTTAGAAATTATTTAAGGTTACTCGATGATGGAATATTAAGACAACAAGATCCGATGTCTGAGGAGCTGTTTCCAACAAGGCATAAAAGAAGTTCTAAAATTGAGTATGTTCGATGTCGATTATGTGGACAGGAAAAACCAGAAGATGTATGTGTAGATGGAATTTGTAGAGAGTGTTTAAATAAAGAAGAAATTTACAGATGTAAGAAATGTGGCAAGAAAATAATATATACAAATTATCAGAAATATATTAAGAATGTAAAACCATATGAATTCTGCCCAGAATGTTATAATTATGGAAATCAGGTAAAAGTAAAAAGATATTGTATAGATTGTGGTAAATTGATTGAAATAACGAATAATGAATATGATTTTTATAAGAGAAAAGGATTTGATTTACCAAAACGATGTCCATCATGCAGGGAAAACAAAAAAAATAATTATAATAATCGGGATAATAGAAATAACGGAACATTTTGTTTTATTTCTACTGTATTATGTGAGTATTTTGGAAAATCAGATGATTGCATAGAACTTAATATTTTACGAGAATATAGGGACGAGTGGCTTAGGAAACAATCAGGAGGTGTAGAATTGATAACCAAGTATTATAATACTGCCCCATTAATGGTTAGTAAATTAAAAGCATCTGATCGATATGAGGAACATTGTCAATATATGTGGCAGAATTATTTACAGCCATGTCTTAAGTTTATAGAACAAAAACGATTTGAAACATGTAAAGATAAATACATAGAGATGTATGAATACTTAGAATCAATATTATCTTAGAGGAGGAATACAAGATGAAAGATAATTATTTAATCAGATTAGAAGACTTAGTCAACAATCCAACTCCGAGAGTTCCAATTTGTTTATGCTTGGATACTAGTGGATCAATGGCAGCAGTAGAAGGAGCGTGTGAGACGACAGGAGAAACAATATATCAAGATGGACGTACATGGAATGTTGCAACAGGTGGAATTAGACGAGTGGATGAATTGCAAAAAGGCGTGGAAAAATTTTATGAAGCAATTCGGGAAGATGAAGTGGCTGTTTATTCAGCTGAAATTTGTATTGTTACATTTGACAGTAAGGCAACTTGTGTGATGGATTTCGCAAACCTTGATAGACAGGAAAAAATTCCGCAATTACGACCAACTGGAGATACAGCGATGGGAGAAGGAGTAACACTTGCTCTTGATCTATTAAAAAAAAGAAAACAAGAATATAAAGATAAAGGTGTAGATTATTATCAGCCATGGCTTGTTTTGATGACAGATGGAGTACCGAATGGAAATCCAGAACAGTTAAATAGAGCAATTAACAGAACAAGGAAAATGGTCGATGAAAGAAAATTGACAGTCTTTCCAATTGGAATAGGAAATGAAAGTGATATGTCAGTGTTGGATAAATTTTCACCAGGTCGTAAAGCTCTAAAATTACAAGGAATGAAATTTCAGGAGTTTTTTGCATGGCTTAGTAAAAGTGTATCAAAAACTTCCCAGTCTATGCCAGGTGAAAGTATCAAACTTGATGTTGAAGGAATCAAAGGATGGGCAGAATTATAAGATGATATAATTTACTGTCCGGAGGTAGATAAATGTGGAATATAATACAGTGTGCTGTCAAAGGACGCAGTCATGAAAAAGTCAATATGCCATGTCAGGACAAAACGTATGCACTATTTGAAAATGATGTTCAGACAATAGCATTAGCAGATGGAGCAGGATCAGCAAAATTATCTCATTTTGGAGCTGAAACTGTCACTAGATGTATTTGTGAAGAAATGGTACAAAAGTTTGATGATTATTTTAACAATGAGGATGGCATGACTGTTAAGCAACAAATGATAGAAGTGATAGAAAAGCGACTTGAGCAAACTGCAAAACAACAAGAATGCGACATGATAGATCTTGCATCAACATTATTATTTGTTGCAATTAAAGATAATAAATTTATTATGGCACATATTGGGGACGGCATCATTGGATACCTGAAACAAGATGAGTTAAAAATTGCTACACATCCGATGAATGGGGAATTTATTAATACAACAGTATTTACGACGTCAATGGATGTAGTGAGGGAAACACGATTGATTAAAGGAGGTGTTGAAGAAATAAAAGGATTTGTGTTGATGTCAGATGGAACAGAAAGCAGTTTGTATAACAAGAAAGATGATAAATTTGCTGATGTGGTGAAAAAGATTATGAAGATGTCAATGAAATCGGAAATTAAAATTGTAGAGAAACAGTTAAAACAAAGTTTTGAGAATGTAGTTAGTAAAGCAACGGTTGATGATTGCAGTATGATAATGATAGTTAGGAGAAGATGACTTATGAAGAAAAAAATATTACAGATATTAGGAATTACATTATGTATGGCATTAATATTTCCAGTACATGTTCAAGCGGCAAATAAAAAGAGTTCAGAAGCAAAAGTATGTTATACAAAGTTTATAAAAAAGAAAAAAGCAGCTTATGATACGGAATACGGTGAGTATGGAGCATGGGAAGGAAATTATAAAATTGTTGATATTAATGGTGATAAGATCCCAGAATTACTTGTAGTAGGATTAAATGGAAAGTCTTATATTTACACATATAAGACACAGAAAAACAAAATGAAAAAATTGAAAAGTCAAGAATTGCTTCAAATGGACTCATTAAGACCACGCCTTTATTATTCAGCCCAAAAGCATAAAGTTGTATTAATGAGTGCAAATCCATCATCTATGACATTTGTGACATACAAATATAAAGGAAAGAAAATAAAAAAAGAATCAACACTGGTGAATGTGTTTGGGAAAAATTATCGCAGAGGGTACGTATATAATGGGAAATATATTTCTTCAAAATTAGGGAAAAAGAAAGTAAATAAAATATTGAAGTATAATAAATTACAGTAGTGAAAGAGAAGATGTTTATGAACACACAAAAATTTGAAGTTTTAGATTATACGGCGTTGGTCAAGTTGTCATTTCGATCTAAATATTGGAGAGTTGATCATAAAGCGAGGACGGATCAATGGAGTAAGGAAACACAGTGGTTATTTTGGGGAATATTTATATTTTGCGTATGGCTATGTACTTTATCGTTAAAATGTGCAGTTTTGTTATTATTTTTCTTTGATCCACATTATTTTTATTATGCAATATCATATAAAAAAAGCAGTTGGTATAGAAATACTGGAATACGACCATCAGAAGTAACAAGAAATGTGGGAATCTATGGTGAATATATTGCTACAATGTGTGCAGAAGAAAATTTAAAAAAACACAAAATGAATGGTAGAATTTTTAACAGTGTGATGATTCCCAAAAAAGATGGAGATTTTAATGAAGCAGATATTGTTGTGGTTGGAAATTTTGGAATTCAGGTAATTGAAGCAAAAGCAAGAATGGGAACATTTGCAGGTAGTCCGGTAGGGGAAAAATGGACGCAGTACATAGGAAGACAAGTATATGAAACACAGAATCCTCTATATCAAAATTTAAATCATTGCAATTATTTAAGTGAGTATTTATATGAAAAAATTCCATATTTAAGATCTATAGATTTTATTAATAAAATGTATAATATCTGTTTATATGGTTTGCATGGTGTGAAATTATCTATGGATAAGTCGAAATTACCTAACATGGGTTATTTAGTGGATATGGCAAGTCCAGGATACAGGGATTACTATTTTTCAGAAAATCTTCTAAGTGATAAAGAAGTTTCCTTGATATGCGATGCAATTTCCCGTATATCATATTACTCCAGGGAAGAATATAAAAGAAAAATGGAGGAAAGAAAAGTACGACAGGAAAGGAAAGAATTTCAACATAGATATTTCTATTATATTGCAGTTATAACAACAGCAGGTGGAAATAAAAAAACAGTACTTTGCAGAGATAACAAGTATTATAAAACATATTATGATCAGGAAGATGGTTGGTTTAAGGCGCATCCTAATTATAGAATCGATAAGGTAGTACAAACATTTGATAGCTTGGAAGAAGCATTACAAATTTATAAATCATAACATACGAGGAGGAATGATAACTTATGAAAAAAATGAAATATATTTTACTGATTACAATGTTAAGTGCCGGCTTCTGTTTTACGGCAAAAGCTCAGGAGAAAGGAATTTATGCTTCACAAAAAGCTGTAAAGGTAAAGAAGCATTACAAAATAGGAAAAGACAGAGCCAGCCATCTTGTTATAAGTGGTTACAATAAAAAAAATAAAAAGATTTGGTCACATAAGGCGAAGGCAAAAGAGGAATATCAAGTATATTTAGCGACTTATAAAAAGAGAAAAAATAAAGTTTATTTATTTGATGGCAAGAATCTAAAAATTTATCGGTTATCCAACGGAAAGAAATTAAAACAGTTTAAAATTCCAATAGCTGCTGGACATAATATTGCATTTGATTCAAAAGATAATTTATATTTATCAGGATATTTTAATGATGATGTATATAAAATTGATGCCAAAGGAAAAATAATATGGAAGTCAAGTGCCAAAGAATTTGGCCTTGCGGATGCTTATGGTTTAAAGTATAAAAAAGGAGTCGTAACACAATATTATGAAGTTAGTCCTACAAGTGACGGGTTAGATATTGATAAAAATTATTATGCATGTTTTAATGCAGCAGATGGAACGATTGTAGATTATCGTCAATAGAGGTAAAGTAGCAGAAAACAGAGAGTATGAAAAAAAAGATATGCTCTCTGTTTTTTTAGAATTATATTAAAATGTTTCCGTTAGAGTCAGCTTTTTTAGTTAAAGCAATAATAAAATCTATAATAGAAATAGCCCAAGGGATACCTGTCCAAAAAAGTGCAAGATATAATAAACCAATTTCTTTTTTTCTACAATAAAATTTATGCAGACCCAAACCGCCAAAGAATATTGCGAGAATACAATACATGAATTTATTGACCACTTTTTTACCGTTAAATTCTGGCTCATCTGTATACATATTTCCATTAGAATCAATATTAATTCCATCATCATGTTCATTCATATTGGATGTTTCAGATTCTTGATCCATTTTAGTTACGATTGTTTCATCATCATTTTTAAAGATTTCAATAGAATCTCCTACATTAGGGACAAAAGTAAAATTTGATCGATGTATCTCAATAATAGAATTATCAGATATTATTCTAATAATAATCAAATCATTTTCAATTCGGATGATTTTACCTGACTTCATTTTTATTCCTCCCAGATATATTATATTATTTAATAATTTTCTCTTGTATTATTATATAAAAATATTAGAAAAAAACAATAATGTTTGATAGGGAAATTCAGAATTTTATACTTGATATTTAATGGTACGGGTGTTATAGTTAACATCTGGATGGTATTCTCGAAAGAAATCATACCGGCAAATCAGCATAACATAGAACATCACCCGCAGGAAAGCAGGTGATACATGTATGAAAGTAGGATTTATCGGAGCGGGGAAAGTAGGCTGCTCTCTTTATGATTACTTTGTACACAACAATATACCCGTCACAGGGTGTTACACCCGTACACAAGCAAAGGTAAGTGGAACGGAAAAACAGACTCAGAAGATATTTACAACCTCAATTGATAAAATATTAACAAAGAGTGATGTTCTATTTTTAACAGTACCAGACGATGCAATAGCCGCAGTCTGGGAACTAGTCAAAACTTATCCGATACAAGGAAAGTTTATTTGTCATTGCAGCGGATCATTAGGATCAGCTGTTCTTTCTGGAATTGAAGAAACCGGAGCGTACGGTTACTCTATTCATCCAATGTTTCCATTTAAAAGTAAAAAAACTGCATACGAAGATTTATCACAGGCTCTATTCAGTGTGGAAGGAAATGAAGAACACATAGAAGAGATCATGGATCTGTTATCTGCGTGTCCAAATCACATCGTGAGATTAAAAAGCGAAGATAAACCAAAATATCATGCAGCAGCTGTGTTTGCATCGAATCTTGCGGTCGGACTGATCAATCAGGCCAAAAGACTGCTTATGGAGTGTGGATTTGATGAAGATGCAGCACTGAAAGCATTGAAACCGCTGACAGTTACGAACATGAACAATATATTTGATGTTGGAACATGTGATGCACTGACAGGCCCAGTGGAACGCCATGATATCAAAACAGTGCAGAAACATCTGAATGCCTTGGATCAGGAGACAAAGGAAACTTATAGTGCCCTGACAAAAGAGATCATAAAACTTGCGCAGATGCGACATCCTGATATTTCTTATGCAGACATGAAACATGTATTGGAGGAAGAAAAATGAAAACAACAGTAAGCACAGTACAGAAGATGAAGGATAATGGAGAAAAGATCACAATGCTGACAGCATATGATTATTCCACTGCAAAATTATTTGACGAAGCTGGAATTGACACGATGTTGGTTGGAGATTCTCTTGGAATGGTTATGCTTGGATATGATTCAACGATTCCTGTAACTGTTGATGATATGATCCATCATGGAGTAGCCGTTGTAAGAGGGGCAAAAAACGCTATGATCGTTGTCGACATGCCATTTTTATCTTATCACACATCTGTATATGATGCGGTAGCAAATGCTGGACGAATCATGAAAGAAACAGGTTGTACAGCAGTAAAATTAGAAGGTGGAAAAAATGTATGTCCACAGATCGAAGCAATCGTGAATGCACAGATTCCAGTATGTGCCCACATTGGACTGACACCACAGTCATCTAATATGTTTGGTGGATTCAGAGTGCAGGGAAAAAGCGAGGAGGCAGCAAAAGAACTGATCGAAGCTGCACAGGCAGTTGAGAAAGCGGGAGCATTTATGCTCGTTTTAGAAGGAATTCCTGAGAAATTAGCAGCGATCATCACAAAGAAAGTACATATTCCAACGATCGGAATCGGAGCAAGTGCTGAATGTGATGGACAGGTATTAGTTTATCAGGACATGTTAGCAATGTATGGAAACTTCGTACCAAAATTTGTAAAACAGTTTGCACAGGTTGGAGAAGTGATGCAGGGAGCAGTCAAAGACTATATCAATGCAGTCAAAGAAGGAACTTTCCCTGGACCAGAAAATACATATGCGATCAGTGATGATGTCATTGAAAAATTATATTAAGACCAAAAACAGACAATAAAAAGGACATAATTTATATAAATAGATTCCCACGTATAATGGGAAGAAGGAGTTTTAGTAATGAAAATCGTAGGAACAGTCAAAGAAGTCAGAGAACAGGTAAAAGAGTGGAAGAAACAGGGACTAAGCGTAGGTTTCGTGCCAACGATGGGATATCTTCATGAAGGACATAAAAGTCTGATGGATGCAGCAAGAAAAGGGAACGACAAAGTTGTTGTAAGTATTTTCGTAAATCCAATGCAGTTTGGACCAACAGAGGACCTTGCAACATATCCAAGAGATTTAGACCATGATGCAGCATTATGTGAAAGTGCAGGAGTAGACCTGATCTTCCATCCAGAAGCAGAAGAAATGTATGAAAAAGATTTCTGTTCTTTTGTGGACATGACAGGACTTACAGAAGGACTTTGTGGAAAAACTCGTCCAATTCATTTCAGAGGCGTATGTACGGTTGTAAATAAATTATTTAATATCGTAACACCAGACCACGCATATTTTGGACAGAAAGACGGACAGCAGTTAGCAGTGATCAAACGTATGGTACGTGACTTAAATATGGATATTGAGATCGTTGGATGTCCGATCGTTCGTGAAGAAGACGGACTTGCAAAGAGTTCAAGAAATACATATCTTTCTCCTGAAGAAAGAAAAGCAGCACTGATCCTTTCTAAGACGGTAGCATTAGGAAAAGAACTTGCCAAGACAGAAAAAGATGCAAACAAAGTCGTAGAAGCAATGAAGAAAAACATTGAGACAGAACCACTTGCCAAGATTGATTATGTAGAAGCAGTTGATGCTTTATCTATGGCACCAGTTGAGAAACTGGAAGGAACATGTATGTTAGCTATGGCAGTTTACATTGGAAAGACAAGACTCATTGACAATACACTGATTAACGAATAGACTTAAGGAGAAAGAAAAATGAACATCAGCATGTTAAAAGGAAAAATTCATAGAGCAACAGTAAAACAGGCAGAATTAGATTATGTAGGAAGTATCACAGTCGATCCTGTATTATTAGAAGCAGCAGGAATCTTAGAATATGAACACGTACATATCGTAGATGTGAACAACGGAAGCCGTTTCGAGACATATACAATTCCAGGAGAGCCAGGAAGTGGGATGATCTGCTTAAACGGACCTGCAGCACGTTGCGTGGCAACAGGAGATAAGATCATCATTATCGCATATGCAGATATGACACCAGAAGAAGCAAAAACATTTGAACCAAAAGTTGTATTTGTAGATGATGAGAATCAGATTTCCCGTTGCACAAACTATGAAAGACATGGACGTTTAGAAGATATGTAGGAGAAAGATCATGTTAAAAGGAAAAACGATAGTATTGGGTGTGACAGGAAGTATTGCAGCTTATAAGATGGCAAATGTAGCGAGTATGTTAGTGAAACGTGGATGCGAAGTTCACGTAGTCATGACGAAGAATGCAACAAATTTCATCAACCCGATCGCATTTGAAAGTTTGACCAATACAAAATGTCTTGTAGAAACATTTGACCGTAATTTTCAGTTTCATGTAGCACATGTATCACTGACAGACAAAGCAGATGCGATGCTGATCGCACCAGCTTCAGCGAATATCATTGGTAAGATCGCAAATGGAATCGCAGATGATATGTTATCAACAACCGTAATGGCATGTAACAAACCAGTGATCATTTCACCAGCGATGAATACAAAGATGTATAATAATCCAATCTTGCAGGATAATCTTGATAAACTAAGAAGATTTGGATATGAGATCGTAGAGCCTGCGAATGGACATCTGGCATGTGGAACAAGTGGTGCAGGAAAGATGCCTTCAGAAGAAGTGCTGGTTGCACATCTTGAGAGAGTGATCGCCAAAGAAAAAGACTTAAAAGGCAAGAAAGTCCTTGTGACAGCAGGGCCAACGATCGAAGCAATCGATCCAGTACGTTATATTTCCAATCATTCCTCAGGAAAGATGGGATATGCGATCGCTAAGATGGCGATGCTTCGTGGAGCGGATGTTACGTTAGTCACAGGAAAGACAGCGATCGAACCCCCGATGTTTGTAGATGTTGTTCCGATCGTGAGTGCACAGGATATGTACGATGCAGTGATAAGCAGAAGCGATGAACAAGATATCATCATCAAATCTGCAGCTGTTGCAGATTATACACCAGCGAATGTCAGCGATCAGAAAGTCAAGAAAAAAGACGGAGATATGGCGATTGAACTGGTAAGGACAAAAGATATTTTAAAGACACTTGGAGAGAATAAAAAAGAAGGTCAGTTCTTATGTGGTTTTTCCATGGAAACACAGAACATGTTAGAAAATTCTAGAGCTAAACTAGAGAAGAAAAAGATCGACATGATCGCAGCCAATAACTTAAAGGAACAGGGAGCTGGATTCAACACAGATACAAACGTGATCACACTAATCACAAAGGATGAAGAAAAGCAGCTTCCAAAGATGACAAAAGAAGAAGTTGCAGATGCACTTCTTGATTTTATCGTTTCTAAAAATTAAATAAAATAATCGATCAAATTCTGGTTTCTTCGTATGACTATGGTATAATAATAGATATTAATACCAAAGGAGAGTTAATGGGATGAAAGCAGTAAATAAAGTTCGGTTGATCTATTTACCAGCGATCGTGCTACCAATCTTTGTGATGATAGTATCGATCGCTGGTTTGAGTATAGGGTATTCAAGAATCAACAAGGCAGACCTCTCAGCAGGGTCTTTTGAACGATTTGTGAATCCATTAAAGACGATGAATACCGAGACACAGGGAAATTTCTTTGAATTAGAAGATCACGTAAAGAAAGATCCACAAATCTTTGACAATGAACAGTATTTAAATGATCTCAATGAACGTTTAAAAGCGAAGGATTCCTATCTGATCGTCCGTAAAAATGGTCAGATCCAATATATAGGGAAGAAAAAAGTATCTGATAAATTAATTCATAAACTTCCATCCTATGGGAATAAAGACAGTGATGCAGACCGTGGCTTTTTTGTCAGCAGACCAGGAAACTATCTTGTAAAACAGCAGGACTTTAAATACAATGATGGCGGACAAGGATCTGTTTTTATCATGACAGATCTTGGAACAGTACTTCCACATTACCGCAATATTATTATTCAGGTATCCTGCGCTGTGATAGGGGTACTGATCTTAACAAGTACCTTTTTATCATGGTTTATGTATCGTGAATTCGTCGGCCCGATCCGTGAATTAAAAGCAGGTGCAGAACGTATCAAGGAAGGAAATCTTGACAACGATGTAGTGATTAACAGTGGTGGAGAAGAGATCAGGGAATTGTGCAATGCATTTAATGAGATGAGGGCAGAATTGAAAGACTCTATCGATGCAAGAATTGTTTATGAGAAGCAAAACAGAGATTTGATCAGTAACATTTCCCATGATTTGAAGACGCCGATCACAGCGATCAAAGGATATGTAGAAGGGATCATGGATGGTGTAGCCGATACACCTGAGAAGATGGATCGTTACATTAAGACGGTCTATAACAAGGCAAATGATATGAATGTATTGATCAATGAATTATCATTATACTCTAAGATCGATTCGAATATCATTCCGTATAATTTTGAGAAGATCAACATCAATTCGTATTTTAAAGACTGTGTCGATGAGATCGGAGCAGACCTTGAGCAAAGAGGCATGATGTTCTCTTATCGCAATTACTGTGCAGCCAATGTCATGGTAACAGCAGATCCGGAACAGCTTAAGAGAGTGATAAACAATATTATCAATAATGCATGCAAATACAATAACAAAGCAAAAGGAAAAGTAGGAATTACGTTAACAGAATATGACCGAAAGGTACAGGTAGCGATCAAGGACAATGGAATCGGAATTTCCAAAGAAGATCTTCCACATATTTTTAGAAGAACCTATCGTGCAGATATGTCGAGAAATTCAGCAGGTGGAAGTGGTCTTGGATTATCTATTTGTAAGAAGATCATCGAAGAACATGGCGGTGAGATCTGGGCAGAGAGTAAGCTGCGTGCTGGAACGACAATATTCTTTACACTAAATAAAGTAATCGATCAGTCAAAGGAGAAATAACATGAGCAAAGTATTAATCGTAGAAGACGAACTTTCAATTGCAGAATTAGAGAAAGATTATCTGGAATTAAGTTCTTTTGAAGTAGAAATCGAAACAGATGGACAGCAGGGACTTGAGAAGGCTTTAAAAAATGATTTTGATATGATCATTTTAGATATCATGTTACCTGGAGTTGATGGATTTGAAATCTGTAAGCAGATTCGAGAAGCAAAAGAAATTCCGATCCTTATGGTATCTGCAAGAAAAGAAGATATCGATAAGATCCGAGGGTTAGGACTTGGTGCAGATGATTATATCACAAAGCCATTTAGTCCAAGTGAACTTGTAGCAAGAGTGAAGGCACATCTGAATCGTTATCAGCGCCTTGTAAATAATCAGATGGAAGTCAATGATATCATTGAGATCCGTGGATTGAAGATTGATAAGACTGCAAGACGTGTATACTTAAATGGAGAGGAAAAAGTCTTTACAACGAAAGAATTTGATCTATTAACATTCCTTGCAGGACATCCAAACAGAGTCTTTACCAAGGAAGAATTATTTAATAAGATCTGGGATATGGAATCTTTAGGAGATATCGCAACCGTTACGGTTCATATCAAGAAGATCAGGGAGAAAATCGAAGTTAACACAGCAAAACCTCAATATATCGAGACAATATGGGGTGTTGGATATCGTTTCAAGATGTAGGAGATTTTTATGAGAAAGAATAAAAAGATAAATATCATATATAAAGATGACCAGATCGTTGTCTGTGAGAAGCCAAAAGGAATTCCCGTTTCCAGTGACAAGACGGGCGACATGGATCTTTTGCATCAGCTTAAAAATCAACTGTTTTTTGAGGAAAATACAGATGGGGAGCCACAGCTTTATTTAGTTCACCGCTTAGACCGTCCAGTTGGCGGGGTAATGGTATTTGCAAGAACCAAGAAGGCAGCTGCATCTCTGACAGAACAGATCAAAGATCATACTTTTGAGAAAGACTATCAGGCAGTATTGACCGGATGGCTGCCTGACGACGAAGGGACATTCAGGGATTATTTATTAAAAGATCCGAAGAATAATGTATCCAAAATTGTCAAAGAAGGAACGCCAGGAGCCAAAGAAGCGATCCTTGACTATGAAGTTATTGATATGATGGAAGATTCCAAGATGAAATACACGTATTGTCTGATCCATTTAGAAACAGGCCGTCACCATCAGATCCGTGTTCAGACATCAAGCAGAGGATTTGGAATCTGGGGAGATACAAAGTATAATCCGATCTATCAAAAGACAAAGAAGAAATACAAAGAGATCGGTCTATTTGCAGCACGAATCGCATTTGAACATCCAACAACAGGTGAGAGAATGGTATTTAAAGCAGATCCAAGTGGAGAAGCATTTGACTTATTAGAGATGACGGAATAAACAGGAGATGATAAGAAAAGATGAGATTTAGACCATGCATTGACATTCACAATGGCAAGATCAAACAGATTGTAGGAGGAAGTCTTCTTGATCAGGGAGATTTTGCAACAGAGAATTTTGTATCCGAAAAAGATGGTACATTTTATGGAAAATTATATAAAGAGAATCATTTGAATGGTGGACATATCATCATGCTGAATGCCAGAGATTCGAAGTACTACGAAGAAGATAAGGTACAGGCATTAAAGGCGTTGAAAGCATTTGAAGGGGGTCTTCAGATCGGTGGAGGGATCACAGATGAGAATGCCAAAGAATTCATTGAATCTGGCGCATCACATGTGATCGTAACATCTTTTGTATTTGCAGGTGGAAAGGTTCATTATGACAGACTGGATGCTCTAAAAGAACAGGTAGGAAGAGAACATCTGGTACTTGACCTTAGTTGTCGAAAGAGAGATGACAAATACTATATCACAACAGACCGCTGGCAGAAGTTTACGGAAGAAGAATTAACCATAGAACTTCTGCACAAACTGGAATCATGGTGTGATGAATATCTGATTCATGGAGTTGATGTAGAAGGAAAAGCGCAGGGGATCGATCAGGAACTTGTGCAATTATTAGCTCGATATAATGGCAATAAAGTCACATATGCAGGTGGAGTTAAGAATTTTGACGATCTGGAATTGCTGAAAAACTATGGAAATGATAAGATTGATGTGACGATCGGAAGTGCCTTAGACTTATTTGGTGGAGATATGGAATTTTCGAAAGTCTTAGAATATTGCGATGCAACGATAACAAATCTGAATTAAGTAATACTTTCACATGGAGTGGAAAGAGTATGGAAGGGAGGCTTGAATATATGAAACTATTATATGAAGCCAGCAATTTTACGATACAAGCAAGATGGGTCATTCCATTTGCTATTTTAGGAATTATAGGAGTATTACTGCTCTTATGTTCACGGAAACCATTTTTTAAGTTGTTAGCTGCAGTGTGTCTTGTAATCTGTGCGATCGCAGCACTTAGATTCTGTTTTGGATATGTGCAGGTGATCCAAGCATATAAGCAAGGAAATTACAAGAGTGTTGAAGGATATGTAGAGAATTTTGTACCAGCATCCAGTGGTGGAGAAGATCAGGAAGATATGGAAGAAGAAAGCTTTGATATCAAGGGTGTTCATTTTTCCTATGGTGATAAATTTATTAAGAAGTTTGGTTACCACAGACCATCGACACAGGGTGGATATATCAAGAAAGACGGTCAGTATCTCAAGATCGGCTATATTTCAACGGAAAAAGGATATGTCATCGTTAAGATTCAGGAAAGAAAATAAAAGAATATTTTACAACAAAAAATACCGGAAACTTTCAAATGATAAGTTTCCGGTATTTTGCATTTTAGATTCTTATACAATAATAAGAAATTAATTCTTACGCATAAATTCAGCACTCTTCTTAGTAAGTTTTGCACGCAGACCACGTTTTTCAGGTTCAGGTGGTGCAACATTACGAAGATTCTTGATGGATGTGATATAAATACCACTGACAACAGCTTTGATCTCAGCCTTTACAGGAACGTCATCGAAGATTGCCTCATCACACAATAATGGAGTGATCTTTGGTCCAATCTTTGCTTTAACAACTGGTACCTTAGACATCTTAGCACGTTTCGGAATGTTATCAGTTACCATCTTAGGAAATCCAGCTTCCATGATCTTCATTCGCTTCTTATCTATGACAAGCATATTCACTGTCTGTGCCATCTGATCTAACTGCGCACGCTGATCTTCCTGTTTTGCCTGCATCTTTCTACCAACAAAATACAGAACACCAAGAATGATCGCAGCAATTACCGCAATAATAAGGATAACTGTCCATACACTCATATTATCTTCTCCTCCTAATATATACATTTGAATATCTTAACTATTATAGCATTTTTTTCTTAACTTGTCTTATGTTTTTTTCGCATTTCGATAATTTCTTCACGAATTGTAGCACCGAGATGCTTTTTCTCAGCTCTTTCAAGCTGATCAGGATAGATTGGCTGTCCAAAAGTAATATGAACAGTCGTTGGTTTTACCTGAAAACGTCTGTTATTCTCTAAGATATCAGCAGTACCTGAAATTGCCATCGGAATTACAGGAACACCAGCTTTCAGAGCAGGACGTAAACTTCCTTCTTTGAACTCATGAGGATCTTCATCCTGACTTCTGGTACCTTCTGGGAAGATTGCAATGGAAAAACCATCTTTCAAAAGTTTTGTACCTTCATTCATGGTAGCAAGTCCAGCTTTGATATTCTTACGATCTAAAAACAGGCAGTTGATAAAACGCATCCAGTGGGATAGACAAGGAATCTTTTCCATTTCTTTCTTGGCAAAAAATCCCATTCCACGTTCAGTAGCAACGTAGCTGCATAAAATATCATAATAACTGCTATGATTTCCAACATATAAAACAGCACCATCTTCTGGTATGTTTTCCTGGCCATCAACAATTAATTTTGTACCAGCCATAGCAAGACAGATCTTAAAAGATCGTAAGATCATGCGTTGTGCTATGGATGAACGTTTATGAGCTTTTCCAGTTTTGTTCCAATGATCAAACAATGGATAAAGCGGTGCGGTTAATGTCAGGAAAAAGAACAGATAAATAATATCTGCAAAAAAACGAATCATGATCGTTCTCCCTTCTATAAATGATTTTATTTTTTGTGATTTGCATCAAGCAATTCATTCTTTAATTTGTAAAGAGGCATGGAAAGATCGACATAGACTTCCTGTGGATTCACAAGACGTCTGCTCTCATCCCATAACGTGTTCAATTCATCCTTACAATAGGAACGGATGTCCATAACAGAAGGACTCTTGTAAACACATTGACCTTTGATAAAGATTGGAACTAAAAGTTCACGCATTGTATAAGTACCACCAGCAAGTGTAGACTTCTTCCAAGTAGCCTGAGGATCAAAGATTGTCAGATCGTCAGATTCATCATAATGTTCCCCGACAAGACAGATCAGATCACCACGGATCTTTCCATCTTCCTTTCCGTAGATACGATAAATCGTTTTATTTCCAGGATTTGTGATCTTTGCAGGATTCTCAGAAATCTTGATCTTAGCAGTAAATTCATCAGCACCTTTTGGTTTAGAGGCAGCAAGTTTATAGACACCTCCAAATGCAGGACAATCTGCAGAAGTGATCAGTTTTGTACCAACACCCCATGAAGTGATCGGTGCACCCTGAGATTTTAAGCTTGTGATCAAATTCTCATCAAGGTCTCCAGAAGCAGCGATCACTGCATCAGGAAAACCTGCTTCATCAAGCATGATACGGGCTTTCTTTGTAAGATAAGCAAGATCCCCACTGTCTAAACGGATTCCATAGTGCTTTGGCATATGACCTTCTGCTCTTAATTCTTCAAATACACGGATCGCATTTGGAACACCAGAACGAAGAGTGTCATAAGTGTCAACAAGTAAAGTGCAGGAATCTGGATAAAGATCTGCATAAGCACGGAAAGCATGATATTCGTCATCAAAACTCATGATCCAGCTGTGTGCATGAGTTCCAAGGATCGGAATATCAAAACATTTACCAGCAAGTACATTCGAAGTACCATCACAACCACCGATCACGGCAGCACGGGCACCATAAGTACCAGCGTCAGGTCCCTGAGCACGTCGAAGTCCGAATTCCATAACACCACTTCCACCAGCAGCATAAACTACACGAGAAGCCTTCGTAGCGATCAGACTTTGATGATTGATGATATTAAGGAGCGCAGTTTCTACAAGCTGTGCCTCCATGATAGGTGCTTTAACTTTCAGAAGAGGTTCTCTTGGGAATACAACAGTTCCTTCCGCGATCGCATAAATATCTCCTGTAAAATGATATCCAGCAAGATATTCCAGAAAATCTTCATCAAAAATCCCTTGATTACGAAGATAATCAATATCATCATATGAAAAAGATAAGTTTTTGATATAATCAATGACCTGATCGAGTCCGCAAGTGATCGCATAGCCACTTCCAGAAGGATTATCACGGTAAAAAACATCAAAAACTACAGTTTCATCATTCCCTGTTTTAAAATATCCTTGCATCATGGTTAATTCATAAAGATCTGTGAGCAAGGTAAGATGATTTATATCCATTGAATACTCCTTTTCAACATAAAAATAGAAGGGTCAGGATAAGCTGCCCTATAACAACTTCAGTATAACATAATCTGACAAAAACGAACAGTATTCTTATAAAAGTTGTGAAGTGACGATTTCCTTTAATTTCTCCATTGTTTCATCCTCGTCAGATCCAGAAACGATCAGATTTACTTTATCATTGTAGGAGATACAAGCAGACATTAGATGGATCGCATTGGATACATCGATTTCTCCCCCATCATATTCTAGTGTAACACAAGAAGCACTTTTACATGCGATACTTGCAAGAGCAGCTACAGGCTGTGCGTGAAGTCCACGGTCAGATGTAATTGTAAAATCATATCTTTTCATAAAATATAAGAGTCCTTTCATATTTTTTTCTATTGTAACATAAAATAGTAAGACGGACAAAAGGAGGATTGGAATGAGGTACAAAATGACATATATATTATTTTTATTTTTTTTGTTAACAACGATTCCATATATTATTACGATATATATCAATAAAGAAAACAAGAAAAATATTTCGTTTGAAAACTATGACAGTGGATATAAAATACAAGACAAGGACCAAGATATTGATTTGGAAAGTTACCTTTTAAAAATCCTCCCAGGACAGATTTCCATGGATCAAGAAGAAGAAACAATCAAATGTCAGGCTGTGATCTTAAGGACAGATCTGATCCGGAAAATGGGCAGATCAAAGAAGATAAAGATGGAAAGCATACCATATCAGGTGTACAAAGACGAACAATATAAAAGTAAACTGGGTGATCGTGCCTATGAGATCATGGATCAGAAACGAAAAAAAGCAGTCAAAGAAACAATCGGAAAGGTGATCACATACAAAGGAGCATTGATCGAACCATATTTTCATGCAGTGAGTGTGGGGATGACATTAGATGCAAGTGAATGGTTCGGGAAAAAGATTCCTTATCTAAGACAGAAAGAAAGTTTAAGTGATATCGAATCCAAAGATTATATGTCAATTAAGACAATTTCATATCAAAGGATGCAGATTATACTAGAAGAACACATGAAAAAGAAAATCACCATACAACAATTACAAAAAAATCTGAGAATTTTAACGGTAACAAAGAATGGATATGTCAAACAGATCAAGGCCGTATCATATATCATTTCTGGAGAAGATTTTGCAAGATGGCTGCAACTGGCATCCAATAATTTTTATTTTGAACAATATAAAGGAAATTTAAGGATTATCTGTCTCGGAAAGGGAAATGGATTAGGATTAAGCCAGTATGGTGCAGATCAGATGGCAAAGCAAGGAAAAACCTATCAAAAAATATTAAAATATTACTATCCAAAAACAATGATTCAAAAACTATATGAATAAACAGATGGAAATGGGCAAAACTATGTTTGAGGTGATGAAAATGAGAAAAAATAACAAACAAAACCCATTTCCGCTGCGCAAATATTATGGGGCAATGATCATAGGATTCGTATTCTTTCTTGGAATCATGGCGTACTACAGTGCGACATTCCGCCAGAGGAGAGATCAGGCAAAACAGGAAGTCAGCCTGGAAGAAGAATCGATCGGAGCTAATAACAGCGCAACACAGGAAAAAACAAAAACAACAACGCAAGACAAGAGAGAAACAGAGACAACGGCACAAATGAAACGTACCATGAGTGAAAGTGTTACGTATAATGGTACATCCAAACTGACATGGCCGATCAAAGGCAATATCATTCTTCCATACAGTGTAAATTCAACCATCTATTTTGAATCTCTTGACCAGTACCGTATCAACAAAGGAATCCTGATCGAAGCAAAAGAAGGAGACGAAGTGAAGGCAGTCCGTAAGGCAAAGGTAAGAGAAATTAAAAAATCAGCAGAATATGGACAAACGGTATTGATGGATCTTGGAAATGAATATACCGTATTATACGGACAGCTTAAAGATATCAGAGTAAAAGAAGGAACAATGGTCAATGCAGGAGAAGTTATTGCAAAAGTCGCAGAGCCGACAAGTTATTACACATTAGAAGGAACCAATCTCTATTTTCAGATGGAAAAAGATAAAAAAAGTGTAGACCCTTTAAAATATCTGGAATAAAATAAAGTGAGAAAATAACAGCCATAACATATCTGGTTGATGTAGAGGAAAGGCGGTCAGAGAACATCTGACAGCCTTTCTTCAAAGAAAATGAAGATCAGGGCTGGATCAATATACAGATAGACAGAGGATAAGACAGATGAAGAATGTAACGTACATATTAAAATGCAGTGATAATAGTTTATACACAGGATGGACCAACGATATCAAACATCGCCTGAAGATGCATAATGAAGGAAAAGGTGCAAAATATACAAGAGGACGAGGACCAGTAGAACTTGTGTATCTTGAAGAATTTGATACAAAGCAGGAAGCAATGAGTAAAGAAGCAAAGATCAAACGTCTTACCAGAAAGGAAAAACTCCTGTTAATAGAAAACTACCAACAGGAGCAAAAATTAAATCTGGAACATTAGGATCATATGGCATAAACTTCCACCCATAACAAACAGATGAAAGATCTCATGCAGACCAAAATTCTTCCAGTGATTTTCGAACCAAGGAATCTTTAGTGCATAGATCACACCACCAACTGTATAAATGATACCGCCAGCAAGCAGCCATCCAAAAGATGTCTTGGATAAACTATGGATGATCGGTGCGATCGCAACGATACAAAGCCATCCCATTGCGATATACATGACAGAAGATACCCACTTCGGACAAGTTACCCAGAACATCTTAAATACGATACCAAGGATCGCGATGATCCAGATCACGGATAAAAGTCCATATCCAAGCGTGCGGCCAAGAACGATCGTACAGATCGGTGTGTAAGAACCAGCGATCAGAACAAAGATCATTGCATGGTCAAGTTTCTTTAACTTCTTATTGATCATTGGTGAAATATTAAAAGAGTGATAAGCAGTACTTGCGCCATAAAGACCGATCATACTTATAGTAAATATGATCAAAGAGATAATGCGTACATAATCACCGCTTAAAAAACTCTTGATGATCAATGGAATGGAAACAATCGTGGCAAGGATCATTCCGATCAAATGGGTAATTGCACTTCCTGGATCTTTTAATTTATGTTTCATGGTAAAACCTCCAATCATTCTAGTGTTATAAAATTCAATACGTAGTATTAAAAACCATATCTAACTTTCTTACATACTACAACTATTCAAAGGATATTGCAAGGGGTTTTCAAAAAAAAGTGAATCTGGTATAATGTTACCTATTATGTGATTAAGAAAAAAAGTAATAGACAGAATGGGATATTAATATGGAAAAAACAAAGAAAGCCTATGAGATCGTCATAGATAGTATCAAAGAACAGATCATGAATCAGGAACTTGTTCTTGGAAAAGGCCTTCCACCAGAGAGAGAAATCTCAGAGAAGCTTGGAGTCAGCAGGAATTCCGTCCGTGAAGCGTTGAAGATCTTAACCGTCATGGGAGTTGTCTCAAGCAGACAAGGCGCAGGAAATTATATATCAGGAAATTTCAAGGGATATATGGTAGATGCCCTTTCTATGATGTTTATGCTTGATAAGCTTGATTATGACCAGATCAACCAGATCCGTATCGGACTGGAGATGCAGGCATATGCACTTGCAGTGAAGAATGCAGAGACAAAAGACATCATAGAATTACAAGAATATGTGAATGCATTAGATCAGAGTACAGATAACGATGAGAAGACAATGTACGATAAGAAGATCCATTATGCAATCGCGAAAGCATCAGGCAATGTTCTGATCGTGAATATCTTAGATGCATTATCTGAAGTGATGGATATCTTCATTTTTGAAATGCGTCGAGAAATCTTAAGAACTGAGAAGCGAAAAGGAATGTTACAGGAAGCACATAAGCAGATTGTCGAATGTTTATTAAAGAGAGATGTGGTCAATGGACAGAAAGCATTGATGAAACATTTTGATATGATTGATAACATTATTCACAAAGAACTTTAAGGAAAGAGCCATTTTGGCTCTTCTTTTTTATGCAAGATTAACAAAAAAAAGAAAAATATCAAATAGTACTTTACAAAAGTAGACAATGTATATATAATAAAAACATAAATTGGTAGTACCAATAAGACAAAAACAGATAAAAACAATGGATGCGAAAAACATCCAAATTTTTTTCAAACAAAATTGGTAGTACCAATCTAGAGCGGAAGAGCTTAAGATAAAGGATAGAAAGTCTTAGGAATGAGGAGGAATAGCAATGGACATTTTAGTATGTATCAAACAGGTACCGGCATCTAATAAAGTGGAAGTTGATCCAGTAACCGGTGTGCTGTTAAGAAACGGAGCCGATTCAAAGATGAATCCATATGATCTGTATGCGTTAGAGACAGCGCTTAAGATCAGAGAAGAAGTAGGTGGAACGATCAGTGTCATCAGTATGGGACCACCACAGGCAATGACAGTGATCAGAGAAGCATTTGCCATGGGAGTTGACCGTGGAGCATTATTATCAGACCGAAGATTTGGTGGAGCCGATGTACTGGCAACAAGTTATACGATCGCACAGGGAATCAAGAAGATGGGAAATTTTGACCTGATCCTATGTGGAAAACAGACAACTGATGGTGACACAGCACAGGTTGGTTCCGAAGTATCTGAATGGTTAAATATCCCAAGCGTATCAAATGTAAAGAAGATATCTAAAGTAGAATCCGATGCGATCACGATCGAGATGGATCTGCCGGAAGAACTGGAGATTGCTAAAGTTCAGTATCCATGTCTGTTATCCGTAGATAAAGACATTTTCCAGCCAAGACTTCCATCCTATGTAAAGAAGATGGATACCGCAGACCGTGAAATTGAAGTATATTCCTTAGATGATATGGAAGACAAAGACGAAACACATTATGGATTAAATGGTTCACCAACACAGGTAAAACGAATTTTCCCTCCAACAGCGAATGACCATCATGAAGTATGGGACGGAGACGGAAGTGAAGTCGCAGACAAATTATTCCATATGATCACAGATATGAAATTTATCTAAAAGGGGGAAATGAGAATGCCAAAATTAGTAATACATCAGGAAAAAGTAGAAGATCCACAGGTTCTGGTTGATATTTGTCCATTCGGTGCGATGGAAGAAAAAGACGGAAAACTTTCTATCAATGCCGCATGTAAGATGTGTAAATTATGTGTGAAGAAAGGACCAGCTGGAGCAGTAGAATATGTAGAAGATGAGAAAAAAGAAGAAATTGATAAGAGTCAGTGGAACGGAATCGCTGTTTATGTCGATCATGTTGATGGAGAAATTCATCCAGTAACATACGAATTGATCGGAAAAGCACGAGAGCTGGCAAGTAAGATCGATCATCCAGTCTATGCTTTATTTATGGGAAATAACATTTCAGATAAGGCAGAAGAATTATTACACTACGGAGTTGATAAAGTATTTGTTTACGACTTCCCAGAGTTAGCAAGATTCAAAATAGAATCTTATACATCTGTATTTGAAGATTTCATCAAGAAACATCAGCCATGTGCGATCCTAACAGGAGCAACAACAGTCGGAAGACAGTTGGCACCAAGGGTAGCTGCAAGAATGAAGACAGGATTAACAGCAGACTGTACGATTCTTGAGATGGATGAGAACACAGACCTTTCTCAGATCAGACCAGCATTTGGTGGAAACATCATGGCACATATCTTAACACCAAATAACCGTCCACAGATGGCAACGGTAAGATACAAAGTCATGAATGCACCAGAAAGAACAGAAGAAACACATGGAGAGATCATTTCATGTGCGATCGATAAAGAAAAGATCAAAGCACATGTGGATGTATTAGATATTGTAAAGAAAGAGCCAGAGAAGTTTATCGAATCTGCCGATGTTTTAGTCGTTGCAGGACGAGGAATCAAGAAAGAAGAAGACCTTGCAATGATCAGAGAATTAGCAGAACTGTTAGACGGACAGGTAGCCTGCACAAGACCACTTGCAGAAGCAGGATGGGTAGAAGCAAAATGTCAGGTAGGATTAAGTGGAAGAACCGTACGCCCGAAACTGATCATTACCTGTGGTGTATCAGGAGCCATTCAGTTTGTAGCTGGAATGGATCACTCTGACTGCATCGTATCCATTAATTCCGATGAAAAAGCACCGATCTTTAAGACAGCACATTATTGTCTGGTAGGAGATGTCTACGATATCGTACCAAAACTGATCGAGAAGATTAAAGCTGCGAAAGGGGCGTAAGAGATATGAGTTATAAGAAATTTGATCAAGCTGATTTAGAAGTTATCAAAAATATCATAAAAGACGATGAAAGAATTTTATATGCAGAAAATATCAACGAAGAATACAGTCATGATGAATTAGGAGGAGCACAAAGCTACCCAGATGTTGTAGTAAAAGCGACTTCTGCAGAAGAAATCTCTGAGATCATGAAATATGCATATGAAAATAATATTCCGGTCACACCAAGAGGAGCTGGAACCGGTCTGGTAGGATCTTCCGTAGCAATCGAACACGGGATCATGATCGATTCAAGCCTCATGAATCATATATTAGAACTTGATGAAGAAAACTTAACGATCACCGTAGAACCAGGAGTTTTATTAATGGAACTTGCTGCCTACGTGGAAGATCATGATTTCTTCTACCCACCAGATCCAGGAGAGAAATCCGCAACGATCGGTGGAAATATCAGTACAAATGCCGGTGGTATGCGTGCTGTAAAATATGGCGTGACCAGAGATTATGTCAGAGGTCTTGAAGTTGTCCTTCCAAATGGAAAGATCGTGGAATTTGGAGGAAAGGTTGTAAAAAACAGTTCCGGATATTCCTTAAAAGACCTGATGATCGGTTCCGAAGGAACCTTAGGCTTTATCACAAAAGCCACATTAAAATTACTCCCTCTGCCTAAAAAGGCAATTAGTTTACTGATACCATTTAAAACCTTAAAAGAAGCAATTGACACAGTACCTCTCATTATCAAGTCCAAAGCAATCCCAACTGCCATTGAGTTTATGCAGAGGGAGGTCATCATTGATGCAGAAGAGTACCTAGGTAAAAAATTCCCAGATTCCCAATCCGATGCGTACCTTCTGCTCAAATTTGACGGTAATTCAACAGAAGAGATTGAAGCAGATTATGATAAAGTTGCAAAACTTTGTTTAGAGGCAGGAGCACTTGACGTACTGATCTCAGATACAGAAGAAAGAGAAGAATCTATCTGGAAAGCCAGAGGAGCCTTCCTTGAAGCGATCAAAGGATCTACAACTGATATGGACGAAGTAGACATGGTCGTACCAAGAAATAAAGTCAATGAAATGGTAGAATACCTTCATAACTTACATAATGAAGTAGATATACGTATCAAGAGTTTCGGACATGCTGGAGATGGAAACCTTCATTCTTATATCTTAAAAGATGACTTAAGCCAGGAAGAATTTGAAAAACGAATGGCAGCAGCAATGGAGAAGATCTACGAGAAAGCTGCACAGTTAGGTGGAAAAGTATCCGGAGAACATGGAATCGGATTTGCGAAGAAACCATATTTGAGAGAATCTCTTGATCCAGAAACAATTGAGTTAATGAGTGGAATTAAGAAAGCATTTGATCCAAAGAATATCTTGAATCCACATAAAGTATTCCAGAGCTAAAACTGACACTTTGGTTATACTCCCTAAGTTTTAAAAATGCACAAAGCAGACAGGAAATCAAATACCTGTCTGCTTTGTGTATACAAATTTATACAATTTTCTTCAAAATGGTTGACATAATGTATAAAAATATATATACTAAAAACAGTAACAGTTATTATTTGAATTAAAGAGGAAAGGAAGAGGTTATGCAGCCAGCAACGAAGAAAAGCAAGCAAAGAGATGCCATCATAAAGTTTTTAATGACTCGCAAAGACCATCCAACTGCCGATATGGTATATATGAACATCAAAGAAGAGTTTCCTAAGATCAGTCTTGGAACAGTCTATCGAAATCTTGCATTATTAAGTGAGCGAGGGGAAATACTAAAGCTATCTTACGAAGGAGGAGCAGACCATTACGATGCATGCACCGATCCACACTATCATTTTATGTGTCAGGAATGTGGAGCAGTCATTGATTTGGAGATGGCACCGATCGATGAGAAGTTAAATGAGATCGCAAGTGAGAACTTTCCTGGAAAGATTACACAGAATATTGTTTATTTTAAAGGAATCTGCAAAAATTGTTTAAAAAATCATTGACAAAAGTAAAATGTGATGGTAATATAAAGACAAGTTAAAAATAGTAATTATTACTGTTTTAAACAAAAGATACTAAGCCGAAAGGCAAAGCAACATAAATGATCATATAAAGTATAAAGGAGAACAAGAATTATGAAGAAATGGATTTGTACAGTATGCGGATATGTACACGAAGGAGAACAGCCACCAGAGAAATGTCCACAGTGTGGAGTACCAGCAGATAAATTCAAAGAGCAGGTAGAAGGAGAAAAAGAATGGGCAGCAGAACACGTAGTAGGTGTTGCCAAAGGTGTCAGCGAAGATATCTTAGCTGATCTAAGAGCAAACTTCGAAGGAGAATGTTCTGAAGTAGGAATGTACCTTGCAATGGCAAGAGTAGCTCACAGAGAAGGATATCCAGAGATCGGATTATACTGGGAGAAAGCAGCATACGAAGAAGCAGAACATGCAGCAAAATTTGCTGAGTTATTAGGTGAAGTTGTAACAGACAGCACAAAGAAGAACTTAGAGATGCGTGTAGATGCAGAACATGGAGCAACAGAAGGTAAATTTGACCTTGCAAAACGTGCGAAAGCAGCAAACTTAGATGCAATCCATGATACAGTTCATGAGATGGCAAGAGACGAAGCACGTCATGGTAAAGCATTTGAAGGATTATTAAAGAGATACTTCGGATAAGAAGAATTGATTTAGGAGGTATGAGTTTTCATACCTCCTTTTTTTTTGCTATATTCCATGCTATAATAAAAAATAAGACTGAAAAAGCAGGTGAAAGCATATGATTTCAGAAGAGAAAGTAAAGATTATGGCTGAGATGGCCAAGTATGAGAAGAATTATGGAAAAGGTGATTTCCGTATTTACAAATATACCAAGAAAGATTATGTCAGATCGGAGAAGATCAAGACAAGCATTGCCTTGTTGATCTCATTTCTGATCATGACAGGATTGTTGTGTATCATGCAGTTAGATATTGTGATCATGAAGCTGAGAGAAGGTAAAGTTATAGTATCTGCGGCTGTGATCATAGGAATTTATGTTGCGGTATTTTTTGTCTACCTGCATTTTACGAAGGTGCGAGCATCCAGGCAGTATGATGAGGTAAGGGCAAGGGTACTGATCTATGACAAGCATTTAGAAGAACTAGAAACATTATATAAAGAAAAAGAGAATGAAGACATTAGTCCAACGATAGTCGAGGAGGAAGACGAAGATGGAAAAATTATTGATATATAGAGAACGATTTTTGAAATTCCTCACGGCGAGAGGAAGATATATTCAATCAGGGATGAGATTCCTTGGAGGAACTGTTTTATTTTATGTATTAGGGAAATTGTTTGGATATACAGAGACCTTTTCACAGCCATTTTTTATCTTTATGATGGGAGTGATCAGTGTTTTTATTCCAATATCAGCATTATCGCTGATCTTTTATGTCGTTATATTCTTAGAGTTACTTCATGTATCGTTAGAAGTGACATTATTTTTTGCACTGGTAGTTGTATTATATTTTCTTGTATATCAGAGAGTTTTTCCAGAGACAAGGATTTATCTGATGATGGTGCCAATCTTCTTTTATTTTCAACTGCCTGCATGTTTACCGATCTTTGTTGGGATGTTTTGTGGAATTGCAGGACTTCCAGCGATCTTAATGGGAACAGTGATCTATTATCTGTCCAATATCCTTCAGCAGACAATGAACCAGCTGGCATCAGGATCAGCACATGGGAAGGTCTACAGTCTGATCGCGGCAAGAGCGATCGATAATAAGGATCTGCTTTTGTATTTTGTGGTATTCTGTCTGGTGACAGCACTCGTAACAGCAATTCGCAAGCGGGGAGCAGCGCATGGATGGAATATTTCAATCCTTGCAGGAGGAGTTGTATATCTGATCTGCATGTTCATAGGAGGATATCTGGTTAACAATGAGATCAATATCACATCACAGATCGGAACGATCATAGGAAGCATTGCGATCGCCCTGATCATACAGTTTTTATACAATGTGATCGACTATACCAGAGAAGAAACATTTGAATTTGAAGATGAAGAATACTATTATTATGTAAGAGCGATACCGAAAGTGACTGTGGAAGAAGAAGAATTTAATGTTACACAGATCACGGTACCATCACATAGATTTAGTTTAAAAAGAAAAGAACATAAACAAGAACATAAAGAACAGGACAAAGAAAAGGGAGAGGAAATTTGAGTAAATTTTTTGATGGACTTGAAAAATATATATATTGGACATCGATTCCGAAGATCGGTCTGAATGACATTGTAGATATTCTGATCGTCAGTGTTATGATTTATCTGATCGTCAAATGGATCAAAACAACAAGAGCCTGGGTATTATTAAAAGGGATCATTATCTTGCTTTGTATTGCATTTGCGGCATATTTACTGCAATTACATACAGTTTCATGGATTCTTTCCAATACGATGAGTGTGGGAATCACAGCGATTTTGATCGTCTTCCAGCCAGAACTCCGAAGCGCATTGGAACAGCTTGGAAGAAAGAACTGGGTGACTGATATTTTCTCTACAGATAGCCGTCAGGAAGAACTGGAATATACAGCAAGAACTCTGCAAGAGATATCAAGAGCAGCGATTGAGATGGGAAAGGTAAAGACAGGAGCACTGATCGTACTGCAAAGAGAAGTAGCACTTGGAGAGTATGAGCGTACAGGAATTCCAATTGATGCGAAGGTCAGCAGTCAGCTTCTGATCAATATCTTTGAACACAATACACCACTCCATGATGGCGCGGTGATCATTCACAACAACAGGATCGTGTCAGCAACCTGCTATCTTCCATTAAGTGATAGTGTAGAGATTGGAAAGGAAATGGGTACCAGACACAGAGCAGCAGTAGGGATCAGTGAAGTTTCAGACAGTATCACTGTGATCGTATCCGAAGAAACTGGTGGTATTTCTATCGCAAGGGATGGAAAGATCATCAGACATCTGGATCCACAGAGATTGAGAGATGAACTGGCTGTCCTGAGAGAAGAAAAAGGACAGAATAAGAAATTCAAACTATGGAAGGGGCGGAATCGAAATGAAAAAAAGAATGGAAAGTGATCTGCTTTTAAAAATAATTTCTGTTGTTTTTGCCTTTCTACTTTGGATGTTTGTTATCAACACCGACAACCCGGTCATCAAGAAGACTTTCAGCGATGTACCGGTTGATATGCTGAATGAACAGGTTTTAGACGATCTTAATCAGACTTATAAGATTGAATCTGGAGATACCGTAAGCTTTACTGTGAAGGGAAAGAAAGATGTTGTAGATCGTTTGACGAAGTCAGATTTCCGTGCAACGGCAGATGTATCTTCTATGTCAGATGTTCATGCGATCCAGATCGAAGTTGAAGCTTTACGTTATAAGAGTCAGTTAGATATCGATACAGGTGGTGCAACGGTCAAAGTCGTATTGGAAGATGTAAAGAGTGACCAGATACCAGTCAATGTTGTGGTGAAAGGAACACCAGCGAGTGGATATACGGTAAGCACGCAGACAGCAACGCCGAATCTGATCTCTGTATCTGGGCCAAAGAGTGTGGTAAGCAGGATCAAACAGATCGTAGCGAAAGTAGATGTATCCGGATTGAAGAAAGATGTGACAATGGCTCAGAATGTCAAGTGTTATGATGAAGACGGAGATGAAGTAAGTCAGGACCGCATCAAACTTGATACGACCAAGATTAAAGTAAAGATTGGATTATCAAGAACGAAGACAATACCATTTACAGTGGAAACAAAAGGAACGCCGGGCAAGGGATATGTACTTGGAAGCATTGATTATGAACCAAAACATATAGAAATTACTGGAGCTGAAGATGATCTGGAGAAGATCAGCAGTATCAAACTGGCGAATTTAGATATCAGTGATAGTACAAAGAGTATTGAAAAAACGATCAAAGCGTCCGATATTAAACTGCCAGATGGTATTACATTTGTAAAATCTGTAGATAAGATCAAGAATATCGTGATCCGTGCAAACATCGAGAAGAAGACGAAACGAACATTGACGATTCCGACAGAACAGATCGCATTGATCAATAATACGAAGAATTATGATGTCAAATTTGATGACTCAGAGTTAAAGGTGAAGATCAGCGGATTGCGCTCTGTAGTAGATAAAGTTGTAGTGAAGGATTTAAATCCAAAGATTGACATGCAGCTGTACGAACCAGGAACGCATACGGTACAGGTTCAGCTGACAAAGATCAAGAATATGTCGATTGAGAAGAACGTCAGTGCAAAGATTACGGTAGAATAAAATATAAGGAGAGATATTTACAATGGATAAGATGTTATCGGTTGTTCTTCCAGCTTATAACGAAGAACAGATGATCAAGAAAACAGCACAGGTGGTAGGAGACCTGCTTGAGAAAGAACAGATCCCATATGAATTAGTATTCGTAAATGACGGATCTAAAGATCATACATGGGAGAAGATCTTAGAACTCAAGGAAGAAAGAGCACATATCAAAGGAGTCTGCTTTTCCAGAAATTTTGGAAAAGAAGGAGCCGTTTTTGCAGGGATCACACAGGCAGAAGGAGACTGTATTGCAGTAATGGACTGTGATCTTCAGCATCCACCAGAAACACTTATAAAGATGTATCGTTTATGGGAAGACGGATATCAGGTAATCGAGGGAGTGAAAGCATCCAGAGGAAGGGAAAGTTTCATTCACAAGATGTTTGCAAAGACATTTTACAGCATTATCAGCGATGCAACAGGAATTGATATGTCCAGAGCATCTGATTTCAAGTTGATGGATCGACAAGCAGCAGAAGAATTTCTGAAACTTCCAGAACGAAATGTATTTTTCCGAGCATTGTCATCCTGGGTAGGATTCAAGACAACATACGTAGAATTTGATGTGCAGGAACGAGAAGCAGGAGAATCAAAATGGTCATTCAAATCATTGGTACGATATGCAGTGAATAATATCACATCATTTAGCGCCGCACCAATGCAGATCGTCACATTTTTTGGCGTTGTATTCTTCGTATTTGCAGTACTACTTGGAATACAATCGCTTTATATGTATTTTTCTGGACATGCAGTTGCAGGATTCACAACAGTAATCTTGTTGTTACTGTTGGTTGGAAGCATTTTGATGTTCAGCTTAGGTGTGATCGGATATTATATTGCGAAGATTTATGATGAAGTGAAGATGCGTCCGAGATACATTATCTCAGAAGTGATCAAATCCAAAGAATAACAATACAAATCCCTGAGATCGGATGAGATGAATATCTGATCTCAGGGATTTTATGTGATACAGGGAATCATTTTTTTTGAGATTTGAAAACAAGAAATTTACTGATAAAATAATTGACGATTGTAACAATAACTTGTGTTTCTAACTTAGCGATCATCTGTGGCTGATGAAGGATCTCAACACAGAAAGGGACTCCGCCCACTTCGACAGCCATGGTTACAAGACGACCGAGAACAAACTTGATGAATTCATGAATCGTATCTGCGAAGGATTCAGATTTAGACTGAAATACATATAGCTTATTTACAACAAATGCAAAACAGATCGCGATCGCAACAGAGAAAAAGTTGCTGATCTTATAATCAATTCCACATGGTCCTTTTAATAAAGCAAACATTCCAAGATTAACGAGGGTTGTCAATCCACCAAAAAACAAATAACGAATTCGCGAATCATTATATAATTTCTTTATCAAATTTAACATATCATATTACCTCCGATAGATATAAAATATTCTAAAATGTACATACATCCAATATCTTAAGACATTTTTCAGGAATTTTCAATCCAAAATGTGGTATACTAAGCGTGATAATGAACAAAAAAGGGTAAAGGGTAAAGGAAAAGTATAATGATAAAAGAACAAAGAAAGTATTGCTATGGAGTCTATACACTGATGTTTTTACTGATGTGTATCGTGGCATTTCTGCCATTTTTTACCGAAGGAAAAAGCTTTGTATGGGGAGCAGGAGTAGAAGACGGATTAAGCCAGCATTTTTCAGCATTAGCATATTATGGGGAAGCACTAAGAGAATTTTTCCGTAATCTTCTGGCGGGACACCCAAAACTTGTGATGTGGGATATGAGTCTTGGGTATGGTGCAGATATCCTCTCAACATTGAATTACTATGCGATCGGTGATCCGTTAAACCTCCTCTACGGATTTGTTTCGCCAAAGAATACAGAAACTATGTATAATTTCATGATCGTGTTACGAATGTATCTGGCAGGGATCACGTTTATCATGTATGCAAGAAAAATGAAAAAACGAAGTTATGGAACTGTGATCGGGGCACTGGTCTATGTATTTAGCGGATTTTGCTTTCGACTAGGACTGCGCCATCCATTCTTCATCAATCCGATGATTTATTTTCCGCTGTTATGTCTTGGGATTGAGAAGATCTATCAGAGAGAAAGACCGTATGTATTTATTTTCGCAGTCTGCGTATCAGCAATGAGCAATTATTATTTTTTATATATGCTGACGATATTTGCGGTAATCTATGCGTGGATCCGTTTTTATAAATACACCGAAGAAAACAAGATGAAAAACTTTTTCCTGACAATCTTGAAGTTTGGAATGTATTATACACTTGGAATTGCAATGGCAGCAGTGATCTTACTACCATCCGTCATAGGATTCCTAGGAAATGGCCGTTACGGCAATGGGGCTGACTGGAAATCATTGATCGTATACCCAGGGAAATATTATCTGCTGTTTATTGAAAACTTTATTGGATACGGAAATATGGGCAGCAATACGAACGCAGGATATCTGCCGATCGTTGGGATCGTTGTATTATTTACACTGTTTTCACAGCGAATGAAACACAAAAAATACAGAGCAGCATTTATAGCAAGTATCATTGCTCTGATTCTCCCAATCTTTGGATACGCATTTAATGGGTTTTCCTATGCAAACAACCGGTGGGCATTTGCACTGAGCTTTATTGTGGCATTGTTGACAGCAGAAATGTATCCACGTCTGTTTGTGATGTCAAAACGACAGCAGATTGGGATCGGAGCAGGAATCATCATATATACTGTATTTTGTATCATCGTAAATGCATCAGGAGAAGAAATCCTGAAGAATAAAGGAATCATGGCAGCCTGTGGATTAATTGCAGTATTTTATATTCTATTGTTGATCTTTCAAAGACTTGGCTATGATGCACAGAAGAGAATTGTGCGAGTGAGCATGGCAATCTTGCTCCTGATATCAGTGGGAGTGCATGGATATTACAGATTCGATCCAAAAGGATATGCTTATACACAGGAATTTATGGATCAGGGACAAGCATATCGAACATTGAAGGAAGATAATATCCGTATGCTGAGTAAGGTAAATGATCCATCTGTTTATCGAGTACATGCAGAGGGATATCGATATAAAAATTATGGACTGATCAACCATTTGAATACGATCAGCGGATATTACAGTATCACAGCAAAATGTGTGACAGATACGATCAAAGGATATGATACGCTGGGAATGCAGTATGCAGATAAATATAAAGGAGTCGATCAAAGACTGGGACTTCTGTCATTAGCTGGCGTAAAATACATAACAGTAGCACATAACAGTCAGGTTGCAAAAGATGTAAGTTCCAAGGGGGATGTACCATACGGAGTTGAGAAACAAAATAAAAAAGGAAATATCACATTATATAAGAATAAATATGCACTGCCATTTGCATATGCATATGATTCTTATATGACAGAGCAGCAATACGAACAGTTAAATGGAATCGGCAAGGAACAGGCAATGCTTGCACAGATCATATTGAATCAGCATCCGGCAGACAAAGAGATTCAACACAACGAACAAAGAAACGATTCTGATATACAGACGATCTCATTGCCAGAGACAAGGATCTCATCTCCAAAAGGGAAGAAATATGCGGATATTACGGTGCCAGTAGAGAAAGACAAGGAAACTTATCTCTATTTTAAAAATCTCGTTTACCATGGGAAGAAAAATGGAGACGACAAATTCATATTGACTGGAAGAAAGGGAACAAAAGGAATCCTTGTGACACAAAACGATGTACAACAGAAAATTCATATTCAAAGCACCTTCAATCCATACTATTTTGGAAGAAAAGATTACATTGTAAAGATCAATCATCAGACAAGCAAGGCAAAAGAAAAAGTAAGATTAAATTTCTTGTCTCCAGGTGAATATGAATTTGATGATATCAGTTTGATCACAGTTCCTAAAAAAGATGTTCTTGCCAGATTAAAGGAACGCAAGGAGAACTCAATGAAACAGATCCAATACGAAGGAAATCATTTCAGAGGAGTCTATCATGCGAAAAAAGACCAGATTCTGTGTGTAACGATTCCATACTCCAAAGGATGGAAAGCAACAGTCAATGGAAATCGCACAAAGATTTATAAGGCAAACGGGATGTTTATGGGGATCATAATGAAAAAAGGAACACAAAGTGTCAAATTAGATTATGAAACACCAGGATTAAAAATAGGGGCATGGATCAGTCTGGTGGCATGGATCGGACTGGGAATATATGGATTGTACTTTGAAAAGTACAGAAAAAAGCTGTTAAATCAATGTTAAAATAAGAAGAGATACTGGTAAAAATACAAAAAACATGATAAAATAGTCCTTAGACAAATGTTACAAAAATGTTAAATGAGTGGGAGGAACTATGAAAAACGTAAAAAAAATGATACAGGAAGGATTAAAGAGATTCACAGTGATCACTATCTTAGGTGTATTTCTTATGACAAGCTTGATTCCAGTATCCGCAGCAACGAAAGTATCAAAGATCAAATGGTCAGCATATAGAAAGACAATGTATGTTGGAAATGCACAGAGATTTGCAGTGAAGATTACACCAGCAAAAGCATCCAAAGCGAAACTTGGATGGAAAACAAGTAATAAGAAGATTGCCAAAGTCAGTGCAAAAGGAGTTGTCACACCTGTCAAAGCAGGAAAAGCAACGATCACATGTTACGTGAAATCACAAAAATCAAAGAAAGTAACATGCAAAGTCACAGTAAAGAAACAGAAAGTGACAGCGATCACATTTGCAAAAGCAAGCATAGCCGTACAGAAAGGGAAAAAGGTCAGCAATCCAGCAATCGTAACACCAACTTACGCAGCAAATAAAAAGGTAACATACAAATCTTCCAGCACAAGCGTGGCAACAGTCAGCACAAGTGGAGTTGTAACAGGAAAGAAAGTCGGAACAGCAACGATTACAGCAACAGCAGCCGATGGATCAAAGAAGAAAAACAGTTACAAAGTAACTGTTGTAGCACCGATCACAAAAAACAGTGCCAAGTTTATTGCACACCGCGGATTAAGTGCCGAAGCACCAGAGAATACGATCAAAGCCTATGAATTAGCAGGTGGAGCAGGATTCTGGGGAGCAGAAACAGATGTCCGAATGACAAAAGACAAGAAATTCATTCTGCAGCATGACCTGACATTCAAGAGATTATGCGGAGTTGATAAGAAACCAGAGGATATGACATTATCAGAAATCCAGAAACTGACGATCAAATCCGGAAATAACATTTCAAAATATAAGAATGTAAGATCAGCAACGACAGTTGCAACATTAGAAGATTATTTAACAACATGCAAGAAGTACAACATGGTACCAGTTATCGAGATCAAGATGGAATTCGTAGAATACGGAAATGAAACAACCAATGACTCTCGAATGCAGGCAGTGACAAAGAACAACATGGAAGATCTGTATGCATTAACAAATCAGATCATGGGGAATAAAGAATACATGTTTATTGCCTATGACTTTGAAACAATGGTACAGATGAGAAAAGTCTTAGACGATAACGCAACAACATCCACAAATGTAAAATTACAGCATGTAACAAATAATCCAGATCAGGGAATGATCAATTATTACAAGAAACGTAAGATTGAATTGGATGCAAATTGTGATAAGATTTCACTCTCAGACATCAAGGCATTCAAAGATGGTGGAGTGAATGTAGGACTTTGGACTGTGGACGATACAGAAAGAGTCGCAGATTATATTGCACAGAAAGTGGATTATATTACAACGAATACAAAGTTCTGGTAAGAATAGAAACCATAAGAAAAGAGGCAGCAGATGAAGATATGTGTTGTCTCTTTTTGAGTGTTATGATTTGTGGTATAATAAAAGAAAAACTGTGTCCATAGTTATAGAAAGAAGGTGTGCCCATGATTTACACATTGATGAATAAGAATAACCCCGTGATCGATTTTGAAACACAGATGGGGACGATCTTGCGTATAACAGATACATGGAATGAAGAGTATCTTCCAATTGGAACACGAACCAAAACAGGAATTGATGTCAAGATTTTAAATCATTGGTGGCATGGACGATCTATACCGGCAAGCCGCACAGGAATCAAAGAAGCACTTGAGAATATGGGAATTGATTCATCAAAAGAACTTCTGGAGAAAAGCTATGGATTATCATTAAGCGATCAATACTGGATCCGGCCAGATCACTCAAAGATACAATGGAAAGATATCAATTTTTTTGAAAATCCATTTTCAGAAGATGTAGGAAGTGCTTTGTTTGGAGGACAATTTAGCGGTGATTTTATGTCACCAGATAATACATCTGACGGATGGCTTAGAAAAAAATGGGTGATTCAGAATCAAAAAAGAGTGCTATTGAAATCAGGAAGTGGAGAGTCACAGCAAGAACCATTAAATGAAGTCTTGGCGAATATGATATGTGATAGATTAGATATTAAGAATTACGTAAAGTATCAATGTGGTTATCAAGAAGATCATGCATTTTCTGCTTGTGATAACTTTATAACACCTGATACAGAATTGATTACTGCAAATATGTTTATGAAGATAAAAAAGAAGATCAATCACCATTCATACTATCAACATTACAAGGAATGCTGTCAGGAGATGGGAGTTGATATAACAGAAAGTCTGGACGATATGTTGATTCTGGATCTTATCATCTGTAACAGAGACAGGCATTATAATAACTTTGGGATGATCCGTAATGTAAATACATTGCAAATAGAAAAAGCAGCACCAATCTTTGACTCAGGAACATCAGCATTTGCAGGAATCAGCGAAAACAAGATCAAAACATTGCCACTCAACGAATCAAAACCATTCTGCAAATATCATGAAGAACAGATTGCTTTGATCCAGAATATAGAGCGATATGAATTCCAAAAGCTGACAGGACTTGAGGAAGAATTTAATGAATTATTACAACGATCACCATTTATCACAATATCAAGAAGAGATAAATTAGTCACATGGCTAGGAGAACGAATCAGAATGCTCTGCGAAAGCAAAATGGACACAGAAAGAGTCTTTCAGATCGTGAAGACAGCAAAAGAATACCAGAGAAGAAAGTAAGATGAAAAGAAAAGTTACAGAAATGTAGTAATTATGTTATATATATGTTAAAATAGAGAATATATGCCAAGGAGACAGGCAGAAAATACAGAGAAAAAGAATCAAAAGGAGAGAAGGGTTATGAGCCAGAAGGAAAGAGTCGATTTGATCGAGGTAGATTTATTGGATATGTGTAAATATATTCTGTCAAAGTGGGTGTTTATTTTGATAGGAATGGTAGTATTCGCCGGAGCTGGATTTGGGTATGCGAAGGTGAAGAGTGTGACAGAGTATAGCTCTAAGATGCAGGTATATGTTACTGTGCCTAAGACATCGGATAAGGTGCTGATCAGGGATAGTGCGAGTGAGATGGCATATGATTATGTCCAATTAGTGAAGACAGATTTGATTATTGATAAAGTTGCAAAAGAAGCAAAATTGTCAAAGAATAAAGTGAGAAAAGCCATTTCAGCCGAAGTTGTAGAAGGAAGCAGATTAATTCAAGTTGAAGTGAAATCAGATAGTCAGAAAGATGTGAAAAAGATTTCAAAAGAAGTTTTACCAGTATTTCAAAAAGTAGTACAGAAAGATTTAGGAAGAAATAAACTTGTAATCGCAGATCATCCATCTAAGATTACAATGGAACAGACAAAGAGTGTAAAGAAATTTACAGTTGTTGGAGCAGTTGGAGGATTTATAATTGCAGCAGGAATATTATTTATTATATATCTTGTGAATTTATGTAAAAAGGCAAAAGAGAGTATTGCATAAAACAGCAGAGGAATTGAAAGTATGGGAATAAAACGATCACAATTACAGAATTTGATCATCTATATCGGTGACGTTTTCGGAATTACAATTGGATATTTCTTGATGTCTCATATCAGATTTTACAAATATGCAAGTGAAGTATGGACAGAAGATAATAGAGTAATCTATCGTTGGCTGATTGCTATATTTGTGCTTACAATAGTATATCTTGCAATCAATCCGAATCAGGAATTTTTTAAAAGAAAATTCTGGAAAGAATTTTGGGCAAATTTGAAAACAAATGTGGTAACAGCGGCGTTGATGGCAACGGTTGCATATTTGATCGATGATGCGAGAGATTATTCAAGATTTATTTATCTGACAACCATGGTATTTAGCTTTTGTTGGATGCAGGTATCACATATCATTTATCGTTGGTATATCTTAAAGTATAGACCATATAATTCTGTTACACGAAAGATGCTGATCGTTACAACCTCAGACCGAATGAATGAAGTTGTAAGAAGTATTATCAAAGAAAAGACATGGAATCTTTGGGTTACTGGAATTATTGTTACGGATGTAGATCTGGTCGGTCAGCAGGTTATGGATATTCCAATTGTGGCTAATCTGAATACAATGTTTCAATATGCGATACGAGAAGTTGTAGATGAAGTATTTATTCTAGTGCCAGAGGAACCGGATAAACAGATTCAAAAATTAGTCCAGAAGTTTGAAGAAATGGGAATTACAGTTGATTTAAATATTAATTTATATGAACTAGATGTAGAGAGTGGAACAAAATATTTAAATCGAGTGGGAAAATATCCAACAATTACATTTGCACAAAGAGAGATTCCTTTACATATGGTTGCAATGAAACGTTTGCTTGACATTATAGGAGCAATCGTTGGATTGCTTATAACAGCAGTTGTAACAATTATTCTAGGACCATTGATTAAATTAGAATCTCCAGGACCTCTATTCTTTTCACAGAAGAGAGTTGGGCGAAATGGACGTATTTTTAAAATCTATAAATTTCGGTCTATGTATGCAGATGCAGAGGAACGAAAAAAAGAATTGATGGAACAAAATGAGATGGATGGTCTGATGTTTAAGATGACAGATGATCCAAGAATTACAAAGATTGGGAAGTTTATTCGTAAGACAAGCTTGGATGAATTGCCGCAGTTTTGGAATGTATTAAAAGGTGATATGAGCCTTGTTGGGACAAGACCGCCAACGGTGGATGAATTTGAGCAGTATGAAGGATATCACAAACGTCGATTAAGTATGACTCCTGGATTAACTGGTGTATGGCAGGTAAGTGGACGGAGTGATATTACGGACTTTGAAGAAATTGTTTCTATGGATGTAGAATATATCAAGAACTGGTCTTTGAAGAGAGATATTGAGATTATCTTGAAGACAGTTCAAGTTGTGTTACATAGCGATGGAGCAAGGTAAAAGATTATAAGATAAGGTTAGGTAGAAGATGAGTTCTGAAAAAAAACATGTATTTATAATAGGATCTAAAGGAATTCCAGCCCAATATGGAGGATTTGAAACTTTTGTTGAGAAGTTAACTGAATATCAAAAAGATGAATCTATACAATATTATGTAGCTTGTATGAATGCAAAAAGAAAAAGATTTAAACATAATGGGGCTAAATGCTTTAATGTTACAGTGCCAGATGTTGGGCCAGCCAAAGCAGTTTATTATGATATTGCAGCATTGAAATGGTGTATTGGGTATATAAAAGCACATAATATTCAAGATGCAGTCATTTATGTTTTAGCATGTAGAATAGGACCATTTATAGGTCATTTTAAAAAGCAAATGGATAAATTAGGAGCACATTTATATGTAAATCCAGATGGGCATGAATGGTTAAGAGCAAAATGGAATGGATTGATAAAAAAATACTGGAAAATTTCAGAAAAGCTTATGGTAAAACACGCAGAATTATTAATTTGTGATTCTATGAATATTGAAAAATATATACAAGAAGAATATAAGCAGTATACTCCAAATACTACATTTATTGCTTATGGTGCTGATATAACAAAATCAAAATTAAGAGATGATGATCAAAAGCTCGTTGATTGGTATAAGAAATTCAATGTGAAGCCTAAGGAATTTTATTTAGTTGTTGGACGATTTGTTCCAGAAAATAATTATGAGACTATGGTTCGTGAATTTATGAATTCTGATACAGATAAAGATTTTGTGTTAATTACGAATGTAGAGCAGAATAAATTCTATGAGGAATTGCGCGAAAAAACGGGATTTGAAAAGGATAAAAGAATCAAGTTTGTTGGAACGGTTTATGATCAGGAGTTGTTAAAGAAAATCAGAGAAGATGCATATGGATATTTCCATGGACATGCAGTAGGGGGTACCAATCCGAGCTTGATAGAAGCACTAGGAAGCACTGATTTGAATTTACTTATAAATGTAGGATTTAATAAAGAGGTTGCGGAGGATTGTGCTTTATATTGGAATGATAAGCTGGGAAGCCTTGCTAGTCAAATTGATAAAACAGATCATATGGAATTGAATGAAATAAAAAAACTTGGAGAAAAAGCAAAAAAACGTGTAGCAAAGGAATATACATGGGAAAAAATCTGTAAGCAGTATGAGAATGTTTTTACAGAGTGGGAGAATTAATAATGAAAATATTAGCAATTCATAATTTTCATAGAAAAGGATCAGCAAGTGGAGATGATCAGGTATTTAAGAGTGAAACTTTATTGTTGGAGGAACATGGAAATCATGTGATTAGATATACTGTTTCAAATGACGAATTTGATAATGTTGGGATGTTTGGGAAAATTGCTAGTACATTTGGAATGTTATGGAGTTTTAAAAATTATAAGGCTATACAAAAAATTATAAGATCTGAAAAACCGGATGTTGTACATATTCATACCTTTTTTCCGCTGCTTTCACCATCTATTCTTTATGCTGCTAAACGATGTGGTGTAAAAGTAGTAGCTACGTTACATGATACGCGTTTTGTATGTCCATGTTCTACTTCATTACGAGGAACGCAACTATGTAATGAATGTGGGGATGGAAAATATTTTCGTATGTTTAAATATGGTTGTTTTAAAAATTCAAAATTACAAAGTTTTATTGTAGCTGGGATTTTTAAATATCATCGAATTCGAAAAAGTTTTTATGAACAAATAGATAGATATATTTGTTTAAATGATAATCAAATTCGATTACTTATTAATATAGGATTTGACCCGAATAAGATTATAAAAAAATATAACTTCGTTCCTGATGCAGAAGCAAATTTAAAAGCAATAAAAGTGAAAGAATTGCCTGAACGGTATGTTGTATTTTATGGACGTATTGGTGAAGAAAAAGGAATAAAAATGTTAATGAACATTTGGGATGAATTAAAAGATATTCCATTAGTTGTTATGGGAGGAGGACCTCTTGAAGTAGAGTTTAAATCATGGGCAGAGAAACAATCAGATGTTTATTTCTTGGGATATACACAGCATGACAAGTGTTTGTCTATTGTAAAAGGTGGAGAATTTGTGATATTCCCATCTATTTGGTATGAAGGCTGTTCTATGGTTGAAATTGAATCAGAAAGTCTTGGAAAAGGGTTGATTGCTACAGATCTTGGATTTTCAGAAGAAGCGGTGCATAATGGCGTAAACGGATATAAAGTTAAACTAGGTGATGAACGAGGTTTTATTGATATAATAAATAAATTGTGGAATAATTCAGATGAATGTAGAAAGATTGGTGAAAACGCCCGTAGAGATTATGAAGAAAAATATATGCCAGAAGATAATTATCAACAATTAATAGAGATATATAGACAATCTTTAAATTAATAAAAAATTATTAAAATATTTAAGTGATTAAAAAGGGTAGTATGAAATGAAACGAACAGAACATTTAGTAAAAATGAGAAATTATATACGATACTTTTTGTACATTATGGTTATAGTATCGCCAATGTTTGTGGTGCAAATTAAGGAAAAACAGCTTTTCTTATGGCTGCAAATATTATTTGTAGTTATAATGTTTATCAGCTATAGACGTTTTTACATTGCAAAAAGTATTTTTATAATAGGGATTTTTATAGAGCCATTTATAGCAGCGATATTTGCAACTACGTCTTCAATGCCAGATGTATATAGGAGAGCAGCTATAAATTTGCCAATTATGTCAATTCCGTTATATTGTGTGGTTTGCTATTTATATAAAATGATAAAAAGTAAAATAGATGTAATTAGTGTTATAATAAAAGCTTTGAAAGTAGCTATTGTAGTTGAAGTAGTGTGGTTTTTTGTGCAACTGTTTTTATATAAAATTGTAGGGATAGATATTAATCAAATAATATTTGTCGATACATTACATACAGTTACTAATGCTTCGTTTATAAGAGATTGGGTATGGTATCCATCAGGATTGAGCTGGCATTCTGTTGTATTAGCACCATTGTTTGTAATGGGGATGTTACTTTTTGATAATATATTTTTTAGAATAGTGATAGTATTAGAGGCTTTTTTATGTGGAAATAGTACTACTTTACTAGGAGTGATGCTATGTATAATGCTGTTGATGATAAGAACTATATATAATCAGAAAATAGAAATTACGACAAAAAAATTAGTAGGAATTATTATTGTGGTTATACTTGTATGTATTATGGCTTCTACGCCAGATATTATGGATAAATTATCACAGGTTATTATAAATTTATGGACAAGACTATTTGGAATGGATAAAGATGCTAGTACTGCGGCACATTTAAGTTATTATTCTGATTATATACATATTTTAAAAAGAAGCAAATTATCACAAATTATATTTGGATATGGATACGGTTGTTCAGGATATACAATAACGGAACTATATGGAAGATATAGCGATGTTGGAATATGGGCAATTGAGTGTGATTATATAAATATATTAGTATCAAGGGGAATTGTAGGTTTTATTAGTTATTATAGCCTTTTAGTATATATAATGTTAAAGGGTTTAAAAATAGATGTACGTTATTTTATATTTATATTTGTTATTTTATTTCAAGGGTTTGGATATAATATTCAATTTGATTATCTTTTATTAGTAGAGATTATTATGTTTATTTCGATAAGAGAAAATATTAATTTCTTTGAAATAGTAGACAAAATTAATTTAAAAGAAAGACGAAGTGATTAGCATATAGATAATAGATTTTGAGAATATGATTAATAGTTATGCATAGCTATTTGACAGTTATGAAACATAGTCATTTTATATACGTATTATAAACAGTTGATTAGTATTAAAAATAGAGTATTAAAAATGTATAGAGAGATTGGAAAAAAAGATAGATTAATTATTTTGCATCGAACATTTATTAAGTTTGTCAGAGGAATTATCAAACGACCATTTTTGAAAGAAGTGCATGGATTACTTTTAATTGGGAAAAATGTGCAAATTTATCATGGGAAAAAAATACGATGTGGAAAAAATGTGAAATTTGAGGATTACTCTGAAATACAAGGATTATGTTCGGATGGTATTAAGTTTGGTAATTATGTGACAATTAGTAGAGGAGTAATGATACGTCCCTCTAGTTATTATGGTGGGGATTATGGTGTCGGATTAATAATAGGTGATCATAGTTCTATCGGTCCATATGGATATATTGGATGTTCAGGTAGAATTGTTATTGGGCAAAATGTAATGTTTGGCCCTAAATGTAATTTATTTGCTGAAAATCATGTATTTTCTGATACTGAGAGCAGTATTAAAAGTCAAGGAGTTTGTCAAAAAGGAATTGTGGTAGAAGATGATTGTTGGATTGGAAGCAATGTGACGATATTAGATGGAGTAACGATTGGAAAAGGCTCAGTGATTGGAGCAGGAACTGTAGTAACAAAAGATATTCCTAAAGGGAGTATTGTAGTAGATAAAAAAGAAAAGTATATTAGGCAAAGGTATAGCTAAAGGATTGAGAAATATGAAGATAATATCTTTTACAATGGTGAATAATGAGAGTGAGATAATAGAATCATTTATTCGTTATAATTATAATTTTGTTGATGAAATGGTTATTATTGATAATGGATGTACAGATAGTACTATTAAGATTATAAGAAAACTTATTGGTGAGGGGTTTAAGATAACTGTTTATGATGAATCTTTAGAAGCGTATAATCAATACCGATTAGATAACAAATATTTAACAAAGATAGCAAATGAAAAAAATCCGGATATTATTTTACCATTAGATGCAGACGAGTTTTTAACAGGAAATACTAATCCAAGAGAGGTGTTAGAAGGGCTTTCGTTAGATAGAATATATTATATTACTTGGCGCTGGTATGTTATGACAAAAGAGGATAATATATTAGAAACATTTATTCCTAAAAAAATGCAATATTGTTTGAGTAAGCCAGCATGGAATTATTCTGATGGAACAGTTGTAACAAAAGCCATTATTCCAGTAAAATATTATAGTGATATGGGATTAACACTTTCAATGGGACATCATACGGTTTTTGGTAATGATAAAGTGAAAATTACGCAACTTGATAATCTTCAGCTTGCACATTATAGAGCAATTAGTGAAGAACAACTTATTTATAAAACATGTTGCTATACAATAAGAGATATAGCGACAATGGAAAATAATTTTGAAACAGCTCAGAGAACTAATCAAATGGCTATTATTGAAAATGGTACTGATATGTGGGATGCGGCGGAAGAATCTTCATATGGAGGATACCCTAGGGAGATTGAAAAAAAACCGTTAGAATTATCTTTTTGTAAAAAAAATGATTTAAAAATAAAATATTCAGAGTTAGCTCATGAAAGTATTAATAATAGGATTTTATATACTGGGCGTGAAATGGCAGTTCGTGCTTATAATTTGGAGAGAAGTAAAAAAGAAAAGAAATTTATAAAACCTATTATTTTATGGCTAGATGGGATAAGAGGGGATGAATGTATATTTCCAAACCCATCTAATAAATTAACAATTCTTACAGAAATGTATAATGTTCGCGGGTTAGTAACAACAACAGAAGAAATAAAGTTTTTAAAAGCTAATTACAGATTGATTGTTACACCAGATTTTGTGAAATTTCTTCCGCATGAGTATATTGTAATATCGAACAATAGCTTTGAAAATATAAAGAAGAAATTGATTAATTTAGGCCTAGATAGTGCAAAAATATTATCTTTAAGCGAATATAGAAAACGTTTGGGAGTAATTAAAAATATTTATTGCTATATTACTTTTATTCCAGCAATGACCCACAGGATTAAACTTTATATAGAAAGAAATGGAATAAAAAGTACTATAGATAAAATAAAATCAAGAATAAAAAGGTGAAGAAATGAGTATTAGTTATGTGATATTACATTACAAAAATTTAAATGATACTATAAAATGCATTGAATCATTATTAAGGACTACAAATAATGATAGTAATTTAATTGTTGTTGATAATGGTTCAGGAGATGGCAGTGGTGAGAAATTAAAGAAAAAATACCAAGATATGCCCCAAATTAAGGTATTGCTCCTTGAAAATAATGTAGGCTTTTCAAAAGGAAATAATGCTGGCTATATATATGTAAAAAAGAATTATGATTCAGATTTTATTGTTGTTACCAATAATGATGTTGTTTTTTATCAAAAAAATTTTGAAGAGACAATCAAAAAAATTTATGCACAAAGCCAGTTTTATGTTTTAGGTCCAGATGTATATATTCCAAGACATAAAGATCATCAAAATCCATTATTTAAAACGCCTATTAATAAACAACAACTTATTAATGAAATTAAAGAATATAAATATTATAGAAAAAATCCGTTAAAATTTGAAAAAAGATTAAAAATTCACGCATTGAAGAATAGACTTTGTTCAAAATATAAAGTTATAAATTTTTTGTATTCAACGTTAAGGGGAAAAGATGTTTTGGATTATAAAAAACGATATGAAAATGTTGGGTTGCAGGGCTCATGCTTGATTTTTTCTAAAAAATTTATTATGAAAGAAGATAAAGCTTTCGAACCAGAACCATTTTTATATGAAGAAGAGACTTTTTTATTTTATAGGTGTCAAAAGAAAAGTTATAAAATGGTATATGATCCTAGTATTGCAATTCGTCATGAAGAAGCAGCTTCTTTTACTAATGCTAACAAGGATAATATTCAAAGATTAAAGTTTATGTTGAATCATCACGTAAAAGCAAGAGAAGAATTGTTGAAATATTTAGAAAAAGAAGAATTGTAAAATAGATTGAAGGAGGACTCTGAAAAATGAATAAAGTGATAGATATGTCAGTAATTGTTGTGACTTACAATTCAGAGTGGGAAAAAATAAAAATTACATTAAATTCTATTTTAAGACAAAAAAATATTTCACTGCAAATTATAGTAGCAGATGATGGCTCTGAGAATATATTTAGTGAAAAAATCCAAAAATTAATGGGTAAATATCAATTTAATAATTATTTAATACTGGAAGCAGAATGTAATAGAGGTACGGTATTGAATATTGGTAATGCTATGAAGTATGCAAATGGAAAATATACAAAGACAATTGCTCCAGGAGATTGTTTATATGGACAACATACATTGTGTAATTGGATGAAATATATGAAAAATAATGATGTATTAGTATCCTTTGGTGATGCTGTATATTATTCAGGTGTAAAAAATACGAAGATTTTTAAAACAAAAGGATCTCCAGTCAATAAGAAGATTTTTAGCTTGAAAAGTAAATATTCAGAGATTTTTTTAGATTATATAGTTGCGAATGATACAATTCTCGGAGCAGCACAATTAATGAGAACAGATGTGTTGAAAAAATATATTTGTTTAATTGAAAATAGAATTTTGTATGCGGAAGATTATATGATACGTATAATGATATATGATGGAATCCGTGTTTGTTATTATCCAGAAGTCGTTGTTTGGTACGAATATGGAACAGGCATTTCAACATCTCAAAATGATAAATGGGGAAAACTATTATATGATGATTTTGAAGCTTCAAATACAATTATTCAGGAAAGAAATGTAAAAAATCGAATTCAAAAAAGATACCAAAAGTATTTAAAATGTAGAAAAAATAATCAGGTTGGAAAAATAATTAAACTAATATATTTTCCAAAAATAATTTTATATCGAACGAAAATGAGATTGGCAAAAACTTATATAGATCCAGAAATAAGTAAAGATAAAATTAACTGGTTTGTTAAAAAATAAAATGGTTTGCAAGAGGTGACGAATAATATGCAGGTAATTAAATATGTATTTCAGCCACATGGAGATGAGAGGGGCCAATTGGTGGCATTAGAAGAATTTAAAGACATACCTTTTAAAATTAAACGTGTTTATTATATGTATGATACTGCAGATGGTGTTACAAGAGGGTATCATGCACATAAATGTCTTCAGCAGATTCTCATTTGTATCCATGGTAGCTGTAAAATCAGGCTTGATAATGGGAAGGAAAAAAAGATAGTACCATTAGAAAAGCCATATGAAGGTTTATATGTATCTAATAATATGTGGAGAGAAATGTTTGATTTTTCTTCAGATGCCGTATTAATGGTATTAGCATCAGAGTTGTATGATGAGTCAGATTATATTCGAGATTATGATGAATTTCTTTCATTTGTAAAGCAACAAGAAGATAATGAAATGATTAAGGAGAATTAACATGAAAATACCATTTGTTACGTTTAAACCACTAGAAAAAGAACTAAATACAGAATTAAGAGATGCTTTTGAACGAGTGTATCATCGATCTTGGTATATAGAAGGAGAAGAAGATAAAACATTTGAAAAGGCTTTTTCACAGTATTGTGATTCTAAATATTGTGTTGGAGTAGGTAATGGATTAGATGCGTTGTTTTTGTCATTAAAGGCATTGGGAATCAAAGAAGGAGATGAAGTTATTGTTCCTTCAAATACATATATTGCGACGGCATTAGCGGTATCATATGTTGGGGCAAAACCGGTATTTGTAGAACCAGATATTAGGACATTTAACATTGATCCAACAAAAATTGAGAATGCAATTACCGATAAAACAAAAGCTATTATGCCGGTTCATCTGTATGGACAGGCATGCGATATGGATCCAATTATGAAGATTGCCAGAAAATATAATCTTTTTGTTGTGGAAGATTGTGCACAAGCACATGGTGCTACATATAAAGGAAAAGTTATAGGATCTTTTGGTGATGCAGCTGGATTCAGTTTTTATCCAGGGAAAAATTTAGGTGCTTTAGGTGATGCAGGTGCAGTTGTAACTAACAACGAAGAATTAGCTAAAAAAGTTAGAGCATTAGGAAATTATGGTTCTGATTATAAGTACCATCATATAATGCAGGGAAACAATTCCAGATTAGATGAATTGCAGGCAGCTTTTTTAGGAGCGAAGCTTCCACATCTTGACAAAGTAAATATTGAAAGACGAAGAATTGCAGAGAAGTATATAACAGGAATTAATAATCCTGAAATTATTCTTCCATATGTACCAGATTATACAATTCCAGTATGGCATATATTTGGTATTCGATGTGAAAAGAGAGAAAAACTTGAAAAATTTTTAAATGATGCTGGAATCAGTACGAATAAACATTATCCAATTCCTATGCATTTGCAGGAATGCTATAAAGATTTAGGATTCAAAGAAGGAGATTTTCCGATCGCAGAGGAAATTAGCAAAACAGAGCTGAGCATTCCTATGTATTATGGGATGACAGATGAAGAAATTCAATATGTGATAGATAAGGTAAATGAATTTGAATAAGGAGCAATAATATACATGATCTCAATAATAAGATATTCTGATGATAGGGTAGAAGAATGGAATCAATTTAATAAGCAAAGCAAAAATTATATGTTTATGTTTGATCGCAAATATATGGATTATCATCGTGACAGATTTAAGGATCATTCTTTGATGTTTTATAATGACGATAAGCTGATTTCAATTTTGCCAATGAGTGAACATGAAGGAATGTTGATTTCACATGGTGGTTTGACTTATGGCGGATTTATTACAGATAAAAAAATGAAGCAACACACAATGAATGACTGTTTTGATGCATTGATAATTTATGCAAGGAAAAAAGGATTTAAAACAATTCGATACAAATGCATACCACATATTTATCATAAACAGTCTGCAGAGGAAGATAAGTTTGCATTGTTTGCAAATGGCGCACAGCTGGTGACAGTTGATGTTTCAACTTATGTTAACTTATCTGATCCTCTTAAAATGCCGAAAGGTAGAAAGGCTCAGATTTCAAGAGCAAGAAGAGAAGGTGTTGTAATTGAAGAACTAACAGAATTACAGGATTTTAATAGATTTATCGAACTTGAAAATGAGGTATTGACACAGAGACATAATGTTCAAGCGGTTCATACAGGTGAAGAACTTAAACTATTACATGATCGATTACCAGAAAATATTCATTTATTTGCAGCATTAAAAGAAGGAAATCTTATCGCGGGAACTGTAGTATATGAGTATGATCAAGTTATACATACACAATATATGGCTGCAAATGATGAGGCTAGAACAGTAGGAGCATTAGATCTAGCCGTAGCCACTGTGATAGAGAAATATAAAAATACTAAGAAATGGCTTGATTTTGGTATTTCTACAGAGCATGGAAAAATTTATTTAAATGAAGGTCTTTGTTCACAGAAAGAAGGATTTGGCGGGCGTACAGGCGTCTATGAGATTTGGGAGTTAAATCTATGAAAGTATCTTTTTTAGTAACCTACTATAATCAAAAAGAATATGTGCAACAAAGTTTAGATAGTATCCTCGCTATTGAAAAACCATGTGAATGGGAAATAATAGTCGGGGATGATGGTTCAACAGATGGTACAATTGAGAGGGTAAATGAATATATAAAAAAATACCCGGATAATATTAGAATGTATGTTATGCCAAGAGAAAGAGGTAAGAAATATGATGCCGTAAAAAGAGCAAGTGCTAACAGACTTAATATTCTAAAACATTCATTGGGAGATATTTACTGTACATTGGATGGAGATGATCATTATTGTGATACCACATTTATAAAGGATGCAGTAAATATTTTTAAAAATAAAGAAGATGTTAGCATTGTTGCATTTGGATTTTGCTACAATGTAGAAGGCGTTTTGAAAGATCCGATTTTATTACCGGATAAAGTAAAATATAGATATATAGAAAAAAAAGATTTTTTGAAAAATTTTTATATACATGCAGGTGCGTGTGTGCATAAAAAATCTTTTGATCATGATAGAATTGAATATATTGCACAATTGGGATATTTTGATGACAATAATATTGTAATAAACAGCTTGAATTATGGAGAAATGTTTGCTGTGAACAGGGCAATCTATGCATATCGTCAGACTGGACAAAGTATATATACTAGCATGGATGAATTGGAACAGGCGGTTCTGAATGTTCAGGGGCTAGATGTTGATATAAGATTAGTAGAGAAAGATCTTAAGGAAACGATTATTGAACGATATTCAACAGCAATTATTTTGATGTACATATGGAGAAAAAAAATCCATTTAGTTCTGGGGGAGAATAAGTGTAAGAAATACGAAGAAGGTTGTAAGTCATTGATGCCGTCCTATTGTTATAGATTGTTAGAGTATAAGGATGTTGGAGACAGTGATAAAGAATTAGAAATCATGATAAAGAAAGTTTTGTGGAAGAAAAAAAGTTATGTCATAAAGCAATACATAAAGTATTATTTAAAGGAGATTTTTAAATGAAAAAACAGATATCGGGAGGTATAGTGCTATCCTTTTTCTCTCAGATAATTACGATTATTGTTGGGCTGGTTTATACTCCAATTATGATCCGTGCATTAGGACAAAGTGAATATGGATTGTATCAATTGGTCCTTTCTGTTGTTAATTACTTAAATTTAATGAATTTGGGATTTAATGGTGCATATATACGATATTATGTTTTGGCTAAAAGTAAGAATGATGACGAAGAAGTTGCTAATGTAAATGGATTGTTTATGAAAGTATTTCTTGTGATTGCAACATTATGTTTATGTGCGGGAGTATTTTTATATTTTAATATTCGAATCCTGGGAACGCAGCTTACTTCTAGTGATTATGTAATAGCCAAGAAACTATTGATCATAATGGTTATAAATCTTGCAATCTCCTTTCCAAATAGTTTATATGTTGCTTTTATGTCTGCAAATGAGAGGTTTGTATATCAAAAAGTTGTTGGAATTATAGTCAATATAGCAATCCCTATTTTAAATATCCCATTGCTTTATTTAGGATTTGGATCAGTTGGTGTTGTTTCTGCATCGTTGTTTTTAACGATTGTCAGATTAGTTTTAAATGTATGGTATTGTTATTCTAAGCTGGAGATGAAGATTAATCTGCATTTCTTTGATAAGCACATTTTTAGAGAACTTCTAGGATATACATTTTTTATTTTCTTAAGTGATATAGTGGATCAATTGAATTCTAATGTAGATAAATTTCTTTTGGGAAGATTAACGGGAACAATTGCAGTTGCAATATATAGTGTTGGTTATAATCTGAAGAATTATTATACGACAGTTTCATGGATCGTACCAGAGATGTTTGTGCCAGAGGCTAATCGATTAGCGATCGGGGATTCAAATGAAAAAGAACTTACCAATGTATTTACAAAGGTGGGAGAGTTTAATAATTATTTGATGTTATTAGTGTTATCAGGATTTTTGCTCATAGGTCGACAGTTTGTTACTCTGTGGGTTGGAAAAGAATATGATATATCTTATTATGCAACAGTTATTCTGATGATATCCGGATATATACCGGCAGTGCAGACATTGGGAGTTAATATACAAAATGCAAAAAATATGCATAGAATACGATCTGTAGTATATTTTTTTGTAGCGTGCATAAATGTTATTGCAAGTGTATTTTTAATAAAGATGTATGGAGTCATAGGAACATGTCTTGGAACACTACTTGCCACATTATTTGGACATGGAATATTTATGAATTACTATTATCACTGTAAAATTGGATTAAATATATCTGTATTTTGGAAGAAAATGTTTAAGTGGATAATTCCAGTAGGTGTTTTAACTGTAATTTGTAAATTATTATTACAATTTATAAATATAGATTCTTGGATTAAGTTGATTTCATTTTGTTGTATATATGGATGTATATATATTGTTATGTTATATATTATTGGATTAACTAAAGAACAAAAAGTAATTACGAAACAAAAAATGAAGGTACTGTTAAAGAAATAAGGGAAATTTGAAATGAATATTAAAAACAATGTGAAAGGATTAATAAAAAAATTACCTGGAATAAGTAATTTAGTTCAAAAAAATGAAATATTGGAGAATCAGCTGAATGAAGTGAAACATCAATGTGTTTTGAATGGAAGAAAAGCAATTGAGTACAGATTAAAATTTAAAACTTTAAATAATGAGAAGATCAATGTTATTTTTGTATGTCATAGACCAGCTGTATGGGAATCATTGCATAGTGTTTATGATGTTTTAAATCAGGATGAGGATTTTAATGTTTCTATTGTAGCAATTCCAAATAAAAAAGAACTTCCAGATTTAGGGTTAAATCATGAAGAATATGAGTCTGAGGGTGCAGAAGAATTTTGGAAAGAGTATGGTTGTATAAATGGCTATGATTATGAAAAAAGAGAGTGGTTTGATTTAAAAAAACTTAATCCAGATTACGTCTTTTTTCAGCAACCTTATAATATAACTCGTTGTGAAGAATATAAAAGTTGGAACGTGGCACAATATGCAAAGATCTGCTATGTGCCGTATGCATATGATTTTATTGGAAATGGTGTGTTAGAAGAGACAACACCAAAAGATTTTATGTGTGATATTTCTTTTTATTTTACACAAAATAATATTGATGATCATATGGTAAGGGATATCTTAAAAAAATATTTAATAGATGATGTTAAGACGGTAGTTACAGGTTTTCCTAGATATGACAATTTAGAGCAATATAAGGAGAGTTTTGCGAAAGGATGGGATTTTGCTGAGGAAGGCAACTATCGTGTAATGTGGACACCAAGATGGTGTACCAATGAAGGAAATTGTAATTTTTTTCAATATAAAGATAATATTGTAAAGTATGCATTGAAACATAAAGATGTTTCTTTATTATTTAGACCACATCCTCAGGCCTTTTTAAATTGGAACAGAACAGGCGAATTTCCTAAAAAAGAAGCAGATGCATATCAGAAAATTTATGCAGAAGCAGATAACATGAGTATTGATGCAGAAAAATCTTATTTTAATACCATATTTAATTCAGATTGTCTTATTTCAGATACCTCAAGCTTTATTGCAGATTACTTTACAACAGGAAAGCCGATTATTTATTGTCATAAGGTTGATACATTTAATGAATTATCAAAAAAAATGTCCGAGGGATTTTATTGGGTTCATAATTGGGAAGAATTGAAAAAAGTTTTGGATGATCTGAAAAATGGAAAAGATGTATTAAAGGAAAGACGATTGCAATTACTGCAGGAATTGTTCGGAAGGAAGCAAAATGCAGGAGAAACTATAAAAGAAATAATTAAACAGGATGTCCGTGGTTGATTAAAAAGAAAGGAAATAGAGAAATGAATATAGCAATAATAATTGCAGGTGGAGTTGGCTCTAGAATGGGACAAGATTTGCCAAAGCAATTTATTAATGTATATGACAAACCGGTTTTATTGTATACATTAGAAGGTTTTCAAAAACATCCGCAGATAGATGCAATTGAATTAGTATGTATTGATGGCTGGCATGATATTGTCTGGGCATATGCGAAGCAATTTAATATAACAAAACTAAAATGGATAGTTTCCGGGGGAAAGACAGGGCAGGAATCTATTCGAAATGGAGTATATGCATTAGAAGGTAAGGCTCAAGCAGATGATAATATCATTATTCATGATGGAATCCGGCCATTAGTTGAGCCGTCTGTTTTGTCAGATGTCATCAGTAAATGTTCACAGTATGGAAACGCTGTTACATCAATGCCATATAATGAACAGATATTTGTTATAGACAAGGAAGATGAAAGTACGACAAAGCAGTATATTCCGAGAGAAACTCTTCGACGAGTGTCAACGCCACAAGCATACAAATATGAGCTGTTAGATCAAAAATATCATGAGGCATTTGAAAAAAAGGTGGGAATTTATGGATCATCATATACAAATACAATGATGGTAGAGTTGGGAGTAACTCTTCATTTTGCGGCAGGTTCAGATAAGAATATTAAGCTTACAACGAAAGATGATTTGGAAATGTTCAAAGCATACCTTAAATTAGACAAGGATATGTGGTTAAAATAAATTCAGATATGGAGATACATAGTAATGATAGAAAATCGATTGTATAGAAAAGATATTGAGCAGGTAGCTAGAATTTTATTGCCTTGGGATGAATTAAAAAATAAAAGTTTTCTTATTACTGGAGCAAGTGGTCTGATAGGAAGTTTTTTAATAGATGTATTAATGTATAAAAATATTAATGATGATTTGAATTGTAAGATATATGCAATTGGACGAAATGTCGAAAAAGCAAAAGCAATATTTGGTGTATACTGGAACCTGCCATGCTTTGTTTTTATATCTCACGATATCAATGAAAGGCTGGATTTAGATTCTGCTGAAAATGTAGATTATGTGTTACATATGGCAAGTAATACGCATCCGATAGCATATTCAACAGATCCAATAGGGACGATCACAGCGAATATTATCGGAACAAACAATATGTTAGAGTTTGCGGTAAAACATAGAACACAAAGATTTGCTTTTGCATCATCAAATGAGATATATGGGGAAAATAGAGGGGATACTGAATTATTTGCTGAGAATTATTGCGGTTATATTGATTCAAATACACTAAGAGCTGGATATCCAGAAAGTAAACGTTGTGGGGAGGCTTTATGTCAGGCATATAAGAAACAAAAAGGACTTAATGTGGTGATTCCTCGCTTTACAAGATCGTATGGACCTACAATGTTAATGAGCGATACAAAAGCAATATCACAGTTTATTCGTAGATCAATTGTAGGTGAAGATATTGTATTAAAAAGTGAAGGTAACCAATTTTACTCTTATACATATGTAGCGGATGCGGTATCGGGTCTTTTAACAGTTTTGTTAAAAGGAAAAAGTGGAGAGGCATATAATATTGCAGATGAAGCCTCAGATATCAAGCTTAAAGATCTGGCAGAAATATTAGCTGAATTAGCAGGAAAACAGGTAATTTTTGAACTTCCAGATGAAGTTGAAAAGGCAGGTTATAGTGTGGCAACAAAGGCACGCCTGGACGGGAGTAAACTGCAAAAATTGGGCTGGTCAGCAACATATGATATAAGACAAGGGTTAGAAAGAACAGTTACTATATTAGGGAAATCTTAAGCATTTCTGTAATTCATAAATTACCATTTACAGATATACAGAACAATATAGAAAAACAGCTGACAACTTCAAATTTACAGGGTTGGCAGCTGTTTTTATTTTATATATCAAAAAATTTATCGGAAATAAAATCCCTTAAAATTATATTTCAACACGCGGTAACTAAACTGCTGAGCATCATATCGGAAAATTTTTATAAGATTTCCATCTTTATCATATTCCCCAAAGATTTTGCTGCGACCGCTACTATAAGGAATATTTCCGCCCAGATGCTGGACACTGCTTACAATGCTGGAATATGGGAGTTTGAATTCTTGTGCCAAAGTATAGGTTCCGTTTTTCTCATCAACCAGATATTTGGAATAATAAGATGTTCCTGTCTTTGAGTTGGAAGATGGAGATAAATCTTTATAAGAACTCTAGTCAAACTCTGGGAAGGCAGTGACTCTTCCATAATTGTTATTAAACATATAAATGTAATATTGTCCATCTGGAAGAGAGTCATCTTTTTCAACCGTAACGGTATGCTGTCCGGCAGGTGCGACCAAATTACCTTTTCGAGTCAATAAGTTTGTAGGCAACAGATTTTTTATCGGTTGTTTCAAGCGTAGCAACAGCATAAGATGCCTGATCAGTTTTCGCATAATAATATAAAGAAGTTGTGTTTGTTCCGTATAAATTTTATAATTCTGATGCCATGGATTTAAAATGGAAAATCATGGTTTCTTGTTTCTATAGCACAGTAATTAATATATAATGCGTGTATAAATAAAAAGACACGGAGGATGAATGCTTGAAATATCATAAACAAAAATGGACTTAGAATAACAAATAATGTATAATAAAAAAACAATTATTGCTATATCTATAACAGAGATTTACTTATAGATATGCTGAAAGAACAAAAAGGTTTAATTTTTGCATAAATGGGAGGTAAGATCATGGGCAGATATCTAAACAGTTCAACTTCATATGTCTTATACAAAGGACAAACAGAACAGCCATACTTTGTAGATAAATCACAAATGCTATCAGAATTATTTCCATTTTTAGATTCAGGTAATACCCATATATGCATTACACGTCCAAGACGTTTTGGAAAGACAGTCATGGCCAATATGATCACTGCTTTTTTAGGAAAAAAACAGGATTCAGATTCAATTTTTAAGTAACCTTTTGAAGGATCGTTCATATGTACAATTGACTTATATGACAGGAATTCTTCCGATTGCTAAGTATTCCAGTGGATCGGAATTAAATATGTTTTGGGAATATACAATGGCATCTGAGGCGAAATATAATGAATATTTTGGATTTACAGATTCAGAAGTAGATCAGTTGTATGAGAAATATACGAGGAATACACGAGAGATTCATATTTCAAGAGAAGATTTGAAAGAATGGTACGATGGTTATACGACAAAATCAGGAGAGAGAATGTATAATCCAAGATCTGTAGTTTTGGCATTGACAAATAATAATATTGGAAATTACTGGACAAGTTCAGGACCATATGATGAGATTTTTTATTATAAATGATCGTATATGGATTCTTAAGTTACGAGAATGGGGAAGTAAGAATTCCGAATAAAGAGCTGATGAATAAATTTGATGATATTATTATACAGCAATGCGGCAACACAGAAATCAATTAATAGTGCAAAATCGGATTTGAAAAAGAGTATAAATAAACTAAGGAGAAAATAAATTTGAAAAAAAGAAAATTAGTGTTTGCAATTACAGCCATCATGGTATTTTCAGCGATGATGTTAACATCAAACACAAAAGCGCAAGCTGCAGCAAAGAAGACATACACGATCACGCCAAAGTCATCACCATATAAAGGAAAGTACAAAAAAGCAAAAGGATACTACAATTCCACAACAAAACAGTATTTTGCGATCCGCTCTTATTTAGAACTGCTCGAAAAAAAGGGTGGAGGAAAATTAGTCATAAAAAAGGGGACTTATAAGATACCAAATGTTTTATATATTCCATCCAATGTTACGATCGAACTCAAAGATGGTGTAACGATTAAAAAGATCATGAAAACCAAAGCAAAGAAAATGAAACCAGGTGGTGGTATTTTTGAATTGTTGGAACCATCGAAAGCGAAGAAAAAGGGTGTGCATGGACAATATAATGGGGTTCATGATGTTAAGATATATTCAACAGGAAAGGCAGTGATCGATCAGGATTATCAGGGGAAAACTGGTCAGAATTGTATTGCACTTGTTATGTGTCATAACAGAAATGTTACGATTGAGGGAATCACATTTAAAAATATGAAATATGGACATTTTATCGAGATGGATGCATCACAGAATGTAAATGTCAATCGTTGTACCTTTACAGGATATAAAGCAAGTAAACGTCATACATCCGAGGCAATCAATCTAGATACTCCAGATAAGAAAACAAGAGGGTTTACTCATGGCTGGAGTCAGTATGACTGTACGCCAAATCAGAATGTGCAGATTACAAACTGTATATTTTCAAATCTCGAAAAAGCAATAGGAACACATCAGTATTCTGTAGAAAAATATCACACAGATATCTCAATTTCTGATTGCATGATAAAAAACTGTGTCAGCGGTGGGATTGAGATGATGAACTGGCAAAGAGTGTCTTTGACCAATACGAGATTTATGAATATTGGAAAAAACAGTAAAGGAAAATATACTTCCTATAACAGGGATCGTAAGATCAGAGCAATCTTGGTGCGAGGAGGTGTTTCAGAGATTAATATCAAGGATTGTACGTTTCAGAATCTTCCAAGAGTTATGCAGTGTATGCCATGGAAGAACCAGAATACTGCAACGCAATATCCAATGATATATAATCATATTACACAAGAAGAATACCAAAGGATTGCATCGCAGAATAAAGTGCTTCGTGGTGTTGATGTACCATATATTATTGTGAACACACGTTACAACGATTATAATTATCCAGAGAAATATTATTTTTAAAATGGATATTGGGAGATACCTTGATAATATAGATAAGAAGTTTACAAGAAAGGACAAAACAAAAATGAAACAATATGATTACCTGATCGTAGGTTCCGGTTTATACGGAGCCGTCTTTGCACAGCAGGCAACAGCAAAAGGAAAGAAGGTCTTAGTCATCGACAAACGACCAAACATTGCAGGAAATGTATACACAGAAGATATTGAGAAGATCCATGTACATAAATATGGAGCCCATATCTTCCATACAAACAATAAAAAAGTATGGAATTACATTACAAAGTTTGCAGAGTTTAATCGATTCACAAACTCACCAGTTGCAAAGTACAAAGGAGAATTATATTCTCTGCCATTTAATATGTACACATTCAATAAGATGTGGGGTGTGATCACACCGCAGGAAGCTGCAGATAAGATTGAAGAGCAGAAGAAAGAAGCAGGGATCACAGAGCCAAAGAATTTGGAAGAACAGGCGATCAGCTTGGTTGGAACAGATATTTATGAGAAACTGATCAAAGGATATACAGAAAAACAGTGGGGAAGAGCATGTACAGAGCTTCCATCCTTTATTATTAAGAGATTACCAGTACGTTTAACGTTTGATAATAACTATTTCAACGCCTTATACCAGGGAATCCCAGTGGGCGGATATACAAAGATGATCGCAAATATGTTAGGTAATGTGGAGGTCCGCTTAAATACAGATTATCTTGAACATAAAGAAGAACTGGATGCACTAGCAGAGAAAGTAATCTACACAGGACCAATTGATGCATATTTTGATTATAAATTAGGTGAATTAGAATATCGTTCCGTAAGATTTGAGACAGAAGTATTAGACCAGCCAAACTTTCAGGGAAATGCAGCTGTGAACTACACGGATGCCAAGACACCATGGACAAGGATTATTGAACATAAATGGTTTGAATTCGGAAAAGACGAAGAAGGAAACGACCTTCCAAAGACTGTTATCAGTCGTGAATACAGTTCTGAATGGAAATTAGGAGATGAACCATATTATCCAGTCAATGACGAAAAGAATGGAAAATTATATGAAGAGTATAAGAAATTAGCCGAGAAAGAAGAAAATATCATCTTCGGAGGAAGACTCGGAGAATATAAATATTACGATATGGATGCGGTTATTGTAGCAGCGTTAGATATGTGTGAAAAAGAGTTATAAAGATTTATGTCATATAAGAAAAGAGGAACAAGAAACATGAGCGAAACATTTTTACCAGCAAATATTTTAATGCCACAGGTAGATTCTATGAAGAAATGGGCCGTGATCGCTTGTGACCAGTTTTCATCCCAGCCAGAATACTGGGATGAAGTAAAAGAGTATGTAGGAAATACGCCTTCAACGTTACATCTAATGCTTCCAGAAGCATATCTTGGAAGTGAGGAAGAAGATGAAAAGATCCGAAAGATTCAATCCACAATGAAGAATTATGCAGATGATCATCTGTTGAAAACTTATGAAAATTCTTTGGTTTATGTGGAAAGAACCTTGCAGAATGGAAAGATTCGAAGAGGGATCGTAGGTACGATCGATTTGGAACAATATAGTTATACGCCAGAACACGAAGCAAAGATCCGTTCCACAGAGAAAACAGTTATGGAGCGAATCCCACCAAGAATGAAGATTCGTTATCAGGCACCGATTGAATTGCCACACGTGATCTTGCTATGCGATGATTGGAAAAATGAAGTATTAGAAATCGTAACAGAGCAGAAGGCAAATCTTGAGAAATTATATGAATTTGATCTGATGCAGGAAGGTGGACATATCGCAGGATGGCTGGTAGACGGAGAGGTCAAAGAACAATTTTTAGAAAAACTACGATCATATGAAGAACAAATGACAGAAAAATATAAAGATTTAAGTGATGAGCCAATGGTCTATGCAGTCGGAGACGGAAACCATTCTCTGGCAACAGCAAAAGCCTGTTACGAGAAGTTAAAGAAAAATCATCAATGGGAACATATCAAAGATCATCCAGCGAGATATGCATTGGTAGAACTCGAGAATCTACATGATGATTCCCAGCAGTTTGAACCAATTCACAGAGTCATTACTGGAACAGATCCAGAAGAATTAATACGTGCATTAAAAACAGAATGTTGTAGCGAAGAAGGACAAACAATTCGCTGCTATTATGGAAAGAAGGAAGAAGTTCTCCATTTGAATTTACATAAACATCAATTAGCAGTTGATAAAATACAGACATTTTTAGATAAATATCTCAAAGACAATTCAGGATGTATTGATTATATCCACGGAGAAGATGTCTTAAAAGAACTGTCAAAAGAAGAGCAGACGATAGGAATTGAACTTCCAGCAATGGAGAAAGATCAGCTGTTTCCAAGTGTGATGACAGACGGAACACTGCCAAGAAAGACATTTTCCATGGGACATGCTTGTGAAAAACGTTATTATATTGAAGGACGAAAGATTCAGAGATAGACGAGTGCCTAATAATTGCTTTACAAGAAAAACTTTAATGATATCGTGAAATGTGGTATGATAAAAAATAGTGTAAATAAATAATATATACAATAATGGAGGAGAGATCATGGCTATTTTAGTAGCAGGTGGTGCTGGATATATCGGCAGCCATACATGTGTGGAACTTTTAAATGCAGGATATGAAGTTGTCGTAGTAGACAATTTATATAATTCTAGTGAAGAAGCTTTAAAGAGAGTAGAGCAGATCACAGGGAAAACAGTAAAATTTTATGAGGCAGACGTTTTAGACCGCGAAGCATTAGAGAAGATCTTTGATGCAGAAGATATTGACTCTGTGATCAACTTTGCAGGATTAAAAGCAGTTGGAGAATCTGTACAGAAACCATTAGAATATTATCATAACAATATCACAGGAACACTGATCTTATGTGATGTGATGAGAAATCATGGAGTGAAGAATATTATCTTTAGTTCCTCAGCAACAGTCTATGGAGATCCAGCTTTCATTCCAATTACAGAGGAATGCCCAAAAGGACAGATCACAAACCCATATGGACAGACAAAGGGGATGTTAGAGCAGATCTTAACAGATTTCCATGTCGCAGATCCAGAATGGAATGTCGTATTACTTCGTTACTTTAACCCTATCGGAGCACATGAAAGTGGACTGATCGGAGAAGATCCAAAGGGAATTCCAAATAACTTAGTACCATATATTGCACAGGTAGCAGTTGGTAAACTTGAGAAATTAGGAGTCTTTGGTGATGACTATGATACACTAGACGGAACAGGTGTCCGTGATTATATCCATGTTGTAGACCTTGCCAAAGGACATGTGAAGGCATTAAAGAAATTTGAAGAAAAACCAGAAGTACGTATCTACAACCTTGGAACAGGAATCGGATATAGTGTATTAGATGTCTTACATGCATATGAAGAGGCTTGTGGAAAGACACTCCCATACGAGATCAAACCACGAAGAGCTGGAGATATTGCAACATGCTATTGTGATGCGACAAAAGCAAAAGAAGAATTAGGATGGGCTGCAGAAAAAGGAATCAAAGAAATGTGTGCAGATTCCTGGAAATGGCAGTCTATGAATCCGGATGGATATAGAGCAGAAGATTAATTATTTCATTATCATAGCATTAGACAAAAGCTGTCGTAGAATATACGATGGCTTTTTTGAAAAATAAACAGGAGCAATAGAGATGAAGATTGAAAATAAAAGACAATGGGTCGGAGAGTTGTTCTTTTTATTAGGAACAATACTCTATATTACATACTACTTTTTTTATATAGCTTACTATTGGTATGTAGAGAAAGATCCGACAAGACAAATTCCAGTGCAAAGACTATTTTATATTGGATTAATCTGTTTTGTGGTCAAAATAATATTAACAAAATATCAATGGAAAGAAGTGATTATTGGAGCAGCAGGAGCTGTTTTGATGTATTTATGTTGGAAAAGCTCTGGAGGAATTGATTACCCCGCAAATTATCTGATTATTCTGGCGATGAAAGACGTAGATCTTAAGAAAGTGATGAAAGCAGTATTTGCATGTGGATTTGTTGGGTTAAGCTATGGTTTTACATGGTTCTTTATGAATGCACCAGATAAATTAACAACAGTAAAAGATTATGGGCGAGGAATGATAGAAGTACGATATAAGTTTTGCACATGGCATGCGAACACGATTCATCTTATGATCATGGTTTTGATTGTTAGTTTTTTATATGCTTATTATAAGAAAATGAAATGGTGGGCATTTGCGATCATGTTCTATTTCAACTATGAGTTTTATCAACTATCAAAATCAAGAACAGCATTTTATTGTGGATCAGCAGCGATCATTGCCTATTTTATTTTAAGATATGCAAGAAAAATTTATGAGTTTAAGATTTCACTGATTTTATTAGAGATCGGAAATCTTGTAGGAATTTTCTTATCTATATATTATGGACTTTATTCTCAATTGACAGATTCAACATTTATGAGATTAGATCAATTGATCACAGGACGATTGACAGTTGCACGGAACTGTTTTCTTGGAGCTGGAATTCCTCTGTTTGGAAGTAACATTGGTGGAAAGGTTTGTGGATATGGAATTTATACACAGGCCAATGATGGATACGTAACAGAATTAGGAATTGTAAGAACATTGTTGGAATATGGGCCAATTGTGTTTGGACTTTTTTGTGCTTTTATGCTTATAGCTGTATGGGTACTTTATAAAAAGGGATATTTTGGGGCTATGGTGCTTTTAGAAATTGGATTTATCGCATGCGGAGTAGAAGCATATTTTCCAGCCGCTTACAATTTAAAGGCATTTGTATTTGGCCTGGCATTTTATCAGTTGATGGGATTATTTAAGGGAAAAGAAAAAGAAGAGAAACGAGGAAAGGCAGTCAATGCATCAGAATAATCGAATCATTTCATGGATTATATCATTTTTATTTTCAATATGCATGGTTATATCTATAAGTTATGATCAGAGAGATAACTGGTCACTGATCATATGCGATAAAAAACATATGATCAGTGCATTGATCATGACGATGATTCTTACAATGATCGTACATATGATCATGAATGTATTATATTCAAAAGCGGGGAAGTCTTTTATAAGGTTAAAGACTCAAGCAAACAGTGGGATAGGAGAAAAAATATTTGATCATCATCCTATAGCAGTTCCTTGGAGCATTCTGATCGTTTTATGGCTTCCAAATTATATTTTGTATTTTCCGGGTTGTTTAACTTATGATATTATACGACAGTATGAGCAGTTTTTCAGTGGAAATCTGACGAATCATCATCCTGTATTGACGACATTGTTTGAAGGGATGTTTGTCAAATTTGGAAGAAACATTGGATGTCAAAATGTAGGAATCGCAGTGTATCTGTTATTTACATTGTTATTTACAAGTGGTGTTTTCGCAATATGTTTTTATTGGATGCATAAGAAGAATACAAAGTATTGGATTCGCTTTACAGGATTGGCATTTTATGGATTGTTTCCTATCTGGTCGGCATATGCAAGGACAGCAGTAAAAGACACATTATTTTATCCAATATTTGTTTTATTTGTGTTATTTATATTTGATATAGTATTAGAACCAGAGAAGATATTTGATTCAAAAGTTAAGAGTATTTTGTTTTTAATAGTCTCTTTATTATTATGTTTGGTCAGACACAACGGGTTTTATATATTAATTTTTACGATGCCGTTTTGTATTGTAGGTGTAAAAAAATATCGAAGACAATTGATAGTTTTATTTATAATAATGGTGGCGTTTTGGGAGGTTTACCAAAAAGCAATTCTTCCCATGGCAGGTGTGAAGCCTGGCGGAAAGCAGGAGATGCTCTCCATCCCTTTTCAACAGACAGCGAGATATGTAAAATATTATGGAAATGATGTTTCGACGGAAGAGGAAAAAGTGATTCGAAAAGTATTAGATTACGATACGATTGGAAAGAATTATGATCCAGATCTTTCTGACCCAGTAAAGAATACTTACAAACAGAAAGACGAATATTTAAAAGATTATTTTAACATATGGTTTGAAATGCTTAAGAAGCATCCGACGGCTTATATTCAGGCAACGTTAAATGGGACATATGGATATTGGGGTTATATGACAGAAATAAGATATCCATATGGATATTATGTACAGCCAGAAAGTATGGATATATACCAAAAAGAATATAAAATATATTATTCAGAAAAAACAAAATATATCAGAGATATATATCATGGGGTTTTAGATACAATATATCAGAAAACTCCATTGACATTATTTACAAAACCGATGATATATTTATGGATTTTGATTGGATTGCTTGGCATGGTATGTTCTTTTAAAAAGACGATCAGATATTGGATTGCATTTTTGCCAGTAGTGACATCATTCCTTATATGTCTGGCATCACCTGTAAATGGCGATATGCGATATATGCTTCCGATTACAGCGAGTACGATTTTATATGTTGCATTTGTAAATGAAATAATATATAAAGAATATAATGAATTTTAACAAAGGAGAATGCGTAATGGAAAAAATTGCAGTATTGATTCCGTGTTACAATGAAGAAAAGACAATTAAAAAAGTAGTGGAGGATTGGAAGAAAGAACTTCCAGAGGCAACAATCTATGTATATAACAATAATTCCACAGATCGTACAGTAGAGATTGCAAAAGAAGCAGGAGCTATTGTAAGAAATGAATATCAACAGGGAAAAGGAAATGTGATCCGAAGGATGTTTCGAGAAATTGATGCGCAATGTTATATCATGATTGATGGAGATGATACATATCCTGCCCAATTTGGACGAGAAATGGCAGAAAAAGTTTTAGAATACAAGGTGGATATGGTTGTAGGGGACAGATTATCATCTACCTATTTTGAGGAAAATAAAAGACCTTTTCATAATCTTGGAAATAGCATGGTGAGAGCTGCAATTAATCATCTTTTTAAAAGTAATATCCGGGATATTATGACTGGATATAGAGCTTTTAGCTATCAGTTTGTTAAAACATTTCCAGTGTTATCCAGGGGATTTGAAATCGAAACTGAAATGAGCATTCATGCAGTAGATAAAAATATGCTGGTTGATAATGTGATCATCGAATATCGAGATAGACCAGATGGAAGCGAATCTAAATTAAATACTTATACAGATGGTATGAAGGTATTATTTACGATCATAAAACTGTTTAAAGGTTATAGACCATTTCAGTTTTTTGGAAGTATGGCATTCTTGCTTATGATTATTGCGGCAGGATTATTTATACCCGTATTTATGACATATCTTCATACAGGTCTGGTACCGAATTTCCCAACTTTGATCGTAAGTGGATTTATAGCACTTGCAGCGTTGCAGGCATTCTTTTCTGGATTGATTTTAAGTACGATTGTACAAAAAAATAGGCAAGATTTCGAATTTAAATTACAGTTGATCACAAACAAAATAGATAATGAGAAAGATAATTAAATATGCAAGAAAGATCAAGAAAAGAGAAAAATATATTATATATTGTAGTGCCTTGCTATAATGAGGAACAAGTATTAGCTGAAACATCCAAACGATTAAAGGAAAAATGTGAAATGCTGATCCATGATGGTAAAATAGCGAAAGAAAGCAGAATTGTTTTTGTGGATGATGGATCAAAAGATCATACGTGGAATATGATCAATGAATTTCATAAAATGGATTCTATATTTTCAGGAGTGAAATTATCCAGAAATCGTGGGCATCAAAATGCATTGCTGGCTGGTTTGACAATGGCATCAGAGAAAGCAGATATTGTAATATCAATGGATGCGGACCTTCAGGATGATATTAATGCAGTCGATCAGATGATCGAAAAATATTATGAAGGATGCGATATTGTATATGGTGTTCGAAGTGCCAGAGATACAGATACATTTTTTAAACGTTTTACGGCAGAAGCATTTTATAAACTGATCAATAAAATGGGCGGAGAGCTTGTTTACAATCACGCAGATTACAGACTGATGAGTAAGCGGGCATTAAAAGGATTATTAGAATTTGACGAAGTTAATATCTTTCTTAGAGGGATGGTGCCGATGGTTGGTTATCAGAGTGATATTGTTACGTATGAGAGAGCTGAGAGATTTGCAGGAGAAAGCAAATACCCATTGAAGAAAATGCTTTCTTTTGCATTTGAAGGAATTACATCGTTGAGTGTAAAACCAATCAAAATGATTTTTAATGTTGGAATTTTAATTTGTGTAATTAGTGTTTTGGCAATCATTTATTGTCTAGTACGGCATTTTACAAACAACACGGTAAGTGGCTGGACCAGTCTTGTCATGTCGATATGGTTTTTAGGTGGTTTACAGCTGATCGCGATTGGGATGGTTGGACAATATATTGGGAAAATATATTTGGAGACAAAGGCCAGACCTAAATTTATTATTGAACAGGTATTAAATGACTAGGAGAATGGAGATGAAGATAAAAGATTTTATATATAAATATTCGATCAGATTGTTTATTTTGATCGTAGCATATTTGATCGTAAGTTTTCCATTTCAATATACACAAGAAAAGATGAATGACGTTTCTCAGCCGGTTAGGTGGCTGGGGACGTTGTTATTTTTTATCATAGCTTGTTTTATCGTAAGATATAGAAAGAAATTAGAAGCTGTTTTTGTAAAAAAATCGTTATTTTTTATCATCTTTGTGATGATTTTTGCATTGCAATTGATGACAATCTATGTATTTAAGATACAGCCAGTGAATGATTTGTTATATTTGCATGATGAAGCAATCCGAATGATTCAAAATCCTATGATTTCGTTACAGCGTTTTGGTGGGTATTTTGCACATTATCCGAATAATTATGGATATTTACTAATCTTATATTGCTATTATAAATTGTTGGTGTCTTGCGGTATTTCTGTCGGAAGTCTGGTTCTTGCGGGAAATTTTTTGAATTTATTAGTAATTGATATTGGAATTTTATGTGGATATATTGCAATACGCATAGTTAAAAATATAAAACTGGCTAACATATGGATGTTGTTGTTTTTACTGAATCCGTGGACGTATTTCTGGATTGCTTATTATTATACGCACACGATATCATTTGGTATGATCATGGTATTGCTGTTGTTGTTTGTGCTAATACATAAAGAAAAAGACAATTGGAAGGGCATTTTGTACAGTGCTTTTTTAGGAATTGTAATTTACATAGGAATTAAGATCAGAATCACCAATTTGATTCTCTGTATTGCAGTGGGGATCACGTTGTTTATCTTTTGGAAGCAGTATAAGTTTAAAGTAAGACATATGTGTCTGATTCTTGGAATGGTAGCAGGAATTGCAGTTTCTGTTTTTGGATATCAGTACAAATTTCAGAATATGATACCAAAACAAAACACACAAGAATTTCCAGCAACACATTGGTTAATGATGTCTTCTCATGGAGTTGGGCGATATGATAGTGGTGATGTGTGGTTTACTTCACAACTTTCAACGCAAAAACAAAAAAAAGAAAAGACAATTGAAAAAACAATTCATAATTATAAAGAGCTTGGGATAAAGGGAACTATACAGTTATCTGGAGTGAAGTTAAGAGAAGTCTGGCTGACAGGAGATGATGATTTTACAAAAATGTCTTATGTTTCAACAGATTATGGAACAGCAAACGAGTTCTTAAATGGAAAGCACAATGGATGGATCTTAATGTACAGCTATCTGATGCGGATGGCGGTCTGGTGCTTTGCATTAGTGGCAGCGATTGGAATGCTCAGAAAAAGAAACCCATGGAATTATGTTGTGATGCTTACATTACTTGGAGGAATGATCTTCCATGTATTCTGGGAAGCAAATCCAAAGTATAGCATATGCTTTATGGGTGTAATGATGTTTATGATGGTAACAGGAATTGAAAATCTTTGTGAAGAAGAAAAGAAAGAACAAAAACAAAAGATTTCAACGGGGAATGTTATGTTATGTTTGGTCGGAATCGGATTGATTGTATGTTTGCAGCCAATGCATAATTATTTAAAACAAAATCCAGAGGCGTTAGATCAATCTTATGCAGTTAGTCAGTTTGCACAAAGTCAGACGTTGAATCTGTCATTGAAGAAGAATGAAGCAATAAAACAAAGTTTTCTTACAAAAATCAGGTTTCAGAATATTACATTCAATTTATTAAATAATGAGAATGATTTTACTGTGCGTCTGCTTGATGAAACAGGAAAAGTAATGGAAAGCGCACGACAAGATCAATTATCTTATGCGCAAAATCAATATGAGTGGAAGTTAAACAAAATTAAGAATTCTGGGACATATGCAATAGAGATTGTAAATCAGAAAAAAGATCAAAAATACAAACTTCCGGTATACTGGACTGGAAATTATGATGCATACCCAAATGGATGTATGTATAGGAGTAACAAGAAGATTGGGAAAGCAGATCTGGTATTTCGTGTATATCAATAAAAATTTAGAAAGAAAAATGCAGGTGTATAATTTGAAATACAGCTGCATTTTTTATACCATATTGTATTATTGCCAATCCGTAGCTTTTACCCAATTTTCATAATCATTAAAATATTCATACATTCGAATCGCACCACGGTCAAAATAGTTTTTAAAGATCAGAGCATGCTTCTTCTGAGCAACATCAGAAGGGAGTTTTGCAAGACCTTCTGGAATAGCATCCTGTGTGTAGAATTTTTCAAAGTAATATAATTTATCGTAATGCTCAGCATTTTCATGACTTACAGCAGTGACTAATTCATCTGTTTTTTTATGATGCTGATGTCCGTATTCGCCATCAGGATTGTGTGTTACGATCTTGCTCCAGTTACGATAATTCATGATACGCCGGATATCCTGTGTGATATAGTTAGTATAAGGACCCCATGCAACCTGATGTCTGCGATAGAGGTCAGGATAGCGGAGAATCACATGTTTTGCCCCGATATCATTCATCGCAGAGTCAAAATCCCTAGCTCGACTATCATAAGAGCCATTGGTTAGGCAAACAACAAAATAGTTATTTCCAGTTTCTTTTAATTCTTTAATTTCCTGAATCATATTTCCACCACCCCATAAGAGGTCATCATCTGGATGGGCAATGATCATCAGACGGTCCCCATCTTTTAAGTCAAAATAATCCAAATCTTCAGTAGATAATAAACCATTTTCAGCAGTGACAGTGATCGTGATATTGCACTTTCTGCTTGGATTTTTTATAGAAGTTGCGGTGATCACAGCAACACCAACTCCACGGGTAGTTACATGACCATTCTCATCGACAACGGCAACGGTATCATTGTTTGTGCTCCAGGTAAGTTTTTTGTCAGATGCATTCCATGGTTTGAAATTCACAGATAAAGTCCTGAAAGTTCCGTAAGGCATACTGATCTTTTGATGCCTTGTTGTTAATTTCTTTAATGGAATCGTTACATGAAAACGTCGTTTCAAGATAACTTTTTTATATTTTGCAGTCATTGTTATGTTGCCTTCTTTTAAAGGTGTGATAACACCAGATTTACTGATCGTGGCAATGGATTTATCACTGCTTTGAAAAGTAACGGAAGCAAGAGATGCATTCGCAGGCTTGAGAGAAACATTCCAACGATATTTGTTCGGATATTTGATCAGTGTTTCAGAAGCAGCATCTTCTTCACAGGAAATTGCTTTGATGGCAATTTCAGGTGTTACTTTTACTTTAATAGATTTTTTGCAATGACCTTACCAGATTTTGTTCTGACCACATGACGGATCACTGACTTACCGGTTTTCTTTGGTGTCAGGATACCTTTTTTTGATACTTTTACAACTCTAGGATTAGAAGATTCCCATTTGATTTTGTAGGAAGCTTTTTTCTTCTTAGAGTATCGAACAGATAGTGTCTGGCTGGATTTTAAAGGTAACTTGATAGATTTTTCTGCATTGGTAAAATAGATTTTAAATTTTTTACCTTTGGCATATGTCTGGTGAGGACATAAGATAACAGACATGACAAGAAACAGATTCAGGCATGCCAGTTGTAAATATTTGCGTTGAACTTTCATTGATCACATCCCCTTTTTGTTTATTTGTAAATTAGCTCAAACAGGATAATTATAGACCGGTTGGCAAAAAAATACAAGCTTTTGCGGTGTATATAAAGTAAAAGTTTTTACAAAAGTATTACATTGTGATATAATACAGGTCAGTAAAATTAAGAGGAGTAAGATTGAATGAAGTTTACAAAGGAACATACAATGCAGATGAAAGGGATTGCGATCATTATCCTGTTGTTTCATCATTGCTTTTTGAATGCACAGCGTTGGGCTACGGTTCCGTATGAGAAACTTGCGACGACGAAGGGATGGGGGTATTACCCAATTTCGTTTGCACCATTTTCTTCTCATACGATACAATATCTTGCTAGTTTTTCAAAGATATGCGTAGCCATGTTTGTCTTTATGACTGGATACGGAATGTGGGTTTCTTATGAGAGTCAGAAAAAGAAAACAACGATGAGTAATTATATAAAGAAACGAATGGTCACATTAATGACAGGATTTTTGATCATTTTTGTTGTGACAGAGATTCTTGCGATTCCAACTGGACGTTTTATAGAAGTTTATGGACATGATTTTCGTAGTGTGGTCTATATGATCATTGATGCATTAGGATTAGCAAAATTACTTGGAACACCGTTATTTTGTCTGACATGGTGGTATATGAGTCTTGCAATCGTTTTGATCATGATTTTTCCATTTGTACATTCAATTATGGAAAAATATCAATGGGTCGTGGTTGTTGCATCTATTATCGTTCCAAGAGCTTGTGGATTTGGACAATCAACAGATTTGTTCCGATATCTATTAGCATACACACTGGGAATGTATTTTGCACAACATGACTTGCTTGCGAGAATAAAAGAAAAATTTATGGAACAGAATGTGGCAGGAAAACTGTTGTCTCTGATAGTATCATTGATAGGTTTGGCAGTTATCATAAAATGCCGACAAAATGCATGGATTGGATGGAAATATCTAGATTTTTGGGATGGCTTTGCAGCAATGTATGTGATCGTAAATTCATATATTTATATATTAAATGGAAAATGGATCGTAAAAGGATTAGGCTTCCTTGGAAAACATTCTATGAATATTTTCTTGATTCATTCATTTTACAGAGACGTATTTTTCCATGAATTTACATATTCATTTTATTATGCATGGTTAGATTATATAGTACTTATGGCAATTTCATTGGTGACATCGATTGTATTAGAATGGTTTAAGAAATTAATTCGATATGAGAAGTTTATAGATTGGGTCAAAAGATTAGTAACAAAAGAAGGAGTAACAGTACATTGAAAAAAGAAAAGAAATCATCAATATTTTGGATATTGATCATATTTTTTGTATTATTTTCCATTTGGCAGTTATGGGTGCCGGAAGCACTGGATGATTGGCGATGGGGAAGTGAAGTAGGGATCATGAGATTAAAAACGTGGTTTGAAGGATATAATGGACGTTACTTTGGAGATATTTTGGTCATTGTTTTAACAAGATTGCCGATCGTATTGAGAAGTATGGCTATTTCTGGGATAATGACCGCAATGTTATACTTGATATATCAATTGACAGAATATAAGATATTATCATTTTTAATTTGTGCTTTTTTTGTAGTCAATATTCCAACAAGCTTAATGAGTCAGACGTATGGATGGGTATCAGGATTTTCAAATTTCTGTGTTAGTGCAACGATGATTCTTGGATTTTTGCTATATCATATATCTATTTTCAAAGAAAAGAAAGTGTCGAAGTTGAAAACAGGGATTTCAATGATCAATGCATTTCTTGGAAGCTTGGTTCTTGAAAATTCAACGGTATATCTAATTGTACTAAGTATCGCTTTTTTAATTATTTATGGTGTACAATATAAGAAGCTGCATAAAGGAATGTTACTTCATTTGATCATGGTTGGTATTGGTGCATTTTGGATGTTCTCGAATAGCGCATATCGTATGGCTGCGGCACATACATCACAAGGAACAGGAAAAGAGATCGCAGCGTTTGAATTAAGCTTTGAATGGTTTGCCTCTGCATTAAAGGTATACGCAGACACGATCATTAACTATTGGATCATGCCCAATCATTTATTAAATATAGTGACATGTGGAATGATTTTGATATTGCTTCAAAAGAGAAAGAAGAAAGGACAAGGATTGTTCTTGCTTCTGTTCAGTGGTTTTTTAGCATTTTATATATTTAATTTTATGAATCTTGGTATATGGAAAGATTATTTGGCATGGGGCAATGCAGCGCAGGCTGTAATAGCAACGACGTATTGTTTAGCATTGGTGGCTTTTAGTGCATGGTTTATTACAGATTTTAAGGATAAGGTGATCGTTCAGATCATTTTATGGTCACAACTGATTTTAATGGGACCATTGATCGTTGCAAGTCCGATTGCAATTCGTTGTTTTTATGTAACATATATCTTTTTCGTTTTATATCTTGGAGTATTGTTATCGTATAGTATACGAAGTGGATTTTTAAAGATAAGCAAAGGATATTTAAACACAGGGATCATGATGTGTATTTTCTTTGTGATGATCGGAAATATTGGTGTATATTATTTTGTTCATGGACAAGTGAATGACAGACTTCAATATATACAAACACAGATAAAACAAGGAGAGAAGAAGATTGAATTAAAGGAAATACCGCTTGGAGATACATACTGTTATGGTTTAGATGTATATAATCCAGCATGGGTATGGCGTTATAAGATGTATTATAATATCCCAGGAGATATTGAATTGAAATTCCCAGAGAGATAGGAGTAAGTGATGAGAGAGATAAAAGTAAGTGTTATCATACCAATTTATAACGTAGAAGAATATTTGGAAGAATGTCTGCAATCAGTTGTAGATCAGACATTAGAGGATCTGCAGGTCATCATGGTTGATGATGGTTCTTTGGATGGAAGTACAGACATTGCCAAGAAATTTGCTAGTCGATATGATCATTTTGAGTATGTAAGACAGGTAAATGGTGGACTTGGAAATGCGAGAAATACAGGAGTGAAGTATGCAAAAGGAAAATACATTATTTTTCTTGATTCAGATGATATTGTTCCAGATGATGCATACGAGAAAATGTATCTTGCAGCAGAGAAAAATCATAGCGAGATGGTAGTTGGAAGTGTTGCGAGATTTGACTCAAAGAAAGACCATATATCGAATCTGCATGAAATTGCATTTAGAAAATATATCGATAAAACACATATTACAGACAATACGGATCTGATTTATGATACAACCTCATGGAATAAATTAATTTTGAAAGAGTTTTGGGATCGTAATCATTTTGAATTTCCAGAGAGAATTCTCTATGAAGATATTCCAGTAACGATTCCTATGCATTATCTTGCTAATAATGTGACAATGGTGCAGGATGTCTGTTATCGTTGGAGAATTCGTGATGGAGCTAATAAGTCTATTACGCAGAGAGCAGATGACTTTACGAATATGAGAGATCGTATTACCGTTTTACGTATGGTAGATAAGTTCTTTGAGGAGAATGTCAAAGAACAAGAATTATGGGATGCAAAATATTATAAATGGTTATATATTGATCTGATGATCTATGTGAACAACTGTATTTATCTTTCAGATAACAGAACACTCGAGATGATGAAGATCATTAAAGATTATATAGAAGAAACAATTCCTTTAGAAACGATCGATAAGTTACCAGTTTTATATCGTGAAAAATATGTGGCTTTGATGAATCTGGATGAAAAACGATTAGTAAAACTGCGTCAATATGAAGTTGATAATTATAAGAATTTAAAGATCGTGAAAAAGGGCAACAAATATATTGGAAAATTCCCGAAAGCGATCGTAACTGGTGATAAGGCAGATATGACAGAGGCATTAGATCAGTGGAGACTTACTCAATTGATTTATGATGTGGCATGGCAGAAAGAGCAATGTGTGATCGAAGGATATGTATTCTTACGAGGATTATCTGTGCCAAATGTAAATGTACAAAAATTATCAGCACATTTGGTATGCTTAAGTACAGGAGAGAAGATTCCACTGGAAATACAAAGTATTAAGTCACAATATGCACAGAAGAAATTTGGCTTAAAAATTGATAACGAGACAAAACAGATCCATTTAGCAAATTATAAAGGTTGTGGATACCGGATCATACTGGATGCAGCCAAGATCAGAGAATTAAAGCTTGATGGAGAATACCATATATTATTAACTTATGAGAGAGACAGATGGAAGAAAGAGACTATTTTAAGAGGAATCTTAAAATCTCTTGGTAATAAATTGGACAAGAAAACATATTTTAAAGATCATATGCTGATCGAACTTAGCAAGTCTTACAGATATGATTTTAAAGTAAAAATTTCACAAAAGAACATCGAATTAAATGATATGAAATTGGACGGTGATCAGTTAAGATTAAAACTTTCTGAGAAAGTTGATGCATTATATGAAGCGAAAGATGCACATAATGCGGAAATCTTAAAAGCAGCTATAACACAGGAAGATGTTTCTGTGGATATTTCAGATATTCCAGAAAATAAACGATATATTGCAGTTAAAAAAGGTAATTTATTTATTCCTGTATACAAAGAAAAGAAAAAGAGAATCTTTGTAGAAAACCAGAAGAATCAGTTAGTAGAAGAAACATCAGGAGATCATAGATGTTACTTGTTAAATCGAAAGGCAGTACCTGTGATACGAGATGTAAAACAGAATGAGGAACAGTTTTCATTTGAGATCATAAACAAAAATATCGGTAACTGGCAGAGAGCAACATTGTATGTAGAAGATCCATTAGAAGAAGAAAAGATTATTCTTGGAACAGGATCCGTGAATCAACATGGAGAAGAGGAGAAAGTTGTCATTTCTTTAAGTTTAAAGGACGAAAAAATCATCAAGAATCTTTATGCAAGACGTCGTCAGGTGTTTATTTTATATGAAAATAATGAACAGCAGAAGGTATGTGCACTTGGTGGGGAACATAAAGTTTTTGATAAAAAATACTACACGAAAGAAAGAAGATATCGATTTATTATTGATCCAGAAGATGATTTTCTGTATTTTACTACGCTGAGGGTCAAGGAATTCCTGACAAGAAGTGCGAAGAAAAGAGCTTTTGTCAACAGATTCTTATATCCGTTATTAAGACTTCTTCCATTAAAGAAAAAATGGATCGTATTTGAATCTATGTGGGGAAGTAAATTTAGCTGTAACCCTAGATATTTATATGAATATATTGATAAGAATCATCCAGATTATACGTGTATCTGGTCATTAAAAGATGAATGCATTCCGATCACGGGAAATGGTATTAGAGTCAGAAGACTATCTTGGAAGTATTTATATTATATGGCAAGAGCAAAATACTTTGTGAATAATGTAAATTTTGCTGATTCTTATGAGAAGAGAAAAGGGCAGATTGAAGTACAGACGATGCATGGAACACCATTAAAGACAATTGGATTGGATGTACCAGGCGATTTCCCTACAAAGAAATCAGAAAAGAAGTACATTAGAAAGTGCAAACGTTGGGATTATCTGATCGTGCAAAGTAAGTTTGTTGCGGATCTTGCACCATCTGCATTTAAATTTGAAAACACGATCATGGATACTGGATATCCAAGAACAGATATTTTGTATTCTTCTAATAACGAAGAAGAAATGGGCAGATTAAAAGAAAAATTAGGACTTCCAAAAGATAAGAAAGTCATCATGTATGCACCAACATGGAGAGTGCGTGATAAGTTTGAATTAATGCTAGATCTTGAGAAGATGAAGGAAAAATTTTCAGATGAATATGTATTGATCTTAAGACTGCATCACTTTTCAGCAAAAGGTTGGAAAGGAGTTCCAGCAGATGGATTTGTGTATGATCTTACGGATTATGAATCTATTGAAGATTTATATATCATTACAGACATCCTGATCACAGATTATTCTTCTGTAATGTTTGATTATGCAGTTCTCGACAGACCAATGTTATTCTTTACATATGATCTGGATGAATATAGAGATAAGCTTCGTGGATTTAATATTGATATCGAAAAAGAAGCACCAGGACCATTACTATATACGTCTGATGAGGTGTTAGATGCGATTGAGCATCTGGATGAAACGATTGAAAATTCAAAACAGAGAGTCGATGCATTCCATGAAACATACATTCCATATGAATGTGAAAATTCATCTGAAAAAGTATTTAATATGATGCAGGGAAAATAAAAACAAACAATGCCATAAGGCAGAACAATCTTTAAGAAGGTCATTGAAAGGTTTAAGAAGGAAACATGGATAAAATAAGAAAAATTATTCGATTTGTAAAAAGATTATTTCCAAAAACTCCAAAGATGAAATTTATCTATGCCTGGTATTATAAACATGGCAAGATCAATGAAAAACAAGCACTCTTTGAGTCATTTCACGGCAAGGATGTGTCAGATTCATCCTTGGCGATCTTGCAGGAGTTTTTGAAAATGCCGGAATCAAAAGATTTCAAGATCTATTTTGCGACGAATGATAAGAAACGTGATCAGAAATTTATTGATTCTATCGGATTGAAGGTAGAACTTGTAGATATTGCAGATTTTAAATATGTAAAAGTGCTTGCAACATCCAAGTATCTGATCAATAACAGTTCTTTTCCGGCGTATTTCATTCGAAGAGATGAACAGGTGTACCTACAGACATGGCATGGAACACCGTTAAAGACATTAGGAAAACGAATGCGTTTTGGAATTGAATCCATGTATAATGTGCAACATAATTTCTTACATGCCAACTACATCATGTTCCCAAATGAATTTACAAGAAAAGCGATCATGGAAGATTATAATCTGGAAGCTTTGTATACAGGAACTGTTGTGATGAATGGATATCCAAGAAACAGTATTTTTATGGATCATGAGAAAGCTGATCAGGTAACAAAGAAACTTGGAAATGAAGATTATACAACGATGGCATATATGCCGACATGGCGTGGACAGAGTAATCATGATGTGAATACCTCTGAATATAGCAGAGAGATCAATCAGCTGTTACATTATCTTGATGAGAATTTAAAGGATGATCAGAAATTATATGTAAACTTTCATCCAATTGTGCAGAAGTTTGTAAAGATGGATAATTATGAACATATTTATCCATTTCCAAGTGGTGTTGACAAATATGAATTTTTGAATAGTGTTGATGCACTGATCACAGATTATTCAAGCGTATTTTTTGATTACTCGATTACAAGAAAACCAATCATATTATATATGTATGACTATGAAGAATACATGCACGATAGAGGAATGTATTTTGATATCAAAGAATTGCCATTTAGAAAGATCTATGACAAGGAAGCATTAAGAGATTGTCTGGTCAACGAGACATTCCGCGAGGATTCTTATGAAAATGATATGGAATATACAGAAAAATATATTCAGTATGATTCTATTGATGCTGCAAAGAATATGGCAGAACTTGTTTTTCATGGAAATATGTGCGATATGCCAACGATCGATTACAGTTTTAACAAAGAAAAGAAACGAAGAGTTTTGCACTATCCAAATGTAAAAACAGCACAGACGATCGATACGATCGCACAGATTGCTAAGAAAGATGAAGATGTAGTGATCTTTGAAAAACGTTTCTTCAATCCAGAATTAAGCAGTCATTTACATGATAATTATCTTGATGATTTTGATTATATTTTTATTACACGAACACTTCCAAGAACCTATGCAGAAGAAGTGTTAAAGAGAAAGAGTGCCAAGGTCAGAAAAGAACTTCATAAGAGGGAGATCAAGAGATGCTTTGCAGATCTTCCAGTATATTCAAAGTTTGAGACAGAATACTATCATGGAGAAGCAGGAGAGACATTTTCTTTCAATAAGAAAAAAATGATCAATGCATCCATGCGAGTAATGGAAGACCATTTGGAGATTAAGTTTGAGGAAGGCAAGAAAGGTCAGCCAAAGAAGCTGTTACTTGTAAATAAGAAAAGTCAGATCATTTATACAAGGGATCTAACAGAAAAAGAATGGAAAGATCATTGTATCAAGGAATATTTTGATGAATTTCTTTCGCTTGAAATTGCAGATATGAACGGAAGATATCAGTTGATGATCGAATTAGAAGATGAAAATGGCAACAAACTGCCATATTTCTTTGTAGATCGTAAAGAATATGCAAAACGCAAAGAAGTGATGGATGAATTAGATAAATCTTCTGTATATATGACAGGGATCAAGAAACATGATATTACTTATCAGAATACATTCGAACCTGCGGATACAAGTGTGATTCCTTATATGAATGAAGTAGATGGAAGATTTTCTGTATTTATGGGAGATCAGGCACAGTTATCTGTTCGTAATATGCGTGGACAAGTACTGAAATTCAAGATCAAGGGTTCAAAAGTTCATGTGAAAATGAAATATAAAAACAAAGAAGCTGGAATCAAAAATGTCATATTATCATATCGAAGTAAAGTGGAGACGATCGATTATCCATTTGAATATAAAGTAACGAGGTCAGGTGATCATTATATTATTGATGCTCAGATTGATATGTCGGTATTATCACTGGAAGAACTGTTTTGGGATGTATTTGCTGTAACAGAGAAGAATGGAGAAGAAGTAAGAGTAAGTGCATATTGGAGCAGATGGCAGAGATTAAAATTATTACTGATGAATTATCAATGTGATGTTGATAAAGAGCATATTATTTTCCCTTATTCGACGATCACATGCAAAATGGCATTTACTTATCGTACAAGATCAAAATATGATGGATTTGATGTAAAGATCAAGGAATTAGCAGCTTTTGGTGTTTATACGTTGTTATTACCATATTGGAAAAAGAAACGAGTATGGTTAGTATTTGAAAAATTCTGCTCTATGGCGCAGGATAATGGATATTATTTCTTCAAATATTGTATGGAGCAGCTTCCAAAAGAAAAGAAGCAGCATATTTATTATATTCTCGATACAGATTCTGCTGATTATGATAAGATGAAGCAATATGGAAAGCATGTGATTCCATTTATGAGTTTTCGACATATTTTATATTCACTTGTTGCTAATTTATATATAGCTTCTGATTCAAAGAAACATTTATATACATGGAGAGCAAAACCAAATGTGATCTCAAATCGTATTTCAAAACATAATATCTTGTTTTTACAGCATGGGGTGACAGCATTAAAACGTGTACATCCGATTTTTGGAATGAAAGGTTCAAGTCCTATGACTCATTTTACAACGACATCAAGATTTGAGCATAAGATCATTGTAGAGAATTTTGGATATGAAGATGGAGATGCACCGATTCTTGGATTTACGAGATGGGATGTTCTGGAAGATACTTCAAAACCAGAGGAAAAGATCATTCTTGCAATGCCGACATGGAGATCATGGTTGGAAGAAAAGAGTGCAGAAGAGTTTAAGGCAAGTGATTATTATAAAAACTATATGAAACTGTTACAGAGTCAGAAACTTGCAAGAATCTTAAAAGAAAATGATGTTAAATTGATTTTTTACATTCATCCAAAGTTTAAAGATTATTTGAGTGAGTTTAATGTCAGTGGAGATAATATTGAGTTGATTCCATTTGGAACAGAGCCATTAAATGAGATCATGAAGAAATGTTCTATGCTGATCACAGATTATTCTAGTGTATGCTGGGATGTATGTTATCTTGATAAACCCGTATTATTCTATCAGTTTGATTATGATATGTATATGCAGGCGCATGGAAGTTATCTGGATATGGAGCATGAACTATTTGGAGAACGTTATACAGAATATGAGAAATTGATCGATGGAATTGAAGAGTATATTCACAATGGATTTAAAGAAAAAGAAGAATATACAAAATTAAAAGATTATTATTTTGAATATCGTGATAATGATAACAGTAAACGTACGTATGAATATATCATAAGCAAAGGATATTAAAATGGACAAAAAGAGGAGAATAAAATATATAGATTTGTGCAAAGGCTTAGGAATCTTGATGGTAACATGGGGACATATTACCAAGCTTGATAATCCAGTCGATACGTGGGCGGCATCATTCAAGATGGCAATTTTCTTTGTTGCCGCCGGATATCTGATCCGGTATGCAGATTCTTATCGGACACAGACATTAAAGGGATATTCAGTAAAGTTATTGAAATCATTGATGCTGCCATATGTATTGTTTAGTATTTTGTCGATTGGCTTTCGATTTGCAACGATGATCATGAAACACAGAATTGATATTCCGGCGATCAAATCTTATATTTTGGCAACGATCACATTAAGAGGAACATTTGCACTATGGTTTTTACCGGTGTTATTTATTGCGGAGATCCTGTTTTTCTGTCTTATCAAATATCTTCCGAAATGGATGAGGATCGTGATATTGATCGTGATACCTGTTTTTGGAATTTGGGAGTCTTATTTTATCAGACACTTGATCGTTTCAGTGGATCCATTAACATTTGAAAGAATATCATTTTTGATCTTACCGATCAGTAAAGCATTGATCGCATTATGGTTCTTGGAGATAGGACATATTGGATGTATGTTATTCAGTAAAGTAACATCCAGAGAAATCCGATTTATGATCGGACTGGTATTTACAATTGGAAATATCTTCTTATCACAGCAAAATAATGGTGTAGATTTAAATAATATGTCTTTAGGTATTCACCCACCACTATTTTTTGTTACAGGAATCATTGGATCTTTTGGAGCACTATTTGTCTTTGAATTTCTTGAAGATTATGTTTCATTTACGATACTGAATTATTTTGGAAAGAATTCTTTGATATTAATGTGTACACAAAGACCGTTTTATATTATTTCTACTGCAACTGCAGGATGGAAGATCATATCAGGAATGCCAGGGATCATGGCATGGAGATATTATATTGACTGCCTTGGGGCAATGATCCTTGTGATGATCATTGAATATTCAATAATAACATTTGTTAATACAAAAGCTAAATTTTTGATCGGAAGATTTTAGATAGTTGAATAATCTGTTAAGGAATAGTATAATAGCAAGGTGTAAATTAAAAATATCAAAATGGAGAAGTACAGTGAAATCTTATATTGAAAATTTTAAAAAGTACAGATTCCTTTTATGGGAACTTGTAAAGAAAGGTGTTAAGTTAAAATACAGAAGATCATATTTAGGTATTTTATGGACACTGTTAGAACCGTTAATGACAATGATCGTACTAAGTGTAGTATTTGGTACATTGTTTGGAAACAAGGATCCACATTTCCCAGTATATATCTTATGTGGACGTTTGATGTATAGTTTCTTTTCATCTGCGACAAATGGTGCGATGAAAGCGATCAGGACGAATGCAGGAATGATCAAGAAAGTATATGTGCCAAAATATATTTATCCATTATCCAGTGTATTGTTTAATTATATTATTTTTGCTATCTCTTTGATCGTGTTGGTAGTAGTATCTATTGTTTTGAAGGTATATCCAACCATTTATCTGGCACAGGCGATCATTCCATTAATCTTATTACTGATCACAGCTTTTGGAGTTGGAATGATCCTATCTACGATGGCAGTATTCTTTAGAGACTTAGAATATTTATGGTCTGTAGGATTAATGATCATTATGTATGCTTCAGCAATTTTCTACAAACCAGAGAAGTTATTAAAATCAGGTTTTGGATGGATCTTAAAATGTAATCCATTATATCTTTTGATCCATAATTTTAGACAGGCTGTTTTTGGTATGCCGATGAATATGAAGTTTTTAGCTGCATCCATCGTGTTTGCAATCGTAAGTGTTATTGTAGGATTGATTTTCTTCTATAAGAAGCAAGATGAATTCATTCTGCATATTTAGGAGGGTATCATGGCAAAGAAAGAAGTATTGAAAGTTGAACATGTTGGAATGAAGTTTAACTTAAGTCAGGAAAAGGTTGATGATCTGAAAGATTATGTGATCAAGTTATTGAAACATCAGATTTCATATAATGAATTCTGGGCATTAAAAGATATTAATTTTACTCTTAACAAAGGGGATCGACTTGGAATCCTTGGATTGAATGGAGCTGGAAAGAGTACACTGTTAAAGGTTATTGCAGGGGTATTAAAAGCAACGGAAGGAACTGTGACAGCTAAGGGGAAGATCGCTCCATTGCTTGAATTAGGTGCTGGATTTGACCAACAGTATACAGGACGTGAGAATATTTATCTTTATGGAGCAGTTCTTGGATTCTCAAAGAAGTTCTTAGATGAGAAGTTAGATGAGATCATAGAGTTCTCAGAACTGGGCAAATTTATAGATGTCCCAGTTAAGAACTATTCTTCAGGTATGAAATCAAGACTTGGATTCTCTGTTGCAACATTGGTGGAACCAGATATCTTGATCCTGGATGAAGTATTATCTGTCGGAGATGCGAAATTCCGAAAGAAAAGTGAAGCAAAGATCATGAGTATGTTTGACAAAGGAGTTACAGTATTATTTGTATCTCATTCTTTAGATCAGGTAAAGAGATTATGTAATAAGGCAATCCTACTTGAAAAAGGAAAGATCATTTCTCATGGATCGATTGAAGAAGTAAGTAAAGTATACGAAGAGAAAACAAAGTAAGATAGAAGACACGGAGGTGTGATATGAGAAAAGTAATCACATATGGAACATTTGATTTACTGCATGCGGGACATATCAATTTATTGCGCAGAGCAAAAGAATTAGGTGATTATTTAATTGTAGTTGTATCAACAGATGAGTTTAACTGGAATGAAAAACAGAAAAAATGTTATTTCAGTTATGAAGAAAGAAAAAAACTGGTAGAAGCAGTTCGTTATGTGGATCTTGTGATTCCAGAAGAAAATTGGGATCAGAAGATTTCCGATGTGAAAGAATATCATGTAGATACATTTGTTATGGGAGATGACTGGAAAGGTAAGTTTGATTTCTTAAAAGATTACTGTGAAGTCGTATATCTTCCAAGAACAGAAGGAATTTCTACAACAAAGATCAAACAGGATCTTGGATTAAACGGAACAACAGCGAATAAATAGCAAGAGTTATGAATTAAGATATAAGAGGAATTTCGTTGACAATAGAGGTTATGAACGGCTAGAGACGGAATTCTTCTTTTCTGCGTTATCAAACAAAAAGAATTTAAGATAATGCTATCGATGAAAGGATTAGTTTTTGATGCATTTTATAGAAATTAGCAATATTTTTAAAAGTGAAAAAAAGAGATATAAAGTTACCGCAGTTTTAAAATTACTGGTCATGTTTGCATTGCTTGGATTCTTTTTATCAAATAAGCCAATGTATCATGTGCAGACTGATTTTTACCTGAAACGTATGGGATTTGTATTTTTGGCATGTTTTTGGATGGTATTTGTAACAGTTTGCGACATTCGTTTGAGTCAGAAGGTTGACAGGGCTTTTGTGATCATTCTTGGAGTGATCGCACCAGTTATGGGATGGATCTTGTCAGAATTTTTGATCAATGAAGCAGAGTGTGCATTTCCGCCGACACAGTTCTATCAGAAAGAGCCACTTTGGATCGTTCTAAGTCTTGCAATGATCATTTTGGTGGATCTGCTGATCATATTTTTGACAAACAGCATCAGAGTTGGATCAGTGATCGTACCATTTGTATTGTTTATCTTTGCGGTAGTTGTATGTGTTGTATATGAATTTCGCGGGATTCCGATGATGGCACCAGATATTTTAACAGTACAGACGGCTACTAGCGTGATGGGTAATTATACATTCAAATTGACGTTTGAACAATATAGTGTGATCTTGGTATGTATGGCATTTTTCTTTACATTTTTAAGACTTCATGAGGTAAAGGTTACAGAAAAAAGAGTATTTCACATTGCAGGATTTATTGTTGTTGCATTAGGATGCGGATTGTTCACAAATCAGATCATACTGTCTGATTTTATGGAAGAGCACCAGATCAATATTCGTATGTTCCGTCCAATGGAAAGTTATCAAAAATATGGAGGTGTGCTGACATTTGCAAGAAGTGTTGGATATGCGGTCGTGAAGAAGCCAGAAGGATATACAACAGCGAAGGTTGATCAGATCATTCAGGAATATGAAAAGAAATCAGCGAATGAACAGCAAAGTACAGCAAAGCAATATCCGAATATCATAACAGTTGTCAATGAAACATTCGCAGATATTAAGGTGCTGGGAGATTTTAAGACGAATGAAGATTATATGCCCTATTTCCATAGTTTGAAGAAGAATTGTGTGACAGGATATACGTATGCATCGATTGTAGGTGGTCAGACAGCGAATACAGAATTTGAATTGTTGACAGGAAATACTCTTGGGTTTTTATCAGCTGGAACGACAGCATTTCAGCTTTATATTCATGGGCAGATGCCTTCACTAGTTAGTAATCTAAAGGCAGAAGGATATTCTGGAAATAAAGCGATGCATCCGTTCAATCCGTATAATTATAATCGACCAGCTGTATATAAAGATTTTGGATTTACGGATTTTATTGATAAATTTGACTTTCCTAAGAATGTAAAAAGGGTTAGAGAGTATATTTCTGATGAGGCAAATGTAGATCGCATTATTTCTGAATATGAAAAGAATCGTAAGAAGACAGATCAGCCATTTTATATGTATAATATGACGATCCAGAATCACAGCCCTTATGATAAGGATGCAGCCAACTTTAAACAGCCGATCAAGATTGAAAGCAGCAAATATGATGCTGAGGCCAATAGATATCTAAATCTGATCAAATATTCAGATGACAGTTTAAAACAGCTGACAGGTTATTTTGAAAAATGTAAAGAGCCAACGATCATTTTATTTTTAGGAGATCATCAGCCAAGATTGACAGATGAATTTATGAATAAGATCACAAACGGTCAATATCAGACTTGGAGCAGCGAACAGATGATGAAGCGTTATCAGGTACCATTTGTGATCTGGGCTAATTATGACATTAAAGAACAGCATATAGAGAAGACAAGCATGAACTATATCCAAAGTATCTTGACCCAGACAGCTGGAGTAAAGATGACAGGATATCAGAGATTTTTAAATGAGGTCCGAAAAGAAGTTCCAACGATCACATCGCAGGGATATTGGGGAAAGAATGGAAAATTTTATCAGATTAATGATAAAGGATCACCATATTATGGTATAATACAGAAGTATCGTATGATTCAGTACAATATGATGTTTGATAAGAAGAATCGCAGAGATTCATTCTTTGAAGTAAGTAAATAGGAGTGCACGTATGAAGCAACTGATTAAGAATATTACGATTCAGATATATAAAGTATTAACATATCTGATTCCAGTAAATAAAAAGATGATTATATTTCAGAGCAGCAATGGACGTAACTATACAGGAAATCCAAGATACATCTATGAAGAGATGGTAAGAGAAGGCCTTGATCAAGAATATGAATGTATCTGGTTTTTCTTTGATACAAGTATAGAAGTTCCAGGTAAATGCAAGAAGATACGGAATAATTATTTCCCATATTTTTGGTATTTAATGAGAGCAGGAATCTGGGTATTTGATAGTCGTCAGCCATTATATGTGCGTAAGAAGAAGCATATCACATACATTCAGACATGGCACGGAACACCGCTTAAGAAGCTTGCGCTTGATATGGACCGAATGGATATGGGTGGAAGTACGGATATTGAGAATTATCATGAACAGTTTAGAGTAACATGTAAGGATTGGGATTATCTTGTATCACAGAATAAGTTTTCTACAGATATTTTCAGATCATGTTTTGCATTTAAAGATCGTCCAATCTTACAGATCGGATATCCAAGGAATGATATTTTGATCAATGATAATTCTCCTGCTAAGATCAGAGAATACAAAGAAAAACTTGGACTTCCATTGGATAAGAAGATCATATTATATGCTCCAACTTGGAGAGATAATGAATATAGCGAGAAAGGAAAGTACAAATTTGCTTCAAAACTAGATTTTGATAAAGCAAAGGAGGAATTATCAGATGAATATATATTCATTGTAAAATATCATTATCTTGTATCAGATAAGATTGATTGGACACCATATAAAGGATTCGTTTATACATTCGACGAGACAAAAGATATTGCATGGTTATACCTTGTGTCAGATATGTTGATCACGGACTATTCTTCTGTAATGTTTGATTATAGTATTCTTAACAGGCCGATGTTATTCTTTGCATATGATCTGGAAGACTACAAGGAGAATCTGAGAGGATTTTATTTTGACTTTGTCAATGATATTCCAGGACCGATTTCAAGAGATACAGATCAGTTGATCAAAGATATTAAAGAATATAATGAAGATAGTTGGAAAGAAAAATATAAGAATTATCATGATAAATTCAATGGCATAGATGATGGACATGCTTCACAGAAGGTCATTGACGTGATAAAGAAGGTAAGCAGATAGAGATCTGCCGAACAATAACACAGTCAGGAGGTTTGAAAACAATATGGTAACGATTCTGTTAGCGACATTGAATGGAGAGGATTATTTAAAAGCGCAGTTAGAATCAATTGCAGCTCAGACCTATGAAAACTGGCAGCTGGTCGTGGGTGATGATGGTTCTACGGATGGTACGATCAGCATTCTTGAAGAATTCAGTAAACAATATCCGGAACAAGTGACGATCATTAAGAATGACCCGCCACAGGGAAGTGCCAAAGACAATTTTATTTCACTGATTCAAAATTCTTACGGACCGTATTTTATGTTTTGTGATCAGGATGATGTGTGGAAACCAGATAAGATTTATCTGACATTACAGAAGATGGAAGCGTTAGAGGCAAGATATGGAGAGAAAACACCGATCTTGGTTCATTCAGATCTGTCAGTTGCAGATCATAACTTAGAGATGGTTGCAGAGTCATTCTTTCAGTATGCGAATATTCCAAAGAGAATTGTATTGAATCAATTGATGGTACAAAATTCTGTGACAGGGTGTACGATGATGATCAATCGTTGTCTGCAACAATATTTTTTACGGCCGTTACCGATGTCTAAGATCATCATGCATGATTATTGGGCGGCATTGATCGCGAAAGTGTTTGGCAAGATTGGTTTTGTAAATGAGCCAACGATGTATTACCGTCAGCATGGCAATAATTCTGTTGGTGCGAAAGATGCAAAGAATCCCGTCTTTTTGTATCATCGTCTCAAAGAAGGAAAGAACAGCTATCGTCGTATGATGATTGAATCTATGGAGCAGATGCAGGGATTTGTTGAGACATATGGGGAAGAGATCGATAATCTGGATGTTTATGAACTTCTTGAGAGTTATGGAGAATTGTATTATAAAGGAAAGATCAAACGATTGAGTTTTTATAAAAATCATCACGTATTAAAGGAAGGAAATATCCGAAAGCTGATGCAGTGGCTTTGGGGATAGGAATATTTATGAAAAAAGCATTAGGACTTGCAGGAAAATATGTGATCATGTTTCTGTCGTGTTTATTTCCAAGAAGCAGAAAGATATATATCTTTGGAGCATGGCTTGGAGAACAGTTTGCAGACAATCCAAAATATCTGTTTTTAGAAGCACAAGAGCATAAAGAGATCCGTCCGATATGGATCACGAAGAATGAATCAGTCTGCAGAAAAGTCAGGGAGCTTGGATATGAAGCTTATATGTTTGACAGTTTCAAAGGGATTTTAATGCAGCTTCGGGCCAAATATGTGGTAGTCTGCAATGGGATCAGTGATGTAAATCATACATTTATGGGACGAGCAGTATTCTTAAATCTTTGGCATGGGGTTCCATTAAAGAAAGTTGGCTATGATGATGATAAGGTCAAGAATTGGGATAGCAAGGGTCAAAAAATCCGAAGAATGATTCAGGAAATCCCATTAGGAAAAGAGTATGTAGTAGCAACAAGTGATTTTTATGCACCGATCTATGAAAGTGCATTTCGAAGATCAAAGAGACATATCATAACATTGGGACAGCCAAGGAATGATATATTCTATGATCAAAGTGGAAAATTTCATGCTTCTCATCAGTTGTCAAAAGCGGCAAAAGGAAAGAAAGTCATCTTATATACGCCGACACACAGGAAAGAAGGTAAAGTGGAATTTCCTTTGGAAGAACATTTTGATTTTAAAGTGCTCAATGATTGGTGTATCCAAAATGATATTTTGTTCGTGATCCGGCGCCATTTTTATCATAAAGATGAGAAAGTAGATTTCTCCATGTATTCTAATATAACAGATATCACAGAGAGATCCATGGATATTCAGGAATTATTAATGGATACGGATATTCTGGTTACAGATTATTCAAGCACATATATAGATTATCTATTACTGGACCGGCCGGTAGTCTTTTATAATTTTGATTATCAGGATTATCTGGAGCATGATCGTGGTATGTATTGCGATTATGAGAAGGCGGCTCCGGGATATAAGGCAGAGACATTTGAAGCCTTGATGGAAGAATTCGAACGTCTGGTACAAGGCGACGATCATTTTAAAGAGGTTAGAAGGCAGGCAAGGGATTTCTTTTATTGCAAAGAAGGCCAGGGAATGGTTGGCGAAACATTGTTAGGGATCTTGAAGAATATAAAATAAAAAGAAGCTTTTGATCTATGAGTGAATCCATAGATCGAAAGCTTCTTTTTGCATTTTGAGTTGATATTCAGGATTAATATCCAGCACGATAAATGATCTTCTGATTGATACGGCTAAGCTCATCACTGACTTGATAATCCGATGTACCAAAGAGGTATTTATGTGCGCGGATCGCATTCTCTTTCAATGTTGTAGGGAATCCATAATAAGTACCATAATAACGGAGCTCTTTCTGGTCCCAAGGGAATCCCTGCTGATCTTTGATGTCATACTTGAAAACAGATAAGAACATATCAAACAATTCATCCTGACTCATATTTGTCTTTACCTGAGGAAGTATCTCATCCATAACAGACATCATCTTCAAAGGATTTTTCTTGGCTTTGTCAAAAATCTTCTGAAGGACTTCTCGTTGTCTTCCGGCTCTGGCAAGGTCACCGCCAGCGGTATAACGGATTCTGGAATAAGCAACGGCTTGATTTCCATCCAGAGTATAAGTACCGGCAGAAGAAAGTTTTGGAGAATGTCCACCGTTGATACGATTCATGTCACCGATATAAGCATTTAAATTCTTTAAGATGCTTTTATCGACTTTTACTTCGATTCCGCCAACAGCATCAACGATATCAGCAAGAATCTTAAAGTTTACAGTTGCGTATTTTTCAATATTCAGATCAAGATTACGATTGATAGTGCTGATCGCAAGCTCTGGACCACCCCAAGAATAAGCAGCGTTGATCTTACTGTATTTTCCATTAATACTTACATATGTATCACGATAGATCGATAACAGTTTGACATCTTTGGTTGAATTGTTGATGCTGACAACTATGATAGAATCAGAACGGTTTCCACGATCTGACATACTTCCAGTCTGAGAATCAATTCCGAAAAAAGCATAGTTGGTATAGTCAGTCATATTGCTGTCTTTGTTTACAGTGACAAGCTGGCTGTGATCAAGACTTTTTGTTGATATTTTCCCAAGTTTTTTGTGAACTGTGGAAAGCGTAAGTCCGACTAATACAGCGATCACAAGAATGAGAATGATCAAGATCCGAAGTGGAGATCTTCTTCTTCGTTTTCGCTTTGTGTGTTTGGCATGTTTTGTATGCTGTGCTGTCATAATGTATCCCTCCAGATTTCCTTAAATAGTTAAGTTTGTACAGAAAAAAGGATGAAAAACTCCATCCTTTTCTTGCTGTTTAATATGCATTTTTATTGACAAATCCCTTAAAGAATGTAAGAAATAATATCTTGATATCAAGTCCCAAAGACCAATTCTCAATATAATACAGGTCATGCTCGATTCTGCTTCGGATGGAAGTATCACCACGGAATCCATTGACCTGAGCCCATCCAGTAATACCTGGACGAACTTGATGCTTGATCATATAACGAGGAATCTCTTCTTTAAATTTCTCGACAAACAAAGGTCGTTCTGGACGTGGCCCGATCAGACTCATATCGCCTTTTAATACATTCCAGAATTGAGGAAGTTCATCAAGGCTTGTCTTACGGATCACACGTCCAACAGGTGTAACACGGACATCGTTCTTGGTTGTCCATTCTTTGGCCTCTTTCTTAGGGTCCTGTACACCCATGGAACGGAATTTGTACATCTTAAAAGGTTTATTCCCAAGACCGATACGTTCTTGGGCAAAAATGATCGGTCCAGGAGAACTCTTCTTCACAAGGATCGCAACGATAAGCATGATCGGTGAGAATAAGATCAGCGCAATGATAGAACCGATAATATCAATCAGACGTTTGATCAGTTTATTCATCGTATTTGTTAATGGTACGTTACGGATATTGATAACTGGGAGTCCGTCCAGATCTTCAGTGTATGGGTTGGTGGAAATAAAGTTATAGTAATCTGGAACAAACTTTGTATGCACACCAGACTTCTCACAGATTGCAACGATCTGTTCCAGTTTATGGTATTCATTCAGATTCAGAGTGATCGCAACTTCATCAAGAGATGTCTTCTCAAGATAAGCGGCAAGATCTGAAAGTGTACCGATCTTCTTGATTCCACGATATTCAAAATTATCACTGACAAGATCATCAAAAATCCCATGAACTTTTAAGCCCCATTGAGGATTTGATTTGATGCGGTCGATATATGCAGCTGCTGAAGTACTGAAACCGATAAATACCGTATGTTTGATATTGCGTCCTTTCTTACGATTCGTTTTCAAAATCCTGCGTATGATATATCTGGATAAAAGACCAAAAATAAAGTTAAATAAATAAAATAACAGATATAAAGAACGAGGAAAGTTCTGAATCTGCCATACAGTGATCACAAATGCAGAAAGTCCAAGTCCGATCAGATTCGCTTTGACCAGATTCACAAGTTCCTTGGAACCACGCTGGTAACGCTTTGGTGTATAAAGACCAAAGAACGAATACAATAACAATAACAGGATCAAAGAGCTGATCAGCGGTTTCTGATATTGATAAAACTCTGGATAATAGCGGTTGAGATCGAAAATCTCCTGATTCAGCCAGAATCCAAAGATCGTGCATTTAAATCTTATATACCATGCTGCAAATCCTGCAAAATAAATGCAGACAGCATCCATCACGACATGCAGTCTGTTTAAGTAAGTTTGGTTTTGTTTGATCATATGATAAATACTCCTTTTTCACTTCCTTCTATTATAAGGGATAAAAAGAGATCATACAATGACAAATGACTTAACTTTTTCTTATTTTTGTATTTTGTACTTATTGACACTCTCATCATTTTCACGAAAAATGAGAAAAAAGAGGAAATCATTTTTTAGTAACATATTAATCACAGTTTTTACACATTTATAAGATATATTTATCTCATAAAAGATAAAGGTCGAAACAAAAGATCAGGATCGAAAGGAGAATTAATCATGAGTGAATATAATACAAATCAGGATGGACAGTGGAAGACTTCCGATCAGTGGAGAGCGGAGGAAGCGAACGACCATTCCAATCCTAAGAAAAACAAAAATGGCGGCAGAGGAAAATATGTTGCAAAATTAGCAGCATCTGCAGTAGCTTTTGGATTGATCGCAGGGCTTGTGATGCAGGGAGTCACATATGGATTTAGCAGAGCAGGCATTGGAAATGGTGCAACACAGCTTGCAACAACGAAGACAACAAGCAGCAGTTCAAGTACCAGCAGTAATGACCTCTCAGGTGTATCAAAAAATGTTATGCCATCGATCGTATCGATCACAGGAAAGTTCGAGACAACAAGCCAGAGTTGGTTTGGACAGACACAAAGCAGTGAATCCGAAGGTGTTGGTTCAGGTATCATCATTGGCAAGAAAGATGGTAAGATTTTAATCGTTACAAATAACCATGTCGTAGCAGATGCCAAATCTTTATCCGTAGGATTTGTGGATGGAAAGAGTGCAAGTGCAACCATTCGTGGTACTGACAGCGATGCGGACTTAGCGGTTGTAGAAGTAGATACAAAGAACATGAAATCTTCTACCTTAAAGAAGATCGCAGTGATCACATTAGGAGATTCCTCAAAATTACAGACAGGAGAAAGAGCGATCGCAATTGGTAATGCATTAGGATATGGACAGTCTGTCACAGGTGGTTATATCAGTGCATTAAATCGTCAGGTACAGTTGACAGACAAGACAATGACACTGATCCAGACAGATGCAGCGATCAACCCTGGAAATAGTGGTGGTGCTTTATTAAATAGCAAAGGTGAATTAATTGGTATTAATACAGTTAAATATTCTTCAGAAGATGTAGAAGGAATGGGATATGCGATTCCAATCAATACAGCAAGACCGATCATCAATAAACTGATCAAGAATGAGGCAACAAGTGAGAGTGAACAGGCATATTTAGGTGTATCAGGTCAGACGATCGACAGTTCTATGGCAAGCCAGTTTGATATGCCATCTGGTGTTTATGTACAGCAGGTGATCAAGAGTTCCCCAGCCCAGAAAGCAGGCATCAGTGCAGGAGATGTGATAGTATCCTTTAATGGAAGCAACGTTTCTACAATGGATGGATTAAAAGAAAAGATTTCAAACCTGAAAGCAGGCAAGAAAGTTAAAGTTGTTGTAAAACGTCAGAATCAGATGGGTACTTATGAGAAGAAGACACTGACAGTTACTCTTGGAAAGAAATCAGATGCACCAAGCACAAGCAGTAACAGCAGCAATAGCAATAGTAATAGTAATAACAGCAATAGTTACAACAATAATTATAATAATGAAAGTTCTAACAGCCAGTATTATAGTTTTGGACAGTAAAACCGGTTGAAAAAAGAACCAAAGAAAGATACAATAAAATGGAACCCTGTGAGTAGGCAGGGTTCCATTTTTTAGTCAGGAGAATATGCCTATGGTTATGATCGAAATTGAAAATATTAAGAAGTTTATGGCAGGTTTTTTAGGAGGAAATCTTTTTGATGATTTCTTGATGAGCGAAGGAAAACTGTCCATGAACATTTCGTATGAATTTGATGGAAAGATCTTAAAAGAATTTTATGATACAGAAGAATGGAAAGAGATGAAACAATATCCATATGTAACGTGGGAAGAAGAGAAAGAAAAAATATTTTCTCTCGTAAAAGGGAAGAAGACACCGCTGTCTTTTCAATTTGTGATGATGTTAAAACCAGATCTTTCTCCAGAGTTTCTTGCCAAATATAATCTTGCAGTCCGAGAAGATGAAATAGCAGGATTATTTATCAACATTTTATACGACCGACAGGGATTAAAGTGTACATCAGGAGTGTCCAGAAAGACATTTGTACTGGATAAGACTTTGGAAGAAGCGTGGGATCAGGAAGTGAAAGAAAGATTTTTAACAAAGTACCTGTAAAATTTTTCACAAACTTCGGGAACTTAAAAGAAACTTTGTTTGCATGTTTCTTTTTGCGTAGATATATGTTAGAATAAGTAGTAATGAATACCAGATAAGAAAGTTGTAAAAAGGAGATACGAATATGAGTTTTCATATTGTTTGTGACAGCTGTACGGATTTGACAGAAGAAGATTTAAAAAAAGGATGTTATACTTTAGTACCCCTGACATTATTAGTGGATGGAGAAGAAATCATAGATGATGAAACATTTGATCAGGCAGATTTCTTAGCAAAGGTTGCAGCAAGTAAAGAGTCTGTGAAGTCAGCATGCCCTGCACCAGAGAGTTATATGGAAGCATATTCCAAGGCAGATGATATATATGTGGTAACATTATCTGCAGAATTAAGTGGATCATACAACAGTGCAGTTTTAGGAAAGAATCTATATGAAGAAGAGAACGGAACAAAGAATATTCATGTAGTGAATTCCAGAGGAGCCGCTACGACTCAGGTTCTGATCGCACGTAAGCTCAACGAATATGCAAGTCAGGGAATGCCATTCGAAGAAGTGGTTGATAAGATTGAAGAGTATACAACAAGTCTTAGAACATATTTTGTTTTGGAGACACTAGAAGTACTAAGAAAGAACGGAAGATTATCAAGACTATCTGCAACGATCGCCGGTGCATTAAATATCAAACCAGTCATGATCGGTACAAGAGACGGCGTGATCCAGAAAGCAGCCCAGGCAAGAGGAATGAAGAAAGCACTCGCGAAGATGGTAGAACACATGGGAAGCGAAGGAAGAGATCTCACAAGAAGACAATTCGTCATTTCACACTGCAATTGCTACGAGAGAGCTGTTTATGTGAAAGAATTGATCAAGAAGCACTTACACGCAGAAGACGTTGATATTGTAGATACTAAAGGAGTCAGCAGTTTGTACGCATGCGATGGAGGAATCATTGTATCATATTAGATTCTGATTTTGTGAATAGGCGTGCATATAAGTGATAGAAATAAACATCCACTTAAATTTTCCAAGTTTGTAATTGTCCACACGATAGACTTCTGATATATGATAAAAAATAAATAAACGATCGGGAGAGCAGCATTAGAATTTTGCCATGTTTTTTACGGATTCGCAGCCGGATTGGTGCGTTGTTTGAGCCTCAAAGAGTACTGATTTAAATACCTTTGAAGGCGAGTTCGCAAGGAAATCCGGCGGATCAGCGATCTGTAAAAAACGTGAGTAAAATTCTCTAGCTGCTCTCCCGATCGTTTATTTATTTTTTATCATATATTCAAAATCTATAGTTGGCCAACTGCAACTTAAAATTGTTACAAAATTAACGTGATTATACACAAAAATGAACCGAATTGTTACAAAATTAACGTACAAATTGCACAAAAAACGCTTGAATTTGTCGAAAAATGTGCGTATAATGAGAGTCAATATACTGATATAGAGGAATTAAGGAGGATGAGTCATGAGTCGTTTGGAATTAAGGTCTCCGAACCAGGCACAGCTGGTTGTGGAAGGTCTTTATAAGGATTTGGAACGAAGAATCGAGTCAAGCCCGCCAGGGTTATGTCCGGTTGATATGTCCAGAGCATTTTTGGAGATCTGTCATGCACAGAGCTGTGGAAAGTGTGTTCCATGTCGTGTAGGACTTGGACAGTTAAAGAATCTGATCACTGATGTTTTAGATGGCAAAGCAACGATCCGAACTTTAACAGAGATACATGAAACAGCAAAATCCATTATGGAATCTGCAGATTGTGCGATCGGCTATGAGGCAGCCAATATGGTATACAAAGGAGCCATTGGATTTAAAGATGATTATGTAGAACATATCATGTATCATCGATGCTTAAGTACGTTAAAGCAGCCAGTGCCATGTGTATCCAGATGTCCTGCGAGAGTGGATATTCCGGGATATATTGCGTTGGTGCGTGAAGGAAGATATGAGGATGCGATCCGTCTGATCAGAAAAGATAATCCATTTCCAACAACATGTGGATTTATCTGCGAGCATCCATGTGAAGCATTATGCCGTAGAAATATGATCGATGATGCGGTGAATATCCGTGGATTAAAACGTATGGCAGCAGATGCAGCAGGATACGTTGCACCGCCAGAATGTGCAGAATCTACAGGGAAGAATATTGCCGTTGTAGGTGGTGGACCAGGTGGATTAAGTGCAGCATATTTCTTACAGTTGATGGGGCATCAGGTAACCGTATATGAGATGCTTCCAAAACTTGGAGGAATGTTACGTTATGGAATTCCAAACTACAGGCTGCCAAAAGAACGCTTAGATGATGATATTCAGGCAATCTTAGACACAGGAGTCAAAGTAGATTGTGGAAAAGCTATCGGCAAAGATTATTCCATTGTGGATTTAAAAGAAAAATACGATGCTGTACTGATCACGATCGGTGCAAGCACAGATAAGAAGTTAGGATTAGAAGGCGAAGATGCCAAAGGCGTTATTTCAGCGGTACAGTTCTTAAGAAATGTCGGATACGGAACACAGGAAAGCCTGGAAGGAAAAGAAGTTGCCGTGATCGGTGGTGGAAATGTTTCCATGGATGCAGTTCGTACATCTGTAAGATTAGGTGCGAAGAAAGTCAGCATCGTATATCGAAGAAGAGTTGCCGATATGACAGCACTTCCAGATGAGATTTCAGGAGCAGAAGCAGAAGGTGTTGAGATCAAGACATTGATGGCACCTTCAAGAATCGAAAAAGACGAAGAAGGCAATGTCAAAGGTATATGGGTAACACCACAGATGATCAGTAATATCAAAGGTGGAAGAGCATCTGTAAAGCCAACAGGGGAAGATGACGTATTTATCCCATGTCAGACACTGATCGTAGCGATCGGTCAGGATATCGAATATCAGCACTTCGAAGAAGCAGGAGTTCCCGTACAGAGAGGAAAGATCAACGTAGAGAAATTTGGTGGATTCGAAGAGATGCCAGGAGTATTTGCAGGTGGAGACTGTGCGACAGGTCCATCCACAGTTATTTCAGCGATCGCAGCAGGTAAAGTTATCGCAGCCAATATCGATGAATATCTGGGATATCATCATGAAATCACAGCAGATGTTGAAATTCCAGAACCTAAGTTAGAAGATAAACCAGCATGTGGAAGAGTTAATCTTACAGAGAGAGAAGCTGGAGAGAGAGTTAAAGACTTTGAAGGAGTCGAAAACTGTATGACAGAGAAAGAAGCATGCCAGGAGGCAGGAAGATGTCTTCGCTGTGACCACTTTGGTTATGGTATTTTCAAAGGAGGTAGGGATACAAAATGGTAAATATTACAATAGATAACCACACGATCGCTGTACCTTCTGGAACAACGATCATGGAAGCAGCAGCCTCCATTCATATACCGATTCCAAAGCTTTGTTATTTAAAAGATATCAATGAAATTGGAGCGTGCAGAGTCTGCGTTGTAGAAATTGAAGGACAGGATCATCTGGTAACATCCTGTAATAACGTGGTAGAAGAAGGAATGACGATCTATACCAACAGTCCGAAAGTACGCAGAAACCGAAAACATACGGTAGAGATGATCCTTTCCCAGCACGATGCACAATGTGCAACTTGTGTAAGAAGCGGAAATTGTACACTTCAGACGGTTGCTAATGATCTGAATATTGTAGACAGCCCTTATAAGAAGGAGATCTGTATTGAAGAATGGGATACAAGATATCCATTGGTACGTGATGCAAGCAAATGTGTCAAATGTATGCGTTGTATACAAGTATGCGACAAGATTCAGGGAATGCATATCTGGGATGTATCTGGAACTGGAGCAAGAACAACAGTTGGAGTTTCAGAAAACAGAGATATCAAAACAGCAGATTGTGCATTATGTGGACAGTGTATCACACATTGTCCAACAGGAGCATTACGTGAACGAGATGATACAGACAAATTATATCGCGCATTAGAAGATAAAGATACGATCGTGGTAGCACAGATCGCACCAGCAGTTCGCGCTGCATGGGGAGAAAGTCTTGGATTATCAAGAGAAGAAGCAACGGTAGAGAAGATCGTAGATGCACTTCGAAGGATCGGTGTAGATTATGTATTCGATACAACATTTTCAGCAGATCTTACGATCATGGAAGAAGGAACGGAATTTGTCGAGAGATTTACAAATGGAGATCTTGATATGTATCCAATGTTTACATCCTGTTGTCCAGGATGGGTACGTTTCATTAAATCTCAGTATCCACAGATGGTAAACAGATTATCTTTTGCCAAATCTCCACAGGAGATGTTTGGGGCAGTGATGAAGACTGCATTTGCAAAGAAGATGAACATCGACCCAGACCGCATTTTTGCATTATCCATTATGCCATGTGTTGCGAAGAAAGATGAAAGAGAGAAACCATTATTCCATGGTGAGTTTGCAGGACATGGAGTTGACTGTGTGTTAACAACAAGAGAATTGGACCGTCTGATCCGTGCTGACCATATTGATCCAAAGACATTAAAAGATGCAGCCTTTGATACTCCATTTACTGAGGGAACCGGAGCAGGAGTGATCTTTGGAGCAACTGGCGGAGTTATGGAAGCGGCACTGCGTTCTGCATATTACCTGATCACAGGAAAGAATCCAGAAGTAGATGCATTTAAACAGATTCGTGGAGTGAACAAAAACGGATGGACAGAAGCCCAATTTGAGATTGCTGGCAATACGATAGATATCGCAGTTGTGAGTGGACTTCAGAATACAAGAAATCTGATGGAAGCGATCCAGAAGAGAGAAGTACACTATCATTTTGTAGAAGTCATGGCCTGTCCAGGCGGATGTGTAGGTGGAGGCGGACAGCCGATCCATGAAGGAAAAGAACTGGCATCTGACCGTGGATCCAACCTGTACTTCCTGGATAAGACAGCCCATTTGAGATTTTCACACGAGAATCCAGATATCAAACATCTGTATGATGAATACTTTGGATCACCGGGAAGTCATAAAGCACATCAGTTACTGCATGTGCAAAAATAGCTGTTAATACCTTTTAATAAAGAAAATCCAGACATTTAGAAGATACAAATTCTAAATGTCTGGATTTTCTCTCTTTTTAAATCACATTACCATCTTGGATTGTCAAGTACAGTTACTTCGCCATTGATCTCACAAACAATATGGCGGTATCCTTTGGTTTCGATCGTTCCATAATCATGTCCTGCATCTGCATCAAATACATAAAAAGCAGTCAGGACTTCATCTCCAGTATTAATGGTGCGGTGAGCATATCCGCGGGGAACATACAATGCTTTCCCTTTCTCCATCCGTTCAACCCGCCAATCACCGTCAAGGTTTTCAAGCATCATATACCCTTCGCCTTTTAATGTATAATAAACTTCGGCAGTGTCTACGATCTGATGAAAATGTCCTTTCGTCATATAATATTCATTTCCAATCTTTCCAGGATGGATCATCGTTGTGCCGAATGCAAGATCACCAGCACGCTCTGGGCATCCAAGTTCATAAAACTCATAGATCAAAGGGTCTTCGTGTTTAAGAATTTCTTCAACAGCTTCTTGATCCTGATACATATTTTTCATCTGGGAAAGATAACGCTTTGTAGTATCTGCGTGCTTGGAAAGTCCGTTATTTAGATCAAAATCCAAAGTAAAAGCCTGATCCCAGTTAAACTGATTCATAAAATACCTCCTGCCCTAGATCTCAAGTGTGGAAACGCCTTGTTCTTTCATCATAGCTTCGAATTCCTTGATGATCGAGATACCAGCACTTGTTCCGATACGTTGGGCACCGCATTCTACCATTTTCATAAATGTCTTGGCATCACGGATTCCGCCAGCAGCTTTTACCTTTACCGCATCTCCAACATGCTCTTTCATTAATTTCACATCATCAAAAGTAGCACCGCCAGTACCGAAACCAGTGGATGTTTTGATAAAATCAGGTTTCACCTCTTTGGCGATTTCACAAAGCTTGATCTTCTCCTCATCATTAAGATAACAGTTTTCAAAAATGACTTTACAAGTAACATCTTTTTCATGGCAGGCAGCAACGATCTGTGACATCTCATCCTTGATATAATCCCAGTTAGAAGCTTTGATTTCTGTCTGATTTACAACATAATCAATCTCATTTGCACCATTTGCAATAGCATCTTTTGTATCAAAGACTTTAGAAGCGATCGTTGTCTGACCTAATGGGAAAGAGATAGCAGCTCCTGTATGAATATCCGTTCCTTCCAGTAACTTTGCACATAATCCAGACTGCACCTGATTGATCGCTACCATGGCAAAATGATGTTCTTTCGCCTCATTACATAAGACCTCCATGTCTTTAGGAGAAGCATCCGTATGTAAATTTGTGTGATCGATCATTCTTGCAAGATCATCTAATGTATATGATTTCATAAAAACCTCCTGTTTTTGCTGATATGTTTGTTTCATGTTAATTAAAATATAACATTATGTAATCATTATGTCAATATTATGTAAATAAAATAAAAGAAAATAAATTGACATAAAATAAAAAATCCGATAAAGTGAAAGAAAAAAGAAAGAGAGTATAAAATGGGAGCATTTTATTTAGATATAAAAAAAGATTTATTAGATAAGATCTTAAGTGGAGTTTACCAGCAAGGAAGCATCATACCAAATGAATACGAATTAGCTGAGATCTACAAAGTCAGTCGTCCGACGATCCGTAAGGCTGTACAGATTTTAGTAGATGAGGGATATTTAGAAAAACGTAAAAAACGAGGGACGATCGTATGTGATCCAACGATCCGGCAGGAATTTGCACAGGTGATTCAGACATTTGATAAAGAAGTAAAAGAAAAAGGACTGACTCCATCGACAAAAGTTCTGACATTCAAACAAGAAAAGGCAGAAGAAGAAGTCTGCCAGAAATTGAATCTCAAAGAAACAGAAAAAGTTTATAAACTGGTCAGATTGAGATACGTTGATGATCAGCCTAATGTTCTGGTTACAACGTATGTGCCATGCAGACTGTTTGAACATTTGTCAGAAGTTGATTTTGAAAAGGAGAGTTTATATCAGACATTTCATAAGGAAGGAAGAGATATCACATCCATACAGAGAAAGTTGGATGTGATCCTTGCAGATGAAACATGTGCGGATCTGTTAGATGTCAAAAATGGAGATCCTTTATTTTATTTTCATTCCACAGGATATGATGAAAGTCATACAGCGATTGAATATTCGATTGCGAAATATCGGGGAGATCGGAATAGCTTTGTTTTTCAACTTTCAAATAACGTGTATTATTCTTAATACATTTATTTACAAATATCAGTTTTTTCTGTATAATAAAGCACAATAAGCTGAAAACAGTGAATAAAACAATAAACAGCAACGCAGGAGGAATGACCATGAGCAAAATTCAGATGACCACTCCATTAGTAGAGATGGACGGAGATGAGATGACAAGAATTCTTTGGAAGATGATCAAAGATGAATTGTTATTACCATTTATTGATTTAAAAACAGAATATTATGACCTTGGGTTAGAACACAGAAACGAGACAAACGATCAGGTTACATTTGATTCCGCAGAAGCAACAAAGAAATATGGAGTTGCAGTCAAATGTGCAACGATCACTCCAAATGCAGCGCGTATGGATGAATATGATTTAAAAGAGATGTGGAAGAGTCCAAATGGAACAATCCGTGCGATCTTAGATGGAACAGTATTCCGTGCACCGATCACAGTCAAAGGAATCGAACCAACCGTCAGCAAATGGAAGAAACAGATCACGATCGCAAGACATGCCTATGGTGATGTATACAAAGGTGTGGAGATCAAAGTTCCAGGAGCAGGAAAAGCAGAATTAGTATTTACAGGAGAAGACGGAACAGAAATCAGAGAAACAATTCATGATTTTGACGGACCAGGAGTGATCCAGGGAATGCATAACATTGATGCATCTATTGCAAGCTTTGCAAGAAGCTGTTTTACATATGCATTAGACACAAAACAGGATCTGTGGTTTGCAACAAAAGACACGATCTCTAAGAAATACGATCACACATTCAAAGATATCTTCCAGGAAATCTTTGATGCAGAATACAAAGAGAAATTTGATGCAGCAGGAATCGAATATTTCTACACACTGATCGACGATGCAGTAGCCCGTGTTATGAAATCAGAAGGTGGATTTATCTGGGCATGTAAGAACTATGACGGAGATGTTATGAGTGATATGATCTCATCTGCATTCGGATCATTAGCAATGATGACCTCTGTATTAGTATCACCACACGGATACTATGAATACGAAGCAGCTCATGGAACAGTACAGCGTCATTATTACAAACATCTGAAAGGTGAAGAGACATCTACAAACTCTGTAGCAACAATCTTCGCATGGACAGGAGCGTTAAGAAAACGTGGAGAATTAGATGGCAATAAAGAATTAATGGCATTTGCTGATAAACTTGAGAAAGCTACATTAGACACGATCGAGAGTGGTACAATGACAAAAGACTTGGCACTTATTACAACTCTTGAGAATGTGAATGCTGTGAATAGTGAAGAGTTTATTAAGGCAATTGCGGAACGTTTAAAATAGTGTTTAGTCAATGAGACAAAAATAAGATAAGAACAAATATTTATAAAAAACCGATGGCAACACGCAGATTTTATGAGCGTTTTTTACAAATCGCTTATCCGCGCCTGTTCCTTTGAAAACTCCCTGGCTGCGTGCCAAAATGCTCGCAGCTGCGGTCAGACATTCAACCACAGGGCGCTGCGAATTTGTAAAAAACGCACATAAAATCTGCTGATCGTTACCATCGTTTTTTTATAAATATTTGTTCTTATCTTATTTTTGTCTCATAAAACTGAAGTCTATTCAAATCAGTATATAGAGGGTGTATGTTAAACGGTGTTGGTTGATAATTTTTCTTTATAACTTTATTGTATAAAGAAATTGGAAGAAAGATAAGGGGTGTATTACATTTCAAGGTATTTTTGAATTATATCCGTTTCAGATAAATCAATGTGTTTTAGAACAAAATCATAAAGAGGTTTTGCAAAGTCAGCATCTAAATCTAATTCTTCTACAATAAAATAGAGACTATGAAATTACAATATATGTAAAAATCATAGCCTCTATTAGAATTCTTAAATTATGAATGATTTGGATGATTAGCATCCGCTTGCTCAAGGGTTCCGTAGTGGTTCCATCTTCTATCTTTATTTTCACTAAATGTAGACCAATAAACAGTATCTCCAGCAGATAGTGTGTTACTATTATCATTATCGTCATAACCACAATAAGTACCATCGAGCCATCCTTGTTCACCGTTATGTTCTTGAACCTTTTCAAAAACACCACCATTATCAGTGATTACACGATTGGCAGTTTTATCTCCGCATGTATTTGCAGTTCCTAATGGAGAATGAGATACGTTTCTTCCGTATTCGGCGTGATAATCCCAATGAGCAACGTTTCCATCCCATCAGTCAGTTCCACGCTTACAAGCTAAAAAATAACATGCTGCTACATATTCATCTGCCACAAATGCTTCTTCAAAAGCCATTGGCTTTTCATACATTTTCTTCATAACAACTTTCCCCTTTTAATATTATATGTCAATAAATCATCATTCTTAACCCCCAGAATTTAATCCCATTATAATCTTAAATTCTGAATTTTGCAATCATTTGTAGAGAAAAATGATTGTTTTTAGCGTGATTTTCGAATTTCGATATTTTTTTAAGCCTTGAAGAGCTGTTAGAAGATCAATAACTGTATATTGAAATAGCAGATTACGAAAAAAAGATGCCTTTTACAGATGGTTTATTGCATTAAATGGAAGATTCTAGTATAATATAGTCATGAGAAAAGATGTTGCAGAATGTGCAATATAAGATGAAAATAGAATTTGTATAGAAGGAAAGGGGAAAAGATTATGAAAAGAAGATATGAAAGACCAAGTGCTTATATAGAAGAATTTACACCGAATGAGTATGTGGCGGCTTGCGGAGATAGCGGAACGGTGTATATGTTTAGATGTGATGCTGGTGGTGGATATTCTGGAACAGTGTGGTTAGAAACAAATGGAGAACCAGGATTGCAGAAAAAAGGAAGATGGGAAGGATGGGGAGAATACCATCCAGGAGATGAAAAACTTGGTGGTTATCATGCTTGTGGTACTACACATGAGGCTAATTCAACGGATAAGTTTTTAGATGGATATTATATAATGAAAGGGTCTGATAGACCACAAAATGTCATTGTATGGAGAGGTCCTAAAGGAGATAATACGCATTGTACAACTAATTTAAATATGAAAGAATGGGCAACAGCGAAATCATAAAAAATACAAAAAAGAACCGACCTACCGGTTCTTTTTTATTACAGGGAGAGTGATCATGGACCTATTTGACACTAACACTACCTTCGAACGCCAACTTTTCGCAAAGGCAGCAAGGAACTGTATTCCGCTTTATGGAGTACTGGAGTTATTGCCTCTCTGCAATCTAAACTGTGACATGTGCTACGTCCATTTATCCAAACAAGAAATGCAGTCCCAAGGAAGATTGCGAAGTTTGGATGAATGGATTTCCCTTGCAAAGCAAATGAAAGATGCAGGGACATTGTTCTTGTTGTTAACGGGTGGAGAGCCTTTATTATTCCATCAATTTAAAGAATTATACTGTGCATTAAAAGATATGGGTATGATTCTCACGCTTAATACCAATGGGACGTTGATCAATGAGGAATGGGCGGAATTTTTTGCGAAGAATAAGCCAAGAAGGATAAATATAACTTTATATGGATCAAAGAATGAGACATACGAGAATCTATGCCATATGAAGGATGGATTTGACAAAACGATCAGAGGGATCGAATTATTAAAAAAATATAAGATTGATGTCAAGATCAATGGAAGTCTTGTGAAGAAGAATTTTCATGACAGGATGGAGATCATAGATATCGGAGAAAAGTATGATATCCCAGTTCGGATCGACACTTATATGTATCCATCCGTGCGTGAGCGGACAACTCCTTTTAATTTTCAGGAGAGATTAAACCCAGAGGATGCTGCAAAGGCAAGAGTTGAAATCTTACACCGTGAAATGGGGGATGAACTTTTTGAGCAATATGCGAAGCAGACCATTTATCTGGCAGAACATACAGAAGAAGGAGATGCCTGTCCTGGGCATATGACATGCCGGGCTGGGCAGAGTTCGTTTGTTGTTAATTGGCAAGGCATGATACGTTCATGTATCGTGTTAGATCAGCCAAGTTATGATGCTTTTGATACAACGGATGATTTTATGACATTGTGGAATAAGATCGTGAAAGAAACAGAAGAGATCAAAACAAGCATGGAATGTAATCAATGTAAATTAAGACATGTATGTAATACATGTGCAGCGGCAGCGATTGCAGAATGTGGAGATTCTGAGGGTGTTTCAAAATATTTATGTGAATATACGAAGGAAACAGTTAGGAATTTAAAAGAGTTTTATTAAGAAACAAAATATGGAGAAAGAAGTTGCATAAAGGACTTCCTTCTCCATATTTCATATATAATAAGTTATTCAATATTCTCAAGGTACTTCTGAACCATTTCATCCTCGCCCCAATCTATATGCTTCAATACAAAATCATACAAAGGCTGTACAACATCCGCATCTTCTTCCAATTCATCTACAATTTGGTCAAAAGATTTATTTTTATGGATTTTTTTCACGATTAACTTAAGCTTATTTTCTATTTGTCCTTGCAATCTGCCTTCTAATCGTCCTTCCTGGCGACCTCTTTCCTCTAATTCTTCAAGTGCCTTGCACATATTCACGCTACCGTTACTGAAAACTTATAAAAAGTTATAAACCTTTATGTTTCATTCCTACTT